>Ga0182748_1000081_pt1 | contig 117142 bp, 88 predicted proteins | sample eDN3rd37CKraftOP_FD_128877 | JGI IMG/M metagenome (GOLD analysis project Ga0182748, IMG submission 128877) | Enriched Organic Plus compost microbial communities from Emeryville, California, USA - eDNA 3rd pass 37_C Kraft OP (version 2) (version 2) ... | reverse complement strand
CGCTATTAATTGTAAGAACTAAGTTAGCGAAAGCAAATCACAACCAAATTTTGCGCACCTTTCCAAATTTATTTATTGTAAGAACTAAGTTAGCGAAAGCAAATCACAACTGGTTTGATTTCAAAATCTGCGCGGTCGTCATTGTAAGAACTAAGTTAGCGAAAGCAAATCACAACCACACTGTCCGAGATCAGAGGACATTGTTCATTGTAAGAACTAAGTTAGCGAAAGCAAATCACAACAAGATGTAAGCGTAGTGGAGCAGAAAAGCGATTGTAAGAACTAAGTTAGCGAAAGCAAATCACAACGGAGAGTGACAGCAGGTTCAGCCTGCTACAATTGTAAGAACTAAGTTAGCGAAAGCAAATCACAACTTGATCATTCAAACTCTTGTGTGAATTGTTATTGTAAGAACTAAGTTAGCGAAAGCAAATCACAACACTTAGGCTGTTCAGCCGGCTTGTTTTGCAATTGTAAGAACTAAGTTAGCGAAAGCAAATCACAACAACTACCGGCACAAGCGCCACCAATACCAGATTGTAAGAACTAAGTTAGCGAAAGCAAATCACAACTTCATCCCCAGGGAAAACACGTTGAAAGAATTGTAAGAACTAAGTTAGCGAAAGCAAATCACAACTCGACAATCCAAGAGCCTTGCACGGCCTCTTTGCAGGGTTTCCTAAATTCTGTGCTGCATAAAACAGTATGGCTGAGCGGCCATTTACCTGTCCATAAATAAGTACGCAAAGAATTGGGTATGTACCTTATATGCATACCCAATCCTATGCTTTTAGGGGGAGTTCTTATGTTTTAGCGCAGTATGGTAAATACCTACCCTTAGGTATTGCTGCCGGCACGCGCACTGTCTACTTTCGTATCCTTAAAATTTTCGCTATGAAATCCAGCCCCGACCCTTCACCGCCTGCTTGCATTACCCCATTACCAGACAAGCCTGCAGCCACCGGTACACCGCCTTCAAACAAGTCCCACCAGGCGTCGGATCAAACAGGTACATTATTCGATTTTTTTCTGGACCTGTTCTTATAATATTCTTTCTGTCCGCATAAACAGGAGGGGGAAAATCCCCCCGTAAAACAGGTATTTCTACCTGCTATAGCTCCAAAATAAATGTTAACCTTTGAAGGATAATATGTAAAAAAATGTCAACTATGGATTTTAAAGACCAGATCCGCCAGTTGGGCGAACGTGTAACCAAACTCAAAGCTCAGGTTACTACCGAAGAAGCTACCAAGAATGCTTTTATCATGCCTTTTATCAAAGAGCTGGGCTACGACGTATTCAATCCGCTGGAAGTGGTGCCCGAATTCGTGGCCGATATTGGTATTAAAGTAGGTGAGAAAATCGACTATGCCATTATGAAAGACGGCGCACCTATTATCCTGATCGAATGCAAATCGCATACAGCACCGCTGAATGTGCACAACGCTTCGCAGCTGTTCCGTTACTTCCACACTACCAACGCCAAGTTCTCCATCCTTACCAACGGGATCGAATACCGCTTCTATACCGATCTGGTAGCGCCCAATAAGATGGACGAAAAGCCCTTCTTCTCTTTCGATATTACCGATATACGGGATGCGCAGGTAGAAGAACTCAAGAAGTTTCACAAGGCCTACTTCGATTTTGACAATATTGTCAATACGGCCAGTGAGCTGAAATATACCAACGAACTCAAACAATTGATTGGTGAAGAGCTACAGCAGCCTTCGGCCGAATTTGTACGGCACTTTGCCCGCCAGGTATACCCGGGGATGATCACGCAAAAAGTGCTGGATCAATTTTCGGAGCTCACACGCCGCTCGTTTCAGCAATATCTCAACGACCTTATTACCGAACGGCTGAAATCGGCGCTGAGCAAAGAAACCGAAGTGCAGCGCAGCGATGCGCCGCCTATCGATCCCGATGCCCCCGATGGAGGAGATGGGGGCAGGATCGTAACAACCGAAGAGGAGCTGGAAGGCTTTATGATCGTAAAGACCATCCTGCGCCAGGCCATACCTGTGAGCCGTGTGGCTTACCGCGATGCCCAGTCGTACTTTGCCATTCTGCTCGACGACAACAACCGCAAGACCATTTGCCGTTTATACTTTAACAGCAGCCGCAAATACATAGGCCTCTTCGACGGCCACAAGAAAGAAACCAAAGTGGAGCTTTTTTCACTCGACGATATTTTTATCCATGCTCCGGCCTTGCTGCAATGCGTAGAAGCGTATGATAATAAGAAGACAAGTGTGGGCGATGCAGAGGTGTTGAATTGATTGAATCACCCTACTATAAACCAGACCTAAAAATGGAAAACGAACAAAACGATTACGAGTATTACACCCGTAGTAGCAGCACTGTAAAATATATCCTGGTGGCTATATTGATTATAGGGACAGGCGCCGTCATTGTATCTCTGGTAAATAAAAATCGCGTTTTGACTTACCAGAACCAGCGTCTGTACGAAAGCGGTGGTTCATTGTATATACCTGACCCACGGCTGGATCTTAAAGTGACCCTGGATGTAGGTAGTAATCTTGTTGGCGTGCCTATTATAAAGGGTTCTGTATACAATAGCTCATCCCGTACTACATATAAAAATGTAGTAGTAGCTGTATCCTATTTTAACGGTAATGACGAGTTGATAGGACGTGAAAATGTTGCTGTGACTTATGCGCTACCGCCTGGGCAAATAGCCGAGATACGCCATAAGCCGGAAATCAAAGCCTATCGAAGAGCGGAACGCTTTCGTATGGAATTGCAAGAGGCAGCGGTGCAATAAAAAGTTAGCTATTAAAATCAATTAACTAATTCAAATAAAATGACAAATACATCAGACTTGAATTTGGATGGTGGTAATTTAAAATACAGTATACATGACAAACAAAATAAGTATCGGGCGGCTTGCTTTATCTGTTGTTGTCGGCTTTTTAATAGGCCTGCTTCTCTTTACTTCTTTTGATCTGTCTAAAGTTGACTGGATAATTATCAGGCGCTCTTTTTTGCTGGCTGCTATTCTCGGGGGCATACAATTCATCCGGTCAACATATAATCAACGAAAATCTTAAACACAACAAGCCCGGATAAAATCCGGGCTTGTGTATTCTTTCATTCGTACTCCAGCTATCCAAAGCCAGCCGGGTTCTGTCACAAATCTTTCAAGTATTTTATTACTTATCCTGCAGCAACCTTTCCAGCTTCTCGATCATTACTTCCTGTTGCTTCAGCATACGCTCGTACAGCTCTACCATTTTATCCAAAGGATTGAACGTGCAATCATGATAGTTGACACCAACAGAGCCAGCATGTGCATTTGAACCCTCATAATTATTCTGGATATTCACCATAGCCGTTTCTTCATCAAAGTTGCGGATGGCCTCGGCCGGTACTTTAAGTATACCGGCTACCTGCTCCAGCAGTGCGCTGTCTACTTCTTCTTTGGCTTCCAGCAGGCTTACCTTTTTCTGGGTCCAGTCGTCGCCCAGCTCGCGGGCCAGCACCTCCTGCTTTATGCCCAGCATCTCGCGGAAGCGCTTGATGTTGCGGCCTTGGTGTATGGGTCGTTCGCGTGGTATGGTTGTCATAAGGCAAATATAGTATAATTGACTATTTCAGCAGAGCGGCCGCTAAAATATTCCCCCGCCAAGGCTAAAACATGCCGCGCCCGCTTTTTTAGACCGGTGCAGCTATAGCAGCTTTGCCCACTGCCATATACCGCACGCAGTCCAAAACACCTCAACGTTATGAACCGTCGTATCCGCAAAGAGCTGAACGAGTCGCGGCACAGCCCCGTGCACACCATGCATGAAAAGTTTATCCACATTTGCCTGCGTGCAAAATGGCCGCCCTGCTGCCCGAGCTGTACAGCGGCTGGCTGCTCCACAACCTGGACCTGGTGCCCGAACGGCAGCAGGTAGCCATGTTCGAATTTTACAAATGGCTGCTCATCCTTGCCGAAACCCAGTACATCTATCAGGAGCGGGGCTGCCAGGTAGTGCCGGCCGGCAAAGCCGTGCCATAGCCTTTGCACTTTTGTACCTTTATGCTGCTCCGGCAAACGCGGAGCCCCCCTATGGTGCGCAGGATAACGGTCATACGCTTTGTAATGTCCATAGCCGTTGGCTTTGCCATTGGCCTGCTGCTTTTACTTCCTTCAACCTGTCGGAAATAAACTGGCTCCTCGTAAGGCGGGCACTGGTGCTGGCCATGCTTATAGGCCTTATACAGCTTGCAAGGCTATTGTACAACCGAAGCAAATCCTGATACCTCCTCCCAAGCGCCCTGGCAGCCCTGCTACAGGGCAAATATTTATTTTATTTACCGGAATGCAAACATTACCCAGAACGGGGTTCTTTTTCATGCAGGCAGGCGGGGGCAGGCGGGGGTAAGAGGGCAGCTCCGGAAGCGCGCGGGGCAGGCATTACAGGGCCGTACCGCAGCCAGATAATCCATGCAGCCGCAAGGGCCCTTTTTTACATAACAGCATGTGCTATGCGCTTTTTGCCATTCGTAACACGCTGCATTCAACCATCTTATAAGGTACAACATCTTATCTTTAGAAAAAAAGGGTATACGCACACCGGTATACCGCAGTAAGGCCGTACCCGAAAAGCCATAACAGAGTAGGGAAAAACCAAAACCAGAATCTTAGCATGAAAACCAGACTGATCTCAGGGCTTGCCGCCCTGCAGCTTGTGGCTGCCGCAACCCTTAACGCCCAAACCTACACCATTTCCGTAGGCGATCCCTCAACCGCAGTGCGCGTAGCCGACCACATCGGGGGCGAAGACCTCGACATTCCCGCTCCCGGCCCTACGCTCGAAGCCTACAATTTCAACTACAGCGGCAAAGACCTCGTTGGCCTTATGCGCTTCGACGGCACCTCGGGCATCATTGCCTATGCCAGCCATTACTGGCTGCCCGGCAGCAGCGATCATATACGGCTGCTCAAAGGTTACGTGCCCTATACACAGGGCGTTTATGTAGTGGGCGAAAGGGTAGCCCCCGACGGCTCGGTAAAAAGCGCCGTGCTCATCCATTACAAGCTGAGCGACGGCAGCATTATAAGCACCGTAGAGCTGGAAAAGCTGCCCCCGGGCTACAAATTCATTCATGTATACGATGTGCTGGAAGACTTCCTTCCCCAAAGCCCCAAGCGCATCCTTTGCGTGGTGGATGTAGAAGGCACGCCGCGCATCGTAGAGCTGCTGTACCAGGAGGCCACCGGCAGCTATACCCTCCGCGAGTACAAATCGTCCAAGCCGCCCAAAAGCTACCTGGCCGTGCATTATGTACGGGCCTACCACTACAGCCGCATCAGCATAGGCCTGCCGGCCTTCTACGGCCTGTCTACCGATGGCAAGGTAACCTCGGCTTTCTGCTTCTACGAAGACCCCAACACCTTCTCGCAGGCCTTTGAGCATTACCAGCTGTCGTCGCCAGGCGGCATTAAAGGCATCAGCGGCGTGCAGATGAACGGCTCCTATGGCCCCAACGGCAACCACAACCGCATTGAAATGGCATTTACCGATATGGAAGGAGGCCTTTGCCTCCAGCAGAAAGATGAGCTGGTAACCACCAACTGGCAGCGCTTTTACCAGCTCCCAGACAAGGAGCAGTTCCGCCTGGCATGGAGCCGCGACGGCCACGGCACCAAGCAGGGGCCCGGCGTACCGGCCAGCATGGGTTACTTCCTCGGCGCCTGGATGCCGGACGAAAAGCCTGAGAACAGCCTGGTAACCGCCCTGTACTTCGACGGCGACAACGGCGACCTGGCCAAGCCCCGGGTATACAATATGTCGGGCGCAGGCGTGCTGGAAAAGAACGGCGCCATACCCAATACCTGCTACGATCCCGGCGATTTTGTTTCGGGCCTCGGCTATGTCAACAACTTTACCTTTATTACCGACAACCCCGAAAAGAAGCATACCTTCCGCTACGGCACCGGCAATACGTTCCTCAACGTTAACGACGAGCTGTTCTTCTGCGCCAAGCCGATCGGGGTCAATAAAGTAAAAGGCAAGCTGGTTACCGAGCCCGAGCAGCTGGATATAAGCCTTACCAACCAGTTTGAAGCAGGCAAGATCGAGCTGGAGCCCTACTATGGCATAGAAGTAAAAGCATTCCTGGATTGCCCTGCCGAAAAAGATACCCCGCTGCAGGGAAGAACCGGCGGTATACAGCCGGATAATGGCAGCATAGCCGTACAGATGGATGCACGGCAGATCCGTATCGAGGGCAAAAAAACCATTGCTTCGCTGCGCGTGCTCTCCATCGACGGCAGGGTAATAGCCGAAGCACAGAATGTACAGTCCGCTACTTACGATCATTACTTTGGCCAGCAGCTGGCCCGCGGCATGTACGTGGTACAGCTGGTGTATACCGATCATTCGTCAGAAGCCCGGAAAGTAAGCATCCGCTAAGCCCTGCTTACCGGTCAGCAAAAAAGCCTGCAATGTGTTGCAGGCTTTTCTGTATCCCGCTGTTCGGCGCTCCTGCCGGTACGCCGGGCAAAAAACCCGCAGCAGCGTATATTTGCTCCGCCTGCTGCCCTGCCGTTCGGCATACGTACAGGCAATTCTTAAAAAGAAAAAAGCACACAGATCATGATCGCATTTTTGGGTACCGGGCTTCTCGGAGCCAATTTTACCAAAGCGCTGCTCCAGAAAGGGCAACAGGTACAGGTATGGAACCGTACGGCCGCCAAGGCCAAAGCGCTGGAAGCCGATGGCGCCAGGGCCTTCGACCACGCAGCCGATGCTGTAAGGGATGCAGGCATAATACACCTTACCCTTAAAGACGATGCCGCGGTAAACGAGGTGCTGGCTGCCGCAGAGCCCGGCATGAAGCCGGGGGCGGTAATCGTAGACCATACTACTACCTCGGTGGCGGGCGCCATAGAGCGGGCACAGGGCTGGAAAGCCAAAGGGTTCCGCTACCTGCATGCCCCGGTATTCATGGGGCCTGCAAACGCGCTGGAAAGTACGGGGTTTATGATGGTTTCGGGCGACCAGGAGCTGATCGGGCAGCTGCAGCCCTCCTTATCGAAGATGACCGGTAAGCTGCTCAACTTCGGGCCCAGGGAAGGTAAAGCTGCCGGCATCAAGCTCATCGGCAACCTCTTCCTCGTTACCTTTACTGCCGGCATAGCCGATACCCTGGCGCTGGCCAGGGCATTGCACATAACGCCCGAAGAGGTGGGCAGCCTGTTTGACCAGTGGAATCCCGGCGCGCTGCTGCCCGCCCGCCTGAAGCGTGTAGCCGCCGGCGATTACAGCAAGCCTTCCTGGGAGCTTCACATGGCCCGCAAAGACACGGGGCTCTTTATGGAAGAGGCCCGTAAGGCTGATGTAAGCCTGGAGGTGATCCCGGCCATTGCCGCGCTGATGGACCGCTACATCGCCGCCGGGCATGCCCACGACGACTGGACCGTATTGGGCAAAGATGCCATAGGGCGTTAAAACGAACCATACCGCCCGGGATAAGCGCATTGGCCGCCGGTGCTGCTGCACAGGTCCATGCCCTCCGGAAGGAGCGCGGGAAGCGAAGGGGGCCTGCTCGCCGGGGTTATCCGCCATACTTTTTTTACCTTTATGTTCACTCATCCATATCCCATGAAGCATTTACCGGGTATAGCCCTCTTCTGCTTTTTAGCCGCAGCCTGCAGCGGCGGCGATCGCCAGGCTGCCGGAAGCAGCGGGGCAACAGCTCCGGCAACAGCTCCGCGCACATCCGAAATGGCGCAGCTGAAGGAAAAGGCAGCGCTCATGCGGCAGCATTTCCTGGCAAAAGATTACGAAGCCTATACAGCGTTTATCCATCCCAAAGTAATCGAGATGATCGGCAGCAGGGAAGAGATGGTGCAGGTGCTGCAAAAGACGATGGGCGACATGGAAGCGGAAGGCATGCGCTTCCAGGATGTGCGCTTCGGAACGCCTTCGGCCATAATCCGCCATGGGCGGGAGCTGCAATGCGTGCTGCCCCAGGTCATTGAGCTGAAAGTGCCGGGCGGGCGTATGAGGCTGCACGCCTCGCTCGTAGCCATCTCCTCCGACAACGGCGCTACCTGGTACTTTGCCGATACGGCGGTAAAAGACCGCGATGCGCTGTACAGTATGCTGCAGCTGAGCCCCGACCTGGTGATCCCGCCCGGGCAGGAGCCGGAGGTGATCGAAGAATAAAGCCGCTGCCTGCCCCAAAGCAGGAGCTTGCAGGAAGCATACAGGCGCTTGATAATAAAGAAGGTTACCCTCTCGGGTAACCTTCTGCCATTGTACGGCGGCATATCCGGTTTATTGGTAAAACCTCATTTATAGCAGCCCTGATCAGCGTTTATCGAGCTTGAACACGATGGTTTCGCCGTTGCGCTGCATTACCTGCAGGAAATAAGTGCCGCGGGCTCTGCCACGCATATCGATTCCGGCAGCGGCATTGTCGGTACGGTATACGGTCTTGCCGCTGATATCCACCAGGCTTACCTGGGCTACTTTAGCCCAGTCATTCACTTTTACATATACCACATCGCTTACAGGGTTGGGGTATACGCCGATCACATTGTCTTTTCCGAAGGTAACCTGGCGTATTTCGGTATAGGTAAAGCGGCCATCCAGGTCACTCTGCTTAAGGCGGTAGTAGTTGATACCGGCCAGGGGCTGCTCGTCGTAGGCAGTGTACTCCAGGCTTTCGCTGCTATGGCCACCCGGAGCGGCGGAGGGCACGTAAGCAATTTGCTTCCAGTTGCGTCCGTCGGCGCTGCGCTCGATGTCAAAGCCTTTGTTCAGCTCTTCGCTTAAGGTTACCCAGCTCAGCTTTGCCTTGCTGCCATCGGCAGCTGCAGTAAAGGCGCCCATTGCTATGGGGAGCGGGCTGCCCCAGCTCAGGCTGTAAGTGGCCGGTGTAGGATCGGGTACGCCTGCTGCATCGCGGTAGGTAAACTGGAAGGAAGTTCCGGTCTGGCCTACGGTAGCGGGGGTTACCAGTATCTGCAGCAGCGCGGGGTTGAAGTTGGTGATGGCCTGGTTAAGCGTTACAGGGCTGTTGTTGTACAGAAGGGTGGTGTGCTGGGGCAGCGTGGTGATCACGATGGTAGCGCCTGTGCCCAGGATACCGTCTTCTGCATCGGTTGCGGAGGGTACCGGAGGGTTACCTTCGGCGCCGCTCAGCGTATAGCGCGTACCGGCGGAAGGGTAGAGCACAGTGGCAGACGCGCCGGCTGCTTCCGGCATGCGCTCGATACCGAAATCGAGATCGGGTTTATTGCCCGACAGGCTGTTCAGCACGATTGAAGGATTGTTGGTGTTCAGACCGGTCACAATGGTGCCGCCTGCGTTGGTGCTTACTGCGGTCCAGCCGGTAGCCAGGTTAGGCAGTACACTGCTTGCCGCGGTGCCCTTGCCGGGCGCTGCTTCCCGGGATACGATCCTGATGGTATAGTTGTTGCCCTCGGGTACGTTGGCGAAAGTATAACCGCTGGCAGGGCTTACGGCAACGGCATCCAGCACGGTGGGCACGGCCGCATAAGTGTTGTTTTCCTGGATCAGCAGGGCATACAGGGTCTGCCCGGCAGAGGCTGCTGCAGTAAGCGCTTCGGAGCCGTTACGGAGGCCGTTGCCGTTGGCATCGTTCCATACTTTGCCGCTCAGGCTATAATAGCTGTTGCCGGTAAAGTTCAGGGTCAGGTTGCTGCTGCCGCTGCTCTGCGCACGGCCGTTGTCCCATGCCGAAAAATTGATCACCACAGAGGTATTTCCTTCCTGCAGGGGGTCAACCGAAACATCCGGTATGGGGTTGTTTCCGCTGAATGGCACAACCACTGTGCCCGGCCAGGGAGTGCAGGCGCTTACCAGCGGCGGGCAGGTGCTGCCGGATGTAGTGTACACCGTGTTTCCGATCTTCAGGTAATTGGCCCCGGTAGGGAAGCTGTTGATAACGATGCTGTCGATCACTCCGTCGTCGTCGCTCACGGCAAAGCCGTTGGCCGGTATGGTATAATTGTTGAATCCGCCGGGATTGGCAATATTGTTGAGGATATTATCGGTTGTAACCGGGGGGATCTGCAGGCCGAAGTTGGCTTCGCCGGCGCTGACAGACCCTACGGTGATCAGCAGCTTCCCGTCGGCCAGCAGGTCGGTACCCGCATCGGCGCCCAGGTGCTCGCCGGTAGCAATATAGCCTGTAGGCAGGTTGGCTGCGGTAAAGCTGGTACCTGCGGCAGGATTGGAAGTGCTTACATACAGCGCATAGCTTCCGGGAGCCACGGTACCGAAGTTGTAGCTGCCCCCGGCCTGTATGGGTCGGGTATCGATTACCTCGTTGTTGGAGGGGTTTACCCTTACTACATATACCTGGCCGGCTCCGAACTGGATAGGACCGTTGGCATTTACGAGGTTGTCGGTCATGCCGTTGGCATCGTGAAATACATTTCCGGAAATGGACACGCAGTTGAGCGTGGCGGTAAATACCGCATTGGGGCTCTGGAAAGAAGCGTTGCGCAGGTTTACAGTAAAGTTGCGGCTGCCGGCAGTGGGCTGGGCGGCATTGTTATCGTAGCGCAGCGCATCCAGCAGCGCTTCGGCATCCGTATAGGTAAAGCTTCCGTTGGTTTTGGTAAATACCAGGGTACGCACATTATTAGCCGTGCTTCCGGCTACTGAATAGTTAGCGCCCCCGAGCGACAGGTTACTGATGGAAGGATTGCTGTTCAGGGCAATAGTCCCGTTGCTGGCGCCGTTCACAAGGATACGCTCGCTGGCGCCATCCACGATCTCGCCGGTAGGAAAGCTTATCCGCAGCTGGGTAAGAGCGCCGGTGGGGCCTACACCTACATTGCTGGAAGTGTCGTTGGTAAACCTGAGGCTGGTACCGCAACCGGAAGCGGTATTGTTCACGCCCACCACATTGGTGTTCAGGTCTATGCTCGGCACAGTGGTGGATGCCGCGGTGCTGAAAGCCGGACCAGAGCTGAAATCGAGGAAAAAGTAAGCGGTTCCGCCTCCGCCCATACGAATGCTGAAGTCGCTCATGTTGTTGTAAGTAAGCCTTACACGGGTGGCGTCCGCAAGTGCGTCTGTTACATTATTCTTCGTGCCGGAGCGGTAAGTGGTAAGACCGGTGGTATTGTTATATACCGGCGGCTGGAGCGAAGTGCCGCTGCCTACCTCGCTGGTGCTGAAGCCGCCGAATTCGTTATATTGATTGGAGTAATCGCTATTGTTACCGTCGATATCGTAAGTATTGATCTTTACATTCTGCAAAGTAACATTCAGGCCCGATTTGGTGGCGGTATTGTAGGTGCCTCCCAGGATGAACTGGAAGTTGAATTCCATGCTGCCACCACCGCCTGAAGCCGTTCCGGCAGGAAATGTAACCTGGGGAGAGAAGAAGCGGGGATCGTTATTGCTGAAATTTCCGCCGCCTGATGCCGCCGCCTGGTCGTAAGCCGAAAAAGAGGTTCCCGACGTTACGGACACCGTTTTTACGATACAGTCTATAGACTGCCCGCTTAATGTGGCAATATTGCGATAAAGCACCACATCCCCCACATTGCGTCCTACGGTAGTGCTGGTAGTACTGCTGATGGTATCGCCGTTAGTGCCGTTGATCACAGTAACGCCGCTGCCGCCAAAGTTCAGGGTTGAATAATTGTTGTCGAAATAATTATTGGTAACCTGGATATTGACATTGGTGCTGGCAGAGCCGCCGGCGCCATTGGCGGTAATGGTATAGCTGGTTTGCGGGCTTGCAGCAGTAGGCACGCCCGAGATCACACCGGTATTGGTGTTGAAGCTGAGGCCCTGCGGTAAGGTTGACGGCGTGATGGTATAGCCGGTGGCATTGCCCGAAAGATTGGGTGAAAGGAACACATTGCTGACATTGGCTATAAAAACGTTAGGGGTCGGGTAGCTCAGCGAGGACGGCGCCTGGGCCATCAGCTGGGTACCCCATCCCAAAGCAAAGGCCGGTATCAGCAGGCTTTTGCGCATGATCGGGTTAGAAAAAACAATAGATGTTTTCATTTTGAATAAACGTTAGGATTTAAATGGATAAATATTACTTTAATAGTTAATGCATTTATAAGTATAAAAAGCTTCCTCAACCGGCCCCAAGAGCAGGACCCGGCCCCTCCTTTAAGGAGGTTCTCTTCCGGAGAAGCACTATAAAAGCGAAAAACGAAACCTGGATGGAAGGAGAAAAACGGAAACAGGATCCGAATAATTTATCTTTTGGTACCGAAAAATCCTGTTAAGATTTCCCTTTCCTATAGTTAAAAATCTGCTGCAAAGCTATAACGCTGCCCCAGATAAAGCTAACATCAAATATTGCTGTTTCGAAATAATTTAATGCATGCAAAGGATATAATATAATCGTTAACAAATGAGTGGTAGTAATAATACTACAACCAAAAACGAGAGCAAAGATAATTACAATTACTATGAAAACAAATCGACAATTTGTTTGCCACCTATAAACAGTATTTTACAAATGCAAATTACATCTAATTAACATATCATTCTATCATTCCAGCTTTTAAACAAAATGCATACATAACCTTCATAAACTATTCATTCATACATGTTATTCACTAGATAAGCAGAAAATATTACTTGTAGCCTACTCGTTTTATATTTTCCAACTCTTAATTTTGGTTTTTTATAGACTATATTTATACTTTAAAAATTAAATAAATAGATAATGCATGAAGCATGCGAAACGGGCCCCGGCTACCGATGTGCTGTACCGGCGCTGGGCTGCCTTCAGGCCCCAAAATCTATAGGATGCGCTAATGATAGGGTAACCGGGATGGCCCGCCAGCCGGGAAAGCAGGGAGTAAAACGGGCTGCATCCTGCGCCTGCAAAAAGGAATGAAACAAGGCGCTGAGAGTGAAGTGTGGAGCAAAAAAAAGCAGGGACGAATGCTCATCCCTGCCTTACTTGTAAGAAAGCAAATTATTTTTTGGGCGCTTTGGCACCGGCGATCTTGGTTGCAAAGTCTTTACCTGCTTTGAACTTAGGCAGTTTTCTTGCTTTGATCTTGATCACTTCGCCTGTCTGGGGATTACGTCCGTTACGGGCAGAGCGCTGGGAAACAGAGAAAGTACCGAAGCCCACGAGTGTAACGTTCTCACCTTTTTTAAGGGAAGCTACCACTGTGTTCGTAAAAGAGTTCAATGCATCGTTAGCCTGGGTTTTGGTAAGGCCTGCATCTTTAGCAATTTGTTCAATTAATTCGGCTTTGTTCATAAGACAGATTATGTTTTAAATATTGAAAAGCGATGTTACAAAAGTTCATTGAAAGGACAATGAAATTTTTTTAAAATGTGGAAAAAATTTTTTCCGCTCTAAGCCAGTGCAGCAGCGGTTTTTAGCTTCCCGGGCTTCCGCGTCCGGCATTTTTAGGGGTAGGAATAAGGGGCTACCATTTATCGTTGTCCCATCCGAAGGAAAAGGGGAAAACAGTGATGCCGATTGTATAAGTAGGCTTTATCTTCATGTTGAAAGAATAGTAATACTCCGAATCGTTAAGGTTATAATCGCCGGTCTTGTAATCATAAATGGTCCTGGAACCCGCTACTATCATGCCTTTCAGCTTCCACTCCACTGCGGCGAAAAATCCCAGCTCGGCTTTGATATAAGGCTTGATGCCCAGCTTGACATAGTCCTGCGAACCGTCGGCGAGCTCTCCTCCAGCCAAAAAAGGCATGAGCCCGGCGCCCGCTCTCAGCGTTACCTTGTCGGATTTGTTCATGGTGGCTTCGCCCCCGTATATATAATCTACGCCCAGCGGCACGCCGATGAATACATCCTTTGCTTCATAGCTCGTTACGGTATTTTCCTCCAGCGAGGTATTGCCTATATCCCATACGCTGGCGGTACCGAACACACCGGTATTGATGGCCAGTATGCTCTTATTGCTGAGGTAGGAAAGGGGGAAGTAGGTGCCCACAAACCCGCTGGAAGCACGGTAGTTGAAGGTTGTGACCCTGCTGTTGCCCGCAATGGCATTGCCATTCGATCCATCGCGGAACCGGTCCTGGATATTGACACTGGCGCGGCCATAGGTCAGGCCGTAGCCTATCTCGAAGCGATGGAAGAGTGATACGTTCTCGCCGTTTTGCCTTTTGTTCAAATATTCATTGGTAGACCGGGCTATGTGCCTCATTTGTGCGCCGCTTATCTGCGCGCTTACCTGGGCGGCACACATGACCGTCAATACGCCGGCTGTACCTGCCTGCAATAAGGAAGTAAAGATTTTATTCATTTAAACAAAGCGTTTAGAGTTTATTCACAAATCTATACATTTTATGCAATGTTGGTTCCCTGATACACATTAATTTTTAAGAGAAAGGGGCGATCGGGCGCAGCCTTCCGGTGGTGCTGCAAATAGGCGCCGCCGCTTCGTACCGAAGCGGCGGCGCCTTCCCATGTGAGATTTATACTAAGTCTTAAAGACCTCGCCTTGCCAGTTCTTTCCGGATCAGGCCCAGCTCGCGGCCGGTCTGTCCTGCCACCGAAGTGTTTTCCTGCGCACGCCGCATCAGGTACGGGATTACATCTTTTACCGGGCCGTATGGCAGGTACTTGGATACATTGAACCCGGCATCGGCCAGGTTGAAGGTAATATTATCGCTCATGCCATACAGCTGCGATAGGTATACATGCCGGTGCCCCGGCGCCAGGCCTTTCTGTTCCATAATGGCGGCAGCCTTATAGCAGCTCTGCTCGTTGTGCGTGCCGATAAATACGGCGAGGCTGTCCAGGTGGTCGAGGCAATAGCCTACGGCAGCATCGTAGTCGCGGTCGGTGCTCGCCTTGTCGGGCTGGATGGGCGAGGCATAGCCCATGTCGGCGGCGCGGGCGCGTTCCTTCTCCATATAGGCGCCCCGTACCAGCTTTGCTCCCAGTATATAACCCCGCTCCCGTGCCTGCTGATGGGACTGCTTCAGGAAGGCCAGCCGGTCGTGGCGGTACAGCTGGAAGGTGTTGAATACTACGAGCGCATCTTTATTATACCGCTCCATCATGGCATCGGCCAGGTCGTCTACCGGCTGCTGTATCCAGCTCTCTTCCGCATCTACCAGGATCATGCTTTTGCAGCGTGCCGCGGCGGCGCATATACGGTCTACCCGCTGCTGCACCCTTTCCCATTCGGCCTGCTCGCCGGCCGACAATGCGGCGCCCGCATGTATTTTTTCCAGCAGGGCAAACCGGGCAAAGCCTGTAACCTTAATGGGTATAAAAGGAATGTTCTGCTGGGTAGCGGCATATTCGATGGCTTTGATAAATTCCGGTACCGCATGGTCGAATTCCGCTTCTTCTTCCTTGCCTTCCACGCTGTAATCCAGCGCCACATCCACGCCGTACCTGCCCAGGGTGGCGGCCGTTTGCGCGGCTTCCGTAATGCTTTCGCCCCCGCAGAATTGCTGGAAAATGGTTTTTTTGATCACTCCCTTTACCGGCAGGTTCCAGCTCATGGCCAGCTGGGTAAGCCTCATGCCGGTCCTGGAAAGAAAGGGGGAGCTCATGGAAGAAAAAAGAAAATGGGCCCGCTTCAGCTCCCGGTCGCTACGGTAACGGAAAGCGATCTCTGTATTATCGAACGATAAAGGCATAAATAGGTACTGGAAAAATTCGCACAAAGATAACAGGGTTTTCGGTGCTTTAAATGGAAACCAAAAAAAATCCGGCTGCCTCAATGCAGCCGGATCGTATGCGATCAGGAGCGGAGTACCGCTATTGCTTGTCTACTTTAAAATAGCCCTCGGTTATATGCACCGTGGTATCGGAGAGGCCGTTGGGGTCACGGAGGTCCGCCCAGAAATATCCTTCGAGGATCGTGCTGCTATTGGTTATCACCTTCACCTTTCCGGTCGAGGAAATCAAAGCCAGGCTGGGCGGGAACGCTCCCGACACGCCCGCCGGGGTAGGCGCTGAGTACACTTTTCCTTCTGCAGCACCGGCGGGGACCGATACGCCGAGAATGATGGCGTTATTTTCTTGCCCCATAATATTGTAATAGCCGCCTGCATTCGAAAAATAGACCTCATTGGCCTGGAAAGAGGCGCCGTTTACCTTTGCCGACATCGGCGCGGTACCTGTCCAGTTAAAGCCGCCGCCGCCGTTGCTGCTGCCGGTGGCCTGGCTGTCCGAAACGGTGGTATCGTATTGCTTATTGCAGGAAGCCACAGCCAGGAGCGCAGCCGCCAGGATCAGGGAAAAGGGTAAGGTTTTCATTGTATATGATTTGTTTTCCAGCGCCAAAATAATGCTTTTTTTAACATTTCAAAAAGTTCGGAGAGGAAGCATACCCCCTGTAAAATAAGAATTCCCCGGGGAAAGACCCCGGGGAATTCTTATTTTTTTAAAAGCCATTATTTGCCGGCGCCTTGCGGCTTGGCTCCGCCGGTTTCCTTGATCACGGCGGGCATCAGGATGCCGGTAAAGTTGTTTTTACCATCGAACAACTTGTTGGCGGTAGCCTTGATATCGGCAACAGTGATCTTGGCGATCTCTTTTTCGAAATTCAGGAACCGGTCTTTGGAAGCATAATCCCAGAACAGCAGCTGCTCCAGCTTGCTGGTCCAGTAATTATTGGTCTTGATTCCTTCCTTGCGTTTCTCGATTATGGCCTGCTTTACTTTATCCAGGTCTTTCTGGCTGGGCCCGCTGGTTTTCAGCGCAGCGATCTCTTTACTTACCTCTTTCAGGATAGGCTCTACATTCTCGGGTCCGCAGGGGAAATAACCCTGGAGGGTGTAGTGCGGGTAAGGGTATTTTTCGAGCGAACCGCCAAAGCCGCCGCTGTACATGGCGCCCATTTTCTCACGGATCTCTTCGATCACTTTGATGGAAAGTATCTCGCCAACCATAGTGGTCTGCAAAGCCAGGTCTTCGCTATAGGGCAGCTCTCCTTTGAATACATCCAGGATCAGGCTCTTCTGGTCTTCTCCTTTTCTGAATTCCATTTTATGATTGCCGCTCACAGCACGGAGGCCGTTGTCTTTAAAGCCGGGTTGGGTTCCCTTGGCAGGGAGGCTGGCAATGTACTGCTCCAGCAGGGGCTTGAGCGTGCTTTCGTCTACGTTGCCTACCAGGAAGAAGTGGAACCCATCGGCATTGCTGAACTCGTTCTTATAGATTTCCAGCACACGGTCGGCATTGATCTTTTCTACATCTGCTACAGTAGGTACTTGGATGGGACGGCGGGGATCGTTGTTGTACATTGCCTTGCCCAGGGTATCGAAAAATGCAACCTGGGGGTTCTGGCCCAGGAACTGCAGCTGCATCTTCATTGTATTGATAAATCCGCCGAAGAGCGCATCGTCCTTGCGCGGCTGGGTAAGCTGGAGGTAGGTAAGCTGCATCAGGGACTCAAAATCCTTTACGGAAGAGTTTCCTTTAAGCTCGCTGGTAATGTCATCCATGGCAGGTACCAGGCCTACGGTTTTGCCGGAAAGCGCATCGGTAAGCTGGGTAGGCGTAAACTGGCCGTATCCCATAGCTTCGATCACGTCGGCCATAAACTTTGCATTGGACTTGTCTTCCACGCCGTAGTTGCTGATACCGCCTTTTTTTACAGCCGTCATTACAATCTCATCGCTCTTGAAATCGGTCTTCTTCACGGTTACCTTTACGCCGTTGCTCAGGGTATAGGTGGTTGCGCCCAGTTCTTTATCGGCAACTTCAGAAACGATCTTTCCGGGCACGGGCTTTTTATCCAGCAGGCTCTGGGCCACCACTTTTTCTGCGTTAGCGGTTACCTGCTGATCCATGGCCTTATTTACGATCTCCTTCAGCTCCAAATCGGTAGGCAGTTTCATCTGCTTGCTGTCCGGACCGGTAACCAGGGCAAAGTATTCTTTATTATCTGCTTTGTTCAGCCATTTTTTAGCTTCGGCATTCACTTCTTCCAGCGTAATGCCGGGCAGCATCTCTTTTACGTAGCTGAATTCATTTTCGATGCCGGGTATTGGCTCCCGGGTAAGGAAGTTGCGCACGTATTCGTCCACAAGCTTTCCGGATTCGGTGGTATTGCGCTCGTTGTATGCTTTTTCGGTAGCGCTCAGGGTCTGCTTTTTCACAATGTCCAGCTCAGATGCGGTAAAGCCGAAGTTCTGGGCCTTAACCAGTTCGGCCACGGAAGCATTGATCGAGGTCTGGATATCGGTAGTGGGTGCAGCAATCAGGCCAAAGCTTTCATAACCCCTGGCCCAGCTGTCGGCAAAGGCGAACGCATAGGCAAAAGGAGGGTTTGCGCTTTGTGTAAGCTCCTGCAGGCGGCGGTTCAATATCTGGGTAAAGAGGTTTTTTACCAGTTCGCCGCGGTAATCGTTCAGGGTCACTTCGGGTTTCTGCTTGCGTGCGGAAAAGAACAGCTGGAACTGATAGTTGGTAGCCTCCTTATCGGAAAGCACCATAGCCAAAGCTTCGGTATAGGCCGGTACTTCATATACCGTGCGCGGACGGGGATTGGCGGGGTTCTTTATTCCGCTGAAGTGCTTTTTGATCAGGGCTTCGGCCTGCGGTATGGTAATATCGCCTACTACGGCTACTGCCATCAGGTCCGGGCGGTACCAGTCGCGGTAGAAGGAGCGGATCGTTTCGGGTTTGAAGCTCTTCAGGATCTCATCCTTACCGATGGGCAGGCGCTCGCTGTAGCGGCTGCCGGCCAGCAGTTTAGGCAGGTATTTCTTCATCATGCGGTCCTGGGCGCCTTTACCGAGCCGGCTTTCTTCCAGCACCACATTTCTTTCCTCGTTGATATCGGTTTCAGTAAGGTTGGCGTTATGGGCCCAGTCCTCGATCACCTGGAAGCCGCTTTCGAGGTTGCCGGGTTTATCGGTCGGGATCGGCAGGATGAACACGGTTTCGTCAAAGCTGGTGTAAGCGTTGAGGTCGGCCCCGAATTCCACGCCGATAGATTGCAGGAAGTCTACCAGCTTGTTTTTCGGATAGTTCTTGGTGCCGTTGAAGTTCATATGCTCCATGAAATGCGCCAGGCCCTGCTGGTCTTCATTTTCGAGGATGGAGCCCGCGTTGACCACGAGGCGCAGCTCTACTTTCTTTTCCGGTTTGTTATTGGGTCTGATATAATAGGTAAGACCGTTAGGCAGCTTGCCTACCTTGACCTTGGGGTCTACAGGTAATTTCGCGTCTTGCGACTGGGCCACGGTGACCAGGGGACTTACTCCCGCGCCTAAAAGAAGGCAGGCCAGCGCCGCTTTGGTGAAGAATTTTCTCAGCATAATTGAATGATTAATGGTAGCAAATATAAATGATATCGGTTGTTTACTGAGGATCCGGTCCTAATTTGTGTTCAAGAGGAGGCACGATACCGCTTTCCCCTGGTACAGGGTCACCACCCACATACGCCCGAAATCCTCTTCAGACAGCTGCTGGTATTGATTGCGTTCCGTAAGCAGGTTCACCAGCTCGGGGGCCGTATTGGCATGGCCGGCGATCACGATGGTTTTCCCTTCTTCTTTTCTCAGGGCTTCCACCAGCGGCTGCAGGGCCGAGGGGTTATAGGTCTTAATGCTTTGCTGCCTTGATGCCGCCAGCGGGGCCAGGGTCTGTTCCGTGCGCCGGTAAGGGGTGGCGTAAAGCGCATCGACCGGTATGTCTTTCAGCATGGCCGCTATCCTTTCGGCCCGCTCCTTGCCGGCAGGCGAGAGCGACGGGTCTGCACTGCTGCCGTTTTCTTTCTCGGCATGACGGAATACGATTACCTGGGTGGAATGGATGCCGGGCTGTGCTTTCACATTTTCAGGCTTGCCCATAAATAAAGAGAGCGCCAGGGCTGCAGCGGTTTTCTTTAGCATGATCTGGGGGTTGGGTGCCCGGTAAAATTATAAGGATACCCCCGGGTATTTATAACCCTTTGCGGGGTAATTTACCTTAAATCGCTTATTGGTTCCGGAAGGCGCGGGCCATGCGCTGTACCGTTTCTTCGAGGCTGTGGTACCGGAATTGCGGGAACTGCTGCAGGAATTTTGCATTGCTGTAGCTGCAGCGGGCCTGGGCCGTACGCGCCGAATCCTTGCTGATGGTTACTTCCTTACCTGCAAGCCTGCTTTTAAATACTTCGGCGCGCCATACGATCTCGGAAAGGAAAGGCGTGGCAAGCCTGTAAGGCGGCCGCTTGCCCAGGGCCTGCGCCATGGCGGTGAATACTTCCCTGTAGGAAAAATTGCCGCTGCTCAGGATATATCTTTGATCGGCAATGTCGCTGTTCATCAGCAATACCATTGCCGCTGCCACATCTTTTACATCAACCCATGCATTGACCCCTTCCGTATACCAGGGAAACTCGCTGTGCACGATCTGCATCAGCCGGGCCGAGCCTTTGTTCCAGTCGCCCTCTCCGAGTATGATGCCGGGATTCACGATGGCTGCGTTCAGCCCCTCGGCCATAGCGCGCCATACTTCCATTTCGGAAAGGAATTTGCTTTCGGCATAAGGCGAGTTGGCGCTGCTTTCTTCCCAATGGGTGTCTTCATCGATGGAGAGGTCGGCGCCCTCCGGCCCTGTGCTCCGGCCCAGCGCGGCTATGGAGCTTACATGTATAAGCTTTTGCACACCTGCCTCCAGGGCGGTATCGGCCACATGCGCGGTGCCCGTTACATTGCCGTGGATCATCGCTTTCTTTTTCCGGGAATCGTACGATACGGTAGCGGCGCAATGATATACATGGGTAATGCCCTGCATCGCCTCCTCCACGGCCCCGATATCGAGCAGGTCGCAGGCCTGCCAGCTTATGCGCGGGTGCCGGAATGCCGGAGGGCGGCTATGGTACAGCGCCCTTACCGGTAACGGCTGCTGAGCCAAAACCTGTAGTAAATGCTGGCCTAAAAACCCGCTGGCGCCTGTAACAAGTATCAAGAAGTATAGATTTTTTACCGTAGGCCGGCAGATCGGGCCGGCCGGCAGTCTGTAAAATTAAAGTGTCATTGGATGGCTTCCAATGACACCGCAAATATAATCAAGAATTGACCGTAAACTGCCGGAGGAAACGTACATCGTTCTGTGAGTACAGCCTGAGATCGTTGACCTGGTAGCGGATCTGCGTAATCCGCTCCACGCCCATACCGAACGCAAAGCCGCTGTATTTTCCCGGATCGATATTAAAGTTGCGCAGCAGGTCGGGGTGCACCATGCCGCAGCCCAGTATCTCCACCCAGCCGGTATGCTTGCACAGGCTGCAGCCGCTGCCTCCGCATACGGTGCAGCTGATATCCATTTCGGCGCTGGGTTCCGTAAAGGGGAAATAGGAAGGGCGGAAGCGGACGCGGGTGCCGGAGCCAAACATTTCCGTAACGAAATAATAAAGCGTTTGCTTCAGGTCGGCAAACGAAACCTGCTCATCGATATACAGGCCTTCGCACTGATGGAAAAAGCAGTGGGCGCGGGCGCTGATGGTTTCGTTGCGGTATACGCGCCCGGGGCAGATAACCCTGACGGGCAGGTTTCCTTCTTCCAGTACGCGGGCCTGCACCGAAGAGGTATGCGTACGCAACAGCCAGTCGGGGTTCCGGGCTACGTAAAAGGTATCCTGCATATCGCGCGCCGTATGATCTTCGGGCATATTGAGCGAGGTGAAGTTGTGCCAGTCGTCTTCGATCTCGGGGCCTTCGGCCACGCCGAAGCCCAGTTTTTCGAAAATGTCCACAATCCTGTTCTCCACGATCCGCAGGGGATGCCGGGTACCTAAGGGAATATCGGCGCCGGGAAGGCTGAGGTCCGTCAGCTGCTCCTTTTTCCGGCTGTCCTGCTGCAGGTGGCTGAAACGTTCGTAATGAGCTTCGGCAAGCTGTTTAAACGCATTCAATACCTGGCCGGCCTCTTTTTTGCGGTCGGCCGGTACTTCCTTCATTTTCCCGAATACTTCTTTTACTATTCCTTTGGTACCCAGGAACCTGATACGGTATGCCTCGAGCTCTTCCGCATTGGCGGGATGGCAGGCTTTGATCTCCTCGGTCAGGGCCTCGATATGCGCTTTCAACGATTCCATAAGGACGCAAAGATAAGATTCCTGCCGATAAGCAGAAGTATGGAGAAGGAATGGGCATTATTGCGGAACCTGCATTTTATTGCCCTGTTCCTGTTTTTGCTTCAGCTCCCGGTATTTTTTCTGGGCAAGGTGCCACATAACCAGTGCAAACACAAAAAAGCCAATCACGAACCTTAGCCAGAACGGGAAAAAATCTGCCGAGCAAACCGTTTCCGAAAGGCTTTCAAAAGAAAGGAGGCCCTTGAAGGCAAGCCCGAATGCCTTGACGATCACTGACAGCATAGAGCCCCAGATAAAGGTGGTCAGCAGCACGTATGCCCATTTTCCTTTACTTCGCTTCGTCTCCCACTCCTGGATATATCTTTCTTCCCGGGGTAACATATTTCTTGATTGCCCGGCAATGATTATAAATTGCGCAGACTGTTAATAATAATGATCTGGAAAGGATTTTGTTTAATGCCAGGACAGGATAAACAGACCTGCAGGATGGGTTGCCCGCCTTGAGAGCGGTATCCTGCTGACCAGCAACCAAGTACATCGCTCTGCCTGGTAAATGCCGGGCATATCGCTATCTTGTCTATCCTGAAGCGCATTTTTCCGTTCCCTCAATGACTAACGACACCCTGCATTTTCCTTCTTCTCTGCCGACCGGGCAGTGCGAAGCAGCGGAGGTTCCGGCGCAAATGTAGGCTTTTCGTTTTATCTCGGGGAGATACGTCCGGACCGGCTTTTTTCTTTCGTACTTTTGCCGGATGCAAACCAAAAACTATGACCAGGGGCAAATCCTGGCCAACCTCAATATTGAAGCGCTGAACGAGATGCAGGTTTCGGCCCTGGCCGCAAGCGAAGCGCACAACGATATAATACTCCTGTCGGCCACAGGCTCGGGCAAAACGCTGGCCTTCCTGCTGCCGGTGCTGCAATCGCTGGATGCAGAAGGCAAAACCACCCAGGCTTTGATCGTGGTACCTTCCCGCGAATTGGCCATGCAGATCGAGAAGGTGTTCAGGCAAATGGGCACCGGCTATAAGATCACCTGCTGCTACGGGGGACATAAACGGGAAATAGAAGAGAACAACCTGATACAGGCGCCGGCCGTGATCGTAGGTACGCCCGGCAGGATTGCCGATCATATCCGGCGGGGCAATATCCGCACGGAACATATCCGCACCCTGGTGCTGGACGAATTCGACAAATCGCTGGAGCAGGGTTTCCAGGATGAAATGGCGGAGATAATCGGGGCGCTGCCGGCACTGGAAAGACGGATGCTCACCTCGGCCACGGCTGCGGTGGAAATACCTTCATTCGTAGGATTGGAGCAGCCCCGCCAGCTGAACTTCCTCAAAGAAGGAGATGAAAAAGCAGGCCGACTCGAGGTTAAACTGGTACGTTCCGGCGATAAAGACAAGCTGGATACGTTGTTTAATCTGATCTGCTTCCTGGGCAACCGGCCCATGATCATTTTCTGCAACCACCGCGAATCGGTGGAGCGCACCAGCGAACTGCTGAGGGGCCGGGGAATCATAAACGAGTTTTATCACGGCGCAATGGAACAGCGGGACCGGGACAGCGCGCTTTGCAAGTTCCGGAACGGTACGGCCAATATCCTGGTCACTACAGACCTGGCCGCCCGCGGGCTGGATATACCATATATAAGATACATTATACATTACCATCTTCCCGGCACTGAAGATATCTACACGCACCGCAACGGCCGCACGGCCCGTATGGAAGCGAGCGGCACCGCCATCCTGCTGCTCTCGCCGGAGGAAAGGATGCCGGATTACATACCGCCCGCAGATACGGGGGAGATCGTGCTGGAGGGACCTTACGAAATTCCCGAAAAGCCGAAGTGGACTACTTTATATATACCCCTGGGGAAAAAGAACAAGGTAAATAAGATCGATATCGTGGGCTTCCTGGCCCAGAAGGCAGAGCTTAAGAAAGAGGATATCGGCCTGATCGAAGTGAAAGACTTCTTTTCTTTCGTCGCCGTGCGGAAAACCAAGGTAAGCCATGCGCTGCACCTGATACGGGACGAAAGGATCAAGGGTAAAAAAGTAAAGGTGGAAGTTGCGAAGTAAGCGCAAGTCGAGTATAAAAAACAAAAAATGTCTGCCCGGTCGGGCAGACATTTTTTAAAGCGCGCACATCGCTTAGTGTTGCACAGCCAGTTTATAAGTGTCAACACCTTTAGCGGTTACCACTTTAAGGGTATAATTACCATTGGCCAGCGTAGAAATTCCCAGTCTGCAGGCAGTGGCGCCGTAAGTCACGGGTATTTCTATTCTTTGCCCGGTAAGGCTGTAAATTTCGATGCTTTTCACGTCGGTTGCCTTCACGGTGATCATGTCTTTAGCCGGGTTAGGGAACACGGTAACGTTGTCGGAACGGCGAACCAGCACATTTACGATATTGGTATACACCGAAGTTCCGTCAAGATCGGTTTGTTTCAGGCGGTAATAGTTAATGCCGTTTGCGGGGTCTGTATCTGTAAAGGAGTATTCCAGTACGGATGCGCTGGTGCCGCCTTCGGCTTTACTGCGCTGGTAGCCTATTTTTACAAAAGACTTGCCGTCGGTACTGCGTTCGATCGCAAATCCGGCATTGTTCTTCTCGCTGGCAGTGCTCCATTTGAGGTCAACCCCGGCGGCGGCAAGCCCGGCAGTAAATTCGGTCATACCTACGGGCAGCGGCACGTTGTTTACAATCACGTTGTAGTTAAAAGTTCCTACGGGCAGCGTGTTGGCAACGTCGTCTACACCAACGCCAATGGGGAAGGTACCTGTGGCATTGGGCGTACCGGTAATAGCGCCTGTAGTGGAATTGAGGGTAAGGTTAGGCAGGGTTCCGGAAACGAGCGCATAGTTGTAAACAGGGGTGTTGGGCAGATTGGGCGAAGCCTGGGGTGTAATGGCCACGCTGGAGGTATAGGCTGTGTTCAGGTAAGCAGTGGCGGGAGTGGTAGTAGTAAACCCGATCACATCTACAGTTACAGGCTTCCTTTCGGAAGTTTCGGTACAGCCGCTGCGGGAAGTGCCTACATAGTAGGTAAGGGTGGTTCCGGCCTGCGCGGCAGTAGTAGTAACCACGTTGCTTACTACGTTGCCGGCGGTGGCGGCATCGTACCAGGCCAGATTGTCGCCGTTGCTGGTAGAGGCATTCAATGTAACTGACTGGCCGGCATATACGCTATAATTGCTGGAAGCCAGGTTAAGACCGCCGGGCTTGCGGCTTACATCGTACACGCGCAGTGAGGAGAAAGCGCCGGCTACGCCGCCGAGCTTAATTTCTACCCGGTCAAAAACGGCAGAGGTGGCGGCAACCAGCTCCGCAATATTGCCGTTAGGATTGAGCAGGCGTAAGGACAAGATATTAGAGGTATTGTCGATCACTTGCACAGGCGTAGTGCTGCTGCCGTTGTAAAGCCTGATCGCAAGGCCGTTCAGCAGTCCCAGGTCCAGCAGGAGGCCGCCCACATCCTGGATAACCAGGCGTACAGAGTCTCCCACTTTGGAAGGTGTATTGAAAATTACAGTATGGTATACTTCGCTCAGCACCTGAACGCCGGTATTGAGCTGGGCATAGGTTGTGGCGCCCGAGCTGCCGTTGTCGATCGAGTTCCAGGCATTGGTAACAGATCCGGTAGCATTGGCCAGGCTGATTGCCCCTGCGCGAACACCCGAAAGAACATCTATAGGCTGGGCGCAGGCCACTGCCGAAGTGGCATCATTTTTGACATACACATCATAAATGTCCACACCGATGGCGGCAGAAGCTATTCCACCGTTGAGGCGCACACGGATACCCTGGTAATCTACACCGGGAGTAATGGTTATTTCCACTTCTCCCGCGCCTGCAACCAAGCCCAGCAGAGAGGTGCTGGAATACACAGGGCCTACATTGGTGTACTGCCACACGTAGGGGCTGAGAATGGTTCCGCTGCCGGTACGCTGCAGGTTGGTAATAGCCTGGATTTCCAGGCCGCTTAAAGCAGAGGCCAGGCCGGCGGGTACGGTAACTTTTACCGTGATCGGCTTGCTGCCCGGAATCATGGTTGCATAGCTGCCGGTGGCGGAGGGCGAAGGATTGAAATCGATCACCTGTTCTTTGTAAGCGCCCAACGCGGATACACCCAGGGTAATATTGGAGTGGGTGCTCGGATCGGCGTCTACGGCGAGCGCTTCGTTGCTGAAGGAACCAAGCGCATCCAAGCCCGCTTCGCGGGTAACCTGCCTGGTAGCATAGGACCGCACCTGGGGAGTTTGAGCATTAACACTGTTGGTGAAAGCGGTGGCGGCAAAAATGCCCGTTACTAAAAAGTGAAACAGGTTCGTTTTGCCTTTTGAATAAAAGTGTCTCATAGGAAAAATATGTTTGGATTGGTCTAACAAAGTTCTGTTGGTTACACAAATACATATTTATCATATATTCTAAAAAACGGGCGTGGTTGTACTAGTTATTTTGTTCTTTCCGGTACTTTTCCCAAAGAACACTTAGTATTTCTACCAGGGCTTTTGCAGTTTCTTTTATTTACATTGCGAATACTTTAACCCACTCGTAATTAACTATGAACACAGGGAGTTTTTATACGCTAAAACAATTTAATTATACTTATGAGGCTTACTGATACACCTTTATGATTGGACATTTTTTTGTTCGATTTTTTTGGACCAAGCATTCGCAATGACTTTTAACTGCACCTAAACACGCACTGAAATAAAATATGGCTGATATCCTGATTGTTGACGACGAACCTATTTTTCGCCTGGGACTCAGGGAATTCCTGCACCAAAAACAATTACACAAGGTTATCGGAGAAGCGGGCACAGGAGAGGAAGCAATAACCCTGGCGGAACGGCTTAGACCCGATGTGGTCATTATCGACTCCTGCCTTTCAGGCACGAACGGTATTGAAGCTACAGTAAGAATACTGAAGCACAATCCTGACATCAAGGTCATTGCCTTATCCCGATTTGAAACAGAACAGGAAATAATGGATATGCTGCGGGCCGGCTCCAAAGGCCTTATATTCAAGCTGGGCAGTGCCAGCGAAATATTGACGGCGCTGGAAAAAGTAATGGACGACGAAGAGTTCTATTCCAAAGAAGCCGTGCAGATCATCATCAACCGTTTTGCCAAGGGCAATCCCGAAGTAAAAAACCTGCTGCGGCTTCCGGGATTTTCCGAACGGGAAACGGATATCATACGGCTGATATGCATGCAGAAAACGGCAAAGGAGATCGGGCAGGAACTGTTTATCAGCGAGAAAACGGTGGATTTTCACCGCCAGAAGATAATTGAAAAGATGAACGTCCGTAACATCATCGGCCTGGTGCTGTATGCAATCAAAAACAACCTGATCAATATATCGGAACTGGAAATAAAGACTTCCTGATCATTACATCCGGCCCGAATCGTTAGCTGCCGGCGAGGCTATCGCCCAGGGCTGCTCCGGGAAACTCGCGCCGGATATGCCGGACAGCTTCTTCCTGCGAGTGCGCGGAAAAGTTCCGGTAGCGATGATGGATCTTTACGATCTCTTTCAATGCGCTTTGCACAAGCTCTTTGTTTTCCCAGCTCTTCAGCGCTCCGGTCACTATCGCAAGGCATCCTTTTTTATAGGCGATCTGGCCCAGCACATGCACCAGCGTATGGCGCACCCTGGAAGTCTTGTCCCACTCCAGCTGCCGCAGCAGGGGCAATATATCCTGGGGATACCTGCGGCCCCGTAGCTCGATGCCATGGCATATTTCCCTGCGCACTTCCTTGTCGGGGTGGTGCAGGTAGCCTTGCGCCCACTCCAAAACCGGCGCGGGGTTTACGGCTCCCATCTTTTTTACGGAACCTATCACTGCATTGCGTACAGCATGATGCGGGTCAAAAAGTCCTGTGTCGAAAAAGTGCCTTACCCGCTCAAAGGTCCGTTTCCCGATTTCGCCCGCTGCATTCACCGCGGTTTGCCGCACCTTGAAGTCTTCCGCCGCCATCAGCGTTTCCAGCATTTGGCAGATATTCCGCTCCAGGCCGGGCATGGTAAAGAAAATGCGGCCCGCGGCGAGGTAGGCGGCTTTGCGGATATAAGTGTCGGGATCGGAGAAAAAAGCAAGGAGCTGCTGCGGCGCGCCCATACAGAAATCCTGCTCCATAGCCCGCTGCATGCGCTGCACGGTTTGCTGCCGCTCTTCTTTTGCCAGATCGTAAAAACCCATTGCAGATATTACCGTTGGGCGGTAAAGATAAAATTATTACGCCTACTCCAGCAGCCGGAGGCAGCGGCGTATATCCACACCCTTGCCCAGCACGGGCTGAAACAGGTCGCCTTTTTTCTCCAGCCTTTTAAGCATATTATCTACGGTAAACTGGGCGGGCGTAAGCCCCTTCCTTACTTCCTTCCATTCCAGCGGAGCCGACACGGTAGCGCCGGGCACCGGCCTTGCGCTGTATACCGAAGCCAGGGTCTGGCCCTTTTTGTTCTGCAGGTAATCGATGTAGATCTGATCCTTCCCTCTTTTTTTAAGGGCGCGTTCCAGCGTGGTAAAATCCGGAAGCAGCTGCTGGGTGAGGGTAGCGATGATGTAGGCAAAATTGCGTACCAGCTCATAATCGAACCGGGCGTTCAAAGGCACGTATACGTGCAGGCCGGATGCGCCCGAAGTTTTGCAAAAGGAAGGGGCTCCTGCTTTGTCCAGTACCGATTTGATGGCCAGCGCGGTTTCGATCACCTGGTCAAAAGTATTGTTTTCGGAAGGGTCTATATCCATTACCATATAATCGGGCTTGTCGATGGACTTCAGGCGCGAGTTCCAGGGGTTCAGCTCGATGCAGCCGAGGTTGTTGAGGTAGGTAAGGGTAGCCTGGTCGTTGCAGACCACATAGTTGATCTCTTTTTCGGCGGATTCCGAATACAGGGGCACCGTTTTCAGCCAGGAGGGCAGGTCGCCGCTCATGTCTTTCTGGTAGAATCCCTTGTCGCCGATCCCGTCGGGTGTACGGTGCAGGGATTGCGGCCTGTGCTTCAGGTAGGGCAGGATGTATTTATGGATACGGCTGTAATACAGTATCAGCGCCCCTTTGGTAATGTTCCGGTCGGGCCAGTATATTTTATCGAGGTTGGTGAGCACCAGCTTTTTACGGCCTATGCTCAGCTCCTGTTCGCTTTCCTCCGCAGGGATGTCCGGCACGCTGTTCCTGCGCGGCTTTTTTTTCAGGGCTTTATTGATCGGCGAATTTTCCGGGGTAAGCGTTTCGCTGTCGTAAGGCGTATGAACGGCCATGGCATCGTCGTGCTTCAGCAGCAGCCAGGCATTATCGCTGTCGGCCGTATGCATTTTTACAAGCGCAAATTCGCCTTTCAGTTTTTTTCCTTTCAGCACGATCTTCAGGGACCCTTTTTTGAGATCGTTCAGCAAAGCCGCTTCTCCCTCCTTCCTGCCTGCAATTCCCAGGCACTGGTAAGTGCCCTCGTCCCATATTTCCACGATCCCTGCCCCGTAATTACCTTCGGGTATAACGCCTGAAAATTTCCTGTACGCATAAGGATGGTCTTCTACCATCATGGCCAGCCGCTTGTCGCCCGGGTTCATCGAAGGCCCTTTCGGCACAGCCCAGCTCTTCAGCACGCCTTCCATTTCCAGCCTGAAATCGTAGTGCAGCCTTGTAGCTTTATGCCGCTGCACCACGAATTTCAGGGGTCCTTTTTCGGGGGCCGTGCCTTTCTCAGGCTCGGATGTTTGCCCGAAGTTCCTTTTCTTCCGGTATGTTTTCAGACTCATGATTTGGTTCTTTTACTCTTTTTCGCTGTTTTCTTTTTGGCGGCCGCTTTTTTCACGGCGCGTTTGGCTCTTCTCGGCTCCGAACCGCCCAGGCTGGCTTTCAATTGTTCGAGCAAGGATGACACTTCAGTAGGCAGCTTCCTGGGCGCCGCTTTTTCGGGCTTTACTTTGCCTTTCGATTTGGCCTTGATAAACCGGAGCAGTTGCGCGGTATATTCATCCTTGTACCCTTCTATGTCGAACGCACGGGTCATGCTGTTGATGAGCGAAACGGCCATTTTCACTTCTTCGGCATCCAGCTTTACGGAACGGGGAATCTTGTAGTCTGCCGGATCGTTGATCTCTTCGGCATAATGCAGCTTATTGAGCAGAAGCGCATGCTCGTATACCTTGATCACGCAAAGGTGCTCTCGGTTGCGCATTACATACGAACCAAGCCCTACCTTCCCTGTTTTTTTCATGGCCTCCCGCAGCAGCACATAAGGCTTATCGTCCTTCGAATCAGGCTCCAGGAAATAACCTGTTTCGAAAAAGATAGAGTCTATTTCCTGTTCTTCCACGAAAGAGTAAATATCGATGCGCTTTGTTTTTTCGGCGGCTGCGCGTTCAAAGTCTTTATCCTCCAGCACTACATAGCGCCCGTTGACTTTGTAGCCCTTTACAATATCTTTCCAGGCCACTTCCCTGCCGGTTTGCTCATTTACTCTTTTATACCGGATATGGCTGTGGTCTTTTTTGTCGAGCATATCCAGGTCAAGACTGGTTTCGGATATCGCGCTGTACATCTTTACCGGGATGTTTACCAGCCCGAAGGCAATGGTTCCGCTCCAAACAGGTCTGGCCATAAGCAAGCTTTCCTATTTTACAAGCGTTGCCGGAAAATGTTGGAAATGCAGGGTTAATATTCGGCAGGAAGCAGGAACTGGCGAAGCCGCTCTTCCTGCCGTGCCAGCAGCCGGTGCTGCGCCGGGGTAAGAGGGGAGAAAGGGGTTACATCGATATGCACGGCGCCTGCAGTACGGCTGCGCTTCCAGGTGCCTGCTATCTTTCCTTCCACAACCAGGGTATTGCTGAAAATGACGCTGCCGGCTCTTGACAGGGAGGCCTTGTTTGCCGCGTCCAGGAGCATGTTCCTGTTGCTGTAAGCTACGGTATACTCGTCGAAGTTGGGAAGCAGCCAAAGCCCGGGCCCGGATAGCGTGGCCGCCGGTGAAACAAACCATACTTCCGTATCAAGGTAACGGTCCGATAAAAGTTCTCCTTTGTTCAGCGCAATGGCTTTCCGGGCATCGGTCAGGCTCAGCCCGCTCCACCAGGAAAAATCTTTTTCCGTGGCGGGTCCGTGGCCTCCAAAGTAGCGTAAGGCAAGGCGGGCAAGCGCTTCGTCGCGTGTCAATGCGGCTGTGGCGGGGGCCCGCTCTTCGAGGAGCGCATAAGTGTGCTGCTTTCCTTTGCGGGCGCCGTTGCATACCAATCCTTCCAGCTCAGCATGGATCATTATGTGGCCGAGCCGCTGCCCTTCCGCAGGTATTCCGGCCTTTTCCAGCATAGCGCCTATTTCTGCGCGGGTGCAGTGATTCCGGTCGCGGAGCTGCTTCCCGATCAGCTTGCTGCAGCGCCGCAGCAGGCGCTGGTCCAGCTCCAGGCTACGGAAATAGTGCGCTGCATACCGGTATATCCCCGGGGCGGTAAGCTGCAGCATCCAGCGTATGTCCTGTGGATGCACAAAGTGCCAGGTGGGCCGCAGGATATGGGTGCGCAGGATGTGCCCTTCGTTAAGGGCCGCTTCAATGTCCTGATCCGCGACGGTATGGGGCAACCGCAGGCCCAGCGCCCATTTGGCCATATCATAATCCTGCGCCTGTACGGCGCCGAGGCTATATACAAGCTCGGCTGGCGTGCTGAAGCGGTGCAGGGCGCCAAGTTGCTGGGCATCCAGCCGGCGCAGCAGCAGCGCTCTTTCTTTCATCATAACGGGCTCCTGTTTTTTTCAATGCTGCAGGCGGGTGACACCCTGCTGTCAGCATCCTTTTGTCTGGACCGGAATTTTTCAAAATACGGGTGAGCGGTTTTTTAACGTCGTGAACCCTGCAGGGATCTTTCCTGAATAGGGTTCCGCGAAGCGGAAAATTTTTTTGGATTTTCGTCCCTGCACCATAAAAAAACAACGGCGGTCTTTACCGTTTGCGGATAATGGAGAGAAGCGAACCGGGCAGGAAACCGAGGGAATGGATCTTCTCTCTACAGACCGGGCACTGCAGCCAGCAGCCTGCGCGTATAATCTTCGCGGGGGTGGCGCATAACCTGTTCCGTAGGGCCCTGCTCCACGATCTTTCCTTTTTCCATAACCAGGATGCGGTTGCTGATCCTTTGCACCACGGTAAGATCGTGGGTAATGAAAAGATAGGTGAGCTGCCGCTGCTGCTGCAGGGCTGCCAGCAACTCCAGTATCTGCTCCCTGATAACCACGTCCAGGGCAGCCACGCTTTCGTCGCAGATAACGAAAGAAGGCTGTACGGCCAGGGCACGGGCTATGCAGATGCGCTGGCGCTGGCCTCCCGAAAACTCATGCGGATATTTATTCCGGCTGTTTGCAGGCAGCTGCACCATTTCCAACAGCTTTTCCACTTCTTTATCCACATTACGTGAGTCTGCTATTCCATGCACCAGCATGGGCTCGGCCAGGGCGTCGCCCACCTTTAAGCGCTGGTTCAGGGAAGCGTATGGATCCTGGAAAACCACCTGCATCTGCCTCCGGAGCCGCCTCCATTGCCCTGCATCATAACCTGTAATATCGTTCCCCTCAAAAAATATCTTCCCTGAAGTAACGGGCTGCAGTCCCAGGATGCTTTTGCTGAGCGTACTTTTTCCACATCCCGACTCTCCTACCAGCCCCAGCGTTTCGCCTGGATAGACCGAAAAACTGACTTTATCCACTGCCGGGAAAAACTTAGTGGTTTTGCCCAGCCAGCTGGTTTCTTCGGGGTACCAGACGGCTACATCTTCGACCTGGAGCAGGGGAGTGGCGGTTTCTTCCGCCCGGGGCATGGCCAGCTGTTTATTGCTTTGTGGAAAACCCTGTGTAATCACGCGCCCTTGCTCCATTATGAGGTAATCGTCGGCGATGGTCCGGGCCAGGGCCAGGTCGTGCGTGATAAAAAGGATGGCGGTGCCGTATTCTTCCTGCAGCTCCTTCATCAGGATCAGGATCTCTTTCTGAACGGTAACGTCCAGCGCGGTGGTAGGCTCATCGGCAATGAGCAGGGAAGGGTGATTGCACATGGCCATCGCGATCATTACCCGTTGCTTCTGCCCGCCCGACAGCTGGTGCGGATAACGCCGGTACAGCCGCTCGGGCCGGGGGAGCTTTACTTTTTCCAGCCACTGAAGCGCCAGCTCCCTGGCCTCCCTGCGCGAACATTGCCTGTGGCTCCGTATGCTTTCGACGAGCTGGCGGCCGCAGGTCTTTACAGGATTAAGGGCGCTCATCGGCTCCTGGAATACCATGCCGATCTCTTTGCCCCTGACAGAGCGCCAGGCAGCCTGCGAAAGCTGCGCAAGATCGCCTTTACCGGCCAGCAGCATGGCGCCGCTTACCTGCGTCTTGGGCGGCAGCAGGCCCATCAGCGCCAGCGAAGTGACCGACTTGCCCGAACCGCTGCGGCCGATTAGTGCCAGTGTCTTGCCGGCGGCAATGCCAAAGGAAATTCCCTGCACCGCGGCAAACGGCGGGTTGCCCGCAAAGTTGATGCTGAGGTCTTTTACCCTGATGATTTCCTGTGGCTGCGCTGACATGGTTCAAAAGTAAAGCCTTTTGGCTTTCGAAGTTCATGCGGCGGCAACGGACGCTTGCAGAGAATCCACAGCCCTAATTTTTATAAAATATCTTTTTTTAAAAAAAGGGTTACTACTATTAGGACTGTGGATATGGTGGAAACTTTTTTGCTTCCACATTGCTTTTTTCCGCTTTATGGTTATTCCCCTGCTTATTCACATGTTATTTTTAACGGAATGAGGCTATGGCGACGGGTTTTACGGGGTTATTCCACTATGTGGAAGGAAACCAAGGAGTCGTACGCGGGGACCTGTGCAAACGGGATAATGTGTAAAGGATTTATGAATTCGGAGTGAACAAATTTTTAAGCATACGGGCCAAATTTATTTTTAGTTTTTTTTGGGAAGGTTTTAAAACGATTTTATACACTTTCCAACAACTTTTGGAGCCGGTTTGTGGGAAAAAAGATCCGGGAATTTTCCACCAGGCGTATTTGCGCCTTTTGGGCTGCTGTAATGCTTTATTGTTGAATACTTTGTGGATAAGTGCGGGCTTTGTGCGGAATAAGGGCGAAAGCCGTAGGCATGGCCTCCTAAAATAAAAAAGGAACCCGGTCAGCAGCACAGGTCCTTTTTATTTTGTGGATATGTTTGCTTATTTGCTTTTTTCCATCGTCCACCTGGCTACTGCGGGAGCAAGGTCTTTTTGGGACCTGGTGCCTACAAATACGCCGATATGGCCCCCGGGAAAAGGAATTTCCTGCTTATCCTTTGTGCCGATCAGGGGCATGATGGCTTTGGTGCTCTCGTTGGGAATAATGTTGTCGCCGGTAGCATACACGTTAAGGTAAGGCACGGTCATATTCTTTAGGTCTACTTTTTTACCGCCGAGGTAAAATTCCCCTTGGACCAGCAGGTTATCGCGGAAAAGGTCCTTGATATATTTCCGGTACATTTCGCCGGCAATGGCCGGCAGGTCGGATTTCCAGTGTTCCATGCGGAGGAAGTTGAGCAGCTTTTCCTCGTCTTCGAGCGAATCCATTACGCCTATATATTTGCTGATGTTCATGGAAGGTTTCAGCATGCTGAAGGCCGAGTCGATCATTTCCCCCGAAATAGTTCCCACACTGTCTACCATAGTGTCCACATCGATGTACTTGGCCCATTTGTAGAGCATATTGTCTTCGCTTCCGAAATCGAACGGCGCTACATAGGTGGTCAGCGATTTCAGCTTTTCCGGGTAGCGGCTCGCGTAGATCATGGAATAGGTGCCGGCCTGGCAGATGCCCTGTTTGTGGATCTTCGGCACTTTATGCTTTTTCCGGATAAAGTCTACCGCATCGTTCATATAGCCGTCAATATAATCTTCCATGGTAAGGTACTTATCGGCCTGCGTAGGATAACCCCAGTCCATGATATATATATCGAGCCCTTCTTCGAGCAGTTTTTTCATCAGGCTCCGGTCGGGCTGGAGATCCAGTACATCGTGCCGGTTAAGCATGGCGAACGATACGAGCACCGGTACTTTACAGCTGGCAGGTGTTTCCCGGACATAGTGGTACAATTTCACCTTATCGCGTTGCCAGACGAGTTCCTTGGGCGTAGTAGCCACATCCACGTTTTTGATATGCTGCAGCGTTTCGTAACCTTTTGCAAGTTTCTGGGCGGTAGAAGCCAGTTCTTCAAGAATTCCGGATGGATTGAATGTCATGGAAATATTTTTAGAGGATGATTTTTATCAACGAAAGGAAAATTAGGGAATTATTTATTATGAAGCAAAATTAAATGGCGGGCGGCATATATGGAAAGGGCTAACAATTTGTTAGCCCTGCCGTTGTTTCGTACTGTACTATATTTCTTCTTCCCGCGATAAAATGTAGACAGCCCGGTTATAATCTCCGTTTTTTTCCTCCTCATTCTGGTATAATACCAGGTTTCCATTATCGTTCCGGATGACCCGGAAAGGAGTATCGCCGAAGCTGAGCGAATCCCTGCCCAGGAGTTCATACTCAAGGGTGTCGTGCAGGCCCAGAAAACAGCCATAAGCCAGGCCATTGCCTGCGAAATCTATATAATCGCCCGGATGGGCCCGGACGGTGTCGAGGAGGGTGCTTTCGCGGTCGTGGCTGGCAAAGCATTGCTGCAGGATGAGCCAGCGCTGGCCCGCAAGATGGTTGGGAGCTATGTTTTTACCGGTAGTACTTTGCTGCCCGCCGGCATTCGGTATGCCGGGGAGCAAAAAGGGCAGCAGCCAATATAGTTTCATCGGGAAGGGTAGAATTTGTTTCCCCCATGTGCAGGCAAAAAGTATGCCAACATAAATATATTATTAATCAGTAATATATTTACCAATCGCTTTTATATAAGTGCTTTTTGGCTTCGACCTGGACTTTGCAGTAAGCTTCAAAATCTTCGGCCGAGAAGTTTCCGGGTACCGTTTCTATATCGAGCTGGAAGAGTTTATTGTCTTTACAATCTATGGTAAGGATACGGTGCCGCATCAATACCCTTTCCAGGTCTTTCCAGGGCATATGGCTTTTGCTGCCCAGGCCGGGAATGTGCGCTCCTTCGTCGTTGAAAACAGCGATCCTGCTTTTTTTACCGTTCTTTTCCAGGTAATAGGCCAGCACTATGCCTATGAAAGCAGCTCCTGAATAGGCGGCTGGGAGGTACCATTTTTGTATCAGGGAATAAATAATAACAGGTGTCAATGCGGCCAGCTCAAGCACGCGCAGCATAAAGTTGCCCCGGCCCTGCAGCACTTTTTTATTGAAGAATATGCAGATGACAAGAATGGCAAGGCCCAGCAGGGAATAGGCAAGGCCGGCATTATTGAGGAAGCTGAATTCCTGTTGCTTTACCGAATCCGGCACCAGCCAGGTCAGGAATCCCATTACCAAAAGCAGGAAACCGGCCATGAGGTGCATGCCGGTTACCTGGTTTCTTTTTACTCTTTTTCCTTTCAGGATAAGTTGATACATAAAGGGGACGGTGTGGCCGATCAGCCGGCTAAAAGATTACAGAGCTTGTACAGGGCGCGTGCGCCGACAATAGGATCGATGCAGTCGTGCCCGTGCGATCCGGAAGATACTTCATTCAGGTCGAAGCCGATGATCTCCCTGCCGGATTTTTTCACCTTGTGGAAGAGATAGAACACCTGTTCAAGCTCGAAGCCGCCGGGAACAGGCGTGCCGGTGTTGGGGCATAGCTTGGGGTCCAGCCCGTCAATATCAAAGCTGATATATACTTTCTGGGGCAGGGTAGCCAGTATTTGCTCCACGATATCTTTCCAGTGGGCGCCTTCGTATTGCTGCTCTTTTACGTCCTTATCGAAGAAGGTATGGATGCGCCCGGGATTCTGGCGGATCATATCCAGTTCTTCGTCGCAGTAGTCCCGTATTCCTACCTGTACCAGCTTGCTTACCTGGGGAATCTGTTCCAGCACATTGTACATGATCGAGGCATGGGAATAGATAAACCCTTCATAGGCCTTCCGGAGATCGGCATGGGCATCGATCTGTAATACGCCGAAGGATTCATGTTGTTCGCTCAGGGCCTTCAGGTAGCCGAGAGGCGTGCTGTGGTCGCCGCCGAGCAGGGCTACTTTTTTGCCCTGGGCAAGGTAGCGCGCTGCAATATCGTGCAGCCAGTCGTGCATCATTTTACCGCCTTCGTTCACTTCGTGCAGCTTGGTCACCAGCTGGTTGCTGCAGTTAACGGGGCTTCCCTCGGAAAGGCAGCCGATAATGAGCTCGGCGCAGCTGCGGAGGTAGTCGCTTTTATTCCTTATATTCTTGTCGAGGGGCAGCATATGGAATCCTTTTTTCCATACATCCACGAAATCGGGATCATACAGGTCTACCTGCATGCTGGCGTCAAATATCTGTTCGGGGCCCCTGGAAGTTCCCGGCCTGTAGCTTACGGTTACTTCCCAGGGCACAGGAATAATAATAAGCTGTGATTCTTCTTCGGTAAAAGGAAGGCCGAAGATATTGTTTGATAATAATCCCGGTGAGTTGGGATCAAAATTATCAAGGGCAGATGTCATTTTTCAAAAGCTTTAAATGCCGCGCAAAGGTACACAATAATATAATAGGCGCCCTATAGGGGGCGCCTATGGCATGATTTACATATGCTCTGGTTCAGAACGAATGCGTGGTTTAAAGGCGGAATCCGCAGCCGAGGTATAAGCCCGAAACCCAGTCGCTGCGGTTCATGGTCATGGCAGTGGAGGCGCCGGTTTTGACATAAATATTTACATGCCCCGTAAGGAAGAACCTGCGCGATGCATAGCAGCGAAACCCGAGGCCGGCATGGAACCGGTCTATAAGGGACAGGGGAAGACCTTTTTCGCCATTATAGGTTTGAGGGGCAGACCGGGATGTATAGACGGTACTGGTGTAGGAGCTAAAGGTTTTGAGCGTAGTAGTGCCTGCCTGTGCAAAAAGGCCGAGGCGGCCGGTCCTGAACAGGTAATACCTGGCAGAGAGGAGCAGGGTTATATTCTGTTCTCTTGATTTCTGTGCGTATAAGGTGCCGGGATGGTTCCAGTCTTCCCCAGTGTGGGAAATGCTGTGATCGGAATAGCCCAACGCGGCTTCTATTTCGAAGTTCCGGCACAGCTGCCTGCCCAGGAATACCTGGTTGTGCCAAAGCAGGTTCCGGTTTTTGAAATCCTGTTCGTCCAGGTTCGTATTAAGCTGTTCGATTCCGGTTCGGGCTCCCAGCGACCATTTCTGTGCAGTGACGTCCGGCGCATAGGGTAGTGCCAAGGCAAATAAAAGAAAGGTTTTTTTCATAGGAAGAATTTGGTCAGAAATTTAGACTTCATTGTTTCACGTGAAACAGGTTAGGTGTTCCACGTGGAACAAGTAAGTAGACGGTGTTTCTCTATCCCGTGGTTAGCAGGTTTGGTATATAAATATATTCCTGATGCAAATTCCTTCCATACAGAAGCTGACAAGAAGGCGGAATGCCTATAGGTGTATTATGAGGGCGAACATAATGTTTCGTACCTTTGCGCCCTGTCCTAAAAGAGGGCATTAAAACCCCAGGTAAAAGATGTTCCCGGAATATGATGTAATTGTGGTAGGTGCAGGTCATGCAGGTTGCGAAGCTGCCGCTGCTGCCGCCAATATGGGCAGCAAGACCTTGCTGGTAACTATGAATATGCAAACAATAGCCCAGATGAGCTGTAACCCGGCGATGGGCGGTATAGGTAAAGGGCAAATCGTAAGGGAGATCGATGCCCTGGGCGGTTACAGTGGTATTGTCAGCGATAAGAGCATGATCCAGTTCAGGATGCTGAACAAGAGCAAAGGCCCTGCTATGTGGAGCCCTCGCACCCAGAACGACCGTATGCTCTTCGCTCTTACCTGGAGAGAAATGCTGGAGCAAACGCCCAACCTGGATTTCTGGCAGGATATGGTAAAGGGTTTGATTGTTTCACGTGGAACAGTACAGGGAATCGTTACCGGTATGGGGCAGCAAATAAAAGCCAAAGCCGTGGTACTGACCAATGGTACCTTCCTGAACGGGGTGATCCATGTAGGAGAAAAGCAATTCGGCGGCGGCAGAATGGGAGAAAAAGGCGCCACCGGCATTACCGAGCAGCTGGTAGCCCTGGGTTTTGAGAGCGACCGCCTGAAAACAGGTACCCCGCCGCGCATCGACGGACGGAGCCTGGATTATTCCCGTATGGAAATACAGGAAGGGGACGAGGAAATTGTAGGATTCTCCTATATGGAAACAAACCGACCCAAACAGCAGCGTCATTGCTGGATTACCTATACCTCGCCGGAGGTACATGAGGTGCTGAAAACAGGTTTTGACCGCTCTCCGATGTACCAGGGCCGTATCCAGGGAAGCGGCCCCCGGTATTGCCCCAGTATAGAAGACAAGATAAACCGCTTTGCCGACAAAGACCGGCACCAGCTTTTTGTAGAACCGGAGGGATGGAATACCGTGGAAATTTATGTAAACGGTTTCAGCACATCGCTTCCCGAAGAGGTGCAGTACAAGGCGCTGCGCATGGTGCCTGGATTTGAGCACTGTAAATTTTTCCGTCCTGGTTATGCTATCGAGTACGATTATTTTCCGCCTACCCAGCTCAAATTCACCCTGGAAACGAAGCTGATCCGGAACCTGTTCTTTGCAGGGCAGATCAATGGCACCACCGGTTATGAAGAAGCTGCCTGCCAGGGGCAGATAGCCGGCATCAATGCGCATCGGAATGTACACGACCAGGAGCCTTTTGTATTGAAACGTAATGATGCTTATATTGGCGTACTGATCGATGACCTGATCAATAAAGGGACCGATGAGCCTTACCGGATGTTTACCAGCCGTGCCGAATTCCGCACACTGCTCCGCCAGGACAATGCCGATATGCGGCTTACGGAGATCAGCTACGGTATGGGCCTCGCTTCCGAAGAAAGAATGGAGCTGGTGAGAAAGAAGAAGGAAGCCGTGGGCAAAGTGAAGGAAATATTGAGCCAGAATGCCGTAGAGCCCTCTGAAATCAACCATTTCCTGGAAAATAAAGGCATTTCTACCCTGAAAGAACGGCAAAAACTGCAGAAAATACTCCTAAGGCCCGACATTACGCTGGATGAGCTTATCCTGAACCTCCCATCGGTACAGCAGCGTTTGAGCGGCTTTAAAAAAGAGGAACTGGAGCAGGCCGAGATACAGGTCAAGTACGATACTTACATCGAAAAGGAAAAAGAAATGGTACAGCGTATGAGCGCGATGGAAGACCTGAAGATTCCCGATGGATTCAATTACGAAAAAGTACAGGCGCTGAGCACCGAAGCCCGGCAAAAGCTGAGCCGTATACGCCCGCACACGCTCGGGCAGGCCAGCCGCATTTCTGGTGTCAATCCCAGCGACGTACAGATACTCCTTGTATATATGGGCCGGTAAAGGATGGCGCGGTTTCTAAAAGAAAGCGACAATAACATTGCCGCTTTTTTTTATTATTCAGGAACATGCGGGTACCGAATCTATGTACCGAAATAGAAGGAAGGAGCGAAAACCGCTTGTTTGTCATTCGGGCTTTGGTATGTCGGTCGGAGTATATAGGTTTTAATGGACCTTGAAGCAGAAAATGCACAGCTATTACCATACCAGAGCAAGGATAACCGTGAGGCTATTGACATACTGCAGGAGCTTCAGGAGCTTGCCTTTAAACATCCCTCCTATGGCTTCAGGAAGCTATTTGCTTATATAAGGCGTATGGGTAAATGCTGGAACCACAAGAAGGTGTATCGGGTATATAAGTATCTGAAGCCTTCATAAAAGGCGTAAAGGCAAGGAAGAATATAATGAGCGAAGACCTCATGAATCACCAGGCAATAGGACACCTTCAGAATGGAGAGAAATGCTGCTGAAAGAGAAAGAAAATTTGCTTCAGGCTTTATAGGCACAAAGAAATTAGAAAACTCTACTTTATGACTGTCTGGATTTAGGGGTACTTACATCAACTGGTTTCAATAAGCATCAGGATAAGCATTCATTCATTTTTGGTCCTACCAAACATGGTATTGGGTTAAAATTGGTGATTAGCTACTGTTTCTATAGTGGCTTTTTTTAATTGAAGAAGGCCACCGAGCAGCCAAAACCAATAACACTGTAGCTGTACAGTGTTGGTTTATCATTTGCAAATAGCGCGCCAATTACTCGCTTTCCTTTTCATTTGACACGATTACTCATTACTGCTTTTTCATCAGATTCAATCTCTGTAATATGCAGTTAACTAAATTTCAAATTATGAAAAGGAAAAAACTGAATTTAGACGCAAAGCTGTTCTTGAAGAAATCAGTTGTGCATTCACTGAACGATGCTAACAAAGGCAATGTACTCGGAGGCGGTACTGAGCAGTCAATCTGTGTGATCTGTACACCACCAAGTCAGGATACTAACTGCCCGACGATGCAGCTTTCTGTATGCCCTACATACGTTGTCGGCGACAGGTGCTGCGCTCCGCAAACCTACGATTTTTGTTAGTTTAGAGTGAATATAAGTGCGCAAATTAAAGAGCCATCTGCTATAAGTGGCTCTTCTTTTATTTAGTGTGTTATTGGATAAAGAAAACGGCATTAACCCGTAATGATACACCAGAAAATTATTTAATGTGATTGTGAGAGAATAAAAAACCCTACCAAATCGGTAGGGTTAAATTTATCATTATACATTCCCAGATAATGAAGTTATATGTAGTAATTTATAGGTAGTCTTAGTCTTACCAGTATTGAATGTTATTTTTGTTTCTTCAAATGTAACCAAAGCTTCTTTATTTAAATAAGAAGAAAGAAACAATAGAGCATCCTCTTCGCTCGTGTCATCACTTATATATCCGCTTATTTTTCTTCCATCAGATCTGATAAAGTCAAATTTCCATGACTCCAAAAGTAACCCTCTAAGATATCCTTGAAAAGTTACAATCCTTTCTTCGTCTATAACAGAGTTTACGCGATCATACGCTTCCTTTGCCGCATCAATGGATAGATCATATTTTGAAGATCCGGTTTCTATAGTTACACCCGCATCATGATCAGCAATTAAATGTAGAAATTCTTTCAGAGAGGTAAGTGTTTGAGCGGGAGAATCATTTATAGCTTCTGTAAATTGATCATCACTTTTCGCGGAAGCATCAATTATGGTTGCTATTTCTTTTAATGTTTCTGCATATTGAGCATTATCAAAAAGATTTTGATCGTTAAGTTTCGTTAGTTCAATACCGAAAGAGCCTTTTGGTAGTGCTGTTAAATAAAGTTTGGTAAACTGTAGCTTCTCTTTCTTATTTTTAGCTTTGATTGTCGCCCCATATTTCTGAAAAAAGCGGGCATTTACCATTTTTTCAACGTGAGGTACGAGCTTACCAGCAAAAGAAGCATCAATACCCATACTACCAAGAACAGGGCGTCCATGAAACAGTAATTTAACTTTTGCCTCAATGCTATCTTCAGGTAATTCTGAAATTTTTCTGAGCAATTCTTCTTCTCTATACTTCAAAGATTTAGACATAATGGGGTGACCAGATATACTGGTGAGTAACCTCTGTGTATCAAATAGTTGAGCCATTAAGGCAGCTCTGTCGCTATTGTTGCTCATTTTCTTTTAAGAGTTGTAAGGTTCTCATAGCTATATTATCCTCTTGCTCTGAATTCAGAGGAATAGAAATCATACCTTTCCAAACACCTTTTCTATTGTGACAGAATAGTTGAATCCAATATCTTACTGTATCAACTAATACCATTGGTTCATTATAATTGTTGTGATTAATATCAATCCAATAATGATCTAAACTATAATTCTTTTTGACCTCAGAAGGTTCAAATAAATGAGATGAGTTTGTTACAAGTTGTTCCAATTCCTCACCTTCGGTAAATGAAGATATTGTTATAATATCAAGATCATTGGGAGGCCTTTTTTCTGCAATTTCTATGTTTTCACAAAAACTTCCATCTACCCACTGCCATCCTTCACTTATCCCTACACTTCTTAGTTCTTTTCTGAAATTAAGAAAACCCTCTAATATTTTAATCCTTTGAACAGATGTTGCAAATTTATCAATGAATTCAACGCTATTTGCTACATATGGAGATACCTGTGTTCTATTGGTAGGCATCCCTAAATGGGGAGGAATTACGTAATTATGATCAAAATCTGGAATAGGCATTTAATGAGGTTTCCCGACAAAATACATATCAATTAATAAAAATAATAGTAAATTGAGTATTAATATATGAAAAAATAATTGACAAATATAAGAAGTAGGTACGCCAATTATTAACGGATGCCAGTTGCAAAGTTATATCTTTTACAATATATTTCAAAATATTTAATAAAATAATTTCACTAATTTAATTATAAAAGCCACCCTATTCAGGCGGCTTAACTTGTTTTAATATCTGATCAATTAATTTATCGAAATCTATAGAATCTTTAGGAGGCTGTTTATTTAGTTCCTTGAATTGCTCCCAAGAATCAGATTTTTTGAGAGAATCTAATATTCTTAGGGTTTGTCTGAGTACTGCTTCTTTCTTTAGTCCTGGTGGCAAGTTTATTGATTCTACCTTATCTGTTTTGATTATTTCCAGAACCTCTTGGTCGGTTAGCTTATCATAAATAAACTCAGTGAATATTTGTTGTAATTGCTCCTCATTCAAATCTCCTCTTAATCTATGGATTTCTTTTAGGAGGTTGTCATACACTTCTCTCATGCTGTAAAGTTATTAATTATAGTCATACCTCGTTTTGTTATCCTTTACCAAATCCTTGTAGGATAACCTTCCTGTACAATTTTGCAATACCATGTCGAATCTTTCTTGGACTGACATATCTCTGGTATTGTATCTGAAGGTAGATTCATTGCAATACCTCTGGAGGTGTTTAGGACTTACGTGGATATAGGTTCCGTTAAGCGTTCGTTTTAAATGGCTCCAATAAGATTCTATTTTATTGGTGGTGAAACCATTCTCATTCATGTATTGGCCTTTACCATGTTCTACTGTTTCATGCCAATATCTTTCGGACAACCCTGAATAAGATTTCCAATCGTCCGTAACGACAATACTATCTTCTCTCACTACTCTATTAACCAAGGGTTGGACAGTAGTTTTTTTGGTATCTGGTACTACCATACATCTTACCATTCCTTTGGCATCAATTGCACCCCAAACAGGAGTTTTATCGGGAAGCTCCCTGTCCTCATTTTCTTTTATATACTTAGTCTTCTTATCAAAGTGTCTGTTTTTATTCTTTCCTCCAACATAAGTTTCGTCAATTTGTACAACACCATCCATTTTAGATAAGTAAAAAGGGTGCTCGAAAGCATCCCTTAATCTTTGTAACATAAAATAGGCTGTGTCTTGTGTGACATCAATGTCCTTTGCTAATTGGTGGCTTGAAATACCTCTTTTGTGACTTGAGAATTGGTAGAGTGCGATAAACCATTTTTGTAATGGTACATTACTATCCTGGAATATGGTTCCTACTCTACAACTGAATCTTTTACCTGTCTTTTTACACTTGAACTTTCCATCCTTTAGCCTGTAAACTTTGCTTTCTGGGTCAAATGGTGATATAATTTTATCACCCCACCTCCTTTTGATTAAATATTCTTCACATGCTTTTTCGTCTGGTAACGATCTTAATAAATCTAAAATGCTCTTAAACTTAAACTCCATATAATTAAGTGACTACATAAATTAGAAAAAGGTTTGGAGATTTAGTAAATTTGTGATCTAAACCTCAGCATATTGATCTAAATAATAGTCAGAACATATAACAATATTTGACTTAACTATACACTCTTGTCTCGATAACGTCCAAGTAAATCAAAAAACAGAGAGGTATAAGTGGAGTTCGCGTAATGCGTGACTTACTATACTCTTGTTTTTAGCTTTTGGACGAGCTTCGAGGCAGAGTAGAAAGGTCACGCAGCTTTTTTCTTAACTATTTTAAACTCGTAAACGTCCAATGAAAAGAGTTCTTTTAACCCTTACTGCGGGAACCCTCTTTTGTTCCCTTAATGCTCAATCACTTCATCAGGAAGATGAAACACCTTATGTTAATTACCTTAAATACCGGAATGGTAAATTCTATTCTGTAGATGATCCTGATTCAAGAGGTCGTTACAGAATAAAAGGTGAAGAACTCCGAAACCTGCTTATTGAAACAGATGCTTACGAATCCTGGCAACTTCACAAAACCTTTAAAGGTCTGACTTACGGAGTGGGTGCAGTTGCTATAGGTCTTTGTGTAGCAGCTATTATCAATACAGCTAATTCTTCAGATGCATGGGATTTGGAAGATTCCAATACCATTACTTACTATGCTTTAGGTACAGTTGTTTTAGCAGAAATCCCATGTACTATCCTTACTGGTGTGTTTGGTAGAAAAACAGCAAAAATCTACAATGGATATGCTCAAAAGGAAAATGATAGATATTCTCTAAATTTCGGTGCTACACGCAACGGTATTGGTTTAACCTTTAAATTCTAATAATTTTGTTTGGTATTACAGAATTTGTATTTTGTAGTACCAAACTCTTTTCATTATGCCTAACCTTTCTGAATTTGAATACAAACAAGCATTAGACGCAGTTCTTGAATGGTTCAAAAAGAATGTTCACATAGGAGAATATAATTACGAAATCTACAATCAAGAAGATAGCCATATTTGCATTGTAGATGTCATACCACAGAAACCCATTAATTATAGATTTCGCGTCATTTTGGAAATAGGATATAATATTCTCTTAGATGAGAAGAAAAAAATGCAGAGAACTATTAATGACATCAAAGTCTTTCAAAAATTTGGATCATTCCCAAACATTACATATCAAAAATGTATGATTGTGGTTAAGTACCCTAAAAGTTATGATATTAGTCATGCTTATTTAATGACTCTCGCTGATTTATCTGAACAACAATATCGCATTAGCGAATTACGAGAGGAGTAAAAATATTTTCTGTGAATTTTCCTCCATAAAAGCGCATTAAAGTTACCAAGCAGTCATTACTTGAATTGCCCAATTTAGCAATGGTATTATTAATTGTAATGATTCTTGGATCGCCAGATTCCTTAAACTTTTCATCAAATTCTCTGTAAATCTTTACAGCGTTGCTACGGATATAAATTAGATTTTGGGAATTGAGGAAGTCTTTATTATTCTCATATATTTCAAATAAATCTTTCATAACAATTCACTCCCATTTAACCGAGGGAGGCAACGGTGTTTGTGCCTCCCCAGTAATGGTTTGGCTGCATTAAAAGTTTAAGCATTTTCTTTAAGTTATTTCCAAATACTACTATTATCAACGTAGGCCAGATGTGTGGATTCAAGGTCAAGTATAGTTCTAAATGTAGATTTACTACCATAATTAAAATATAGGTTTTATTGGAAACCCCACCATTTAAATTTCTATTAAATATTATAACTGCACCGCCGAAATAATATCTAATAAAAAAGCCCTCATTCCTGAGAGCTTAAGTGGTAATAACCAATCTACATATTAGATATTATTTAGGTGTAACATTCGGGGTTAATGCCAAGAAAACTTATAAAGAATGCCTGTTTTCCTGAACAATTAATACACCTTCTCCATTAAACCAGGAGAAACAAGGTTTTTGCCTTTCCAGCATAATGCAGATCGGCCTAATTAATAATTCAACTTAAGTTTATTCAATCCCATGCTTTTAAGTACAAAAAATCCAATTCACGGGGAAACATATTATAATTTAATTCAATGTATAATAGCTGTTAAAGCACGACAGGAAAGGAAAAGTGAGAAAAATCCTCTTTTGTGCAAATGACGTTGAATTGGTTTGTAGTAGATCAAATATCTTTTATTCAGATAAGGTTAATTTTTAACTTTTACTTAAAAAATATATCGTATATTCGCAATTAATTAAAACATATATCATGAAAAAGAAAAATCTTAATTTAAAAAAGTTGTCACTGCAAAAAAATGTTATTACTGACCTCAATTTGAAGTTGGCAGTGGGTGGTGGTGCTACTGAAATCACATGCGGTGAAAACACCTGTTTGACTTCTTGTCAACCTACTTTCCAATATTCATGTCCTACTATCCCAGATAAAAATGGTTTTTGTTGTTCTGTACTGACACAAACACTCCCACCAAATTGTCCTTGATAAATTAAATCTCTTATTTCAGGCCTCCAAGTAAGGAGGCTTGCTTTTTAGGACCAAGTACTAGTTCCACATAATCTTTAACATCCTTTTCTCACATCGAGGAACCAGAAACCAGTGTCAAGTTCCATCTGCTGGTTACCTTTATCGGAATTGTGAACAATGTCCCCTTTTTCGATAGCCAGTGGCTCCCGGAAAAACGGGGCATCTGTAACCAGGGTATGAAATTCGCCATTCTCGCCGCAGGGGTCCACTCCTGCCGGCAATAGCTCCAGCAGTTGCCGGTCGATGGGTTTGCCCAGGAATTCTTTTCCCAGGAAGCGCTCGTCCACGCAAATTATCATAGCCCGGATTCCTACATCTTCGATCTCTTCCACGAGGGCATGCGTATTCTTTTTCCACAAAGGGAACACCGCCCTGAAGTTTTCGGCAGCCAGCTGCTCTTCCCGGTAGCGGCGCAGGTCTTCCAGGAACAGGTCGCCGAAAGCAAGATGACGGATGCCTTTGTTCCGTATAGTTTCTACTGCTTCCCGCATCAGGGCGTTGTAGATTTCCATGCCTGCGCTTTCGGGCAGGTATATCTTATGCAGGTCCTGCCGCATTTGCCCGGCCTGCATATCCAGTACCTCTTCGGGAACGCCGTGCATGCTTACTCTTTTGTAAGCGGCCGAGAGCGTGGTAAGCAATCCGTTTACCTGGTATACTCCGCTCTTTTGCAGGTAATAATAGGCAAGCGCGGCATCTTTGCCGCTGCTCCAGTTAAGTACGATAGGCTCCATTCAGACTGATGCTAATATATATCCCCGGTCACATCCCCGTTCATCTCTACAATGTCCGGCTTGCTTACATAGGTACCGTTGTAACGGAACTGAAGGTTTACCGCCAGGCTCAACTTGATACGGTTGTCGCCGATGAGCCGCCTGGGCAGGTAAATGGCCCGGAATTCGAAAGTACCAAAGTTAAGATTTTCGTTGCGCGCACGCAGGCCGCCGCCGATCCCGTAAAAAAAGCCCGATTCGTCGGATAGGCTCTGGTTCCGCGTAAGATAGGCCATATCGCCTGCGGCAAAAGGGGCCAGCCGCAGCCCGAAGTATTTCTGCTCCAGGAAAAAGAAAGTTTCGGCACGGAATGCCGCGCGGCAATTGCCCGAGGCCAGGTCCGAGTTGAAATTGCGCAGGCCCAGCGTATTGTTGATGCGGAGCGGGTTGAGGGCTACGCGGTTAATGATGGCGCCGTAGCTGAAACGGAAATATTGCCGCATCTTGATATTGCCTGCATTCATGACCCTCGTGAAGAAGCTGGTGCCAGCCAGGAGGCTCAGGTCCTGCAGCCCGCCTTGGTGCAGGAATCCGCCCGTACGGGCAAAGAGCGCTACAATGTCCCTTTTGCCGGATACGATGTACCGGTAGGCATCGGCGCCGAGGTAAGGGCGGGACAGGTCCAGCTGCTTGTACCAGCCCGCCGTTACCGATACATTGAAGCCGGCAGGCACGTCTTCCGTAATGCCGAAACCGTATATATAACGGGTTTTATAAAAATACTGGCGGAACAGGGTGAGCGAAACCAGGGCTCCCTGCTGCGAATTGAACCGCTGGTCGTATGTGTGCTCATCCACCTGGCGGGGGGTTTCGAAAAAGTGATAATTGAAATAGCGGAAGCTGAGGAATTTTTTTACATGGAGCTTTTGGTCGTTCAGGTATTTTTTGGCCCCGATGTTGTAGCCGGCCCATATATCGCCCACACCGTATTCGTACCGGTAATAGTCGCCGCCATAATAATTGGGGAAACGGTTGAGCGAGCGGCCTTTCCCGATCGTAAGCCCGCCGGCCACCCTTTTGTACTGCGATACCAGCGGCCGGTCGAGCTGCAGGAAGAAGCGTTCTTCGTCTTCGCGGCGGTCGTAGATATTGCGGGTAATGGTCCCGAATCCCAGCGTGGCATTGACGAAAGAGCCCATGATGTTATTATAGCTGTATCCTACGTCCATGCCCCATGCGGGGTTCCGCCGGGTATCGTGCAGTACGCTGAATGTCACTTTCTGGCCGGTGCCGAGCAGGTTGATGTTGTTGAGGCCCACCCTTTGCCGGAAGGGGCTCATGCCCCCGGTGGTAGGCGCATAGGCAAAAAGGTCTTTGGTAATGACTATGATGTCGATGGAGTCGCCGGTGCTGGTACTGCCGTTTACCCAGATACGGCTGTCCTGTATGTACCCCAGGGTACGCAGGTAGCGCTCGTTATCGGCTGCCAGGTAAGGGTTGAAGGCCGTTCCCTCCTGCAGGTAAATATTCCGAAGGATCGTCCGGTCGCGCGACTGGGCATGCACCGCATTCAGGATACGGGTTCCGAAATAGATGAAATTGCCTGCGGAATCCGAAATGCTTTTTTCAAACCCCAGCTGTACGGTCTGTATGCTGCGGATGATCTTTCCTTCGTAGGGGAGCAGGGCTTCGGTATTGGGTATGGTAATGCTTTCCCGGCGGCCCATGGTGTCTTTTCCGAAGCTGGTCTTTATGCCATACCAGATCTTGCCTGCAAACGAGCGTTTCTTTTGCGTAGCAGTGTCCTGTGCATGGCTTCGGTGGCAAAACAGGAAAAGGCCGGCCGGCAGGATCAGGAGCAAAAGGTATCTGTTGGTGATGGACCGCATTCTTTAAGCAATATAAGCAATAACGCAGAATAAGAATGAAAAGTTATTTTTCGCCCTGAAGGGGTATGAAATAACAGAATAATGCAGATATTGCCGCCGCTTCCGGCAAAGCAGAGCTGATGCTTTATTTTTGCATGGAATATTCTTTTTTTCACGGGAACAAAGACAAGCAGATATGCCTACAGCAGTGATAACAGGCGCTACCAAAGGGATCGGCAGGGCCATTGCCGAAAAACTATTGCAGGAAGGGTTCGACGTGGCCGTATGCGCCCGTTCTACCAATGATCTGCGGGATCTGCACGACGAATGGGAAAGGACCTATCCCGAACGAAAAGTGTTTATGCAGAATGTGGATGTGAAAGATAAAGCCCAGGTCAAGGATTTTGCCCGCAATGTGCTTAATAATTTCCGGCAGATCCATATCCTTGTCAACAATGCGGGCCTGTATTTTCCGGGCAAGCTGGCTACCGAGGCAGACGACCAGCTGGAGAACCTGATGGCCGTCAATATGTACAGCGCTTACCATCTTACCAGGGCCCTGCTGCCTTCCATGAAGCAGCACCGCAGCGGGCATATTTTCAATATATGCTCCGTAGCTTCTTTGCAGGCTTATCCTAACGGGGGCGCCTACAGCATTACGAAATATGCCCTCCTGGGCTTTACGGAGAACCTGCGATACGAGCTGAAGGACGAAGGGATCAAGGTTACCGCCATCAGCCCCGGTGCCGTATGGAGCAATAGCTGGAGCGGCAGCGGGGTAGCTCCCGAAAGGATCATGGAAGCGGCCGATATTGCTTCTGTGCTGTGGAATGCCTACAACCTTTCTTCCCAGGCTACCGTGGAGCACATCGTGCTGCGTCCCCAGCTGGGAGATCTCTGAGCATAAAAAAACCGTCCTGATGGAAATCGGGACGGTTACCAATCCGGGTTAAAAAATAATATATCGATCTAAAGTTAAGCGTTTCATATAATATTACCAAATTATAGCCTACCGAATCTTAATTTTTGCTTATTTATAACACAGCTTTAATAGGATATTCTGCATGGTAATAATTTAGGCAGATTGCCCTTAGCCTGTAGGGCAGCAGAACGTATACTGGCTGGCGCAGCAATTGCTCACATATTTCGACGCTTTAGTACCGTCCAGGGTACAGGTGGCAGGACAGGTATAGCACGACTCGGTAAGAGGCGCGCCTCCCACAATGGCGTCCCGGTTCAGGGAAATAATGGTTTCCTTGCGAAGCTTCAGGGGCTGCAGGTTCATTTTTGACTTTTTCATAATGATTGTTTTATAGTGTGCATAATTAAGGATGAACAAAGGCAATAAGGCAGGTTGCAGGGTGCCCTGGTTTGGCAAAACACTTATAACGGCCGGTTTGTTCAGTACCTTCTTAAAGCACTAAGAATTTTATAAATTTCTTAAAACTTAAATAAAGGTATTGCGGTGCTCCTTTTCGCCTTTATGCTTTTGAAAAACGATAAAGCACTGCCAGATTGAAGATAAGCGGCTGATGCTCCAGGGAAAAAGGCCCTGCGCCGGATCCCAAGTCAAGCGTTTCATTTTTATAGAAAGTGTCCTGGAGATTGGCGCGGAAGATAAGCTGTACCGAAAACGGCCCGTTGGTATGGATCAGCGGCCCGCAGGTGATAAACGGGATCAGCCTTCTCATTTTGTATTCCAGGTTGCCGTAGTAATAAGCATCCATAATGTCGGAGGAAGAAACGCCGTTGATCCACACCTGGGTATTGATACCGGGCCGGTATTCCAGCCCGAAGCCCAGCGCCATGCTTACCTTGCTTTCCATCAGGGGCAGCAATGCCTCGGGGTTCAGACAAAATTTACCTTCCCCGATGCCGAACCGCACCTGTCCCTGCGAAAGAAACATCGTATGATGATAGGCGCTGCCGGTTTTTATTTGTATGATAAATCCATTGTCGTCCTGCCCTTTCAGGGTATTGACCAGCCAGGCCTGAAAATTACCCCAGGGGCTGAATAAGGGCGCATCGCTGCCGGGCGCACGGAACTGGGCTCCACCCGCTACCCCCATACCCCATTCTATACGGGGGAGCCGGGCGCTTAACGAAGCACACCACAGGCACATGCTGCAAATTAATGCGAAGGATTTCATAGACAGATAGTGATCTGTCTTTAACGTTATAAGAAGCTTTATGGTATACAGGCCGCCCGGTACACACTAAAAAAACACCCCCGCGGCCGGCAGGGGTGTGTGCGTATTCGGGAGTGTGTGGTCAGGCGGTTGCCTTGATTTTTTGCTGCAGCGCCCCGCTGGCCGGCACCAGGGGCAGGCGCAGGATGTTTTCGCATAAGCCCTGCAGGTGCAGCGCATATTTCACACCGGCCGGATTGCCTTCGGCGAACAGCAGGTTGATGCGTTCCAGCAACCCGTAATGCAGCCTGCGCGCAGCGTCCATTTCATTTTTCAGCGCATGCTGCACCATTGCGCAGAATTCGCGGGGATAGCTGTTGGCCGCAACCGAGATCACGCCTTTCATGCCGATGGCGGCCTGGGCCAGAAAGAGGTTGTCGTCGCCGCTGAGCACGGTAAAGTGCGCCGGCGCTGCGGCTACCAGCTCCATGCATTGCGCCATATTGCCGCTGGCTTCCTTGATCGCCACGATGTGGCGGAACTCGCTGGCCAGGCGGATCACCGTCTGGGGCAGTATATTGGTTACCGTTCTTCCCGGAACGTTGTACAGGATAACAGGCTTGTCGGTGGCAAGCGCCAGCGTTTTAAAATGCTGATAGATACCTTCCTGCGAAGGCTTGTTGTAATAAGGCACTACGCTCAGGATGCCCTGTACGCGGTCCATCGGGTATTCTTTCAGCATTTCCAGCAGGCCGCCGGTATTGTAATCTCCGATACCGACCACGACCGGTACCCTTTTTTTATTATGGTCCAGGATAAACTCCAGCACCTGTTTCTTTTCCGCCCTGGTGAGCGTGGGGGTTTCGGCAGTGGTGCCCAGGGCTACGAGATAGTTTACGCCGCCGGCGATCACTGTATCGATAATACGGCCCAGAGCGGCATAGTCTACCGAGTTGTCTTGTGCAAAAGGCGTTACGAGCGCTACGCCGGTACCTTCAAACATGTTAAGGATAATAATGAGTTTTATAAAAATTTCATCGGGTATTTTGCCTGCTGTCTGCCTTCGGCAATACGTTTGAGCTTATTTTTGAGCAGGGCTCTCTGAACCGGCTTCAGATGGTCCAGGTACAGTATGCCCCGGGTATGGTCGTATTCATGCTGGATCATTCGCGCTGTGGTGCCGTGGAAGGTGCGGGTATGTGTATTGAAGCTGCGATCCTGGTAGCGGATCGTTACAGACCAGGGTCTTACCACCTGTGCCCTCAGCCCCGGAATGCTCAGGCAGCCTTCTTCATCGCTCCATGTTTTTTCTGCGGGGCTATCCAGCAGTTCCGCGTTGATAAACGTTTCCTGTATACCCTCATCTCCTTCAAAAAATTCCAGCCGCTCTCCGGGCTCCAGCGAGTCGAAGGTGCTCTTGCTGTCTACGATAAAAAGCCGGACGGGGACGTTTACCTGGGGCGCAGCCAGCCCGCAGCCGTTGGCTCCGTACATCGTTGTCCACATATCGCTGATCAGCCGGTCCAGCTCAGGGAACCCGGGCTCCAGGCTAAGGCAGTCCTTCCGGAGGATGCTGTGTCCGTATGCAATGATCGGCAGCTGCATTATTTGACCTCTTCGTAAAAGCCCATGTTGGAGAACTTCCCGATACGCTGTTCGATCCGTTTTTCGGGGCTTATCTTTTTCAGTTCGGCAATGGTTTTCAGCACATATTCCTTGAGCGTGGCCGCCATGGCTTCGGGCTGGCTGTGCGCGCCGCCTACGGGTTCGGGCAGTACGCCGTCTACCAGGCCGAAGGCCGACATATCCTTGGAGGTAAGGTGCAGCTGCTCTGCCGCCTGTACCTTGAAGTCCCAGCTTCTCCAGAGAATGGTCGAGCAGTTTTCGGGAGAGATTACCGTATACCAGGTATTCTCCAGCATTACTACGCGGTCGCCGATACCGATACCCAGGGCCCCCCCGCTGGCGCCTTCGCCTATAATAATGCAGATGACCGGTACGCGCAGGTTTACCATTTCAAAAAGATTCCGCGCAATGGCTTCGCCCTGGCCCCGCTCTTCGGCTTCCAGGCCCGGATAGGCGCCCGGTGTATCGATCAGGGTCACGATAGGGCGGTTGAATTTTTCCGCCAGCTTCATAAGGCGCAGCGCTTTACGGTAGCCTTCGGGGTTGGCCATACCGAAGTTGCGCAGCTGCCGCATTTTGGTATTGGTTCCCTTCTGGTGGCCGATCAGCATTACCGGCTCCCCTTCGATCTCGGCAAAGCCGCCTACGATGGCCTTATCGTCGCCCACATTACGATCGCCGAACAGCTCGGTGAATTTGTTGCAGATGCGGCTGATATAATAATTGGTATAAGGCCGCTCGGGATGACGGCTCAGCTGCACCCGCTGCCAGGGGGTCAGGTTCTGGTAAATATGTTTGCGCGTTTTTTCCAGGGAAGCCTCCAGCTCCTTTACAGAAGCAGACATATCCACATGATTTTTCTCGGCAATGCTCTTTACCTTTTCCAGCTGGGCGGTAAGGTCTTCCAAAGGCTTTTCAAAATCTAAAAACTGCATAATGCTGTTAAAATTGAGGCTGTAAAGGTAGTTGTTTCGCAGGAAATGGTTTACACCACCACCAGCTCGTAGTAATCGGTTTTGTTGAGGTACTGTTGCGCCAGCTCCAGGAGCCTGCCGGGCGTTATGCTCTTGTATATTTCAATGCTCCGGTCGAAATGTTCGGCGGGCAGGTCGTTCAGGATCAGGTTTTTCCAGCGCTGCATAATGGAGAAGGGGCCATCCAGGTCGCCGAGCAGGTTGCCGAGCAGGTAATTTTTTACCAGCAGCAGCTCTTCTTCGCTGACCGGTTCCCGGCAGAGCAGGTCCATCTCTTTATATACTTCCTGCACCGTTTGCTCGCATACATCTTTGCCTGCTTCCGTGGCGATCAGCAGGGCGCCTTCCTGCTTATAATTGTATATCTGGGAGTAGATGCCGTAAGTATAGCCTTTTTCTTCGCGGATATTGGCCATCAGGCGGGAGCCGAAGTAACCCCCGAAGAGCGTGTTCAATACCAGCATCGGGCTGAAGTCGGGGTGCTTCCGGGTAATGAAGTTGCGGGCAATGCGCACGGCTCCCTGCACTCCGTTTTCATCATTGATGATCCGGTATTTCTTCTCTGCTGCGGGCTGTATGCGGTATTCATGCTGAATTGCATTGCCGCCGCCCCAGCTTTCCTTTCCGAAATGCTCTTCCACCCGGGATACATGGCTTTTGTCGATCCTGCCCGCCATAAATATGCGGCAATTTCCGGCATGGTAATGGTCCCGGTGAAACTTACGGAGCACCTGTACCTCCAGGGCATCCAGGTCGGTCGCTTCGGTAAAGCGCCCGTAGGGGTGCTGCCTGCCGAAAAGATAGGCGTCGATATGGCGGTTGGCCACAAAATCGCATTGGCGGAGGTTCACCGCCAGCCTTTGCCGGGCGTTCCGTTTGTATATCTGCAGTTCTTCTTCCGGAAAGGCGGCCGCGGTCAGTATTTCCCGGACCACGGGCAGCAGGCCCGGCAGGTGGCGGGTAAGCGTGTGCAGGCTTACGATGGTATAATCGTTATTGGGAGAAACCTTGAGCGAAGCGCCGTAAAATTCGATCGCTTCATTGAGCTGAAGCGCTGTTTTGCCTGCCGTGCCGTTCTTCAGCAGGGCGGCTACGGCCTGGGCTACCGCGGTTTGCGGTTCCTGCCACAAACCGGCCTGGAACACCCAGTCTATCTGTACCACATCCTGGGTACCTGCATTGAGCCAGTACAGCGGTATCTGGTTGGGAAGCCGCTCCTGCTGCACCTCCTGCAAGCGGTAGTCGAAGCTTACCGCATCGTGGATGGGTGGCGTCTGCTTTCTGTTGATCATAGCTGCGAAATTAAGCTAACGGGACATAATAAAATGATTATGCCTTATTTTTGCGCCGTACTGTTTTTTCAATGTTAGCCAAACGGCCGGTTATATAAACAATCAACACAATTTATGAATTTCCCCCTGCAACAGATTCCGGAACGCACCCAGGCACCGCGTTCCCACGGGCTAACTATGGTCATGGACAAAGGTATGGGCATTGCGGATGTGCGTAACTTTCTTTCTGTGGCCGGACCTTATACGGATATGGTGAAGCTGGGCTTCGGTACAGCTTATGTAACCAACAATTTAAAAGAAAAGCTCAATATCTATAAAGAGCACGGGATCCCCGTATACTTTGGCGGTACCCTGTTCGAAGCCTTCCTGGTGCGTAACCAGCTGGACGATTATATCAGCTCTGTCAAAGAATTCGGGGTAAGCCTGGTCGAGGTTTCCGACGGCTCTGTTCTGATACCCCATGAAGAGAAATGCAGGTACATAGAGCGCCTTGTAAAAGAAGGGTTTACCGTATTGTCGGAGGTGGGCTCCAAGGATGCCTCTCACGTGATGCCTCCCTATAAGTGGATCGAACAGATGTCGGCAGAGCTGAATGCCGGGTCTTCTTATGTGATCGCAGAAGCAAGAGAGGCGGGCAATATCGGGATTTACAGGGGTACCGGCGAAGTAAGGGAAGGACTGGTCCAGGAGATACTCACCAAGATCCCTGCCGAGAAGATCATCTGGGAAGCGCCCCAGAAAGCACAGCAGCTTTATTTCCTTGAATTGCTCGGCTGCAACGTAAATCTCGGCAACATAGCGCCCAACGAGATCATCCCGCTGGAAGCCATGCGCATCGGCCTCAGGGGCGACACCTTTAGCCTGTACCTGGATAAAAAATAAGATAAAGCTGCCATAAGGCGGCTTTTTTTTATATGCTTTATGGAAATCAATAACCGTGTTTTTGAAACATTTCCCCAGCTGCAGACCCGCCGCCTGATCCTGAGGGCCATTGCACCGGATGATGCGCCGCTTATTTTCCGGATGCGCCGCGACGGAAGGGTCAATCGCTTTATTGCCCGCGGCGATATGCAGGACATGGAGGCGGCCGAAAGCCTGGTGGCCCGTACGGTATCGGCATTCGAGGCGCGCCAGGGTATAGGCTGGGCCGGCGTGCTGAAAAATTCCGGCGCCATGATCGGTACCTGCGGCTTTAACGCCATCGACTATCCCAATCTTCGTGCAGAGATCGGAGGTGAGCTCTCCGCAGACTACTGGGGAAGGCAGCTTGCGCTGGAGGCGGTACAGGCCATCGTGACCTTTGGCCTGGAAGCGATGAATCTGCACAGTATTGAGGCCAGGGTATCACCCCAAAACCGGGGCGCCATATACCTGATGGAACACCTGGGCTTCCGGAAGGAGGCGCACTTTAAGGACCGTATTTTTTTCAATGGGACATTCTCCGACATGGCCGTCTATACTTTGATAAAGGGATAAGTCGGGTACCTCGCCGCTATACCCTGGAAAAATTCAGCCCCGTTGCTTACCTTCGCCGCTATGCAACAACACATGCAATGGGAGCAATTGTTCAGCGGAAGACGCAGCGGCGATGCCAGCGATAAAGCGGTTCATCCCGATCCGCTGCGCACCTCTTACGTGCAGGATTACGACCGGATCATCTTTTCGTCTGCCTTCCGGCGCCTGCAGAACAAGACCCAGGTATTTCCCCTGCCCGGGCCGGTGTTTGTACATAACCGGCTTACGCATAGCCTTGAGGTGGCTTCGGTGGGCCGCTCCCTGGGCCGCGAGGTAGGCCGGTACATTGCCGATGCGCACGGCCATGGCGATGAGCTGTTCAGGGACTTCTACCGTTACGAGCTGGGCACGGTCATATCGGCCGCCTGCCTGGCGCACGATATCGGCAATCCGCCTTTCGGGCATTCGGGCGAGGATGCGATCCGCTCCTACTTTACCGAGCTGGAGCCGGATGTGCTGAACCTCCTGGAGGAAAAGCTCAGCGACAACCAGCTGAAGGACTTCCAGCGTTTTGAGGGCAACAGCAATGCTTTCCGCATTCTTACCCACCACTTCAATGAGCCACAGGCAGGCGGCTACAGGCTTACCCATACCACCCTGGCTTCGATCGTAAAATATCCCTGCACTTCTGCCGAGGGATTCAACAAGGCTTCGGGCGGAATCAGCTGCAAGAAGTCGGGCTTTTTTGATTCGGAGATAGAAACCTTCGCCGCGATCGCTTCGGGCTTCGGGTTGCTCAAAAAGGAAGGATTCGGCCATGTATATGCCCGTCACCCCTTCGTGTTCCTTACCGAAGCGGCCGACGACATCTGCTACCGGGTGATCGACCTGGAAGATGCACACAGGCTGGGCATCACTTCGCTGGAAAAGATAAAAGACCTGTTCCTTCCCTTCTTCAGGGAGGAAACCGGCTACAACAACTTTGCGCGGGTAAGCGGCAAGGTGTCGGAGATCAACGACCCCAACCAGAAAGTACAGTATATACGCGCGGTATGGATAGGACTTATGGTGAGGCGTATAGCCGGCATATTTATGGAGCAGGAGTCGGCGCTGCTTTCGGGCACGCTGGAGCACTCGCTGATGGACCTGCTTCCGGAAAACTACCAGCAGCTGCTGAAAGAAGTCAACGCGTATTCTTACCGCAATGTATACAACTACAAGCCTGTGGTAGAGATCGAGATCGCAGGCTACCATATTATCGGCGCATTGCTGAAAGAGTTCGTGGCTGCGGTGCTGCAGCCCGGCCGTACCAAATCGGCAAAGCTGCTTCAGCTGATCTCGCAGCAGTTTCCCATCGGCGGCACACAAACGCTGTACCATGACCTGCAGTCGGTAGTCGATTATATTTCCGGCATGACGGACCTTTACGCGATTGACCTTTACCGAAAAATGACGGGCATCAACGTACGGGAGCTGTAAGCAGAAAAAGGCTGCGGGGCCTGCGCTATCCTATGGGAATGCGCTCGCCGTAGAACTTTGCCTTTTTACCAAAGGTCAGGTCCAGCAGCATTTTTACGCGGGCAAACTTTTCCCGAAGCTGTGTTTTGAACCCGTAATTGCGGCCTACATCTCTGGCATTGAAGGCCACGGCCTCCACATCCTTATGGTTGGCAATAAACAAGGCGCGCTGGTTGTGGAAAGGCTGCGAAATAATCGTGATCCTTTTTTCCCCGAAAACCTCCCTGCAGCGCAGGATGCTGTCGAGCGTGCGGAAGCCGGCATAGTCCAGGAAAATCCTCTCTTTGGGAATGCCCCGGGCAATGAGATCGGCCTGCATGGTTTCGGGTTCGTTGTAGTGCGCCACGCTGTTATCGCCGCTTACCAGCACAAAGTCGATCTTCCCGGCCCTGAACAGGGCCACGGTAGCATCGATCCGGTACTGGTAATAGTAATTGATCCAGCCCTGCTTCAGGTACTTGGCGGTTCCCAGCAGCAGCCCCACCTTGTTGTGCGGGATATGGGCTACTTTATCGTACAGCTGGGAGCGGGTAGTATAGGTTACCCAGCGGTCGGTAACGAGAATGGAGGCTATTGCCAGCAACACTGCCAGCAGTGCCAGCTTCAGGATCTTTTTGCGCTTCATGGAAAACGGAGTTTTTTAATTATAACGCACGGACCGCCCAGTTATTTTTTTTGCAGTGTTCCAGCACGCGGGGCAGGGCATAGCTCATGCGCTCCCAGGCCTTCTGGCTGTCGTGGAATACAACGATATCGCCGGGTTTAAGGTGGAAGACCACGTTCTCCAGGCAGCGTACGGGAGCCAGCGACGTATCGAAATCGCCGCTCAGCAGGCTCCACATAATGATACGGTAGCCCAGTTTATGAAGCTGTGCGGCCTGCATTCTCTTGATACGGCCGTAAGGAGGGCGGAACAGCTTGCTGTCGATGAACTGTGCGGCCTGCTGGGTATTGAGCAGGTAATCCTTTGTTTTGGTCTGCCAGCCCCGCAGATGATTATGCGTATGGTTGCCGGCGGCATGGCCTTCGGCCAGCAGGCGATCGTATATATCCGGGTACTCGATCACATTTTTACCGATACAGAAGAAGGTAGCCCTGGCATTGTACTTTGCCAGCTGGTCCAGCACATAGGGCGTTGCGGCAGGATGCGGACCGTCATCGAAGGTAAGGTATACTGCAGGATCGCCGGCGTTGGCAGGCATTTGCCATTCCAGCACGGAGGGCGAAAGCGCCCTGAGCAGTTTGGGTGTATGCAGGATATACATATCCTGTCAAAAATACGGCGAATAGCGGGTACAAAAAAGGGCCCGGCAGCAAGCGCCGGGCCCTTTGGGAATAAATAACAAAGTCAGTCCGGTATGAAGCTGGATATCCCGGCCTCGTTGACATCGCCGGCGCTGTCGAAACCCTTGTCGGCATAGCTTTTGGCGAGGGCGTCGTTGCCCAGGGACTTTTTGGTTTCTTCTTTGGCTGCATGTATTGCCAGGCCGGCTCCGGCCTTAGCTGTCGCTTTCCCGAAGGCAATAGCCGCTTTTTTCCAGTCGTAGCTTGTGCTTGTAATGCTGTATGTGTCGTCGACCGTGACGTTCATCCCAGAAATGTGGAGGATGGTTTTCATAGGCACGGTGCCGTTGGCATCAAAGACGTCTTTGTGGTAGATAAGGAAGGCATCGGAAAAGCTGATCTTTTTCCCCGCTGCATCTCCGTCCCTCCGGTAAAATTCGATGCGGCCGTTCTTCTTCATGGTGTTGTTGGTGGCCCACTCGGTAATTTCCGAGTTCCTGGAGGTAGCTTCCAGTGTCAGGATCATGAGGTTACCGATCACACTGGCCCGCGGCACGCCATTCCGGTCAATAGCCTGGCTCATTTCGTACTCGAAATTCAGGATATTGTACTCCTTGTCGCCGATAATCATTTTTGCTTTAAAGGACATGGCTGCATGTTTTTTTAAGACAATGGGGAAGGCTTATTTGTTTTGCTGCAGCTCTGCCATCATTCCCCTGATCGCATCCAGCAAAGCCTGTTTGGCTTCGGGATCGGCCAATGCCGACTTCAGGATCTTGTTGGATTTAAGCTGCTTGATGATCTTGAGATACTCTTCTTTCTGGGCGGCGTTGTCTTTCAGGAATTCGCTCTGCGCGGTAATGCCCCGGATACCGAAATCGCCAAGATTGGTGAAGCGCAGGGTTTCTTTCCGGGAAACCCCTTCCGCATCCTCGAAGTCCACATTCAGTTCGGGTTTATAATGTGCAAATACCTGCTCGACGGTTTGCAGCCCGTGAACCACTTCCGGCTTTACGGGTGCGTCTTTGGTCAGCTTTTCTGCCATCAGGGTCCGGTTCTGGGGAATATCGCCAAAGGCTTCGCTGGCATCTGTTTTCACCTCGTTGCCGCCGATGCCGTAATTGTTGTCCATCATGGTATAACTGATTTATGTGTGTGGAAATGGTTGTTTCTGCTCTACAAAAATAGGATGATCCTTTTTCCGAAAGAATACGTAAAAAGACGTAAAAACGGGTCAGTGTACCTGCCAGTCGAGCGTTTTCTCTCCTTCTTTTTCCTGTATGCCTACGGTTACCCGGTTGCCTTTTTTGAGCGTACCGTTGATGATCATCCGGCTCAGCGGCTTGCGCAGGGCGCTCCTGATCGCCCCTTTCAGCGGGCGCACCCCGTATTTGGGCGTAAAGCCCAGGTGCGCCAGGTGGTCTGCCGCTTCGGGCTTTACTTCCATGAAGATACCCTGTGCTTCGAGTTGCTGCAGCAGGGGCTTAAGGTGAATATTGAAAATGCGCACTACGTTGTCGATGCTTACGGGAGCAAAGGGTATGATCTCGGTAACCCTGGCCAGGAATTCGGGGCGGAAGTAGCGGGTCATAAGCTCGATCATGTCTTCCTGCCTGGGTATCTTTCCTTCTCCGAAGCTGTGGATGATGTGCTCGGCTCCTATATTGGATGTAAAGAGGATCACTGCATTGGAAAAGTCGCCTTCCTTGCCCAGCCGGTCATGCATTCTGCCCTCGTCCAGAATCTGCAGGAAAATGTCGAATACGGAAGGGTGCGCTTTTTCGATCTCGTCGAACAGGACAATGGCGTAGGGCTGCTGCCGGATCTTGTTGACCAGCATGCCGCCTTCTTCATAGCCTACATAACCCGGAGGAGCGCCGTAAAGCAGGGCTGCCGAATGCTCTTCCTTAAACTCCGACATGTCGAAGCGGATAATGGAGTGCTCGTCCTGGAAAAGAAACTCGGCCAGCGATTTGGCCAGCTCGGTCTTACCGGTTCCTGTAGGGCCGAGGAAGAAAAAAGAAGCAATAGGCTGGCCTGCCTTGTTAAGGCCGGAACGGGATTCAAGTATCGCTTCGGATACGGTTTTCAGGGCATGGTCCTGCCCGATAACGCGGTTGCGCAGGTGATCCTCCATCTGGATGAGCCGTTGCTGCTCCCGGCTCTGTATCTTCCCCATGGGGATACCGGTAATACTGGCAACTACCGCCCGGATATCGGTATTGTCTATCTCCTCCTTATCATTGCCGGCCGCTGCGGCCAGGCCTTCGAGCAGAGAGCCGAGGTAGGCTTTCATTTCTGCAGGGTCTATCATTTTTCCGAACTCCCGTTCTTCGTCGTGCCGGGCCAGCAGGGTGGGGCTCAGGCCGGTTTGTATCTCGTGGTAGAGCCAGCGGAGCGCTTCTTCTCCCGGATCGCTGCCTGCTTCTTCGAGCTTTGCCTTCAGGTTCTCCACATCCTGCTTCGAGGTATCGGCTGCCATGCGGCATACGGCCAGGGTACGATCCAGCAAGTCCAGGGCCGAATCGGGGAGCCGCCGGTCCTTGATAAATCTTTTGGCCAGGCGTATGGTTTCGCCGAATACGCTATCGTTGATCTTTAGGCGATGGTGCTCTTCGTACCGGGCCGCCTGGTTGCGGAGCATTTTCTCCGCTATGGCTGCATCGGGCTCGCCGACCTTTACCACTTCAAAGCGGCGGCTGAAGGTTTCATCTTTCTCTATCCGCTTGCGGTATTCGTCCAAGGTGGTGGTGCCGATGAGCGTAAGCAGGCCTTTTGCCAGCTCTGCTTTCAGGATGCTGGTCACGCCGCCGTTGGGATTGCTCGCATCGATGAGCGTATGAATTTCGTCGATGAAGAGCACCGGTTTTTCCAGTCCGGAGAGCTCGCGGATAATTTTCCGGATCCGGTCTTCGATCTCACCTTTATAGGAAGCGCCGGCCAGCAGCGCCCCGTTATCCAGCTCATAGATGGATACATTGCGCAGGTGGCGGGGCACATGCTCCTGTATTACAGCCTGGGCAAATCCATCCAGCAGGGCCGTTTTGCCAACCCCGGCCTCACCGGCAAGGATCACATTGGATTTGCTCTTCCGGCTGATGATCTCACAGATCTGCCGTATCTCCTTATCCCGCCCGATCACGGGATGCAGCAGGCCGCTCCGCGCCTGCGCCAGCTTATCAGTACAGTATTTCTGAATCGCTTCGAAAGAGGCCTGCTGTGAGGGCGACAATGCCTGGCTGCCTCCGCCGGCGTGGTTGGCCTGCCCGTTGCCGCTCCCTTCGTACCACTGCAGTAGCTGGGCCGAACTGACCGGGAAGGTTTTAAGCTGCTCATAGGCAAAAGATACGCCTGGCGTGGCCAGTGCGATCAGAAGGCACTCCGGTTCGATGTCGTGATAACGCAGCCTGAGGTGCAGGTGGTCGGCTTCCAGGAACAAGGCTTCCAGCTCTTCGGCCGGGAGCGGCTCCCCGCCCGCTTTGCTTTCCCTGGGATACTGTTCGATACGGATTTCCGCCCATTCTTCCAGGTAATATACATCTACGTCTTTTCCTTCCAGGAATTTGAGAAGTGGCAGGTCCCGGTGCAGGAGCGCCTTCAGCAGATGGGCAGCGCCGAAGCTGCCGTGCATATACTCCTTTGCGACCCGGGCGGCGATGTGCAATGCCTGTTTTGCTTTTTCCGAAAAGGCATATTGAGTGAGGTTGGACATGGCTATGAAATTAGGTGTGTATGGTGATGCATGATAAGTAATTAACGCCGGACGCCGGCCTGCAGCCGCGGAAGCGACCGGCTCCAGCTCCGGAGGGTTTGTCCATAGGGCAGGGCGGTATAGGTGGGACCTTCAAACTTAAATGTATCCAGGCCGCCGCCCTCCTGGGCTACCTGTGCCGCTGTAGCCGGAACGCCCAGCGTATCGGCCACCGTTTCCAGGAACCTGCGCCCGTCTTCACCTGCGCCCGTAGAGCAGTGCATGAACTGTACGCTGCCATACGGACCGAAAATGTTGCGGAGGGGCAATAAAGCCCGGCGCATGGCCGCACGGGCGCTGATCCCCATATACGACCCATGGCCGTCGCCCACCTCGCCATGACCATCCGAAATACTCGCCACGCCGGAAGAGCCATGACCATGAAAGCGCAGCAGGAAGGTCCTGCGGCCCTGCGATTCCCGGACAATGGATGCTACAGCCGCTTCCAGGCCGTTGCTCATCCCCCCTATGATAATGGGGTTTCCGCCTGCCTGGCGTATATCGCTTGCTTCCATCTGGTACAGGTTTTCGTCCCATACATCAATACAGTCGATGATCGGGAGCTGGTATCCTGCCACAAGCCGCGACCACGTCTGCCGTTCTACCCTGCCATTACTGAGCAGGCCGTTCCGCAGCTGGTAGTCCAGCACAGCCTGGTGCGTATTGGCGCCGAAGTGGCCGTCTACCAGGAGCCGCGCTCCTTCCCGGTTCAGGAGCTTTTGTAATACGCTCACAACCGGGAGCCGGTCACCCTGCTGCATGTAAGGAAAGTTCATGGCACTGTGGGTTAAGTCATCTTCTGCTCATATAGTTTACGGATCTGGTCGTTGCTTTCCCGTATCCGCTCTTCCATTTCCGTTACCTGTTTTTTCTGGGCTTCGCTGGCATACTCCCATTTGAGCCTTGCCTCTTCCATCATCCTGTTCAGGCGCTGGCCTGCATCGTCCGCCCCCGGCGCATTTACGGGAGGGGCCACAGAGATACCGGTAGCTGCCAGCTGTCGCGCATACAGCAGCTGCGCCGTTTCCTTCGGAAAGAACTTCAGCTCTTCCGCGAGCTTTTCCAGTATGGCGGCTATCTCCCTTCCTTTTTCTGTTTGCTGCTGTATCATTTTATATCGTTGTTTAGCGGGTATTGCCTTCCATGGTGATGAGCATGATCTGCTTCAGCCTGTGGTCGCAATAAAAGCTGATCGTATTGCCGTTCTTTTCGAAATGATAGCCGGGGTTTTCATCCCGCCGCTTATCCCCGGCCGAAAAACCTTTATAGGTGTATGCTTTCTTCAGCTCTTCCAGCTGCAGCGGTACCGGCTCTGCCGGGTAGGCCAGCAGGAAAAAGCGGCTGCCGGCATCGAATATGCGCAGCTCTACGCTATCGTAAGGGCTCAGCAGCGCGCCGCCGGCCAGGGTATAGATCTTCATCCCCTGCCGGGCCGAGGCTTCCTTATCTTCCTTAAGCTTTATGTCCAGTATAACGCCGATCTCCCGCGGATCGATCTTACCGGCAGTGGCCAGCGTGTGCATATTCTTCAGTAAGTTGTCCATAGCGTTTGTATTGGAACAGTGGAAAGAGCAGAGGGTTAACAGGATGCCGATAAAAAGTATTTTCATCATACAGTTGGGTATTAAGGGTGGGGATGAGCGGCATCGTAAGCGTTTCCGTAGTCGTGGCCGTAATACGAGCTGTAATCCTCGCTTGTGCTGTTGCTGGGATGCTCTCCATGGCCGAATATATTCCCGATCTCCTCCCTGGCTGCGTTGCGGTCGCCGCTTTCTTCGTACCGTTCATAGGCGGCCTGGTACTCGTCGGTATGGGTGCCGGCAATGCCGATATCCGAACCGCTGGTGTGTCGTATCTCTTCTCTCACCTCGGCATTCGTCAGCGTGGCTTCGCCTTCATCCCGCAGGTGCCTCGCTGTGTTCCGGTCGATATATTCCTGGCGGCTCAGGCCATCCATAGGCACTTCGGGCTCCAGCGTGTAAAGCGCATGGCCCGTTTCGTGCGCCAGGCTCTGGGTGCAGCCGAGCGGGCTGCCGATGTCGTTGGCATCTACGGTAATGGTGCGGGTAGCGCGGTTGGCAGTAGTACCGCCGCCCGCCGCCCCGGCCTGTACCGTCCAGCCTGCGTTTGTCAGCTCGGTCAGGTTGGCGACGAGCGTGGGCGATTGTATGATCATGGCCATTACTTCGGGGCTTACTACGGCGGCAATGGCCGAGAGCCCTTCGCCCAGCAATACACCGGGAAAACCGGCGACAACAGAGCCGCCGTGCGCAGTAGCGGATCCCAATCTTGCGGCAGGCTTTCCCCCGATCAATATGGTGAAGGCGCCTGCGGCTATAAAATCCGGCGGCCCTACGCAAATGCACATATCGCCTACACAGGCGGCGGGCAGGTTGCCGATCAGCACGGTGGGGGTTCCCGGCGGCATGATGGGTCCGCCCACATGCGGGATGGGCGGTGCGCCCGGTGTCTGCAGGGGGCAGGTATGAAAATCGGATATCCTTGCTGCCGGTTGTCCCATTTTAATTGATTTTGACCATGGCAGCGGTTACAGACGCCATGGCTCCGCCTTTGACCTCGGCCTGGACATTGCCCTGCAGGGTAGCGTTCAGCCCCTTCAGGGTCAGGTTGGCCGTGGCTTCCATTTCAAGGTTGGTGGTAGCTTTCTGCTCTATTTTTTGCCCTTCTATTTTCACGCCGGTGGTATTGCCTTTAAGCTTCAGCCCCTGGCTGGCCGTAATATTGATATTGGGCGCGTCCAGGCTGATGCTTTCGTCCGAGGAGAGGGAAAGCGCGCCCTTGGCGTGGATAGTTATTTTTTCGCCCGATTTGTCCAGTTCGATCCTGGCTATAAGGTCACCTCCGCTTACCACGCCCATCCGTATGCTTTCTTCGTTGTTGAACTGGATCAGCGAATAGTTATCGTCATTTTTGATGGATTCCAGCCACAGCAGTGTTTCGTCTTCCTTATTGCCGAGGAAGACTATATTCCTGGGATTTTCGCCATTTACGTTGTCTGCCAGTTTCAGGATGCCCCTGTCGTCGTTGATCTCCAGCCTTCTGCCGCTCCTGCTGCCGAATACCTTTATATGGTTGCCTTCATGGGCGATACCCGACCGGCGATTGTCTGTATAGACGCAGCCCAGTATGTATGGGTGCTCGGGGTGATTGTTCAGGAAGTCAACGTACACCATGTCGCCCAGTTCGGGCAGGAAGCGGAAGCCATAACCCGGGCCTGCATGCGGCACTACTATTTTAAGCCAGGGAGAGTTTTCGCTGCTGGCCTGCCATGGAAAGTGCACTTTGACCCTGTCGAGGCCATCTCTATCCTCGTTATCGACCACGCATGCCATTTGTGCAGGGCAGAAGGGATGGAGCATGGGGTTGGTGTAGGGAGGCACTTCGGCTTCTGCAGGGATTGCCGTGAAATAATTCTGGTAGTTGTCGGGCGCAGCGGCATAATGATGGAGTTCGGTAATGATGTATTCGCCAAAGCTGTTGCCCTCATTGTCGGTAAGGTTGATCCTGCCGGCCAGCTTCAGCCGGCTGTTGTAAGTCGATCCTGTAACAATAACGGAGGCTGCTGCCCTGCCCCGCTGCTGCAAAAGGCTCTGAGCCGTCAGCAGCCCCTCGGTGGGAGCGCTGATCAGGGCCAGCTGCGCATATTGCGCAGGGGCATGAATGCCTGCGCCTGCCCGCATATTGACGGCAATGAACCCTGTACCGTCCGGTGGGCTTGCCTGCTCGGTGCTGCGTATCTCTTCGCCCCGGTAGGGATCATAGCTGACTGCATTGACCGGCGACTGCTCGATGCGGGAACTGAAGCTGAGCTGGTCGATCTCTGTATCGGAAATATCCAGCGCCTGCCCCGAAGGGGGGCCGAGAACCAGCTCCTGTCCGTTATAGTAAAGCCATTCGCCATAACGGGCAGCAGTCATTTTATAGAACTCGAAGGCCGATTGGTTATATTGTACGGTATAGAACAGGTTTTCGGTATGGCGGGGGTTGAGCTGCAGGACAGTACCCTGCGTAATGTTGAGCGTGTTGAAAATATGCCGGAGGTCCTTCTGGTAAAAGGAATTAGATTCGGGCACTTCGGCCAGCTTCATGAAGAGCCCTTTCCCCGCTATCTCATATACGATGCCGTTGATATCCTGCTCTACGCAGTTAATGGAATAGATCAGGCCCTTGAAGGTAAAGTCGTTGCTGATGTTGATCGTAACTTCGGCGCCGAGATGATTACGGTTGAAAGCTACGTAACCTGAAAGACTGGGCGCGCCTTCTTCCTGGCGCCAGTTGAATGAAAAATCGTTTACATCGGCCAGCTGCTGGTTTATGGTCAGTGCTGAAAAAGAAACGGGATTGCCCACTCCTTCAATATTGATCGTTACATTGGCTAAAGTACCGGGCTCGCTCATGGCTTTATGGTTGAGGAATAAGTAAGGATAGGGTTATCTTCCTGCCGGAAGGCTACAGGCTGCTGTACCTCCGGCAGGAAGCAGGTCCGGATCAAACCCATTCGTTGACATGCGTGCCGTTACCCATTGATATTTCTTTGGCGGATATGCCGAAGCTTACGGTCATGGGGTTTTTATTATCAGAATTATACAGCTCTTCAAACTTGATCAGGTAGCCTTCCTTGAATTTCAGCTCTTTCATGGTAGCGTCGGAATCCCTTTTCAGGAACACGATGCTGCCATCCTTACGTTCAAAGTTGTTGCACATCCATTCGAACAGATCCGTTTCCTGCGTGCTTTCTACAGTAACGTAGATCTTGCCGCCGCGGGTAATAGAAGAAGGGCGGCCGGTCGCATCTACTTCCTGGTGCAGATCGTAGCTTGCATTCAGCACATTATAGTCTTTGCCGGCCACACTTAGTTTTGCTTTGAAGCTCATGGTTTTAAATTTTTCGGTTAAATAAATAAAATTTTAATGGTTTGCCTTAGCAAAAGTAGAGGCTTGCACCAGCGGAAACAATACGTTTTAATACGTATTTTCTGCGTATTGTTTTTATCTACTTTTGTTTCCGGCGAACCGGAACAGTGTATTGAAAGAACCATAGCCGCTGCTTTATGCCACAGATTACCAAATTCAACGCAGACCAGTACCACCTCCTGAAAGCGGAAGCATTGTGCGCAGAGCTTATGTCGAACGGGCTTGCTTTCGACGACCTGGCGGTCCGGTTTATCGGCGCTTTCCGGAAGAGCTACCGGAACGACATTGAAGCGCTGGAACCTGCAGCGGGCGGCGAGAGGCGGCTCACGATCAGCATCAACCGGGATGGCCTGTACGATAACCTGCCGGAAGGCCTTTTTCACCAGACAAAGGGAGGCCGGCACACATCTTCGCTCACCAATATGGTAGGCGAGTATCGCCGCTACAGAGAGGAAGAACGGCAGGCCCGCAAGTTCTTTCAGCCCCTAGAGCAGGAGCTGTTCCGTTATGCAGTACAGGTTGAAGAAGAGGAACGCAAGCTTCGCTTCGGCATGCTCAACGGCAACCTGGAAAATGAATTTTACCGCTTCTGGAATATTGACAACGGGATTCCCCGGCGGCCGGCATCCCTGCTGGTGCTGATCATGCCCTGGCTGAAGCAGATCAAAGGCAATATGCAGCTTACGGCCAAAGCCTTGTCCATCATTGTCGGTAAACCTGTATCGGCTGCTGTAAGGATCATGGAAGTATTTACAGGAGAGGGGGCATCTTTTGCGCTGGGGGAGCAGGAAGTACTGCTGGGAATAGATTCGGTATGCGGCAACAGTGTGACAGAGCCTAATGTGCAATGGGTATTTACCCTGTCGGATATGGAAGAGGATGAGCTGGCGCAATACACGCCCGACCGGCCTTACGGCAAATTACTGCGGCGGTTTGAAGAGCTGTTCATACCGATGGATGTGGAAGCTTGTTTTGAATATCATGGCTTCGCCGCTGCGGATGTGCAGCATCACGAACCGATACTTGGTTATGGCTTTTACTTATAATACCGGAGAAAACTAACCTACATGGCGCTTAAATCTTTTCTGCTCTATTTTGTTCCGTTCCTGGCAGCGTCTGTTGCCCTTTTTGCCGTGATCAAGCAGTTTGCAGGAAGCTTTGCGGCCCAGGGCAAGAAGCCGCTGATGTACGGAGGTTTGTCTTCTGCTGTTTCGTCGGGGATAGCATTCGGCGCAACCTTCGTAAGCGAAAACCTGTTTCTTGTTTTCTGGATCATGTCGGCCGTGTACTTCCTGTTCGGCCTTGTGCACCTTCTGCTGACGCACAAAAGGTTTTTCAGCCATCCGAGGGAGCCGCGCGCGAAGCTGTTCTATGCCGAGCTGCTCTTCGGCATTTCCGTAGCCCTGTTCAGCGTGGCGGCCTTTGCGGCCCTGCAGTATTTCCTGAAGGATAAATCTTTCCTGTTCTATCCTATGCTGCTGAGCCTGCTTTTCTTCTTTGTGCCCTTTCTGCTCAGCAATACTTTTATGGCGGCGTCCGAGATCCCCGCTTCGAGCTTTCCTGCCTGGCAGTATCCCCTGCTGCAGCCCATTGAGCTCCCGGATGAGCAGGAAGGAGAGCGGCTTTACGTGATCGGCTTCGAGATCGCCAAAAAGGAAACGGACAGGCAGCGCACTTATTTTCGGGCCAAAGCGCCCGAGCATATGATACTGGGGGACCTCTATTACCATTTTATCAACGACTATAACGAATTGCAGAGTGAAACGCCGATACAGTTTCTCGATGAGAAAGGCAAAGCACAGGAATGGTATTTCCGTACCAAGCCCAGGTGGTACCAGCGCTCCCGCATACTGGATGCGGCGCAGACGGTACAGGCAGCCGGTATCAGAGAGAATACCGTAGTGATCTGTGAGCGCCTTCCCGCCCGGGAAACGGCAGACTAACCTTAACTTTTTTAACCCGATGTAGAATGCAATAACCCATGAGAAGCCAAAGAAAATACTTCCCCGTGAACTGGATAGATGGAATGAAGATCAACAAAGATCTTTTCATTGCCCAGGACAATGCCCAGCAGGATGCCTTGGGAGAAAGCGCAGCGATCGGCCTTTCGCCGATGCGCTATGGCATACTGCCTGCCTCTGCAGCCGGCGAGGATACTTATAATGTAAAGATCGCAGCAGACAATCAGCAACAGCTTAAAGTTTCGGTACTGGGCCTGCAGGCCGTTACTCCCGGGGGCTTCCGCATCCAGTACCCGGTCCAGGCCGGGGCGGGCACAGATCACGCATTGTCTGCCAGTTTCGGGCTTCCTGCTTCCGGAGCCCCGATGGTATATTGGATCGCGGTGACCGTGCAGCCCTTCGAAAGGGTACCGGCGGGCAACCCCGATGCGGCAGAGCAGCCGCCCCGTTTCCCTTATGTACTGCCCTCGTACCAGCTCCATCTCGTCAGCGAGAGCCAGTATCTCCAGTATGCCAGGAACCCCTTTGCCCTCATGATCGGCAAAGTTGCGGTAAACGGTAATGATGTGCGCGTGGAGGAAGACTATATACCGCCATGCATAGCTACCTGCGCGCTGCCCGACCTGGTAGCCTTGCACGGGGAGCTCGACCAGTTCCTCGCGGGCCTGGAGCTGCGCTGCGCACAGGTGGTACAGAAGATATTCCGGAAGAGCCAGCAGAATGACCTTTCTGAGCTGGCCCAGTTCCTGTGCGACCGGATCATGCTGTATATCGGCCAAGCCATTACCGATATGCGCTGGAACCTGCTGTATGAGCCGCCGGCCAGGATGTTCGGCACCGTTATCGGTCTGGCAAGGATGATGAAGAATACGATCGATCTACGGACCGGGTCCGGTAAAGAGGAGCTTATGAACTACCTCAGCGAATGGTGCGAGCTGAGCCAGGGCGAACTGGAAAGCATGCTCTCGGGCCTGACCGCGCTGACTTATAATCATAATGACATCAACGATAACATAGGACCGGTGATCCGCTTCGCTAAAGTTACCGGCAAGCTGTTCGAGTCCCTGAGCAACCTTGAGTTCATCGGCAAGCGCAAGGAATCGGGCATTTTTGTAAAGGAAGAATTGCACCATAACCATACAGGCGGCAACGCTGCAGAGCAGCCGAAGCCCCGGAGGCGCTTTTTCGGATAAAGAGAAGCGGCCGGCCGGAAAATATCCCTTTGTAAACTCCAATTGATATACCATGACGCCTCAAAATGCACAGGAGCGCAAAAAAGCCTTCTCCCGCTTCCTGCTCCTTTATATCATTACTACCGGAATTATTGTAGCCGCCGTATACTTCGGCATACAGGTACCCTTCCAGCAAAACAGAAAGCTGCAGGAGCAGCTGGCCGGTATAGAGAAGGAGCGCGCTTTCGGCAGAACCTTCTTTACCCAGCTGGCGGAAGCCAAAGCCCTGCTTGATTCCGTAAACAAACCCGGTGTACAGGCGGAGCTGATCGACGGACAGATCGACTCCAGGCTGCAGCAGCTTACCGCCATGGTCGATAAAGATTCGGTTTCCGAAAAGCGCCTTTACCAGGAGATCATCAAGACCTATTTCGAGATCAAAGACGACAAGAAACGGATACGGGCCGGGGGCGATAAGGACGCACAGGCCGCCGAATTCGAAAGCCAGCTGGCACAATGGAAGGCAAAATACGATGACTGCAAGAATACATATACCCAGCTGCTGACCCAGTACAATATGAGCGTGAACCGCTAAAGATGCGCAGTATATTTTCCAATGCCATAAAAATGATTTGATCCGCATGCAGAAACTTCCGGCTATCTATACCCGCAGCCGTATGGGAATCGACAATAAGGTATGGCTCACCTTTCTGGTAACCGTCCTGCTCTCGGCGGGCCTGCTCGGGTTCCGGATGGCTACCACCGAGCCCTGCTTCGATATACGCCTGAGCCTGAAAGGCGTAGTAGACCATCCCTATGCCCATAATTACTTTGTGGGTGAAAGCATTATATTCAAAGCTGCCATGAAGCAAAGCCGCGATGTGGAATGGGACTTCGGCGACGGCAGCCCTGCAGTAAAAGGGGCGCAGGTAACCCACAGCTTTGCCAATGAAGGAAATTTCCTGGTAACTGCCACAGTAAACGGCAAGTGCATGCAGTCGGTAAATATTCACATCAGCCAGATGAACATCCCGGGGACAGCGGCGGCCACGATACAGCCTGCCGATCCCAACGGCATCATAGGAAAGGACTTTGCCTCTGCGGGAGAGCTCGCCGTTTTCCAGACCGAAGCCGTGGCCGGCAGTTACGAATGGGTGGTGGTAGGTAATCCCGCTTTTGGCGTGAAGCAAGGCAGCAAAGTATCCTACAGCTTTACGGAGCCAGGCACTTTTGTTATAAAACTGAAGCTGGACAACGATGAAGCGAAAGTATACCGCAAAACGATTGTGGTGTCGGCCAGCCCTGCGGCCGGCGGCGCTGATATCGACGAGCTGCCGCCCTTGCCGCTGCCCGCCCCTCCTCCCGGCAATACGCCTGCCGAACCCGGCACGGATGCAGCGGCAGCCGCTCCGGAAAAGGTGCCCGCGGCAGAGAAAAAGGTCGAGATCATACCCGACCCCATACTCCGTAACCAGCTGCAGGATGTGATCGACGGAAAGGAAACGCTGGACAATCTTGCCAAATATATGTGCGACGGTATGAACGGGAAAGTAAAGGGCAATGGTAAGATCTATGCCAACCTGAGCCTGTTCGGCGAAGAGCTGAAGGGAAAAAAAGGAATGCTGGGGCTTGGCGGCAAAAGGAAGATCAGATCCGTAAAAGCCAACCGTGAAGCAGGCAGCAACTGCATTTTCAGGCTGGATGTGGAGTATAAATAGGCCCCGGCCGGGTAAATTACGGCGGCACCATACCGCAAAGAAGTTATATTTGCCATTCATCAAAATAAAAATTGCAGATATGTTAAGGAAAACCGCAAGCTATGCATTGGCGATCCTCCTGGCGTTTGCCCTCTTGCCTTCCTGTAAATCGGGAACAGACAACGGATCCGGTGCAACCGGGGATCCGGTGGAGCTGAAGCTTAATTTCAGGCCCGGCGACAAGTACCTGTACTCGACCGAGGTAAAGCAGAAGATCAACATGATGGGCATGAGCATGGACCAGAACATGACGATGGAAATGATCTACAGCGCCTCGGGAGAAGAAGGCGGTAATAAAAAGCTGGATATTACCTACGACCGTATCATGCTTTCCATGATGTCGATAGGCGGTAAAATAGATTATGATTCCAGGAACCCTTCGGGGGGAGATTCCTCGCTTGCTTTCGTCAATTCGCTGGTAGGAAAGTCCTTCAGTATATCCGTGGCGCCCAACGGCGACATCGTGAAAGTAGACGGCCTGTCTGACCTGATCGGGTCTTTTGCCGCTGCGGATCCCCAGACCAGGGCCGCAATGGAAAGCCAGTTCAGCGATACCGCTGTCCGGCTTATGATGCAGAACTCTTTCGATATGTACCCCGGCAAAGCGGTAAAAGTGGGCGAAAGCTGGAGCAAGAAGTCGTCCATGAGCTTTTCGGGCATCAGCGTTAATGTAGAGAATACCTATACGCTGAAGTCCGTTGCCGACGGGAAAGCCACGGTGGGCCTGGTTTCTGTAATGGACCTTCCTAAAATGAACATGACGGACCAGGCGGGCATGACTATGGAAATGAAGGGCAAGCAGGAAGGCAGTATGGAAATAGAGCTGGCTACGGGGCGCATCATTTCCGGCAAAACCACCCAGAGCATCAACGGCAAGCTCGGTGCGGGCGATAAAGAGATGCCAATGGACATCAACGGGGATATTGTGATCAGCAGCAGCAGGAAATAACCCGGCTGCGGCAGATAAATGTCACGATTAAAGCTGCAGGAACCTGCAGCTTTAATCATTTTTCGATTAGCCTTACCTTTGCCGTACCTTTTTACTTTATACTGCCAAACATGCCTTATCAGAATGCGCCATGGTCCAGGACACAGCTTGCCCGATTGATCGGCGAAAGACTGGAGCGTGAAAAAGAAGCCCTGAAAGCAGCCTTCCGGCAACCCGGACGCATCAACTCCTGCTATATTGATGACCTGCTTCCGGAGGCGCTTGCACGCGAGATATACGAAGCCTTTCCTTCCCCGGAAGAAATGGCCATCCATAAATCCATAAGAGAAAATAAAAGAGTAGCCGCACAGATGGACCTGTACCATCCGCTGCTTGAGGAGGTTGTGTATGCATTCCAGGATCCGCACATCGTGGCGCTTTGTACTTATATTACGGGCCTGGAAGGAATGATGCCCGACGAGCACCTCTATGCCGGCGGCATCAGCCTCATGGCCAAAGGTAACTTCCTGAACCCGCACCTCGACAATTCGCATGATAATGAACGGCAGCATTACCGGGTATTGAACCTCCTGTACTACGTAACGCCGGGGTGGACCCTCGAAAACGGCGGCAACCTGGAACTGTGGGACCAGGGCGTGCAAGGCGAACCCCGCACTATTGTTTCGGCATTCAACCGGCTGGCACTGATGGTTACCAATAAGTCGTCCTACCACTCGGTAAGCAAAGTGGTGGCCGACGGGAAGCGGTGCTGCGTGTCCAATTACTATTTTTCCAGGATACCGGCCGAGCAGGAGAATTACTTTCATGTAACCTCCTTTTACGGAAGGCCGGAGGAGCCGATCAAAGGGGTTGCGCTGAAAGTAGACCGCACCCTGCGCAACCTCCTGCGCAAAGTTACCGGTAAGCGTATCGTGGAAACCAAGCACATCTATAAGAAGGGAAAGTAGCTTAACCCCAGCCGCGGCTTTATTTAGAATATCTTTGCCTTCAATAGCCTATTTTTGTAGCTGTCAAAATAATACTGCCATGTCTGATGAAGTTCCGGTTTTATTGAAAGGCGCCCAGATCTATCAGGGGAAAAGCCTGGTGCTGGGCGATGTGAACCTGGAGGTCCGCAAGGGCGAATTTGTATACCTGATCGGTAAAACCGGCACGGGCAAGTCCAGCCTGCTGAAAACCCTTTACGGCGACCTGCCGCTGAAGGAAGGCGAAGGCAATGTGGCGGGTTTTGAGCTGAAGGGCCTTAACTGGAAGACCGTTCCCCTGCTGCGCCGCAACCTTGGTATCGTATTCCAGGATTTCCAGCTGCTGACGGACCGTAATGTGCATGACAACCTCGAGTTTGTATTAAAAGCCACCGGCTGGAAAGACAGGAACCTTATCAGGGAGAAGATAGAGAATGTGCTGGATAAGGTAGGCCTGCATGCCAAAGGCTATAAAATGACCTATGAAATGAGCGGCGGCGAACAGCAGCGCGTGGATATAGCCCGGGCACTGCTGAACAACCCCAAGCTGATCCTTGCAGACGAACCTACCGGAAACCTCGACCCCGAAACGACCGACAAGATCATGCAGCTGCTCTTCACCATCTGCAGGGATTACCATACGGCGGTGGTAATGGCCACCCACGATTACGGCATCATCCAGAAATACCCGGCCCGCGTGGTGCGCATAGAGCAGGGTGCAGTCCGGGAGATCACTACTGCAGGTATGCCATAATACGCCGGGCATTCTTCCGGTTGTCATATCGCTCCAGCAACAGCTTGCTGCGCTCCCGGACCGTATCAGGCTCAAACGGGATATCTGCCAGCGTCCGGATATGCTCAATAAAGGACCCGGCGTTATCCGCTACCGTACAGGCCCCGGCCAGCCCCGTGCCGGCTACCATGGCTTCGTTCACGACCACGTGCCGGCCGTTGAAAAGCGCGTGCAGCAGCTTCAGCTTTAATCCCGTGGCCTGGAAGGTAGGCAGCACATGCACCTGGGCTTCCGCGATCAGCTGCTCCATTTCTTCCATACCGGGGTTGGCCACCAGCCTGCAATGCGGCAGCTCTGCACAGGCTTTGCGGACCTTTTCATCAGGGTCTTTTCCGGCAAACAGGAACGGGATATGTATATACGGGCAGACCTTCTCCAGGAGGAACAGGGCGGCTTCCACATTTTCGGGGTGCCCGAGGTTGCCGTGGTACAGCGCATAGCCTCCTTTTCCGGTTCGGGATCTTACCTCGTTGTAAGGCTGGAAGGAGGGTATGTATTCATGCTTCTTGCCCGGGTAGGCCTCTTTAAAGAAAAGATGGTCGTGCGCGGCCACCGTAAGAAATACATCTGCCGCGCCGAGCCTGGCTTCCCTTGCTTTCAGCAGGCGGGCTTCCGCGCGATAGTAGAATTTCTTCAGCGGGTGGGTTTCTCTTTCTGCAAGATGTGTATAATATTCCTGCTCTATATTCTGGTTGCGCATCAGCTTAAAGCGTTTTTCCAGCGCAGGGTGCGAAAGATAATATGTAGTATGGACGCCTTCGAAGAGAATGGGCGCGTCGATCCGGACCAGGTTGTGCAGCAGCGCATCGTCCCTGCGCGAATACATCATGTAGGGCAGCTGCATCGACAGGCCCTGCAGGCCCGTCCTGCGCCGGTAATAGAATACTTCCTTGCAATATTGCTGCATCTGCGGCGGGGTGCCGCGCCCATACTCGAAACAATGAAGATAAAGCTCCACGCCTGCTTCGTGCAGGTTCCTGATCTTATAAAAAACGTCCACCATACCTCCGTAATCGGGGGGAAAAGGTACATCTGATGAGATAATGTGGAGCTTCATAGCCGTGATTATTCTTGTCCGAAAAGCCTGCGGTATACGCCGATCAGCCGTTTTTCCTCTTCCTGCCAGCAATATACCTCCCGGGCCCGGAGCGCATTTTCCTGCAGTTTATGATGATAGGCTTCATCCGTTATAAGGCGGTTGAGCCCCGCGGCAATGGCCTCCGCGGAGGGCTCTGCAATAAGGCAGGCCAGCTCAAAGCGGCTGTTTACCTTTTCATATTCCGGGTAGGCCATGCAAAGCTGCGGTACGCCGCAGTGCATATAATCAAAAAACCGGTTGGCCATCGACAAGCGGTTGCTTGGCCCCGTGGCTTCAAACAGCGTAATTCCTGCCCGGGCATGCAGCGTATAATCATGCAGCTCTTCCGGCGGCACATAACCCTTGAAAGTGATCTTATGCTCAAGCCCGTACTGCCGGGTAAGGGCTACCGCTTCTTCAAAAAAGTTGCCGCCCCCGCAAACGATCAGCGGCGCCTGCACGTACTGCATGGCGGGGACCAGGAACTCGAAGCAGCGCCCGATGTTGACAGCCCCCTGATATAATATATAGGCCGGCCGCTCTTCCCTCCGGGGCAGAGGTTTGAGGATCGTAGCGTTGCGGACAACCGCATAATCGACCCCGTATTTATCCTGAAAAACCTCCGCATAGCATTCGCCGATAGTATAGCCCGTGGGGAACCTGGGAACGGCAAATCGCTCGATCCGGTCCCACAGCTTTTTTTCTCTGGGCCTCGTTACCACCTCCTGCATTTCCGTAAACAGTTCATGCGCATCGTATACTCTTTTCACACCCCTGATCCTGGAAACGAAATATACCGGCAAAATGGTATCGAGGTCGATAGCGCAGATGGCATCTGCTTTTTTCAAAAGGAGGAAAAAGAACAGCCGGATCCAATACAGGAAGTACATGATCTTGCCCTGCGCCGGACCGATATACAATCGCTTCTGGCCGAAAGCCTGCCGCTTCAGCGGCGGACTTTTGCGGTGCGCCCGCCCGATAAGCAGCACTTCATAGCCTGCCTGCGAAAGAGAATTGCATATACGGATCATCCGCTGATCGTAATTCAGATCATTGATTACCGTTAAGAGGATCCTTTTCTTTTGCGAAGTATTGTTCATTCAGGCGGACCGGATAAAAAAAGGGGCAGTAAAGCCCCTTTCCTATGCAAAAATATTTTCAGAAATCAGTAGAGCTTGCCCCTGGTATCTTTAACCTCCGCGCTTTCACGCAGGCCGTTGATGACCATATTCGCGGCATTGTTCCTGACCTGGAGCTCCATCATCTGGCGCTCGATAGGAATATTGCGCTCTTCGGTAAGGGGTTTTTGGGTACGGCCCAGCAGGCTTATGTAATACACGCCTTCCTGTCCCTGGATAGGAGGCGACACCGTATTTTCCCTGAAGCCTTTGTTGAAGGCATAGCCAACGACTTTGGGCTCTGCTCCCAGGCCGGGAATAAACCCGTTCAGGAAACTTACCGAATCGGCTACGCCTACCTGCTGCCCTTTGGCCTGCGCTATGGCATCCAGGCTGCCTTTGCCCTTGGTTTGCTCCATCAGCAGCCTGGCTTTCTTCATTTTCCTTACATAGCTTTCCAGGATAGGACGGGTCTGTGCATTGATGGGGGCAAGGCCGGCTTCCATAATGCCGCTCAGCCTGGCCACCACGTACTTGTCGTTAATGGTATACACGGGCGATACATCGCCGATCTTGGCTCCGTAAGCCCACTTCACCATATCGCGGGAAGAGCCCAGGCCGTTGACCACGAAGCTGTTCTCGTTCAGGCCGTCGGCAGGAACGGGAATATAGCCGTTTTCCTTTGCTGCCTTTTCAAAAGCACCGCCCTGCGCCTTGCCGGCAAACTGGGTAGCTTTCGTGTACAGGGCGTTGTTGGTGGTTTCGCTTACAGCCAGGTCCTTGGCCAGGAAAGCGATCTTGCTGGACGATTCGGGAGCGCCCTGCTTCAGGATTTCGATATAGTGATAACCGAAATCGGTTTTAACTACTTTGGTTTCTCCTGTACGGCCTTCAAAGATAAAATCGCCGAATTCTTTGGCCAATCCTGATTTCTGGGAAAGCGGGAAGTCGTATGCGCCGCCCTTGTCCTTGCTTCCCGGATCATCGGAGTAGCGTACGGCCAGCGAATCAAACGAAACACCGCTTTTTACCATGGCTACCACGCTGTCGATCCTTTTCTTAGCGGCGGAGTCGCTTAGTCCGTTGGGGTTCTGCTGGCTTTGCACGGCCACCAGGATGTGGCGGCATTTTACCGAATCGGGCAGGGTCTTTTTTTCCGTTATTTTGGCAAGCAGCAGGTTGGTCCCGTCTGAGAAAGGCCCTACTACCGTATTCACAGGGGCGCTCATCAGCTCGTCTGCGTTGGGCAGGCTTTGCAGCTGCTGTTTGGTATAGTAGGCAACCGGCATCTGCGTCTGTGAGTTCCGGTTTACAAATGCTTCATTGTCGGTAGCGGTTGCGAATTCCGCTTTCAGCTGCTCCAGCTCGGCAAATACACGGGCCGAATCTTCACTGGAAGGCACGATGTTAAAGGCAACGTACTGGATAGAGCGGCTGGGCTCTTTTACCTGGAACATGGCTTTGCGCTCTTCCATGTATTTTTTGATCTCCTCGTCGGTAACTTTTACTTCGTTATCATTGATCAGGGTGTAGGGCAGCTTTACATAGCTGATCCTGGCCATGTTGTTGCGGGCGGAGAACTGGTCGTCCAGCATGAACTTGGGCACATAGATGCCGCCGGCTACCAGGGCATTGAACTTGCTCGAATAGCGGCGCTTAACCAGGTCGCTTTCAAAGGCTTCCCACATTTTCCTGGTTTCAGGGTCTTTTTTCATTTCCTGTATCCGGGCATTGGCTTCCTGCGGGTTGAAAATACCTGTCTGCGGGTTGGTAAAAGCCTGGCGGATCGAGGGGTCGGGATTGGCTCCGCTGATCAGGTCTTTAAGCTCTGCTTTGGTAACGGTGATGCCGAGCTTTTCGTTGATATCGGCCATCAGCTTGTCATTGACCATCTGGTTCCACACCTGGTCGCGGAGCTGGGCCTGCATATTGTCATCAATTGTGGCGCTGGGATTCTGCCGCCGGATCTCGTCCTCGCGCAGCCGTATAGCAGCTTCATATTCCTTTACATCTACTTTCGTTCCATTGATCTTTCCGATAGTGGTCGATTGTGAACGACCGCTTCTGCCCAAGTCAGTAAGTATGAAACCCACCAGCGCTATCACGATCAGCGCACCGGCCAGCTTAGCATATTTATCCCGAATTTTCTGAATTACTGCCATAAAAATTGATGTACACAATTATCGAAAGTGCGCAAATGTAATGGAAAAATCGGAAAAACAATATATTTCTCTTAACAGAACGCTATTTATATGCAGAAAAATCACAAAAGGGACCGGCAGAGCTGTTTACGGGGGCGGAGCCGCCCTGCGCCGTTATGTGCAGGAGAAAATTTACCCGCACGGGCAGGCCCCGTGTCCGATTGTATGCATTATTGTGCTAATTTAGCGGCAAAACAGCATCTATGGATCTGAAAAGAATACTACTGGCTGCGCTGGTCCTGCTGGCAGGAGCCGGCTGGGCACAGGCGCAGCAAAGGACCTGCGATATGGAAGTTACGCTTCTCTCCCCGGCCGCATCGGCAGTGATCGCGCCTTATGCCTCTTTCACAGTAAGCGTAAGTATCCGGAATAACGGTCCCGACGACCTTAACGCCGACGATACCGTATATTACTGGACCCGGTCCATTCCCGTATTCAATACCATTCCCCTGAAGCTGCAGCAGCCCATACCTGCCGGCAGCAGCGCAACGCTTACATTGGCTACCTATGTGAACGATAACGGGGCCGGCAACGAGGAGAATTACTGTGTGCGGGTGCTGAGCAACCCCGCTAACACGGGTTTATTCATAGATACGACCAATGACGACAACAATACCGACTGCAACCTGGTTACCCTGCAATCGGTCAATCCCACCGCCATTGCCGGCCTGGCCGGAGCGGAAGGAGGATTAAAGGTTTATCCCAACCCGGCAACCGCAGAGATCGTGATCGATCTCAAGGGAAACAAAGATGCCGGCCTTTCGCTGGTGATCCGGGATATGACGGGCAGGAAAGCAGCCGCTTTCCCCGCAGGCACGCTTAAGCCTGCTGCAGGCGGCCTGCGCGTCAATGTGTCGGCATTGCCCCCCGGAGTTTATCTTTTAGAGCTGTCGGACGGGAAGTCCAGGGCCGTGGGGCGCTTTGCCAGGCGATGATTTCTTTCCTCCTTTGTTATCATGCAGGAAGGTATGCAGCTGCTGCATACCTTCCTGCTCTGTGTATACATAGTTAAAAAATGAATTATTTCCGCCGTACCGTCTTTTTGATGCCGGCCATCGCGGCAGTCCTGGGGCTCTGCTCCTGCAGCCACAGGCGGCAGGAAGAAAAGATGGTCTTCCGCTATAACCAGATCAGCGGTATGGAAACCCTGGACCCGGCTTTTGCCAAAAGCCTGGCGATCATGTGGGGAACTCACTTCATCTACAATACACTGGTAGAGGTAGACTCGGGGCTTCGGCTGGTGCCATCGCTGGCCAGCCGCTGGGAGGTAACGCCGGACGGCCTCCGGTATACCTTCCATCTCCGGAACGATGTATATTTTCATGATAACGAGGCCTTCCCGGGAGGCCGCGGAAGGAAGATGACCGCGGCCGACGTGGTTTACAGCTTCAACCGCCTGATCGACCCGGCCACTGCTTCGGCCGGTGCCTGGATCTTTAACGGCCGTGTGCGTGAAAAAGACCCTTTCCTCGCTCCCGACGATTCTACCTTCCTGCTTTTTCTGAAAGAGCCTTTCCGTCCCCTTCCCCAGATTCTTTCTATGCAATATTGCTCCGTGGTGCCCCGCGAGGTCGTGGAAAAATGGGGCAAAGACTTCCGGAATCATCCCTGCGGCACGGGCCCGTTCCTGTTTCGCTACTGGGACGAAGGCAATATGCTGGTGCTGCACCGCAACCCGCGCTACTGGGAAAAGGATGAACAGGGAACGTCCCTGCCCTACCTGGATGCCGTTCAGGTATCTTTCAACGATACGCGGGCCATGGAGTTCCTGCTGTTCAACCAGAAGAAAATAGATTTTATCAACGGGATCGACGGCTCCATGAAGGATATGATCCTTACCCGCGAAGGAAACCTGCGGCCCGAGTTCCGCGACAGGATCAACCTGGAAAAAAAACGGTACCTGTATACGGAATACCTGGGGTTCGTGATCGATACCACCCATCCCGCCATTCGCCATCATCCCGTACGGCTGAAGAAGATCCGGCAGGCGATCAATTATGCCATCGACCGTAAGAAGATCGTGACCTACTTCCGTAACGGGGTAGGGGTGCCGGCACGGGGGTTCATCCCTGAGGGGATGCCGGGCGCAATGGAACGGGGCGGCTACGAATATGATCCGGGCAAAGCCCTGCAGCTGCTGGCGGAAGCCGGTTTTCCCGAAGGGCGCGGCCTTCCGCCCATCGTATTGACCGCTCCTGATGTGTATGTGGATATCTGCAACTTTGTAGCAGCCCAGCTGAACGAAGTGGGTATCCGTACCCAGGTGCAGGTAATGTTGATGGGGCTGCTGCGCCAGATGATGACAAAAACGCAGCTTCCGTTCTTTAAAGCAGGCTGGGTAGCCGATTATCCCGATGCCGAAACCTTCCTCGCCTGCTTCTATGGCGGATTTCCGGCCCCGCCCAATTATACTTCCTATCGCAATGCCCGCTTCGACCATTGGTACAGGGAAAGCCTTCGCGCACAATCTGACAGCCTGCGTTTCCGGCTGTACAGCCTCATGGACAGCATTGTCAGCAGCGATGCGCCGGTGGTGCCTTTGTATTACGACGAGCTGCTGCATTTTACGCAGAAGAACATCCGGGGTTTCCAGAGCAATGCACTTAATATCATAGACCTCCGCAGGGTACGGAAGGTGGCTTCTTCCTCCCCGATGCCGGAATAGCTCCTCTTTTTTTGTTTAATTGAAAATCTTTATTACCTTTGCCGCCCCGATGGCGAGGTAGCTCAGGTGGTTAGAGCGCAGGATTCATAACCCTGAGGTCTCGGGTTCAATTCCCGATCTCGCTACAGGATAGAAAGCCGCATTAAATGCGGCTTTTTTCGTTATAAATCAACTATTTATGCGTAACTCAATAGGTTTAGATATTTGATTATTGTTACCCACAGAAAATGCAAATAGCTCATTTTCAATAATAATAAGCTCAACTCCTGTTCTGGAAATATTTATACCATCATCTTCGAGGTTTTTTGGCCATTTGCACAGTTGTATAGTACAAGACTTATTTCATAGACAAACTCAATTGCTTCAATCCTCTTTCTGGTGTGAGATCTTTAAACTGTGGAGCTATACTAATTAATTCTTCCTCGCTGCTGCTATTTTAGCTTCATATATCAATTTATTGCGTTTGCTTTTCATTAAATATAAAAAGCAGACTTCAATTTATACACTTTCTTAAGCTCTAGCCGAACGTCCATTCACCTTTTTAGGTTTTTGAATAAATCTACAATAATATTTTTGCAATATGGACTTATTTATTACCTTAGCTTTAAAATTGAAATCTTCTACATTGGAAAAAAGAATGTCAATATCTGAATTATGCGACCTACGGTTTGGGTTTTATAGCCAACCAGACACCGTAGGGACTGTTGCGTATCTGCAAGCTCGTCAATTCAGTGAAGACGGCAGGCAAATAGCTCCTGCGGATGAATATATACAGTTCGATGAAAGGGTGGAAGCGCATATATTAAGAGACAACGACGTTTTATTTGTCGGTAAAGGCAATAGGCTGTTTGCCTGGTGTTATAGACAGACAGGTCAGCCAGCGGTCGCATCTTCGATATTTTTTGTTCTTCGGCCGGATACAAAGATGGTTTACCCGCAATATCTGGCAGCTATTCTAAATACCCCACTAAGCAAAGCTGCCTTTAGTCAGATTGGCGGCGGTACGAACATATTCTCCATTCGGAAATCAGAGCTTGGTGCTTTCCAAATACCGCTACCGTCAATGAGACAACAAAAGAAGGTAGCCGCATTTGCGCAGCTATATCAGCAGGAAATCGAATTGACGCAACAACTTATCGCTCAAAAGCAGAAATTATATAGCGCAATCATCTCTAAATTGACGAAATAATTATATGGAGAAAAAACTTACTCAAAAAGAGATCAACAACATTGTCTGGAAAGCCTGCGATACGTTCCGCGGTACCATCGACGCCACTCAATACAAGGATTACATCTTAACGATGCTGTTTCTGAAATACGTTACCGACGTATGGAAAGATAAAAAAGTCGCCTATGCAGAAAAGTACAACGGTGATGAAGTTCGTATTGAACGGGCATTGCGCAACGAACGCTTCCAGGTACCGCAGGAAGCCACATTTGACTTTCTTTTCGAACAACGAAACGAGGTCAATCTCGGCGAGCTGATCAACATTGCCCTGGAGAAACTGGAAGACGCCAACCGTAGCAAGCTGGAAAGAGTGTTCCGCAATATTGACTTTAACAGTGAAGCAAATCTTGGACAAACCAAAGATCGTAACCGTCGTCTGAAAAACCTGCTGGTTGATTTCTCCGCCCTGGACCTGCAGCCTTCCCACCTGGAAGGCAACGACATCATTGGTGATGCTTACGAATTTCTGATCGCACAATTTGCCAGCGATGCAGGCAAGAAAGCCGGCGAATTTTATACTCCTGGCGAAGTGTCAACGCTGCTGGCTAAGCTGGTTGATCCGCAACCCGGTAACCGGATCTGCGATCCTGCCTGTGGTTCCGGCTCATTACTGATCAAAGTGGCAAAGGAAGTTGGCAGCAGCAACTTTTCACTGTACGGGCAGGAAAACAACGGCAGCACCTGGGCCCTGGCCCGCATGAACATGTTCCTGCACGAAATGGACAATGCCGACATTGAGTGGGGCGATACATTGAACAACCCCCGATTGCTGGAAGGCGACCACCTTATGAAGTTCAATATTGTGGTGGCCAACCCACCCTTCTCGCTGGATAAATGGGGCGCCGAAAATGCACTGGCCGACCAGTATAACCGCTTTCACCGGGGCATTCCGCCGAAGAGCAAGGGTGACTATGCCTTTATCACCCATATGATCGAAACGGCCTACGAGGATGTTGGCAAAGTGGGCGTGATTGTGCCGCATGGCGTGCTGTTCCGCGGCAGCAGCGAAGGAAAGATCAGGGAGCAACTGATCAAAGAAAACCTGCTGGAAGCGGTGATTGGTTTACCAGCTAACCTGTTTTTTGGCACCGGCATCCCGGCCGCCATCCTCCTTTTCAACAGGGGCAAAGGCCAGAACAAGGATGTGTTGTTCATTGACGCCAGCCGTGAATACCAGGAGGGCAAGAACCAAAACCGCCTGAGACCTGGAGATATCGAACACATCGTGGACACCTACAAGGCTTTCAAAGAGGCAAAGTCATTGACCACCGATGAAGGGGCTGTAATAGAGGACAAATACGCGTACCGGGCTACACTGAAAGAAATCGAAGAAAACGATTACAACCTGAACATCCCCCGTTATGTGGACACCTTTGAAGAAGAAGCGCCGGTGGATATTGCGGCAACCCAGGCCGAGATCAGCAGGCTAAAGGGCGAACTGGAAGAAGTGGAAAAGAAAATGGGAGAATACTTAAAAGAACTGGGATTTTAAACAGCAACGAGCATGGAGAAATTTGAAATACTCTTATACAGTGTGCCCGAGGGGAAAGCAACCATCGAGGTTTTCTTTGAAGCCGAAACATTCTGGCTTTCGCAGAGGAAAATGGCTGAGCTTTTCAATGTGGATGTCCGAACTGTAAATGAGCATCTTAAGAATATCTTTTCCACAGGTGAATTGGAGCAGCTATCAACTATCCGGAAATTCCGGATAGTTCAAAAAGAAGGAAGCCGTGAGGTAAGCCGTGAGATAGACTTTTACAACCTCGATGCCATCATTGCTGTTGGCTACCGGGTGAATAGCCTGGAAGCCACGCGTTTCCGCATCTGGGCCACCAAAACACTCCGGGAGTTCATCATCAAGGGCTTTGTGATGGACGACGAACGGCTGAAGCAGGGCAAGAACTTTGGAAAAGACTATTTTGATGAACTGCTGGAACGCATTCGTGAAATACGGGCCAGCGAACGCCGGTTTTACCAGAAGATTACCGATATCTATGCCCAATGCAGTATAGATTATGACCCAAAGGCTGATATTACCCTTACCTTTTATAAAACGGTACAAAACAAACTGCACTGGGCAATCACCGGGCAAACCGCTGCTGAAATCATTTTCAAAAGAGCCGATGCTGCTAAACCCAATATGGGACTGACCACCTGGAAAAACGCACCCAAAGGCAAGATTCTGAAAACGGATGTAACGGTAGCCAAAAATTACCTGCAGCAGGAAGAAATAGATGAACTGAACCGTATTGTGACGATGTACCTCGACTATGCCGAAAACCAGGCCAAGCGGAACATACCTATGAGCATGGCAGACTGGGTGCAGAAGCTGGATGCCTTTTTACAATTCAATGAATACGAAATACTGAAGAATGCCGGCAGCATCAGCCATGAAGTTGCGAAGAAGCTGGCGGAAGACCAGTATGAAAAATTCCGCATAAAGCAGGACCGGCTGTACGAAAGCGATTTTGACAAACTGGCGAAGAAATTACCCGCAGCCAAAAATAAAAAGAAAGACCAATGAGCAACCAAAATGCACATAAGCCAGGCTATAAACATACGCCGCTGGGATGGATACCGGAGGAGTGGGAAGTGAAAAGAATGAAAGATATCGCAAAGGTACAAGGTGGATATGCTTTCGATAGTAAAAAATTTGCAACCTCAGGAAAATTTCAGGTTGTTAAGATGAGCAACGTTTACAACGGCAATTTAAATTTAGAACGGTCAGCATCTTACTTAAATAATTTAACGAGGCAAGAAGAAAACTTTCTTCTCAAAAGAAATGATATACTAATTACACTTACCGGAACAATTGGAAAAAGAGATTATGGGTATACGTATAAGATTAACGGTGAAGAAAATCTTGTTCTTAACCAACGTGTAGCAAGAGTTATAGCAAAGGACGGCGTTGCAGATCCACAATATTTGGCTTACGAACTTAAAACCAATAGGCTTTTAGATCAGTTCTTTTTTTCAGCAAGAGGCGGAACTGGTAATCAGGCTAATGTCGGAACAGGGGATTTGGAGTTAGTGAAAGTTGTAACACCCTCTCTTCCCGAACAACGTAAAATAGCTACCATTCTCTCCACCTGGGATGAAGCCATCACCAAAACCCAACAACTCATTGCCCAACTACAACAACGAAACAAAGGTTTGATGCAGCAGTTGCTGAAGCCGAAAGCTGATTGGGAAAGTGTGCACTTAGGAGATGTCCTGAAAAGAATTACGAATGGAATAACCTACGATACAGATCTGAAGGTCGGTAAGCCTGTTTCACGCATTGAGACCATTTCGAATGGCGAAATAGATTTTTGTAAAGTGGGTTTTTGCAACAAAAAAAATATTGAGGCATTTAAAATGGAAAGTGGTGATATTCTGTATAGTCACATTAATAGTTTGGAGCACATTGGTAAGGTAGCATTTTATGACGGGAAACGTGAACTGTATCACGGAATGAACCTTTTATTGTTGCGTGCAAATGAAGAGACATTAAGCAAGTTTTTGTATTATTGGCTTAAGTCAGATTTTGGCAAAAAGCAATCAAAATCTTTTGCCAAAAAGGCAGTTAACCAAGCAAGCATCAGCTCTACGGAGGTTAAAAGTTTCAAGATTTCTATTCCAAATAAAGAAGTGCAACTTAATATAGTCGAAGTCTTAGATGCCTCAGTTTCCGAAGTAAAGCTTTACGAACAAAAGCTTGCTGCCCTACAGCAGCAGAAAAAAGGTTTAATGCAAAAATTATTGACGGGTGAGGTGAGAGTGGAAGGTTTCGTCTTGTCCTTCCTGTAATCTGTAAATCATGTTCAGACGCTCAAAGGCAATCAGAACTTTAAAACATAGTTGACATGGGAAACAAATTCGACAACGGCGACCCAATCGATCAGCTTACCCAAGTGATTGGTTGTGCCCTGCAGGTGCATAAAACGCTGGGCAACGGTTTTCAGGAGGTGATCTATCAAAGAGCTTTAGCTATTGAATTTGCTTTTCAGGGAGTTGAGTTTGTACGGGAGCAGGAGATGGAGTTGTTTTACAGAGATCAGCCGATAGGCACAAGAAGAGTTGATTTTTTTTGTGGAAGGTAATTGAACAACTGCAGGAGGTACACAAGGCACAGGCAATAAATAATTGCAAGGCATGAACAATTGGACTGGCCGAGAAGAGAAGTGCTGATGCTCTTGTCCACCCGAAAGAAAGGCCTAAGCATCCACCTTGAAGGAGACGATGACGTGCTGGAAAGGGTTCAGCTCAAGACAGTTTATATGAGTGATTGACAGGTAAGGTAGGGGTAAACGTGTAAAACCATTTACCAAAGGTCGGGAAAAGGGTATCAGTTTTCCGAAATCAGAAACGAGATAAATAACATCGTATGACAGAAAAAGAGCTCCGGCAAACACTTCAAAGCCTTAGGGACTTAACAGCGGAGAATGAAATCGTTGAGTTCAAAGAAGCAAAAAGCACCTACGATTTCACTAAGCTCGGAAAATACTTTTCTGCTTTAAGCAATGAAGCAAACCTAAAAGGAAAAGCGTATGCCTGGCTGGTTTTCGGCATAGAAAACAAACGCCATAAGATTGTAGATACAAAGTATCGTGTGCAGCGAAAAGATTTAGACAGCCTTAAAAGCGAGATTGCTAATAAAACAACCAATCGGATCACCTTTATTGAAATTTACGAATTACATGAGCCGGAAGGGAGAGTAATTCTGTTTCAAATACCCGCAGCACCGAAAGGCATACCCATTGCCTTCGACGGTCACTATTATGGTAGAGACGATGAAGAACTGTCGCCGCTTAACCTTGAAGAAATAGAACGGATACGATCTCAGGCAACTACCGAAGACTGGAGTGCAGCCATTATCCCGGATGCTTCCATCGAAGACTTGGATGAAGAAGCGATACAGGTAGCAAGAAGGAACTACAAAAATAAATTTCCGGAAAAAGCAGCCGAAGTGGACAAGTGGGATAACGTGACCTTTTTAAATAAGGCGAAGGTTACCATTAAAGGAAAAATAACCAGATCAGCCATCATTCTCCTTGGAAAGGAAGAATCGGAGCATTTCATCAATCCGGCAGAGGCAAAGATTCGCTGGATCCTAAAAGATGGCCATGGCAACGATAGAGATTATGCCATTTTTGGCTGCCCCTTGCTATTGGCGGTCGATAAAGTGTATGCTAAAATCCGGAACCTCAAGTATCGTTATATAAAAGATGGAACGCTGTTTCCTGATGAGGTCAACCAATATGAGCCTTACACTATCAGGGAAGCTTTAAATAACTGCATCGCCCATCAGGATTACACCAAGCATGGTCGTATCAATGTGGTTGAGCTTGACGATCAGTTGATTTTTACAAACTTGGGAAATTTTATTCCTGGCAGTGTTGAAACGGTTGTTACCGAAGATGCACCTGAAGAGCATTATCGCAACCGTTTTCTTGCTACTGCTATGTTCAATTTAAAGATGGTAGATACAGCCGGAGGTGGGATCAAAAAGATGTTTAATTTCCAAAGGGAACGCTACTTTCCTATGCCGGATTATGATCTTTCGGGTGGAAAGGTTAAGGTAACTATCATCGGCAAGGTGCTGGACCTGGAATACGCCCGCCTGCTTGCACAAAACCCGGATCTAAGCCTGCAGGAGATAATTTTACTCGATAAAGTACAAAAGAGACAAACCCTCAATGAGGCCGAAGAAAAACATCTCCGGACTAAGAAACTGATTGAAGGAAGGAAACCCAATTATTTCCTCGCCCTTAAAGTAGCGCAGAAAACAGGGCAAAAGGCCAGTTATTCCCGCAACAAAGCGTTCGAAAAAAAATACTACCTCGACTTGATTGAAAAAGCAGTTCGCGAACACGGTTCATTAGATAGAAAAGATATTGATGACCTGCTGTGGAAGAAGTTGCCTGACTGGATGAATGACAATCAACGGAAAGTTAAAATTAATCATCTGATTTCAGAACTGCGACGGGACGGAAAAATCAAAAACCAGGGTAGCGATGCAAAACCAAAGTGGGTTCTAACAAGTCCGTAATTGTTAGAGTTTTTGTTAGAGTTTTTGTTAGAAATCCACAAGGCTTCTGAAGAAAACTGGGAAAAGACAAGCAAGCCGGCTACATAACGTATTGACAATCATGGTAAAACGTTGTTCTGTAAGGCAGCAAAACTTCCACATGATTTTAAAGCGAAAAAATGGAATTACCCTCATTCATAGAAGACCACATCTCCCAAATACCCGCACTTCAGCTTTTAATGAAGTTGGGTTACCGTTACCTGACACCGGAAGAAGCTTTGGAAGCCCGTGGCAATCGCAGTTCAAACGTTTTGCTGGAAACCATTTTAAAGAAGCAGCTTCAGGAGATCAATAAAATTGAATATAGAGGAAAAGAGTTCCCGTTCAGTGAAGCAAACGTCAATACTGCTATTTTGGCTTTGAGAGACCTGCCCTTGCAAGACGGTTTTCTGGCAGCCAACAAAGCCTTTTACGACCTGGTAACTTTGGGTAAGAGTTTAGAGCAAAATGTTTTGGGGGACAAAAAAAGCTTCTCCTTCAAATACATTGACTGGGACAACCCCGAAAACAATGTTTACCACGTAACTGAAGAATATTCCGTTCTCCGTTCAGAAAGAACAGATACCTACCGTCCCGATCTGATTTTGTTCATCAACGGTATTCCCATGGTGGTGATCGAATGCAAAAGCCCAAAGATCAAACATCCCATTGATCAGAGCATAGAACAGCACTTACGTAACCAACAGGAAGATGGTATTCGTTCACTCTACTATTATTCCAACCTGGTAGTTGGTTTAGCAGTTAATGAAGCCAGGTATGCAACAACGGCAACATCAAAAGAATTCTGGAGTGTATGGAAGGAGCAGTTTCGAAATAAGCAGGAAGAGCAGGCATACACACAAACACTACAACAACTTAAAAATGCGCCATTGCCTGATAATGACAGAACGGTGCTGTTCAGAGAACGCTTCCGTTATGTGCTGCAATACTTCAATCAATTAGAGCAGGAAGATCTTACCATCACAGAGCAGGATAAACTATTGTACAACATCTGTCGCAAAGACCGGCTGCTCGACCTGATGTATCATTTCATTCTCTTTGATGACGGTATCAAAAAGATCACACGCTACCAGCAATACTTTGCTGTAAAATGGACGCTGGAACGCATTAGCAGGGTGCAGCCCGATGGAAAAAGACAGGGCGGTGTTATCTGGCATACACAGGGAAGTGGTAAATCGCTGACCATGGTCATGCTGGCTCAGTTAATCGCCATGCATCCTGACATAAAAAATCCAAAGATTGTTTTGGTGACCGATCGTGTCGACCTGGATGACCAGATAACAGAAACATTTAAGAAATGCGGCAAGCCGGTAATGAATGCAGCCACGGGTGAAAAGTTAGTGGAGCTGCTTGAAACCAACAGTGATGCGATCATTACTACCATCATTAACAAATTTCAGTCAGCAGTTACAAAATCAAAAGACGTATTTAGCAGCAACAACATTTTTGTGTTAGTGGATGAAAGCCATCGTACCCAATACGGCACTTTTAATGTAAAGATGCAGAAGGTGTTTCCGCAGGCCTGCTACATTGCATTTACCGGCACGCCGCTGCTGAAGAAAGATAAAAGTACAGCAGCCAAGTTTGGCGGCATCATTCCGGGCACCGTTTACACCATCTCAAATGCGGTAGAAGACAAAGCAGTAGTGCCACTGCTGTATGAAGGAAGGCATAACATCATGCAGGTAAACGAAAAGCCTTTGGATACTTTCTTTGACAGAGTTTCAGAGCCATTGACGGAATATGGAAAAGCCGCGTTGAAAAGAAAATTCTCTTCCCGTAATAAAATAGTACAATCCCTTTCCTTCATTGAAAATACCGCTTGGGACATTGTAAAACATTTCACGGATAATATACAAGGAACAGGGTTTAAAGGTCAGTTGGTAGCACCAAATAAATTATCAGCTATCAGATACAGAGAAATCTTTAAAGAGATCGGCCGGGTATCTGTTGAATTGCTTATTTCACCACCGGACGACCGTGAGGGAGAAGAAGATGCTTTCGAGGAGCGTGATGACAAGGTGAAAGCCTTCTACAAAGCCATGATGGATAAATACGGCAACCAGGAGAAGTATGAAAAAGCTGTTATCAATAGTTTTAAGAAACAGGATCAACCTGAAATTATAATAGTGGTTGATAAACTGTTGACGGGCTTTGACGCCCCACGTAACCAGGTATTATATCTCACCAGAAACCTGCGGGAACATACATTGTTACAGGCGATAGCGAGGGTTAACCGTTTGTATCCGGGAAAAGATTACGGCTACATTATAGACTATTATGGCAACCTGGAAAATCTGGATGATGCATTACATACTTACGCCGGCCTGGAAGAATACGACCCGGAAGAATTGATTGGTACCCTGACGAACATAGTTAAAGAAATTGAAAAGCTGCCACAGGCACATTCTGAATTGTGGGACATCTTCAAAGAAGTAAAGAACAAGTATGATGAACCTGCTTACGAAGAGCTTTTGTCTGATGAAGCCAAACGACACGGCTTTTACGACAAGCTTTCTGCTTATGTGCGGATTTTAAAACTGGCGCTCTCCAGTCTTGAATTTAACAACAATACGCCTGAAAAGCAGCTTGAAAAGTACAAGAAGGATACGGAATTCTTTTTAGCACTTCGGGTTTCTGTGAAGAGAAGATTCATGGATGAAGCAGATCACAAGGATTATGAAGCTCAGGTGCAAAAGCTGATAGACAAGCATATTACATCAGATGGAGAAGTCCTGAGGATTACTGACCTGGTAAACATCTTTGACAAAGAAGAAAGGCAGGCAGAACTGGAAAAGATTACGGGTAAGGCAGCTAAAGCGGATCACATTGCCAGCCGGACCATAAAGGCAATTAACATCAGGATGAATGAGGACCCGGTATACTACAAAAAGCTCTCGGAGATGATAAAAGAGGCAATTGAAGATTATCACCAGCAACGGATCAACGAAGCTGAATACCTGGCAAAAGCAAAAGACTTTGAAGATACGTTCTTTAATGGCAGGAGAGATAATGTTCCATCAATCATTAACGACAATCCAACGGCTATAGCTTTTTTTAACCTGACCACCGAGGAGTTTAAAGACGGTTTAAACACCAAAGTAAACAAACTGGAAATTGCAGCGGAAATTGCTGCTGGGATTGATGATATAGCAAGAGCCAATGTATTTGACAATGGACATCCTGTAATTGATTGGCAGAAAAACGACGACATCAAAGGAAAGATGCGTATCGGGATTGATGATTTGTTATTTGAAACAAAAGCGAAGTATGACCTAGATATTAGTTTCGACCATATAGATCAGCTCATAGAAGAATGTATTAAAGTGGCAGAAACAAAATACAAGAGTTGATGCAACATCAGTTGAAGTTCGGCAGCAGAGTGATTGATTTTACGCTTCAATACCAGGAACGAAAATCGTTAGGTATTAAAGTTCATCCGGAAGGAAGGGTGGAAGTGCTTTCTCCATTTACAGCGAAGCAGCAGGATGTTATGGAGAAGGTTCGGCAAAAGGCACCTTGGATATTAAAGCAAATAGACTACTTCAACAGCTATAAACCCGTAACTCCAAAACGAAGGTTTGTCAATGGAGAGACACATTTATACCTTGGCCGCCAGTACAGGCTGAAAATAGTTCCCGATAATGAAAATGTAGTGAAGGCATATCGGGGTCAATTATGGATGCATGCGGTAGATACAAACCCGGACGCATTAAAACAACAGCTTGATACATGGTATAAGCAGAAGGCAACTATTGTATTCAACGAGCTATTAGAGGAAGTGTTGCCAAAGTTTAACCGGTACAAAATAAAGAAGCCCTCCCTTTCCATTCGTTACATGAATAAGCGTTGGGGTAGTTGTACTCCTGCTGGTAAGATCATTTTGAACACCGAGCTCCTAAAGGCACCTAAAGGGAGTATAGAGTATGTTATTATTCATGAACTCTGTCATTTGGTACATCATAATCATACCAGGGCATTTCAGAATCTTCAAAACAAAATGATGCCTGACTGGGAGAAATGGAAGAACAGGTTGGAATACGGTTTAGCGTAAAAACGGCAACATTAAATTAATAGGATAAAATTGTACGGATCATCAACAGCCAGGATGCTTGATCAAATGCGTCAACGAATGCAATTATTACCACCTAGTTCCATTTAAGCACCATCGGAGAATCTCGACAATATCTTGAGCCATTCCTGTGCAGCTGTAATCATGGCAATAATTCACAAAAAAGCAGGAAATCCTGTACCAAACGGTTAGATAATTTTCCCGTTCTCGCTACAGGATAGAAAGCCGCATTTAATGCGGCTTTTTTCATTAATGCTCCCGCTTCAAAGGTGTCCCGGACCAGCAGACGCCGCTTTACCCGCTGCTTTTTTTATGCGCCTGCCCAGGCGGCATCGCGTATTTTCCCGAAATAATGTTAAACGGAGATACCAGGCCCGCACATTCCTAAAGCTCCTTGTTCCTCCCTGAAGGGAAAAGCAGCATGGATGACATTTTTGTAAATAGCTGATGAACAGAGTTCTAAAATGGAATTTATACGAAAGTAAATTATCAATGAAAATTTTGTCTTTTATAAAAATTAAATATCTTTGGTGGAAATCATAAAATAAGCTCATTATTTTGTTAATGCATTATTTTGTCGGGAAATAGATATTGAACAAATATTGGCTGCTGCTACCGGCGGAGCAATCCTGAACAAACCATATTCACCATGCCTGTTGCGAAACACCAGATATTGCTGTTTATCCTGCTGCTTTTTAGCGGAAGCCTGTTTGCCCAGGGTCCGCCCGCGGCAGAAAAACAGCTGATCGCAAGGCTTCATACGGATTTTATCTATTCAGAAGACGGGCAGTATTTTGAGCCTGTATACATTACCTCGGAACGGGACGCCTCTGTAGCCATCCTGCTGTCGTGCTACCGTCTTGAGGCAGGCGACAGTACGCTCCTGTACCGGAACCAGTACGGCCCCCATAAAATAAAAAAAGGCGTGACTACGGTAAGGGTACCCTTCCAGGGGCCTTATGCCCGGCCTTACCTGCAGCCGGCATTTTCCGGGGTGCTGCGGCAAACGGGCCTGGTACCTCCCGGAAGCTACCGGATCTATGTTATCGTAACCTCGGGTCCCGATACAGCCTTTACAAGAAGCTTTTCCTACGAACGGGACAGCCTGCTCGACATCAACTCTTCCCTTCGCAAAGGCGTAAACCGGCTGCTCCAGCCTTTGAGCAGCACCGGCCTTTTTTCTTCCCGCGCCAATGCCCCGGGCCGGGCGCTGGATAATGCCGCCCAGGCCTTTGAGCGCAACCGCTTCCGGCTGGAAAGATATTTCCGGAAGAAAAACCTGGTATCCCGGCAATACCAGTCGGCAGGCAGGGAAGTGATCGACCTGTACTACGAGGAAACATTCGTTGGCCGCTACGAAATGCCTTCCGCGTCGGCCCCTGAAGATGTACTGAAACAGCAGCAGGAGTCGCTGGACCAGCACATGGGCTCCTTTGCCCGCAATAACCTGGGCGACTACCAATCGCTGCAGTCGCAGTTTCGCGAGCTCAGGAAAGGAAGCCGGGAGCATAGCGAACTTACCGGCGAGCTGGCGCTTACTGCCAATGCCAGCAACGGGCAGGAACCGAACTCCGAACAGGACAATAATTATTACGAAGCCAGGGGAAGCCTTGAGTTTCCGCTGTTCGATATTCCGGTGAGCCTGAGCGGGTACTATACCACACAGGACCGCAACCGCCAGGCCAAGTCCAGCTATATTCACTTCCGCTACGACGCGGAAAAAGCCAAAGAGCAGCTGCTGAAGCTGATCGGAAGCTACAACAAACGCTATGAGCAGACCCTGGCACAAGGCGGCAGCTATGACATGATCTATGGCCAGATGCTGCAACAGCTCCAATCGCAGAAAAACCAGATTCAGGGCCAGCTGCGTCGCCAGCTTTCTCTGCCGGAAGCGGACTTTTCCTCCTTCAGCGAAGCGCAGCTAAAAGCGGCAGTTGCCGCAAAGGCTGCGGAACAGAAAGACAAGCTGCAGGACTCCCTGCTCGGCCGGGTATCGGGCAGCGATGCGGGGCGCGAGCTCCAGTCCGGCATGCAGAAGGCACAGCAGGCCAAAGCAGATGCTGAGGCCGCCTATGCCAAGGTCCTGGAGCAATACCGGAAGCTGCAGGAGCTGGAGGCCAGGATCCGTAAATACCAGGACCTGCTCGAACAATACCGCAATACCAGTCATTACGATTCGCTGCTGGCGTACAGCAAGCTGAAAGATATACGCAACATGGACCAGGCTTCGTATAAAGAGCTGGCCGGGAAAGCCTCAGGGCTGCTGCCGGAAGGAAAGGCCAAAAGCCTGATCAGCGGCCTGATCAATTTCGATGCCGGCATCTTTCCCAAATACGTATCGGATTATACCCTTTCCGGACAAATGCTTAAAGGGCTGGATGTGGGGTACGACATCGGTGTGGCAGAGATCGGCGGCAGCTATGGGAAGACCCAGTATATCGACCGTGCGGGCCAGGTGGAAGACTATAAATCGTATAGCGGCCGCGTTCGTTTCAAGCCGATGCTGGGCCAGCAGCTGGGGCTGGTCTACTTCGGCTATTCGCCGGGCAAAAAGCTGTTGGGCGATAATGATTTTTTCAAGGATGAATCGGTATCCCTGCCCAGTTTCCGCAACCCCGTCCATATACTCTCCGCCACCTACAACGGTACCTTGAGCAAATTTCTGAGCCTCGGCGGCGAGATCGCCACTTCCAACAAGCCTGCCCAGTCGGAAGAAGCCGCTGGGCAAGTTTCCTTCAGTGATAAGTCGGCCTACAACATCAGGCTCAGCGGCAACATTCCATTCCTGAACCTGAATGTGGACGCAGGATACGAGCATGCGGGCAGAGCCTTTGAGAACAATACGCTGCCGGTGATTATGGCAGGCACCCGGCGCTTCCGGGTGAAGGGCAGAGGCGACCTGTTCCGCTCGTTCCTTACCCTGGGCATCGAGTACAATTACATGCTGCAGCAAAGCTTTTACTCCAAAGGCAATAACGCCCGCTGGGGCTTCGACATTGCGACGCATTCCAAGCGCTATCCGTCCCTGGCCTTTTCCTACAAGCCGTTTTCCACGTTCAGGAGCTATAACGATACGCTGAACATTGAGCAAAAGCCGCTGCTGGGCGAGGTCTGGACCGGCAAAGCCACCTACCAGATCAAGAAACTGTCGCGCGCCCTGCGGTTCAGCCTGATATACAACCGGAACAACAGTACAATGGATACCGTACAGTACGGAAGCACCCTGATCCAGTTCAGCACGATTTATAGCCGGAAGACCACCATGCTGTCGCTGAACCTGGGCAGCACCGATATCCGGACCGATTATATCCCCGTTGCGTACCCGGCGTTCAACCAAAGCCGGTTTATCAGCCTGTCGGCAGGCGGTATGGTAATGCCGCAGCTGATGGTTTCGGGAGGCGGCGATATGGCCGGCACGGCAATGGGCATCAGCCGTTACGGATGCTTTGCAGGCAGCACCTACTCCTTCCGCGCCCTGCCGGTAACAATCCGTGCCGGCTTCCGGTACAGCAGCTACCGGCTCGAGGAAGCGGCAGGCTGGAAGCAGCTGTACTCCGGCAGCCTGGAACTGGCCTGGCGGTTCCGGGCCAAATTATTTAATCCATGAAGAAACTGAAACGCATTTAAAACTTCGTCTATGAAGCAATACCTGAAACTGCTGTTACTGGCTTTATCCTTTTCCTGCCTGTTTCATACTGCCCTGGCACAGGGCGATATCGTGGTAAACCTGGCTCCTGTAGACGGTATCGACCTGAACCCGGACAACATTCTCAGCTTTCAGATCCAGTCGGGCTTCCAGCAGCGCACCCATGCCCTGGTACAGGGCAGCATCCGTTACCGGAATTCCGATATGCGGATCAGCTACCGCTTCGAGTACGACCTGCAGCCGGGCATCAACATAATCCCGGCCGGATCGCTTCGCCCGCAGTACACTTACTCTTCTGCCGCGCTGAAAGAGCTTTTCGAACTGTATAAAAAGCTGCCGCAGGGTATTTATGAATATTGCGTGTCCGTAAAGCCGGACTACAATATCAACGAAACTGTGCCCGGCCCAAGCTACGATGAATGCGTATACCATAAATCCGAAGACATTTTCCTGATCAACCTGATCGACCCGGAAAACGATGCAAAGATCTATGAATACAACCCCATGCTGAGCTGGACGGTCAACTATCCTTTTGCATCAGAGCTGAAATACAGGCTGCGTGTTGCCGAGATCAGGGAGGGGCAGAACCCGGCCGCCGCCGTCAGCCGCAACAACCCGGTGTACGACGAAAAGAACCTGATGCAGCTGAGCATGATCTATCCCGTATATGCCAGGCCGCTGCAAAAGAACCAGCCCTATGCCTGGACGGTCGATGCCTACTATAAAGGAATCCTGCTGGGAGGAGCCGAGCCCTGGAAGTTTACCATTATCGAAGACAGCCTCCTGAGCGCAGTGCCCCGCGACCCTTCGTTTGTGGATGTAAAAAGAGAAACCGGCTCCTACAACCTGTACGCGCCGGGTATTCTGAAGCTGAAGTACCAGCTGGATGAGCTGAAATCCGATTCGCTGGTCCTGAAGCTGCTGGACAAAAATGGGAAAGAGATAAAGCTCAAGGAGCACAGCAGCCTGAAAGCGGTATATGGCGATAACCGGTACATACTCGACTTTAAAGAGCATCAGCCGCTGAAGCATCTGCAGCTGTATACCCTGCTGCTTACTTCGCAGACAGGCAGCACCTACCGGATCCTGTTCCGGTATGTGAACCCGGAATTAATCAGATAGACAAAAAGCAATCATCTTTCATGACAAGACCAGAGATCAGACAGATTATCATAACCCTGGGCGCATGCGCTGTAACTGCAGCCTGCGTATTATGGTACGTACACAGCAGCGAAAAGAAGATAGCAGTGGTGGATGCCATCCGGATCGTCAACTCCTTCAAGATGAAGCAGGAGCTGGAGGCCCGGGCGGAAGGCCCGCTTAAGTACCTGGCCCGGCAGGCCGACAGCCTCAAAGGCGCGCTTTCGGCGAAGAGCAAGGTGCAGGGCGTGCCCCGCGAAGAGCTGGAAACCCTGTACAAGGCCTTTGCCAGGGCACAGGGAGCGTTGGAGCAGGAGTACCAGCAGAGCAACCAGTCGATCAATGAGCAGGTATGGAAACGGCTGAATCCCCTGATCGATGAATATGGAAAGCAGCATAAGCTACGGCTGATCATCGGCGCAAACGGTATGGGCAATGTGCTGTACAATGACGACTACTACGACAGGACCAGGGAAGTAACGGATTTCGTAAACAAAAGATATGAAGAAGGTAATTAACCATATGCTTTGCGGCGCCCTGCTGATAGCGGCAGGCTGCAGCAGGGAGCACGACCCGGTCAGCTACGCGGAAAACAACGATAACGGCCTGCGCAAGCAGGTATCGGTCGGCTCTATGCTCTATGATATTCAGTATAAGCCGGCCGAGTATGTAGCCCGTATGGAGCATCTTGCCCCGGCCGGGGAGCGGCAGCGGGCCCGGGAGCTGGAAGGCATGGCCTGGTTCAATATTTCGTTTCGCGTCCGGGATTATAACCAGTCGCCGCTTCGCTACCAGGTAAGCGGGCTGGAAGAGTATACCGCCCGCCAGGATTATTACCTGAACCAGGCGCCCAAAGATATTTACCTGCTGTACGGCAAGGATACCCTATATGTAAGCAGCTACTGGTTCGAGAACAACCAGAACCTGGCCCTGCACGAAACCATGGTGCTGGGCTTCAGGCTCCCGGACGGGCACCGGCGGCCGCAGCAGGATCTCCGGCTGTCGTTTTACGACAGGGTATACCGGAACGGGATCATCAAGGCCGTGATCCGGAAGGAGGATCTTGAAGATGTGCCGGCCCTGTAAACAATACAACCATCAACGACAGAAAATACTGTATATGCTGTATAAGAAACACCTGATCCGATTCACTGCCAAAGTACTGCTGGCCACGCTGGGGTGCCAGCTGATCTTCCCCGCTGTAGCCTCCGCGCTTACAACAGGCCCCAGCCAGCCGGAAGTGCAGAGCTTTGAGCCGGTGGGGACCACCGATATGGTGGACATGTTCACCGGCGACTTCGTTTACAATATTCCCTTACTCGATATTGAAGGATACCCGGTCAATATATCTTATCACAGCGGCGCGGATATGGAGCAGGAGGCCAGCTGGGTAGGGCTGGGCTGGAACATTAACCCCGGTGTGGTGAACCGTACAGTGCGTGGTATGCCGGACGATTTTAACGGGGAGCAGATCGGCAAGACCATCCATATCAAGCCCGAAAAAAATGTACGCGTAGGGCTGGGAGCAGGGGCAGAGCTGTTTGGCGCAGGAACACCGAAGATCAACCTGTCGGCAGATATAAACCTTGCATTGAACGTAAGCAACTACCGGGGGGTGAGCGCCGATGTTTCCTTATCGGCAGGCGTCAACGTTGCGGGCATGGCCTCTGCCGGCATCAACCTGGGCGTGGGCTCGCAAAGCGGCGCCGATGTGGATTATAACCTGGGCCTCTCCTTCAATACCTCCCAGATCATAGGCTCCGATGTAGGTATTGGTGTAGGGCTTAACCTGAACTCCGGCTACAACACCCGTTCCGGCCTGAAGGATCGGATGGTAAGCGGTTATGCCGGTGTTACTTACAAAGGCAGAATGGCTGCAGGCATAGGTACCCAGGCTGTAGTGCCCGTTGGGGTAAAGAACATCATCCCTGTGATCACCAACCGTACCACGATGAAAATGTACCGGGGACAGATCAAGCTGGGCGCCGAGCTGTACGGCACTTACTGGCATGCGGCGATATTCGGTATGGTAAGCACCCTGAGATACGATGACGACGGCTCTATGAAAGGCTTCGGTTATCTCTATGCGGAGAATGCCGACGACCAGTCGATCCTGGACTTTACCCGCGACCGTGACGGTATGTTTAACGAAAAAATGAGTTACCTGCCTTTGGGCAATATGACCTATGATATCTATTCGGTAAGCGGCCAGGGCACCGGCGGCTCCTTCCGCCCTTTCCGAAACGACTTCGGCAGCGTATACGACCCGGCTGTATCCAGCCAGGGCTCTGAGTTTGCCGCCAACCTGGAAGTAGGGCTGGGTAACCTGTTTGAAGTCGGTACCGACATTACCGTAAGCCATACGGACATCAGCTCAGGCCCCTGGGATGCCTACAAGCGACCCTTTACATCCGGGGAAGCCGGCAGCATTTACGAGCACACGTATTTCAAGCAGGCCGGCGAAGCCACAGAGGTAAATCCCGGCCTGTTTACGGCCATCTCCGGTATTGCACCGATCAAAGGCACCCAGACGGCCAATATACCTTTAAAGAAACCGGGCTCCGAGCTGAAGCGGGACCCCAGAGGCAACCTGATCTCGTATTTTACCGCTGCAGAGGCTGCAACCGAAGGGATTGCCAGCTCCCGCAAACTGTATAGTTACGACCAGAACGGCTTTGCCTCCGGCGCCAACGCTTCGAAGACTGAAATAGACCGCCTGGATAACGGCCGCAAGGCCCACCATATTTCTGAAGTGGTGCAGACACAGACCGACGGCAGGCGTTATGTATACGGGCTGCCTGCCATGAACACCAGCCAGAGCGAAGTGACCTTTGCCTGCGGGAGCAGCCCGGACGGCGACGGGCTCATTACCTATACTTCCCAGCAGGCGTCGACCTCCAACAGCTCCGGCCGCGATAATTTCTATACCAACACCACTACGCCGCCCTATGCGCACAGCTATCTGTTGACCGCCGTGCTCTCGGCCGACTACGCAGATGTGAAAGGCGACGGGGTAACCGACGATGACTTCGGCACCTTTACCAAGTTCAATTACAGCCGGAAGAATGCCGCCTTCGGCTGGAAGGCGCCTTATGGAAACATGAAAGCGCAGTATAATCCAGGGTTTAAGTCTGATAAGATGGACGACAAGGCCAGCTTCCTGGAAGGCACCCGCGAGCAGTGGATGCTGCACAGCATCGAGAGCAGGAATTTCGTGGCAGAGTTCTATACTTCCGAAAGGAACGATGCCCGCGGCAAAGATCCACGTACCGACAAGTCCTACAAGCTGGACTCGATCAGGCTGTACAATAAGCACGACCGCTTCATTAATACAACGGCTGCCATCCCCATCAAAACGATCATTTTCAATTATACTTATAGGCTATGCCCCGGCGTACCCAACAACATTAACGGAGGGGGCAAGCTCACGCTTGAAAAAATCTATGTACGCTACGGCAATTCCGACCGGAGCATGATCAGCCCCTACCAGTTCCGATACGGAAACAATTATGCCTACCATGCTGCAGGAAAGGATCGCTGGGGTATGTATAAGCCCAACGACCCCAACCTGCCCAACTGGGACTTTCCCTTTACCAGGCAGGACGATCCCAACCTCGATAGGTATGCAAGCGCCTGGTCGCTGCAGGAGATCATGCTTCCTTCGGGCGGCAATATCAGGATCCAGTACGAATCGGACGATTATGCCTACGTGCAGGATAAAGTGGCCATGGAGATGTTTAGGCTTAGCGGAGTAGGCAACACTGCAAACTTTTCCGGCGGTAACCAGCTTTATTTCGACAAGAACAATCCCAATCTTTATCTCTATTTTACCCGGAGGGCCGGCAGCGAAAAGCCCAATCTTTCGTTCCGGGATAATTACCTGAGGGGCACCAGCCTGCTGTATTACAACTTTGATACCCGCATCGTGGACAATTCCTATGAACCGATCAAAGGCTATGCCGAAGTAGAGGATGTAGGGGAATGTTCGGACGGAGTGCATGGCTATATCAAGATAAAGCCGGTAACCATTTCCGGCGGCGGGGCTTTGCTGAACCACGTAACCTATACGGCGATCAACTTTGCGCGCTATTACCTGCCGCACATCGTTTTTCCCGGAAGCGATCCCGATGCCAGCGATATTTCCAACGTGCTGGCGGGGCTGCAATATGCCTTCAGCGAGCTGCTGAGCTTCGCCAAAAACCCCGTGAAGCGCATGGTGGAGGAAGGTAAGGCAAAAGAAGTAAAGCTGGCTTCGTCGTTCATGCGGCTGCACAGCCCGGGGTTAAAGAAAAAGGGCGGAGGCTCGCGCGTAAAGCAGCTTACGTTTTATGATAACTGGTCGAAGCTGGCCGGAGGCAACAACCAGAATGCTACTTACGGAAAGACCTATGATTACACTACGGAAGACCAGGGCAGCTATGGTACCATCAGCAGCGGGGTAGCCAGCTATGAACCCCAGATCGGGGGAGATGAGAACCCCTTCCGCGAACCGGTGAACTACATCGTGCAGACGGGCAGCAAATGGCCGCCCAATGACCCTGTGGGTGTGTACCAGGAGTTGCCTGTAGGCGAAAGCCTCTATCCCGGAGCGGTTGTGGGGTACTCGCGGGTTACGGTACGCAGCATCCACCAGGGGGAGGGCCGCTCCTCGCAGGGAGAAGATATCTATGATTTTTATACAGCCAGGGACTTCCCCATAAAAGCACAGGCTACCGAGCTTGAGGTGCTTAACAACAGCAATGATTATAGCTTTACCGAGCAAACCAAAATATATGAAGGCACACAGGGCTATACCCTCGTGTTCAACGATATGCACGGTAAGCCCAAGCGTACCGAGCACCGCATTATCAAGCCATCCACCGGAGTTTCCGAATTAGTAAGCTACCAGCAATACAACTATTTTACCCAGGGAGGGCAGCTCCACAATACCGTGCCGGTGGTGGAATACGACCCGGTGGCGGGCAAGATGAAGAAGACGGAAAAGCAGGTAGCCTATGAGGCCGACCTGACCATTGATACACGGGAAAAGAAAGAAGGTACCGAGTCGAATACTTTATACCTGAACCTGAACGCTTTCCTGCTGGGAATCATCCCCGTTCCCATCCCGTTTTGGTACGACTACAATTTCAATTTCCGCAACGAGTTCCGCTCGGCCGTGGCTACAAAGGTGGTGCAGCAGTATGGTATCCTCAAAGAGGTGGTAAGCTCGCAGGAAGGCGCCCTTACCACGGTGCGCAACGAGGCCTTTGATCCTGTGACCGGCCAGGCGCTGATCACGTCGGTCAACAACGAGTTCAACGACAAAGAATATTCCGTGAACTACCCTGCTTACTGGGGCTATAAATCCATGGGGCCGTCTTACAGCAATACCGGATACACCGAGCGTTTTTCGAATGTTTCTGTTACTGACTATGCCGCGGAGCTGCCTACAGGCCCTACCTTTGCCAATTATCATATTGGGGACGAATTGCTGATTACCTATTCCTATGGAAATGTTACATACAGCACCAATGCATGGGTAACCGGCTTTAAGGTAAACAGCAATACAAATACTTTCCTGCCGAGTTGCTATGTGGTTCATAGTCCCGCAGAAATGCCTTCCTATATTCAGGATACGGTTAGCATAGCGCTGAATTATCAGTCGGATTTTCCCCATCCTATCATAAAGCCGAGGTATAAGTACCCCGGAGCTTCCTGGCCTAATGCCGCAGCGAACGGTAATGGGCAGCTGACAGGTGTTTCCATAAAAGTGATCCGTTCCGGAGCCAGGAATCAACTGACGGAATCCATTCAATCTTATACCGGGATGGCTACTCCGTTCGACGGGAATGGTTACCTGAAAGACAAACTGGAAAGGCTGATCAGCATTTCTGCCAGGGAATTCTCCGATACCCTCACCGCCATATTACCGAGGTACGATTCTGCCTCGAACCCGGGCGGATGGGATTCGCTGAATATCTATGCAAACGGCACCCGCCAGATCATGCGTCTTTCGAAGGAATATGCATACCTGAAGAGCAGGGACTATAATAATAACGCCACCAGGAATGCAGGATTGTTCGATGCCCTGTCGTTATGGAGAAACGGTCCACCGCAAAACCCGTTCTTATACATTGACTCGCTCTACTGGTGCCGCGCCGCCCTGGATTCCAACGGCTATCCTATTATACCATCCACATCTTTTGATGCTTACCATGTTACGGGGTATCTGCCCAGCCCCAATGCGGCTTATATTCCCTTTACATCCTACCTGACCGCCCTGCCCAATGAAGACAAGAACTGGGTACTTGCCCGTACAGTGACCAAGTACAGCCCCTGGGGTTTTGAGCTGGAGAACAAGGATGCGATCGGCAACTATACTGCCGCCATGTACGGCTATAACCAGCAGCTTCCGGTAGCCCTGGCACAGAATGCACGGCAGCACGAGCTGTTTGCCGAAGGCTTTGAGGATTACCAGCTGCTGCAGGTAATGTCCGGCCTGACCTCGTTCAACTTTAATCCGTTTGCAGGATTTATGACCGGCCTTATAGCGGTGGGCGGAGGTTATGGCCGCTATCTCATACCCGGCAGCTCCCAGATCACGCTTAGCACCCAGGAAGCTCATACGGGCCAGTACGCACTGTCTACAGCCGCTTCTTCGATGGTCTCATTCCGGATCGGCAGCGCGCCGCTACTGGCTGGCCAGCCGCGCTATCTGCCTTTTACGATGGAATACGGAAAGCAATATGTGGTTTCTTACTGGTTCCGGCCAAAGACGCTTTCCGGTCAGCTCAACAACTACTGGGCGCCGCCGGGCATGCAGCTTAAATCCAACATCATCGACGGCTGGCAGCAGGCCGAAGCGGAAATAACCATTCCGGCCACAGGTACCGCCTACAACCTGGAATTGCCTGCCAATGCGTACGTGGACGATATCCGTATCCTGCCCCTGGATGCCAGCATGAAAGCATTCGTGTACCACCCTGTGAACCAGCGGCTGATCGCCACACTGGACGAAAACAACTTCGCTTCCTTCTATGAATACGACCAGGAAGGCAACCTGGTACGCACCAAGAAAGAAACGGAGAAGGGCATCATCACCGTGATGGAGTCCAGGAGCGCCAATGCAAAAAAAAGCAATTAACAGACCGGTCCACCGGCAAAACCTAAAGCGATGAAGAAAATATGGGTTGTCCTCTGCAGCTGTATCCTGCTCGCCGTCACAGCGCTGCCGGCGCCGGGGCAGGACGCCTCCATGGCAGAGTTCCGCAATATCATGAACCGCCTGAAGAGCCTGAAGACATACAGCTACGAAACGGAAACGAAGGCCGTATTCCCCGACGGCAAGCGCCAGACCAAGGTCAATACGCTTTACATGGACGCGCCCAATAAAAGGCTGTGCTATTATAACAATTACCTGCTGGTGCTGCTGACCCCGAAATGGGCCTTTAAGGCCGACCATGTGAAGAAGAATGCAAGCGTATTCGATGTGGTCAAATACAACGACCGGTACAAGGAGGCCCTGCCCGAAGTGGAAACGATCTTTAAAAGCAACCTGACCTCCATGTTCGTAGACTCCGTTGTGCTGGGAGCCGGAACCTTGCTTTCCGCGAAGAAAAACGGGAACAGAACCACCTTTACGATAGGCTTCCCGAACGGCTCCCCGCTGAAGAAGATGGTAATGGTATACGATTACAGCAGCCAGCTGCCGGAGTCGATCACCATGAGCGCCTGGTATGCAACCGGCCGTTCCGGCGGCAAAGCTACCGGCGTTGCCATGGAGACGACCTCCCGCAACTATACGCTCAGCGTACCGGAAGCCGTGTTCGATACACGGAAATATTTCAGCATCCGGCAGGGCAAAGCCGTGCTGGCCCAGTATAAGAACTATAAACTTACTTCTATCCTGTAAACGATACACTATGAGCACAGTAACATTGTCCTGCCTGCGTTGCCTGAAAGCTATGTTATTGCTGGTGTTGCTCGGACTGGAGTTCGGGGCGGGCGCACAAACCTACAACTTCCGCACCCGTGAAACCAGTACGATCCGGACGGCGCAGCAGATCAAGGACCATAACGGGTTTTACGATACGATCGTTGTACGCCAGGACAAGTGGGATGAAATGGCAGCCAATCCGGGCGGATGGGGCAATAACCTCAAGTTCAAGAGCGTGCATGCTTTTGTGAAGTTTTATGTAAACCACGCCTATCCCTTCCGGATCTACGAGCCCTATACCTTCCGGCTGGCTTACAAAGTGTATGGCTACAGCAATATGGCCGATACCGTCAACAGCTATACAGTGATCAACGATACGCTGACCATCAGCTACAAGCCCGATTCGCTGGCCAGCTTCCAGGATATGCAGTACAAGAAGTACAGCAACTTCCATAAGATCATGGTGGTAATGACCAACCTGTACAAGATTACCGGGGCCGGCGATCCCCCCGTGGAAATGAACCTGAGCGCCACGGGCGGTTTCCAGCTCCTGAATTTCAACGTGGAGGGCTCTATACTGGTGCAGCCTTATCATAAACGCGTGCTGTCGGGGAGTTCCTATGTACCGGTGTACGGGCCCGGGGCGCCTCCGCTGGATATAGGATGGGAAAGCCCACAGGACGATCACCTTCCCATACGATGGAACCTGACCGGCGCTGCGACCAGTAACCTGGAGCTGACGCCTGCCAACTATGAGCTGGAATGGACCTATATCGACAACTATAAAGTAAATCCTGCCACCGGGGCCATTACCGAAGCGGACGGCTCCTCGCTTGCCTATAATTTCAGGAACAACAGTACCCGGGTATGGCTGGATACCAACTATTACCGCATCCCGCTGATCTACCAGAAAGGGTACCTGGTGTACCGCGTGCGCATGGTGCGCCCCGATTCCACATTGTATCGCTATCCTGTGTACGGTCCCTGGTCGCTGAGCGCCGGATCCGGGCTGATCGGGAATGTGCCTGCAGGCAGCAGGTATGCCCTAACCCAGGCGCACCTTAACGACAGCCTCAACTGGCAATATACGGTATCATTTGCCGAGCAGGGCAAGTACAAGCATGTAATGAGCTATTACGACGGGATGCTCAAGAACCGGCAGAGCATTACCCGGTTCAACAGCATGCCCGGCAAGCTGATCGCTACCGAGCAGGTGTACGACTTTGAGGGCCGCCCTTCGATCAGCCTGCTGCCTACCCCTGTATCCACGGGCAGCTTCCGCTACCAGTTCAACCTGACCCTGAACAGCGCCACCGGCTACCCTTACCGGGCGGCCGATTTCGATACCCTGCAGGGATCGATATGCCCGCTCGACAAGGTTCCGTCTCCGCTGGCTGCAGCCTCTCCCGCCTACCGTTACTACTCCCCTTTCAACGATGACCAGGCAGGCTTCCAGAAGTTTGTGCCGGACGCAGGAGGCTACCCTTTCGTGCAGACCATTTACTCACCGGGCTATGATGAAAGGGTGGAAAAGCAGGGCGGCGCCGGCGACAGCCTGCAGATCGGCTATAACCATACCGTGAAGAACGATTATGTAAGCGCCGACCAGATGGACCTGAACCGGCTGTTCGGTACCGATATAGGCTGGTCGGGCTTTTACCGCAAGACCGTATCCCGTGACCCCAACGGGCAGTTGTCGCTGAACGTGACCGATTATAAAGGCAGAACGGTAACCAGCTCCCTGATCGGCCTGCCGGACACCGTCAGTCATGCGATCGTGGCCAACGAGAACCTGGCCGATACCTCCTTCTATATGGAAGACCACATTGCGGGAACCACGCAGCAGGTAATGGGCAATAAGAAGATCCTGGACAAGAACTTCTTCAATGATGCAGGAGGCAATAACCAGGCCTGGTATATCTACAACCTCAGCCCTTATCCTACCTTCTGCCCCGGCAAATACCTTTCCGTGCAGGCCCGCTACGACTATTCGATCTTCGACGAATGCGGCACCCTGAAGGTCGACACCGGGGGCGTGCTGGGCACCACCGGAGTGGTGACCTCGCCGGCTGCTGTTTCGGACACGGCGGGCCCCGTAAGCTTCTTTATGGAAAAAGGCAGGCACAGCCTCCACAAGGAGCTGACCATCAATACCGACGATGTGGATCAGGCAGTGGATGCCTTCATGGCGATGAAGCCGGAAGAGAACTGCCTCAGAACGGAGCCCTGGTTTATCAGGGAAAGCGTGCTGAGCAGGGAGTTTCCCTGCCCGGAAAACTACGTGAACATGGACTGCAACAGCTGTGCCGGCAAGGAGTACGAGATGATGCAGGAGCTGTGGCCGAATATCGACAGCGCCTATGTGAAGCGCAAGTACGGCATCTACCACGATGCAACCGGCACCGTGATCGGCAACGGCAACTCCATCTTTACCCTGCTTTGCGGCAGTAATGGTAACTGGAATACCGTAGTGCGGGAAGAAGATATCCGGCATGTGGTGGGCAACGGCAGCTACCAGGGACCCGAAACCGGCGGAAACTTTGTCCTCGTGCTGGACCCCGTTCCTTCCAGCGGCAATGCTTTCGGCGGCATCCTCATCGATAATAATAACGATACGCTGCATTGCCGCTACCGCTACCAGGACGAGTGCATTACCGGCCTGCCGGACAGCGTTACCCGCTTCGGCCAGACATATACCGACCTGCAGAACCTGCCGGTGCAAACCTTTATCAGCATCTTTAACGACTCTATTGCCAAGGCGCTGCTGCCCCTGCATCCCGAGTATTGCGACCTGCTGAACTGCGTGGATGAGGACCGCTTCCTGAAAAAGCTGCGCAGCATACCCGACGCTTCCGTAGCAGAGCCCCTGGGCCTGCTGAGGCTGAGCCAGCTGATTGCGGCCGATACCCTGTACCAGGTAATGCTGGGCCTGCCGGCGCAGTTTCCAAGCCCGGCAGATACGCTTGCCCGCACCCTGAACGGCATTATGCACCTGGATAGCGCCGCGCTCACACAGGCTTATTGCAATTGCCTGGACAGCGTTATGTTCCGGGACTGCTTCCAGAACATCTTCTCCCAGCAGATCGCTGCCGGCGACCTCAGCGACCCTTATGTAAAAGAACGTTATTTCAGCAAGATCAAGAATCTATACATTGCCAACCGGAGCCGCTACCTGTACCTGCTCAGCCCTGCAGGCGGAGGCGGCAGCTGCGCTGCCTGCCAGGATATCCGGATGGAGCTGGTGCCCCCGCCGGTATTTACCACCACCATGGATCCGGGCGGTGGCCTTACCACCGGCCCGAACAGCCTGCTGGGCGCCGTAGGCTCCATAAATCCTGCTGCCGTAGGCTCTGTAGTCGCCATGAATGAGTATATCAACATGGTCGATACGATTAACCTGGATACGATAGTGGTGGGCGTGGATTCCGTTACCGGCGATACATTGTATAATGCCTCTGCCAGCGTGTATTCCGACAGCTCCATCGCAGTGTACAGCAGCACACTGGCTACGCTCTGCAACGGCGCCATTACCCAGATCATGGCGCAGCTGGTAAACTGCGCGGATGCGTCTGCCCTTGCCGGCGTGCAAAACAGCCTCCAGGCACTGTGCAATAGCGGACAGGTAGCGGTAGGCGGCTATACACCTGCCCAGATACGCAAGGCCCTTACCGATAACGGCATTCCCCTGGACGACCTGTGCAATCCTTACCTCGTCAACTACGACGGCCTGCTCAATCCGCCCGCTTCGGATATGGAAGGAGGCTTCAGCTGCCTGAACGACGCATTCTATGAAAGTGCCTCGGAAACCTTCAACCTCAGCCTGGCGGGCGTATTGCAGAATCCGGGCGCCAGCGTACCGGTCAGCCTCAATGCGGGCAACCAGTTTGAGCAGGCGCTGGCCTATGCCCTGGGCGGCAATTACAGCTGCAATGCCGTTGCCGCCTACAGCAGCCTGCTGCACCAGTATACCCTTACCCTCAGCGCCGGCGGACAGTCGGTAAAGATGTATTTCAGAACCGCCTCGTCCGGTACCTGCGCCCAGGCCTTTGCCCAGGCGCCTAACGAAACCGTCAATGTGCGCGTTGTCTGCGCCAATAATCTCTCCGGCGGCTTTGCAGGCGGCCTGGTCGGCAAGCTGAGCTTTGGCGTGGTGGTAACCCATACCGGCCCTTCGGGCACTACCACCTGCAACCTGCCGGCCTGGAACAACAAGGTGACGATGATGAGCAGCGGGGAGAACAGGCTGGAGCATTGTATACCCTGCACCCAGATGCGCGACCTGTACGCCGACTTCCAGGATACCCTGAATGCCTACAAGGTAAAGGGAGTAGACCATCCCCTGTACGGCCGCATGCTCCGGACCTTTATGAACTACCGGCTCAAAAAAGCGTTTACGGAAGACCAGTACCGTGACTTTATCGAAAGCTGCGCACTGGCCGACTTCAGGCCCATGAAAAAGTATGCCCCGTATATCTATCTTAATTCCAACGGAGTAAGCTATACAAACGATTTCTTTGCCCAGATAAATGCACTGGATACAAACATAATGGTACAGCCGGCTTTCAGGATAAAATACAATACCGGTACCGAAGAGATCGGCATTAGCCTGGACCAGATTCCTTTTGCCCAATACCGGACCTATATCAATTTTATCCAAAACTACATTGCCGCACATCCCGGCTATTTCAACAGCACGGAAATAAATGAGCTTATATATACGCCGGATAAAATGGGCATGGTGATACTCGCGGCAGGCGCTTCATTTAACCCCGGCAGCATATCCTATCCTTCTGATCCCTTTACCATTACCTATTATGCGGATGCGGAGCTGTGGAATGGCGTATCGTTTGATCCTGTAAAGATTTATAATGTATATACTTCCACCCCGAACAATCATGCCTCCGTTTCCTATAATGCGAAACACCTGGCCGAATACCTTTTTCAAAATAATATTCCTGCTTACTACTATCCCACTGTTGCCTCTACTGTGAATAGCCAGTATACATTGCCGGAAAAGCAGGCCTTCCTTGATTACGCTTATGGCTACCAGGGGCTGCCGCCCAACAAAGTGCTGGATTCGCTGCAGGAGCCTTACATCACCCCGGGTGTAAGCCTGTTCAGTAACAGGACGCTGAGCTACGGGCACCCTGCTATGCCGGGCAATATACAGCACCTCTACATCGCCGACCCGGCTACGGCTACCGCCGGCACCCGCTACTACAAGCTGGAGCATATACTGAACACCGTAAGGCAGCACTTCCAGAATACGGCCGGCAGCGGAACGATCTTCTTTACCGGCCCCAATACCATACCGGTAATGCCTAATAACGGGCTGACCGCGTACCGCTGCGGCGATACGGCCTTCTGGTACCGGCATTTCGGGGCGGGCGATACCCTGTTTAACGTGTTTGTGCGCGTACCGGCCTACATAGATACCTCCCTGCTGCCCGGCTACGAGCTGCAGGACTTCGGCTTTAACCCCGGCGAGGAAGACTCCCGCTCTTTCTGGCTCCGGCTGCACAATCCCGGTGCGCCGATACCCGAGCTGAAACTGAACGGGTATACCGACTTTACCATTGCCCGCAACCTGAGGCTGGAGCAGGTGCTGCTGACCCATGCCGTAAACCAGGGCATTCCCCGGGCCGATACCGTGCTGAACTGCGAGCGCCAGACCCTGGCCGACGCCATTGTGGAAGGTAAGATCCGCTACCGGATGTATATCGACTCGGTCCGCAACCGGCTCCGCTCCGACTTCTACGCCCACCTGATGGGCGGCGGCATTACCGAAAAGCTGTACGTGGGCTACCGTAGCCAGCGCTTCAACTATACGCTGTATTATTACGACCGCGCAGGCAACCTGATGAAGACCATCCCGCCCGCAGGCGTGGTTACCCTGGGCACGGGCGCTATGGCGGCAGTAGACCCGAGCAGGGCAGGCAATACCTATTTACCCGCCGGCCACCTTAAGCCCTCCGTATACCATTACAATACCCTGAACCAGGTACAGGAGCAGCAAACCCCCGACGGCGGCCGTACCGAGTACTTTTATGATGCGGCGGGCCGGGTTATCTTTTCCCAGAACGAAAAGCAGCGCAGCAGCGGCCGGATGACTTATACCCTTTACGACCGGCAGGGCCGCATTATGGAAACCGGGCAGGCCAAGATAGCCTGCGAGCCCTATTTCCAGCCCTTTCCCTCCCAGGATATACCCGACAGCCTGTCCTGCTCCTACTACGATGCCCTCAGGGGGGAAAAGACGCCTTTCCCCAGCGTGGTGTGGAACCTGAAGCACCTGGAGCACAGCGCCGTGGTGGCGTATGTGCGCGCGCTCAGCAGGGAAGAAGTGGTCTATACCCATTACGACCGCCCTGCCCTGAACCTGGCAGCCGCCGGTACCGGCCTCAGCGCCCAGGAGCACCTGCGCAACCGGGTATCCTGCATCAAGTACTTCGATTACCTGCAGCCCTCCGACAGCCTGGCGGCAAACTACGCCTATGCCATGCATTTCAGCTATGATATTGCCGGTAATGTAAAGACCCTGGTACGCGATTACCCCGCATGGGCCATCTCCCGCCAGCAGTTCAAGCGGATCGACTACGATTACGATGTGATCAGCGGTAAGGTAAACCTGCTGAGCTATAACCGCAGCTTTGCCGACCAGTACTTCCAGCGCTACAGCTACGACGGCGACAACAGGATCACGAAAGTGGAAACCAGCAGCGACGGCTATATATGGAAGCGCGATGCCGAATACCAGTACTACCAGCATGGCCCCCTGGCCCGCATGAGCCTGGGCGACCTCCGCGTGCAGGGCGTAGACTTTGCCTACACCATACAGGGCTGGCTTAAGGCCGTAAACGGCGACATGCTCGATACGGCCAGGGATATGGGCGGCGACGCCACGAGCAACAGCATCCATGCCCGGGACGCCGTGGCCCTTACCCTGGATTATTTCAAAGGCGACTACCGCCCCATCGGCAACACCGCCGTGACCCACCTGGCAGCGCCTGCCCGCAATATGTACAACGGCAATATACCCCGCGCCACCACGGCTATTGCCCCCTTCCCCAACCTGAACACTTCCTATGCATACGACCAGCTGAACCGCATCATCAGGGCGCAGTATGCTTATGTAAATCCGTATGACGGCACATTGAACCCCACCGCCGACTACTACAGCAGCTACGCCTACGATCCCGACGGCAACCTGAAGAAGCTGGTGCGCAACGGCAACGCCCTGGGCGGCAACAGCCAGCTGATGGACAGCCTGGAGTATCACTACCTGCCCGGCAGCCAGCACAACCGCCTGCAGAACATCACGGATTATGTAAGCAACAACAGCTTCCACCACGACATCCATCACTACACCAATGCCGCCTCCTCGCGCTACCTGTACGATGCTACCGGCAATACCATCAAGGACCTGGTGAGCGGGCAGGACACCATCCGGTGGAACCATTACAACAAAGTAACGCATACCCGCCGCGACAGCCTCGGCAACGACCTGTACTTTGCTTACGACGGGGCCGGCAACCGCTTCCTGAAATCGGTGACCCGGACCAGCGGCGATACCACCATCGAACAGTCGGAATACTACGTGCGCGATGCCCAGGGCAATATACTGGCGATCTACCGGGCCGACAGCCGTTCCGAGATGACCAGGAGGGAATGGATCGAATACATTACCGAAACCCTGCTGCAGGAAGTGCCCAGGCATACCTTCCTGGATGCGGTGATACGGCCCAACGCCGCACAGGTAGGCTATTTTAAGGATTACGTAATGAGCCAGGCCACGAAGGTGCCCGCCGGGGAGATCCTCGCCAACTGGCCCGTGTCCTTCTTTGTGCAGCACAGCGATGCCGTGCAGGCCAATATTATGGCCCATAGCGGCGACTACAGCGACTTTTACCAGGAGATGGGCGCCTACGGCAGCAGCCACAACGTGCCCCTGCTGGGCGCTGCTGCCTATGCCTACCTCCTGCAGGAGCCGGAGGCGCACCGGGAATTCCTGCTGCAGCTGCTGCGCACCAATGTACCGGTAGAAACCCGGCTCGAAGCCCTGGGGCTGCTCTGCGACCGCAGCGACAGCCTGTTCCGCCAAAGCCTGGAGTCTGCCGGCATCCCTTACGATACCGGCGGCTGCGCAGCCAACCTGGCCTACCTCGAAGAGCATGTGCTGCCATCGGACGAGGGAAGCGCCCAGCTGGCGCTGACGATCTTCGACCTGGCCAGCAAAAGCGGGGGCGCCGATTACTGGCCCTTTATAGAGGCCCTCTGCCTCAATAACAAAGTGCTGGCAGAGCCCATGTATACCGCCCAGGGCTCGGGGCTGCTGATACCCTTCTTCCAGGAGGCCCTCAGCCGGAATGTAAACGATTCGCTGCTGGGCGGCTTTATGGATTACTGGGCGCCCGCCGCCGGCCTGCTGCGCAGCACCAACGACGAAAACAGCCTGCTGCAGATCGTGTACGACCACGACCCTACCGGCTTCCTGGAAAACTACATCGACCAACATGCGGGCGGCAGCCTGGATATCGTGTACAGCGGGCTTCATGCCATACCGTGGCTGAACCAGTCGATCTATATTAAATGGTGGATAACGGAAGTAACTACGCCGGTAGTGCACACCGTTTATGAGCAGGTGCTGAAGAGCCGGCGCATTTCGCTGGCCTCGCACGTGCTGTACGGCAGCAGCCGCCTGGGCACGAAGGACTACCTTCCGGACCAGTATTATATGTACTGGGACTACGGCACCACGCCCGCCACGGCCGATACCGGGGTGCTGGCGGCGCGGCGCCCCTGGTACAGCCTGGAGTATAACGACGCCATCAGCGGGCTGGGCCTGCAGCCCTGGGGCATGACGGAGCAAAGCGCCTTCCTGGCGGGCCATCAGGCGGGGCAGAAGCAGTACGAGCTTACCAACCACCTGGGCAATGTGCAGGCCACGGTAACCGACCTGCCGGCCATCCCGGTATATACGCAGGGCGCTTCCGTAAGCGGGCACAACCCCGCCCTGATGACCGCCTATGATTATTACCCCTTCGGCATGCTGATGCCGGGAAGAGGCACCGACAGCATCCTGGGGCAGAGCAATGTGCAGGGGAATATACTGGTGGCAAGCAACGACTTCAGCGATGGCACAGCACAGGGATGGAGCGGATACAATGGCGCCAGCCCGCCGTCCAATGCCTCCGGCTCCCTGCAGGCCAACCTGAATAATTATCAGGGTGGTGTAATTAAATCGTTTGCGGTAATGAGCGGCCGGCAATACCGGGCACGTTTTTCCCTGAACTCCTCAGCTGGAACCAAGTGGATCACCGCTATAAGCGGCGGCCAGATCCAGGTACAATATACTAACTCTGCCACAGGCATCTTCCATCACGACTTTACCTTCACCGCAGGAGGTAGCGATGCCGTTTTTATACTGGAAGCCGGTCTATACTATAACGATCCACATTTTTATGTGGACCATTTCATCCTCGAAGAGATCAAGCCGCAGCCCGAAACGCCGCCTGTAGTGAGCAATGGCTGCATTACCCTGACGCAGAGCAAATGGGTAACACAATGGGTAGACAGCTGCTATTACGTAAGCAAATGGCCCTGG
>Ga0182748_1000079_pt1 | contig 118813 bp, 95 predicted proteins | sample eDN3rd37CKraftOP_FD_128877 | JGI IMG/M metagenome (GOLD analysis project Ga0182748, IMG submission 128877) | Enriched Organic Plus compost microbial communities from Emeryville, California, USA - eDNA 3rd pass 37_C Kraft OP (version 2) (version 2) ... | reverse complement strand
GAACTGGGCAAGTCGCTGTGGTTCGAGCCGCGCCTGTCGCGCAGCCACGTGATCAGCTGCAACACCTGCCACAACGTCGCCACCGGCGGCGCCGACAACGTGCCCACCTCGATCGGCCACGGCTGGCAGAAGGGCCCGCGCAACTCGCCCACCGTGCTCAACGCGGTGCTCAACATCGCCCAGTTCTGGGACGGCCGCGCCGAGGACCTGAAGGAGCAGGCCAAGGGCCCGGTCCAGGCCAGTGTGGAGATGAACAACACGCCCGAGCGCGTGGAAGCCACCCTGCGCAGCATCCCGGCCTACGTGGAAGCGTTCCGCAAGGCCTTCCCGGGCGAGCGCGAGCCGGTGACCTTCGAGAACATGGCACGCGCGCTGGAAGCCTTCGAGACCACCCTGGTGACGCCGGACTCGCGCTTCGACCAGTTCCTCGCCGGCAAGGACAGCCTCGACGCCACCGAGCTGCGCGGCCTGTCGCTGTTCATCGACAAGGGCTGCGCGTCCTGCCATTCCGGTCCCAACGTGGGTGGCCAGGCCTACTTCCCGTTCGGCGTGGTCGCGCGCCCCGGCGCCGACGTGCTGCCGGCCGGCGACAAGGGCCGCTTCGCCGTGACCCAGACCGCCAGCGACGAGTACGTGTTCCGCGCCGCACCGCTGCGCAACGTGGAACTGACCGCGCCCTACTTCCACAGCGGCCAGGTCTGGGACCTGCACCAGGCGGTGGCGATCATGGGCAGCAGCCAGCTGGGCCACGAACTGGACGCGGCCGAGGTCGAGGCCATCGCCCGCTTCCTGAAGACCCTCACCGGGCGCCAGCCGCAGGTGACCACGCCGCTGCTGCCGCCGAGCACTTCCACCACGCCGCGTCCGGAGTGATGCTTGGCGGGCCGGGCGGCCACGCGCCGCCCCGTTCTTCCGGTCCGGCGCCCTGCGGGGCGCCGCCTGTTCCATAGGCAGGTACTATCGGGAAATTCGCAACTAACAATTTCTCTTGATAGCCCCTGCCAACTAGCCTGTGGCCGTTCGATTCACACCGGCTACGGGCTTGCAGCAGCAGTTCCTTCGCCACAGGCGGCGCGCGGCCCGCGCCGCATCGCATCCACCGCCCGCTCCCCCGTGGGCACGAAGCAGAGGGGCAGTCCCAATGACGACCGAGAAGAAGTGTCCGTTCCACGCCGGCGTCGCCGGCACAGGCACCACCAACCGCGACTGGTGGCCGAACCAGCTGCGCCTGGACCTGCTGACCCAGCACTCGGAGCGCTCCAATCCGCTGGGCAAGGACTTCAACTACCGCGAGGAGTTCAGCAAGCTCGACTACGCGGCGCTGAAGAAGGACCTGCTGGACCTGATGACCAGTTCGCAGGACTGGTGGCCGGCCGACTTCGGCAGCTACGTGGGCCTGATGATCCGCATGGCCTGGCACAGCGCCGGCACCTACCGCGTCGGCGACGGCCGCGGCGGCGGTGGCCGCGGCCAGCAGCGCTTCGCCCCGCTCAACTCCTGGCCGGACAACGTCAGCCTCGACAAGGCCCGCCGCCTGCTGTGGCCGGTCAAGAAGAAATACGGACAGAAGATCTCCTGGGCCGACCTGATGATCCTGGCCGGCAACGTCGCCCTCGAGCACGCCGGCTTCCGCACCTTCGGCTTCGGCGCCGGCCGCGAGGACACCTGGGAACCGGACCTGGACGTGTACTGGGGTCGCGAGAAGACCTGGCTGGGCGGCGACGAGCGCTACGCCCGCGGCTCGGAAGGCGTGCCCAAGCCCGAGGGCGACAGCGTGCTGGTGTCCGAGGACGACGCCGACGGCAAGATCCACAGCCGCAACCTCGAGAACCCGCTGGCCGCGGTGCAGATGGGCCTGATCTACGTGAACCCGGAAGGCCCGGACGGCAACCCCGATCCGCTGCTGGCCGCGCACGACATCCGCGTGACCTTCGGCCGCATGGGCATGGACGACGAGGAAACCGTGGCCCTGATCGCCGGTGGCCACACCCTGGGCAAGACCCACGGCGCCGGCCCGGCCGACAATGTCGGCCCGGATCCGGAAGCGGCCGACCTGGAGATGCAGGGCCTGGGCTGGGCCAACAGGTTCGGCACCGGCAAGGGCGCCGACACCATCACCTCCGGCCTGGAGGTGACCTGGACCAGCACCCCGGCGCAGTGGAACAACGACTTCTTCAAGTTCCTGTTCGACTTCGAGTGGGAGCTCACCAGGTCGCCGGCCGGTGCGCACCAGTGGGTGGCCAAGGACGTCGAGCCCTTCATCCCCGGCCCCACCCCGGACTCGCCCAGGCGCAAGCCGACCATGCTCACCACCGACCTGGCGCTGCGCTTCGACCCGGTCTACGGCCCCATCTCCCGCCGCTTCCGCGATGACCCGCAGGCCTTCGCCAATGCCTTCGCCCGCGCCTGGTTCAAGCTGACCCACCGCGACATGGGCCCCAAGGCCCGCTACCTGGGCCCGGAAGTGCCGGCCGAGGACCTGATCTGGCAGGACCCGCTGCCCAGGCCGGTGCACGCCCCCGAGGCGGCCGACATCGCCGATGCCAAGGCGAAGATCGAGGCGCTGGGCCTGCCGGCCGGCGACCTGGTCACCCTGGCCTGGGCTTCGGCCTCCACCTTCCGCGGCGGCGACAAGCGCGGCGGCGCCAACGGTGCGCGCATCCGCCTGGAGCCGCAGCGCGGCTGGCAGGTCAACCAGCGCGCGATCAAGGCGCTGGAGAAGCTGGAGGAGCTGCAGCCGCAGGTGCGGCTGTCGCTGGCCGACCTGATCGTGCTGGCCGGCGGCGTGGCGATCGAGCAGGCGGCCAAGGCGGCCGGCGTCTACGTCGAGGTGCCGTTCGCGCCCGGCCGCGTGGATGCCTCGCAGGAGCAGACCGACGTCGAGGCTTTCCGCCACATGGAGCCGTTCGCCGATGGCTTCCGCAACTACCTCAAGGCCCCGTCCGAAGTGCCGGCCGAGCACCTGCTGGTGGACAAGGCCCAGCTGCTCACCCTGACCCCGCCGGAGATGACCGCGCTGGTCGGTGGCCTGCGGGCACTGGACGCCAGCTGGGACGGCAGCCGCCATGGCGTGTTCACCGAGCGCCCGGGCGTGCTCAGCACCGACTACTTCACCAACCTGCTGGACATGGCCTACGAGTGGACGCCGGTGGACGCGGAGCGCCAGCTGTACGAAGTGCGCGAGCGCAACGGCGGCGCGGTGAAGTGGACCGCGACCCGGGTCGACCTGGTGTTCGGCTCCAACTCGGTGCTGCGCGCCCTGTCGGAGGTGTACGCGTCCGACGACGGCGCGGAGAAGTTCGCCCGCGACTTCGTCGCCGCCTGGACCAAGGTGATGAACCTGGACCGCTTCGACCTGCGCGCCTGAGCCCGCACGCGGCACGCAGCATGCCCCGCCCGGGTTCCGGGCGGGGCTTTTCGTTGGTGCTTATTGGTCGCGCGCGCGCAGGTCGAGCTTGATCCGGCTGTCGCGCTCGCTGGACCAGATCACCGCTTCCTCCGCCGGCTTGCAGCGGCGGTCGCGGCTGGTACCCGGCTGGCCCGGCAGCGCCGGCCCCTTGTCGCCGCCCACCAGGCAATCGGCGGCCATCGGGACGAGTGGATCGTCCTGGACACTGGCGCAACCGGCCAGGCCCAGCGACAGCACGGCAAGGGCGGACATCCTGCGAAGCATTCGGCAACTCCGGTCGGCGGGAACACGCCCGTTCTACACCGGCACGGGTGCCCGCGCGACAGGCCGGAAGTCAGGGGTGGATCAGAACGCGTCGATGTCGCCCAGGGCCTGGATCAGGCGGCGGGCGCGCTTGTCCGGCTTGTGCTCCGGCGGGCGGTAGCCATCGCGCATGGCGGCGCGCTGCAGCCGCTGCTCCTCGCGCCGCTTCGCCGATTCGGCGCTCTCGGCGTACAACGCCTGCGCCACCGGGGCCGGGCCGCGGGTGTCGCTCAGGCCCAGTACCTGGACCTCGAAGGTTTCCTCGCCGCGGGTCACGCGCAGGGCATCGCCGACCCGGATCGCACGCGAAGGCTTGGCGCGCTGTCCGCCGACCTCGACCTTGCCGGTGTCCACCGCCTGGCGGGCCAGGCTGCGGGTGCGGAAGAAGCGCGCCGCCCACAGCCAGACGTCCAGGCGCACGTGCGCGCCGGCTTCCGTCTCAGCCATGGGAGGCACCAGCGGCGCCCACGTGGGGCGGGATCATGCAGGCCAGGTTGCAGGTACGGGTGTTCGGCATCGATTGCGTGTACGGCCGGTGCGGATGGCGGCTGCCGGCAGGCCGCGGTACGTCCGCAGTGTGCGCCCGTCGGCGCGGGGACGCCAGCGCGCGGAGGCCACCACGCAAACGGCCGCCCTGGGGCGGCCGTCGCGGACAGCGAAGACGCGGCGGATCAGCCGGCGTTCTTCTCGGCCTTGGCCTTGGCCACGGCAGCCAGGTCTTCCTTGATGCGGGCCGCCTTGCCTTCCAGGCCACGCAGGTAGTACAGCTTGCCGGCGCGGACCTTGCCGCGGCGCTTGACCTCGACCGACTCGATCATCGGGCTGAAGGTCTGGAACACGCGCTCGACGCCGTAGCCGTGCGAGATCTTGCGCACGGTGAAGGACGAGTTCAGGCCGGCGTTCTTGGTGGCGATGACCACGCCTTCGTAGGCCTGCACGCGCTCGCGGTTGCCTTCCTTGACCTTGACGTTCACCACGACGGTGTCGCCCTGGCTGAACTTCGGCAGTTCGCGGTTGATCTGGGCGGACTCGAACTCCGCGATGATGGACTTGTTCAGCTTGCTCATGGTGACCGACTCTTTGTTCGGGTGGGCGTGTCTGGATGACAACTCGGGCTAACGCAGTCGCCGGATTGCGCTGCGCGTTTGTTGTTGTGGATGCCTGCTCCGGCGCCCTTCGGGCGCCTGCCTCTTGCAGGAATCCGGCATTGTAGCCGGTCCGCAAGGTCCGTGGCTAGTCACCCCATGGACCGGAACCGGGCAGGGTCAGGCCGGCGGTGCCTCCTGCCCCGCCGGGTCCTGTTCCAGCGCGCGCAGGCCCTCCTCCAGCAGCTTGCGGTCGACCTTGGACAGTTCCCGCCCCTGCAGCAGGTCCGGGCGCCGCAGCCAGGTCCGCACCAGGGCCTGCTGCCGGCGCCAGCGCGCGATCGCAGCATGGTTGCCCGATCGCAGCACCTCCGGGACGGTGCCGTACGCGTGCTCGACCGGGTGGCTGTAGTGCGGGCAGTCCAGCAACCCGTCCTCGAAGCTGTCCTGGGCAGCCGAGCCGGCGTCGTTGAGCGCGCCGTCCTGCAGCCGGGCCACCGCGTCGACCACCACCGCCGCGGCCAGCTCGCCACCGGACAGCACGTAGTCGCCAATCGACAGCTCCTCGTCCACCTCGGCCTGGACCAGGCGCTCGTCGATGCCCTCGTAGCGGCCGCACAGCAGCACCAGGCGCGGCATCGCCGCCAGCCCGCGCACCCGCTTCTGCTCCAGGCGCCGGCCCTGCGGGCTCAGGTAGACCACGTGCACCGGGGTCGGGTCGGCCTGCCGCACCGCCGCCAGGCAGCGCCGCAGCGGCTCCACCAGCATGACCATGCCCGGCCCGCCGCCGAAGGTGCGGTCGTCGGTCTTGCGGTAGTTGCCGTCGGCGTACTCGCGCGGGTTCCAGCCGCGCAACTGCAGCAGTCCGCGCTCGCGCGCGCGCCCGGTCACGCCGAACGCCGTGCAGCGGTCGACCTCTTCGGGGAACAGGCTGACGACGTCAATGCGCATGGAGCGGTGATTTTGGTGATTCGGGATTCGTGATTCGGAAAAGCGGGAGGCGCTGGCAACCCAGTTCGGCTGGCAATCCGAGCTTATCGCTCTTTCAAATCACCAATTACCAATCACGAATCACGGCCCCTAGAAATCGGGATCCCAGTCGACCGTGATGGTGGCGGTGTCGAAATCCACCGAGGTGACGTAGTCGGGCCGGACGAAGGGGATCATGCGCTCGCGTTCGCCGCGCACCACCAGCACGTCGTTGGCGCCGGTGGACAGCAGGTGCGAAACCTCGCCCAGGGCCACGCCGTCGACGGTGACCACCTTCAGCCCTTCCAGGTCGACCCAGTAGTACTCGCCGGGTGCCGGCGGCGGCAGCGCCTCGCGCGGGACCAGGATCTCGGTGCCGCGCAGGGCCTCGGCGGCATCGCGGTCGTCGCAGCCGGGCAGGGTCGCCACTACGTGCTTGCCGGTGTCGCGCCCCCTGGCCCCGCGCAGCTCGCGCTCGGCGCCGTTGGCCGAACGCAGGATCCAGGGCTGGTAGCGGAAGATCTGCGCGCGCGGCTCGGTCCAGGACTCGAGCCTGACGTCGCCGCGCACGCCGAAGGCGCCCGTCACCCGGCCCAGCAGAATCAGCTTCCGCGGTGCTGGAGTGGGACGCCCTGCGTCGTTCATGTCAGGTACCGGCCGCCGCCAGGGGCGGCCGTCGCCATCAGGCGGCCTGGGCCTGGCCCTGGGCCTTGACCACTTCCTTGTACAGGCTGCGGACCTTGTCCGTCAGCTGCGCGCCGTTGCCCACCCAGTAGTCGACGCGGGCGATGTCCAGCACAACGCGCTGCTCGTTGCCCTGGGCAACGGGGTTGTAGTAGCCGACGCGCTCGATGTTGCGGCCGTCGCGGGCGCTGCGCGAGTCGGTGACGACGATGTGGTAGAACGGGCGCTTCTTGGCGCCGCCGCGGGTGAGACGGATCTTGACCATGTGTTTTTCGTGTTGCCCAGTCGCCAGGATGACGAGGTAAGCCGGCGATTCTAGCCGAACACCGCCGCCAGGGAAACCACCCCGCCCCGCCCGGCCGCCTTGCCGGCCACCCCGCCCGGCCGCGACCCGCACCGCTGCGGGCTCCTGCCCCCGCTTCGCGGGCGCGCGATCCCTGGTGAATTACGCGCAGCATGACCAAAGTCATGCAACCGCGGCAAACCGCTCCCGTACCATCACCGGGCAGGCGTCGCGCCGGGCGCACAGCCCGGCCAGGGAAAGCGGCGCCGCGACCCCAGGCCTTGCCCCGTACACCTCCCCCACGGTGGGCCCTGCGCCCGCCGCCCTGATGGACTACCGATGAAAAAGCTGCCCCGCCTCCTCAAAGCGCTCCTGGTCCTCGGCCTGGTGCTGGCCCTGGTCCTGCTGTGGCGGGGCTGCTCCGGGAAGGAGGACGCGCCTCCGGGCGGCGGTCGCGGCGGCTGGGGCGAGCGCCCGCCGACCCCGGTGCGCGTGGCCACCGCCGAGCGCGGCCCGCTGGACCTGGAGATCAAGGCGCTGGGCACCGTCACCCCGCTGCGCACGGTGACCGTGCGCCCGCGGGTCGAGGGCGAGCTGCTGCGCATCGCCTTCGACGAGGGCCAGCAGGTCCGCGCCGGCCAGCTGCTGGCCGAGATCGACCCGGCCCCGTTCCAGGTGCGCCTGGCCCAGGCCGAGGGCGCGCAGAAGCAGAACCTGGCCGAGCTGGAGAACACCCGCATCCAGTTGCAGCGCTTCCGCGACCTGGCCGGCGCCAACTACGTCTCCGCCCAGGAAGTGGCCGACCTGCAGGCGCGCGTGCGCCAGTTCGAGGGCCGCCGCGAGAGCGACCAGGCCGCGGTGGACGAGGCCCGCCTGCAGCTGCAGTACACCCGCATCACCGCGCCGATCGACGGCCGCATCGGCCTACGCACGGTGGACGTGGGCAACCTGGTGCGCGCCGGCGACGAGGGCGGGATCGCCACCATCACCCAGACCCGTCCGATCAGCGTGGTGTTCGCCCTGCCCGAAGGCGTGCTGCCCTCGGTGCAGGCGGCGGTGCGCGGGGGCCAGGCGCTGGCGGTGCAGGCCTGGGACCGCGACGAGCGCCAGCCGCTGGCCAGCGGCACCCTGTCCAGCCTGGACAACCGCATCGACGTGCAGACCGGCACCCTGCGCCTGCGCGCCCTGTTCGAGAACGCGGACGAGTCGCTGTTCCCCAACCAGTCGGTCAACGTGCGCCTGCGCCTGGGCAGCGCGGACGTGGTCTCGATCCCCGATGCGGCGGTGCAGTTCGGCAACCGCGGCACCTATGTGTACGTGGTGGGCGAGGACGACACCGCCAGCGTGCGCGAGGTGAAGCTGGGCGCCAGCCACGAGGGCCGGGTGGCCGTGCTCGAGGGCCTGGCGGACGGCGAGCGCGTGGTGCTCGAGGGCCTGGACCGCCTGCGCGAGGGCGGCAAGGTGCAGGTGGTCGACGCCGACGGCGTGCCGGTCGCGGCCGACGCCGGCAGGCCCGTCGACGCCGCGGCTGGTGGCAGCAAGGCGGCCGCCGCGCGATGAACCTGTCCCGCCCGTTCATCCTGCGCCCGGTGGCGACCTCGCTGCTGATGCTGGCGCTGCTGCTGTCGGGCCTGTTCGCCTACCGCCTGCTGCCGGTCTCGGCGCTGCCCCAGGTCGATTACCCGATCATCCAGGTGCTCACCCTGTACCCGGGCGCCAGCCCGGCGGTGACCACCAGCGCGGTGACCGCGCCGCTGGAGCGGCGCCTGGGCCAGATCCCGGGCCTGAACCAGATGACCTCGACCAGCTCCGGCGGGGCCTCGGTGATCACCCTGCAGTTCTCGCTGGAGGTGGACCTGGGGGTGGCCGAGCAGGAGGTGCAGGCCGCGATCAATGCCGCCTCCAACTTCCTGCCCAACGACCTGCCGATGCCGCCGGTGTACCGCAAGGTCAACCCGGCCGACACCCCGATCCTGACCCTGGCGGTGACCTCGCCTTCGATGGCCCTGCCCGAGGTCTACGACCTGGTCGACACACGCATGGCCCAGCGCCTGTCGCAGCTGCCGGGCGTGGGCCTGGTGAGCCTGGCCGGCGGGCAGCGCCCTGCCGTGCGCATCCAGGTCAACCCGCAGGCGCTGGCCGCCGCGGGCCTGGGCATGGGCGACATCCGCCGCGCGATCGGCGCGGCCAACGTGAACATGCCCAAGGGCAGCTTCGACGGCCCCACCCGCGCCACCATGCTCGACGCCAACGACCAGATGCGTTCGGCCGAGGAGTACCGGCAGCTGGTGCTGGCCTGGAACGACGGCGCGCCGCTGCGCCTGGGCGACGTCGCCACCGTGGAGAAGGGGCCGGAGAACAGCCAGCTCGCCGCCTGGTCGGGCAAGGCCCCGGCGATCCTGGTCAACATCCAGCGCCAGCCCGGCGCCAACGTGATCGAGGTGGTGGACCGGATCCACGCCCTGCTGCCGCAGCTGCGCGCCTCGATGCCGGCGGCGGTGGACGTGGCCGTGCTCAGCGACCGCACCGAGTCGATCCGCGCCTCGATCAAGGGCGTGCAGCACGAGCTGCTGCTGGCGATCGGCCTGGTGGTGCTGGTGACCTTCGTGTTCCTTCGCACGGTGCCGGCCACGATCATTCCCTCGATCGCGGTGCCGCTGTCGCTGGTGGCCACCTTCGGGGTGATGCTGCTGGCCGGGTTCTCGCTCAACAACCTGACCCTGATGGCGCTGACCATCGCCACCGGCTTCGTGGTCGACGACGCGATCGTGATGCTGGAGAACATCGCCCGGCGCATGGAGGACGGCGAAGGCCCGATGGAGGCCGCGCTCAACGGCGCGCGCCAGATCGGCTTCACCCTGGTCTCGCTGACGGTGTCGCTGGTCGCCGTGCTGATCCCGCTGCTGTTCATGGGCGACGTGGTCGGCAAGCTGTTCCACGAGTTCGCGATCACCCTGGCGGTGGCCATCGGCATCTCGCTGGTGGTCTCGCTGACCCTGACTCCGATGCTGTGCGCGCGCTTCCTCAAGGCCGGGCACGGCCATGGCGAGGCCGGCGCCGACGGCGCCCAGGGCGACATGTTCGACCGCGTGGTGGCGCTGTACGACCGCGGCCTGCACTGGGTGCTGGCGCGGCAGCCGCTGATGCTGGGCGCCACCGCGGCCACCCTGGCCCTGACCGTCGCGCTGTACATCGCCGTGCCCAAGGGCTTCTTCCCGGTGCAGGACGCCGGCCTGATCCAGGGCATCAGCGAGGCGCCGCAGTCGGTCTCGTTCGAGGCCATGGCGCGCCGCCAGCAGGCGCTGGCCGACGCCATCCTCGCCGATCCGGACGTGGCCACCCTGTCCTCCTTCATCGGCGTGGACGGCAGCAACGCCACGCTCAACAGCGGCCGCTTCCTGATCGAACTCAAGCCGCACGCCGAGCGCAGCGCCGGCGCGCTGGAGATCATCGAGCGGATCAAGCGTCGCGCCGCCGCGGTGCCGGGCATCGACCTGTACCTGCAGCCGGTGCAGGAGCTGAGCATCGAGGACCGGGTCAGCCGCACCCAGTACCAGTTCGCCCTGACCACCCCGGACCTGGACGAGCTGTCGCGCTGGACCGGGGCGATGCTGCAGGCGCTGCGCAAGCACCCGGCCCTGGCCGACGTGGCCAGCGACCTGCAGGACCAGGGCCTGCAGGCCTGGCTGGACATCGACCGCGACGCGGCCGCGCGCCTGGGCGTGTCGGTCTCGGCGATCGCCGACGCGCTGTACGACGCCTTCGGCCAGCGCCAGGTCTCGACCATCTTCACCCACGCCAACCAGTACCGGGTGGTGCTGGAAGCCGATCCGCGCTTCCAGCTGGGACCGGAGGCGATCGGCCGCATCCACGTGGCCACCACCGACGGCCGGCAGACGCCGCTGTCGGGCCTGGCGCGCGTGGAGACCCGCCCGACCCCGCTGCAGGTCAGCCACCTGGGCCAGTTCCCGGCGGTGACCTTCTCCTTCAACCTGGCGCCGGGCGCCTCGCTGGGCGAGGCGGTGGCGGCGATCGAGCAGGCGCGTGCCGACATCGGCATGCCGGCCAGCGTCGAGCTGCGCCTGCAGGGCGCGGCGCAGGCGTTCCGCAACTCGCTCTCCAGCACCCTGTGGCTGATCCTGGCCGCGGTGCTGGTGATGTACATCGTGCTGGGCGTGCTCTACGAGAGCTTCATCCACCCGGTGACCATCCTCTCCACCCTGCCCTCGGCCACGGTGGGCGCGCTGGCGGCGCTGCTGCTGTCCGGGCGCAGCCTGGACCTGATCGCGGTGATCGGCATCATCCTGCTGATCGGCCTGGTGAAGAAGAACGCGATCATGATGATCGACTTCGCCCTGGAGGCCGAGCGCGAGCAGGGACTGGCGCCGCGCGAGGCGATCCACCGCGCCGCCCTGCTGCGCTTCCGCCCGATCCTGATGACCACCCTGGCGGCACTGTTCGCGGCCATCCCGATGGTGTTCGCCTCCGGCTCCGGCGCCGAGCTGCGCCAGCCGCTGGGCCTGGTGATGGTCGGCGGCCTGCTGGTGAGCCAGGTGCTGACCCTGTTCACCACCCCGGTGGTGTACCTGTTCTTCGACCGCCTCTCGCGCCGCCGCGAGGCGGCGGCCGAAGGCGCCGGCGCGGCGGCCTGACATGCACGAAGGCGCCTCGCCCAACCTGTCGCGGGTGTTCATCGAGCGCCCGGTCGCCACCGTGCTGCTGGCGGTGGCGGTGGTGCTGTGCGGCCTGCTGGCCCTGCGCCAGCTGCCGGTGGCGCCGCTGCCGCAGGTCGACTACCCCGCGATCCAGGTCAGCGCCAGCATGCCCGGCGCCAGCCCCGAGTCGATGGCGGCCACCGTGGCCACCCCGCTGGAGCGGGCGCTGGGCAGCATCCCCGGGATCACCCGCATCACCTCCAGCAGCAACCAGGGCAGCACCCGCGTCGACCTGCAGTTCTCGCTGGACCGCGACATCGACGAGGCCGCGCGCGAGGTCCAGGCCGCGCTCAACGCCGCGCGCGCGCAGCTGCCCTCGGGCATGCCGGGCATGCCGCAGTACCGCAAGATCAATCCGTCGCAGGCGCCGATCATGACCATCGCGCTGAGCTCGGACACGCTCACCCCGGCGCAGGTGTTCGACGTGGCCTCGACCGTGCTGGCGCAGAAGATCGCGCAGGTGCCGGGCGTGGGCGAGGTCGGCGTCGGCGGCGGCTCGCTGCCGGCGGTGCGGGTCTCGCTCAACCCCGGCGCGCTGAACCAGTACGGCATCGCCCTGGAGGACGTGGCCGCGGCGATCCGCAACGCCAACGCGCTGCGCCCGCTGGGCACGGTGGCCCGCGACGACCGCCAGTGGCAGGTCGAGGCCGGGCTGCAGCTGCGCACAGCGGAGGAATACCGCGACCTGGTGGTGGCCTGGCACGACGGCCGCGCGGTGCACCTGCGCGACGTGGCCCAGGTCGGCGAAGGCACCGAGAACCGCTACGCCTCCGGCTTCCACAACCGCCGCGCGGCGGTGCTGATGATGGTCAACCGCCAGCCGAACGCGAACATCATCCGCACCGTGGACGCGATCCACGGGCAGATGGACACGCTGCGGGCGCTGCTGCCGGCAGGCGTGGACATGAAGGTGGTGATGGACCGCTCGCCGGTGATCCGCGCCACCCTGCGCGAGGCCGAGGCCACCCTGGTGCTGGCGATCGGCCTGGTGGTGCTGGTGGTGCTGGCGTTCCTGGGCAGCTGGCGCGCGGCGCTGGTGCCCTCGCTGGCGATCCCGGTCTCGCTGTTCGGCGCGCTGGCGATCATCTGGCTGGCCGGGTTCTCGCTCAACACGCTGTCGCTGATGGCGCTGATCGTGGCCGCGGTGCTGGTGGTGGACGACGCCATCGTGGTGCTGGAGAACATCTCCCGGCACCTGGCCGCCGGCCTGTCGCCGGTGGCGGCGGCGATGCGCGGCGCCGGCGAGGTCGGCGCCACCCTGCTGTCGATGAACATCGCCCTGGGCGTGGTGTTCGTCTCGATCCTGTTCCTGGACGACTTCGTCGAGAAACTGTTCCGCGAGTTCTCGCTGACCCTGGTGGCGGCGATGGCGGTGTCGGTGGCGGTCTCGCTGAGCTTCACCCCGGCGCTGTGCTCGCGCCTGCTGCGCAGCGCCGGCCCGGACCGGGTGGTGCCGCCGTGGGAGCGGCTGGGCGAGCTGCTGTTCGGCGGCCTGCGCCGGCTGTACCTGCGTTCGCTGGACCGCAGCCTCGCCCGCCTGCCGCTGATGCTTTGCCTGCTGCTGGGCACGGTGGCGCTCAATGCCTACCTGTTCGCCAAGGTGCCCAAGGGCACGGTGCCGCAGCAGGACACCGGCCAGCTGCGCGGCTTCATCCGCGGCGACGACGGCCTCTCGTTCCAGGTGATGCAGCCGAAGATCCAGGCCTACCGCGAGTTCCTGCTGCAGGACCCGGCGATCGCCGACATCGCCGGCTACATCGGCGGCGGCACCGGGGTGAACAACGGCTTCGTGATGATGCAGATGAAGCCGCTGGCCGAGCGCAAGGTCTCCAGCCGCGAGGTGATCGACCGCCTGCGCCGGAACCTGCCCAAGGTGCCCGGCGGCAACCTGTGGTTCTGGGTGGACCAGGACATCCGCATCGGCGGCGGCAACGACGACGGCAACCTGGACCTGCAGCTGCTGGCCGGCGACATCGGGCCGCTGCGCGAGTGGACGCCGAAGGTGCAGGAGGCGCTGGCGGCGCTGCCGCAGCTGGTGGACGTGGACTCCAGCGGCGACGAGGGCATGCGCCAGGTGCGCCTGGAGATCGACCGCGAGGCGGCGGCACGGCTGGGCGTGGACATGCGCACGGTCGGCACCGTGCTCAACAACTCCTTCAGCCAGCGCCAGGTGGCCACGCTTTACGACAGCCTCAACCAGTACCGGGTGGTGATGGAGCTGGATCCGCGCTACACCACCTCGCCGGAGACGCTGGACCAGGTGTACGTGATCGCCGCCGGCGGCCACCGCGTGCCGCTTTCGGCGATCGCCAGCTGGGGCTACGGCATGGCCCCGGACCGGATCCAGCACCATTCGCAGTTCGTCTCCACCCGGATCAGCTTCGCCCTCGCCCCGGGCGTCACCCTGGGCGAGGCCACCGCGGCGATCGAGGACGCGATGGCGAAGATCATGCTGCCCACCGAGGTCCAGGCCCGGCTCGGCGACGAGGCCGGCAGCCTGCAGGACCTGCGCAACCGCCAGGCGTGGCTGATCCTGGGCGCGGTGCTGGCGGTATACCTGGTGCTGGGCGTGCTGTACGAGAGCCTGGTGCAGCCGCTGGCGATCCTGTCGATCCTGCCTTCGGCCGGGATCGGCGCGCTGGTCGCGCTGCTGCTGTTCGACGGCGAGCTCAACCTGATCTCGCTGCTGGGCCTGTTCCTGCTGGTGGGCGTGGTGATGAAGAACACCATCCTGATGGTGGACTTCGCGCTGGCGGCGCAGCGCGAGGGCCAGCCGGCGCAGGCGGCGATCCTGGAGGCGGCGAAGCTGCGCTTCCGCCCGATCCTGATGACCAGCGTGGCCGCGCTGCTGGGCATGCTGCCGCTGATGCTGGCCACCGGCGAGGGCTGGGAAATGCGCCGCCCGCTGGGCATCGCCATCGTCGGCGGCCTGCTGGTCAGCCAGGTGCTGACGCTCTACACCACCCCGGCGGTGTTCCTGGCCCTGGACCGGCTGCGCGAGCGGATGGCGGGAAGGACGGGATTGGTGGTTCGGGATTCGTGATTCGGGATTGGCAGGAGCGCTTGCTGGTACCGGCCGGGCTGGCGGAAGGGTCGTCGCCCGGATAACCCAAGCGCATCCGGGATCCAGGTGCGATTGCAGGCCCAACCCTGCGCGGCCGCGTCTCCGGGAGTGGGATCCGGATTCGGATTGGTCGTGGTCTGCAAGGCCACCATGGATTCCTGGCGACGCAGCCGCCTACGAATCACCAGTCACCAATCACCAATCCCGAATCACCAACCACCAATCCCCGTCACGCCAACGGCTCCCAGGGGGCATGGGCGGCGGCGGATGCCAGCAAGGCGTCCAGCTCCGGCGACGGCGCGAATTCCACCGTGTCGATGGCGGCGATGCGCTGCACGCCGCTGGCGTTGGCCGCGAACGCGGCGGCGAAGTCGCCGACCTCGCCCAGCGCGACCGGCCGCACCTGCTGCATGCAACCCAGGGTCCCAAGCCCGGCCTGCAGCAGCTGCTCGGCGGTGCCGCGCAGGGCCGGGCCCGCCGGCCAGGTGATGCCCCGCCCGTCCCAGAAGCCGATGTTCCAGACCGTGCCTTCCACCACCCGTGCGTCCGCGCCCGTGCCGTCCACGAACAGCGCATCGTCATAGCCGTCCCGCATGGCCAGGCGCCGGTGCTGGAACAGCGGGAAGGTGGCCACGTGCTTGAGGTGCGGGAACGGACGCACGAAGGCGACGCTGCGCACCCGGATCGCCTTGCCCGATGGCCGTGCCGGCGCGGTGGCGGAGACCAGCACGTCCGCCTGCAGCGCGCGCAGCGGCTGGCGGTGGTCGAAACCGCGCGCGAACACGGCCACGCGCAGGGAGCAGTCGCCGCCTTGTTCCGCCGCGGCCTGGGCCATCCAGGCCCGGACCTGGGCCTCATCAAGCGCAGCGTCGAACAGCTCGGCGTTGCCCTGGCCCAGCCGCGCCAGGTGCAGCTCCATGCCCTGGGCGCGGCCACCACGCACCTGCAACGCGGTGAAGTGGCCGTAGTTCACCTGCGCCAGCGCGCGCAGGCCCTCGGGATCGGAGGCGGCCGGGCGGCCGTTGAGCAGGAAGCTGCCCGAAGGCGGCTGCGTCATCGCGTCCTCCATCGTCCTCGACCGGGCCACCCGGCCGGCGCCGGGGCCGCGTGGCCAACCCGCGCGTGGATCAGCGGAACGGCATGCGGCCCATGCCGCCCATCATGCCCTGCAGGCCGCGCATCATCCCCTTCATGCCGCCGCGGCCCATCTTCGCCATCATCTTCTCCATCTGCTGGTACTGCTTCAGCAGCTTGTTGACGTCGGCCGGGGTGGTACCCGAACCGCGGGCGATGCGGGCACGGCGCGAGCCGTTGAGCAGGCCCGGGTTGCGCCGCTCCTTGGGGGTCATCGAGCCGATGATGGCGATCATGCGCGGCACCTCGCGGCTCTGCGCCACCTGCTGCTTGAGGTGCTCGGGCACCTGGCCGAGGCCGGGCAGCTTGTCGATCAGGCCGGCGATGCCGCCCATGTTCTGCATCTGCTCCAGCTGGTCGCGCATGTCGTTGAGGTCGAACTTCTTGCCCTTGGCGACCTTGGCGGCCAGTTTGGCGGCCTTCTCCTGGTCGACGGTCTGCTCGACCTGCTCCACCAGCGACAGCACGTCGCCCATGTCGAGGATGCGCGCGGCGACGCGGTCGGGGTGGAACACGTCCAGGCCGTCGACCTTCTCGCCGGTGCCGACGAACTTGATCGGCTTGCCGGTGATGTAGCGCACGGAGAGCGCCGCGCCGCCGCGGGCATCGCCGTCGGTCTTGGTCAGGACCACGCCGGTCAGCGGCAGGGCGTCGGAGAACGCCTTGGCGGTGTTGGCCGCGTCCTGGCCGGTCATGGCGTCGACCACGAACAGGGTCTCGGCCGGGTTGACCGCGGCGTGCAGGGCCTTGATCTCGGCCATCATCGCCTCGTCGATGGCGAGGCGGCCGGCGGTATCGACGATCAGCACGTCGACGAAGGATTTCTTCGCGTCCGCGATCGCGGCGCGGACGATGTCCTCCGGCTTCTGCCCGGCGTCGGACGGGAAGAACAGCACGCCGGTCTGCTCGGCCAGGGTCTTCAGCTGCTCGATCGCGGCCGGGCGGTACACGTCGGCGCTGACCACCATCACCTTCTTCTTGCGCTTTTCCTTCAGGTGCCTGGCCAGCTTGCCCACGGTGGTGGTCTTGCCCGCGCCCTGCAGGCCGGCCATCAGGATCACCGCCGGGGCCGGCACGTTGAGGTTCAGGTCGGCCGCCTGCGAGCCCATCACCGCGGTGAGCTCGTCGCGCACCACCTTGATCAGGGCCTGGCCCGGGGTCAGCGACTTGAGCACCTCCTGGCCAACCGCGCGCACCTTGATGCGCTGGATCAGGGCCTGCACCACCGGCAGGGCCACGTCCGCCTCCAGCAGCGCGATGCGCACCTCGCGCACGGCCTCGCTGATGTTGGACTCGGTCAGCCGGCCGCGGCCGCGCAGCCGCTCGAGGGTGCCGGACAGGCGCTGGGTCAGGGATTCGAACATTCGGGCGGACCGGAAGGCGGAAAACGGCCGGCGATTATAGCCGGCGCAGGCCAGGCGTCCCCGCGCGCGCCACCGTTCAGTCCGGCCTCGCCTCGAGCCGTTCCAGTTCGGCGGCGAAGCGGGTCATCAGCCGCACCAGTTCGTCCACCTCCCGCTCAGGCCATTCGCGGAACGCCTCGCGCGCCAGGCGCGCGCGCGCTTCGTCCAGCCGGTCGGTCATCTCCTTGCCCTTGGGCGCGACCAGCGCCTCGCGGATCCGGCGGTCCTGGGCATTGCCGCGGCGGGTGACCAGCTCCATCGCCTCGAGCCTGGCGACCTGGCGGCTGACGGTGGTGTAGTCCCGGCCCAGGCGCTCGGCCAGCTCCACCACGCCGATCGGGCCCATCCGCTCGATCGCCACCAGCAGGCGGAACAGGGCCTGGTCCAGGCGGATACCGGCGGCTGCGACCAGCCGCTGGTCGTTGCGGGGCCGGTTCATCACGCTGGCGATGGCGATCAGCGCGCCGTGCAGCTCCCTCATCCGGGCGGAAATATGTGTATCTTGCACATTCTTGGATCGGGCCATTACGGTGTCCTCCATGTGTGCATTTTGCACATTTTGGAGAAGCCCATGAAGACGCATACCGATGTCCTGATCTGTGGCGCCGGCGCCACGGGCCTGGTGCTGGCCCTCGACCTCGCCCGGCGCGGGATCCCGTTCCTCCTGGTCGACAAACTGGCACGGCCGTTCCACGGCTCCCGCGGCAAGGGCCTCCAGCCCCGCAGCCTGGAGATCTTCGAGGCCCTGGGCGTGCTGGACCGCCTGGCCGCGGCCGGCGGCCCCTACCCCCCGCTACGCCGGCACCTGCCGGATGGCGGCCACATCGACCTCCCGATCGGCGGCGACTTCCAGGACTCCCCTTCCACGCCCACCGAGCCCTACCGGATGCCGCTGATGGTCGCCCAGGCCACCACCGAGGCGATCCTGCGGGCACGCCTGCTGGAACTGGGCCACAGCCCCCGCTACGGACATGCCGTCGTCGGCTTCGACCAGGATGGCGACGGCGTGGACGTACGGGTCGAGGCCCCGGACGGCGTGCGCACCGTGCGCGCCCGCTACCTCGTCGGCGCCGATGGCGGCGGCAGCTTCGTCCGTCGGACGCTGGACATCGGCTTCCGCGGCCGGACCCTGGGCCAGCGCGCCCTGGTGGCGGACCTTGCCGTGACCGGGCTTGGCCGCGACGCCTGGCACCAGTTCAACGAAGCCAGCGACCGCCTGACCATGCTCTGCCCGCTGATGGGCACCGACGACCTGTTCCAGGTGCAGGCAGCCTTGCCTCCGACGGGGGACATCGACCTGTCTCCTGCCGGCCTGGAGGCGCTGCTGCGCGAACGCTGCAATGGCCTGGACCTGCGCGTCATCCGCGCGCCCTGGGCGTCGGTCTACGAGATGAACGCACGCCTGGCCGAGCGCTACCGTCTCGGCAGGGTGCTCCTGGCAGGCGACGCCGCCCACGTCCATCCGCCGACCGGCGGCCAGGGCCTGAACACCAGCGTGCAGGACGCATGGAACCTCGGCTGGAAGCTGGCGGCGGTGCTGCAAGGCGCGCCCGAGGCGCTGCTGGACACCTACGAGGCCGAACGCCGGGCGGTCGCGTCGGACATCCTCGAAATGTCCAGCCGGCTGCTCGACAACGCCCGCCGCGGCGACCATGGCCGCGGCCGCGAGACCCTGCAGCTGGAACTGGGATACCGCGAGGGGCCACTGGCCCCGGCGAGCACCTGCCCTGCTGCCGTGTGCCCCGGCGACCGGGCCCCGGATGCCCGCCTGCAGGGCGCGGCCGGCCAGGCCCGCCGCCTGTTCGACCTGCTCGGCGGTCCCCACTGGACGCTGCTGGCGGCCGGCGATCCCCGCCCCCTCCCGGCGACCGCGGGGATACGCACGCACGTCATCGGGCCGGCGGGAGAGCTGCGCGATGTCCACGGCGACTTCGCAGCCGCCTACGGACTGCCGCCCGGCGGCTGGGCCCTGGTGCGGCCGGACGGCTACCTGGGACCGATCGGGACCGGTGAGCAGCTGCCCGGCCTCCAGGACTGGCTGGCCCAGGTCCTGCCGCCCCCAGCCAGTTGATCGGACAATATTTGTCATTGCAAATATTGCGCGGGCGAGTATCATCCCCGCGCATGCCCTCCTCCATCTGCACCGGCTCCGCCCTGGGCCTGCTCGTGCGGCAGGTCCGCGATGCCATGCGTGCCCGCTGGCAGCACGAGCTGGTCACGGTCGGCCACGACCTCACCTTCAGCCAGTTCCTGACCATCAAGAAGCTGGCCGACGGCGTGGCCAACGCGACCGAACTGGCGCGCATCGCCGAACTCAGCCCGGGGGCCATGACCCGCCTGCTGGACAGGCTGGAGGCCCGCGGGCTGATCGTCCGCAGCGCTGATCCGGGCGACCGCCGCGCGCTCAACATCCGCCTGACCGACGCCGGCAAGCAGATCGCCCGCGACATCGCCCAGTGCGGCGAGCGCGTCCGCGACGTCGCCCTCGCGGGCCTGGACGACGCCCAGCGCGCGCAGTTCATCAGCCTGCTGGAGCAGGTCCGCGACAACCTTTCCATTCCGGAATCCTGACCGATGCATCCCCGCCCCCTCCCCGGCCGCCCCGTGGCGGCCCTAGGCACGTTGTTCCTTGCGCTGGCGCTGGCCGGTTGCGCCAGCACCGGTGGACTGGAACCGGCGGCCCAGCCACAGGACGCCGACAGCCATGAAGTGGCCCGCAGCCTCGCCGGCGCGCCGCTCAGCGAAGCCGGCTTCCCCCGCCAGGACTGGTGGCGCGCCTTCGGCGACCCGCAGCTGGACGCGCTGGTCTCCGAAGCGCTGGACGGCACCCCTTCGCTGGCCGCTGCCGATGCGCGCCTGCGCAAGGCACGCGCCCAGGCCGGGCTGGCCGACGCGGCGCGCAAGCCGGTCGTCGCCGGCAGCGCCCAGTACGCGGTGGCCCAGCTGCCCGAGGGCCTGGCCGGCGAGGAGCTGGGTGGCCAGCTGATGCACAACGCGGTGCTGATGCTCAACTTCGAGTGGCCGCTGGACGTGTGGGGCGGCAGGCGCGCCGACTACGAGGCCGCGCTGGGCGAGGCCCGCGCCAGCCAGATCGAGGCCCAGGCCGCACGCCTGTCCCTGGCCGCGAACGTGGCGCGCAGCTACATCGCCCTGGCCCAGGCCCACGAGGCGCACGACATCGCCCTGCGCGAGCAGCAGCGCAGCGAGCGCCTGCTGCAGCTGGGCCGCCAGCGCGTGGACGCCGGCATCGACGGCGCGCTGTCGCTGCGCAACGCCGAGACCGCCATCGCCACGGCCAAGGCCCAGGTGGAGGCGGCGCAGCAGCAGATCGACGCCCTGCGCACTGCCCTGGCCGCGCTGCTGGGCCAGGGCCCGGACCGCGGCCTGGACATCGCCCGCCCACGCCTGCTGCAGGCTCCCGCGCCGGCGCTGCCGGGGGTGCTGCCGAGCGAACTGCTGGGCCACCGCCCCGATGTGGTCGCCGCGCGCTGGCGGGTCGAGGCCGCGGCGCAGGGCATCAGGTCGGCGAAGGCCATGTTCAGGCCCGCCATCGACCTCAGCGGCCTGGTCGGCCTGGCCGCCACCGACTTCGCCGACCTGTTCGACGGCGACGCCGTGCTCGGCTTCGGCGGCCCGGCAATCAGCCTGCCGATCTTCGACGCCGGCGCGCGCCGCAACCGGCTGGATGCGCGCAATGCCGACTACGACCTGGCCGTGGCCCGCTACAACCAGGGCGTGGTCGATGCCCTGCACGAGGTGACCGACGCAGTCCAGGCGATCCGCTCGCTGGACGCGCAGGAACGCTCGCTGCAGGAGGCGCGCGCCTCCGCCGAGGCCGCGCTGCAGCTGGCCGAGGCCCGCTACCACGCCGGCATCGGCAGCCAGCTCGAGGTGCTGTCCGCGCAGCGTCCGCTGCTGCAGGTCGAGCAGCAGCTGGCGGCGCTGCGCGCGCAGCGCTACCTGGCCGCGGTCGACCTCGACCGCGCGCTTGGCGGCGGCATGTCCTTCGACGCGCCCGCTACCGCATCCACCGCCTCCGAACCGAACTCCTGAGCCCCCCACGCCCATGACCACCGAAACCAATCCGCAAGTGACCGCGCCGGCCGCGCCCGCCAGCAATGGCAAGCGCCAGCGCGCCCTGAAGATCCTGCTGCTGGTCGTGGTCCTGGCCGGCGCCGCCTGGCTGGCCTGGTACCTGCTGTACGCCCGCTGGCACGAGGACACCGACGACGCCTACGCCCAGGGCAACGTGGTGAGCGTGGTGCCGCAGACCGCCGGCACCGTGGTCGGCATCCAGGCCGACGACGGCGACCGGGTCGAGGCCGGCCAGGTGCTGGTGCAGCTGGACCCGAACGACGCCCAGGTCGCCTACGACCAGGCCGTGGCCAACCTGGCCGCGACCGTGCGCCAGGTGCGCGGTTACTTCGGCAGCGCCGACGCTGCCCAGGCCGAACTGCGCGCGCGCCAGGTCGCGGTCGAGCAGGCACGCGCCGACGTGAAGCGCCGCGAGGGCCTGGTCGCCAGCGGCGCGATCTCGCGCGAGGAACTGGCCCACGCCCGCGACGTGCTCGCCGCCGCCGAGGCCGCGCTGGGCACCGCCCGGGGCAACCTGCAGCGCAGCCGCGCCCTGGTCGATGCCACCACCGTGCAGGAGCAGCCGCAGGTGCAGGCCGCCGCCTCGCAGCTGCGCCAGGCCTACCTGGGACTGCAGCGCACCGCGATCGTCGCCCCGGTGTCCGGCTACGTGGCCAGGCGCCAGGTGCAGCTGGGCCAGCGCGTGCAGCCCGGCGCCACGCTGATGACCGTGGTGCCGCTGGAGCAGATGTGGGTGGAGGCCAACTTCAAGGAAACCCAGCTGGCGCGCATGCGCATCGGCCAGCCGGTCGAGGTCAGGGCCGACCTGTACGGCGGCAGCGTCCGCTACCAGGGCAAGGTCGCCAGCCTCGGCCTGGGCACCGGCAGCGCGTTCTCCCTGCTGCCGGCGCAAAACGCCTCGGGCAACTGGATCAAGATCGTGCAGCGCGTGCCGGTGCGGATCGAGCTGGACCCGGAGCAGCTGGCCACCCATCCGCTGCGCCTGGGCCTGAGCATGCATGTCGACGTGGACGTGCGCGATGACAGCGGCCAGGTGCTGGCGCAGTCGCGCGGCGAAGGCGAGCCGCGCTTCTCCACCGCCGTCTACCGCAGGCAGCTGGACGAGGCCAACGCGCTGATCACCCGGATCATCGAGCAGAACCTGCCGCGCGCGCACGGCTGACGGACGCCCTCCCCCATGTCCTCCACCGCCGCCACCGCCCCCGGATCCGGCGCCGCGCCACGCGCGGCCGCCGCGGCCCAGCCATTCCGTCCGCCCAGCGTGGCCCTGGCCACCCTGGGCCTGGCGCTCGCCTCGTTCATGCAGGTGCTGGACACCACGATCGCCAACGTCTCGCTGCCGACCATCTCCGGCAACCTCGGCGCCAGTGCCAACCAGGCGACCTGGGTGATCACCTCGTTCGCGGTCAGCAACGCCATCGCCCTGCCGCTGACCGGCTTCCTCAGCCGCCGCTTCGGCGAGGTGCGCCTGTTCCAGTGGGCGACCCTGGCCTTCGTCGTCGCCTCCCTGCTGTGCGGCATCTCGCAGAGCATGGGCATGCTGGTGGCATCGCGCGCCCTGCAGGGCTTCGTCTGCGGCCCGATGTACCCGGTGACCCAGGCCCTGCTGCTGTCGATCTATCCACCGGCCAAGCGCGGCCAGGCCATCGCCCTGCTGGCGATGGTCACCGTGGTCGCGCCGATCGCCGGCCCCATCCTCGGCGGCTGGATCACCGACAACTACAGCTGGGAGTGGATCTTCTTCATCAACGTGCCCATCGGCCTGTTCGCCGCCTGGGTGGTGAGCTCGCAGATGAAGGGCCGGCCGGAGCGCACCGAGAAGCCGAAGATGGACTACATCGGCCTGGCCACCCTGGTGCTGGGCGTGGGCGCGCTGCAGATCATGCTCGACCTGGGCAACGAGAAGGACTGGTTCCAGTCCACCGAGATCGTGGTCCTGACCATCATCGCGGTGGTCGCGCTGGCGGTGTTCGTGATCTGGGAGCTCACCGAGAAGGATCCGATCGTCAACCTGCGCCTGTTCCGCCACCGCAACTTCGCCGCCGGCACGGTGGCGATGGTCACGGCCTACGCCGCGTTCTTCGCCATCGGCCTGATGGTGCCGCTGTGGCTGCAGCGGAACATGGGCTACACCGCGATCTGGGCCGGCTTCGCCACCGCGCCGATCGGCATCCTGCCGGTGCTGCTGACCCCGTTCGTGGGCAAGTACGCCACCCGCTTCGACCTGCGCATGCTGGCCAGCCTCGCCTTCGTGGCGATGGCCACCACCAGCTTCATGCGCGCCGGCTTCAACCTGGACGTGGACTTCCAGCGCGTGGCGATGATCCAGCTGGTGCAGGGCATCGGCGTGGCCCTGTTCTTCATGCCGGTGCTGACCATCCTGCTGTCGGACCTGGAGCCGCACGAGATCGCCGCCGGGTCCGGCCTGGCCACCTTCGTGCGCACCCTGGGCGGCAGCTTCGCCGCCTCGCTGACCACCTGGGCCTGGAACCAGCGCACCACCATCCACCATGCGCGCCTGACCGAGCACCTGCCCGCCAGCGACGAAGGCGTGCGCCAGCTGGCGATCCAGCTGGGCCAGGGCGACCTCACCCGCGGGGCGCTGATGCTCAACCAGGAGATCGGCCAGCAGGCCGCGCAGATCGGCTTCAACGAGATCTTCCACCTGCTTGGCATCATCTTCCTGGCGGTGATCGTGCTGGTGTGGTTCGCGCGGCCGCCGTTCACGGCCAAGGGGCCGCGGCCGGTGGGCGGCGACCACTGAGCGCGCCCGCCGCCGCGGCGGGCGCGCAGCACGGCCACACACAGTGCCGCCCCGGGCACCGCGCCAGGCTGGCATGATGGCCGGCCCATCCCTCCCGCGCCGCCGCCAGCGGTGACGCCGCGACGCTGCCTTGGCGCCCGCCGTGGCGGTCAAGGCAACCCATGGCATTCCGGTTGGCCGCGGCGCTATGCGACACTCACGCGATGACAATCGTTCTCATTGCCGCACTTGCCTACCTGACCGCCGCGGGCCTGCTGTTCCGCGCCATGGGCCAGGGCCGGCCGCAGCCGGGACGCGCCTGGCTGGCCGCGGCGGCACCGGCGGTCCTGCTGCACGCCGCCTACCACCTCCTCGTCGCCTGGCGCACGCCCGGCGGCCCGGACATGCACTTCTTCTCCGCCCTGTCGCTGGTGGGCATGGGCATGGCCGGCATGACCATGCTGGTGGGCGCGCGCGGACGCATGGCCGCGCTGGGCGTGTTCGCCTTCCCGCTGGCGGCGGCGCTGCTGGTCGCCTACCACCTGCACGGGCACACCACCTCGACGGTGCTGGGCTGGCGCCTGCAGCTGCATGCCTGGCTGGCGCTGCTGGCCTACGCCACCCTGGCCATCGCCGCGGTGCTGGCGGTGATGCTGCGCATCCAGGAGCGCGCGTTGCGCCGGCGCACCTTCAGCACCTGGCTGCGCTCGCTGCCGCCGCTGACCGAACTGGAGTCGCTGCTGTTCCGCACGATCGGCGCCGGCTTCGCCCTGCTGAGCCTGACCCTGCTGACCGGCGTACTTTTCGTCGAGGACTTCCTGTCCCAGCACCTGGTGCACAAGAGCGTGCTGAGCATGCTGTCGTGGCTGGTGTTCGGCGGCCTGCTGCTGGGCCGCTGGCGCTACGGCTGGCGCGGCGTGCGCGCGGTGCGCTGGACCCTGACCGCGATGGTGCTCCTGCTGCTGGCCTTCTTCGGCAGCAAGTTCGTGCTGGAACTGGTGCTGGGCAGGCCCTGAACCGCCATGCGCTCGACCGCACGGCGCCCACACCGGCCCACCCGTAGCCGGCCCGCTCCCCGCGGGGCGGCGGTCCTGGCCGCGGCCCTCGCCGCGCTGCTGCCCCCGGCATCGGCGCTGGCCACGCCGCCGGATGCCGGCCAGGTGCAGCGCCAGGCCGAGCGCGCGCTTGGCATGGCGCCGGTGGCGCCGCCCGCGCCCGCGACGCGCGAACAGCCCGCGGCCGACGAAGCCGGGCCGCGGTTCGAGGTCCGCCGCTTCCGCCTGGAAGGCGCCACCCTGCTGCCGGAGGCGACCCTGCAGGAAGCGCTGGCGCCCTGGCGCGACCGCCCGCTGCGCTTCTCCGACCTGCAGGCGGCCCTGCGCCGGATCGTGGCGCTCTACCGCGCCCACGGCTGGTTCGCCCGCGCCGAACTGCCGGAACAGGACATCACCGACGGCACGGTCGTCGTGCAGGTGCTGGAAGGCCGCCTTGGCCGGATCGGCGTGCTGGACGCAGGCAGCCGCGCGCGCGGCGACTTCGTGGCCGCCATGGCCGGCCGCGGCCTGCGTGCCGGCGAGCCCTATCCCGTGTGGCGGCTGGAGCGCGGCCTGTTGCTGGCCAACGACCTGCCGGGCGTGTACGTCGACGGTGTGCTGCAACCCGGCCAGGAACCGGGCACCAGCGACCTGGTGCTGCAGGTCGAGGACGGCCCGCTGTTCGGCGGCAGCCTCGCGGTCGGCAACGACGGCAGCCGCTACACCGGGCGCGCGCAGGCGATCGGCCGGCTGACCGTGGACAACCCCAGTGGCTACGGCGACCAGCTCGGCGCCACCGTGATGCGCGGCGAGGAGCTGGAGTACGCCGGCGCCAGCTACACCCTGCCGCTGGGCGCCACCGGCCTGCGCGGCAGCCTCGGCTATACCGACCTGCATTACCGCCTGGGCAAGGAGTTCGAGGAGCTGGAGGCGCGCGGCGCCTCGCGCCTGTACCGCGCCGGCGTGAGCTATCCCCTGCTGCGCAGCGAGGCGGCCAACCTCGAGATGGAGCTGGCCTGGGCCCGGCGCCTGCAGGAAGACGCCAGCCTCGGCGAGGAGCTGCGCCGGCGCCGCCTGCACGACCTGACCCTGAGCCTGTTCGGCGATGCCGTGCACGCCGGCAGCGGCCATACCGCCTGGATCCTGGACCTGGCCCATGGCCGCGTGCGCCTGGGCCTTCCGGTCGAGCTGGAGTTCGACAGCGCCGGCGTGCACGGCGATTTCTCCCTCGCCCGGCTGGAGCTGCGCCACGACCGCTGGCTTGGCCGGGACTGGTACCTGCGCGCGCGCGTCAACGGCCAGTGGGCCGACGGCAACCTCGATTCCTCGCAGCAGTTCGTGCTCGGCGGCCCCTCGGGCGTGCGCGGCTATCCGGTCAACGAGGCGCCCGGCGACAGCGGCGCGCTGGCCCAGCTGGAACTGCACCGTGTGTTCCCGGCGCCGGGCAGCAGCGAGGTCGACGCCTTCCTGTTCGCCGACGGCGGCCGCATCCGCGCGCGCCAGGATCCCTGGGACCCGGCGCTGGTCAACCGCTACGGCCTGGCCGCGGCCGGGCTGGGCCTGCGCTGGTACCGCCGCGGCACCACCCTGGGCCTGGCGCTCGCCGCACCGCTGGGCGACAACCCGGGCGGCCTGGACGGCGCCAACCAGGATGGCACCCGCCGCGGGCCGCAGCTATGGTTCAACCTGCGCCAGCGCTTTTCGCCATGACCCACCGCTCCGGCCCTAGCGAGTACACCGCCATGCGCCCGACCCGCATCCATGTCCTGTGCCTGGCCACGGCCGCCACCCTGGCGCTTGCGGCCGGCGCCGGCGCGCAAGAGCGCGATGCCCTGCCGCAGGACGGGCGCGTGGTCGCCGGCAAGGCCGACCTGGCCCGCCACGAGCGCAGCCTCACCATCACCCAGCACAGCCAGCGCGCGATCCTGGAATGGCGCAGCTTCGACATCGGCGCCGATGCCGCCGTGCACTTCGTCCAGCCCGATGCCTCGGCGGTGGTGCTCAACCGGGTGCTGGGCGGGCAGCCTTCGCGCATCGCCGGCCGGCTTTCCGGCAACGGCCACGTCTACCTGGTCAACGCCGCCGGCGTGCTGTTCGCGCCCGGCGCGCAGGTGGACGTGGGCCGGCTGGTGAGCACCGGCCTGGACATCGCCGACAGCGAATTCATGGCCAGCGACGGCCGCTTCGACCAGGCCGCTCCGGAAGGCCTGCTGCCGATGGCGCCGGGCGCAGGCAATCCGCCGCTGCCCCTGCGGGTCGCCGATCCGCAAGCGGAAGATGCCGAACCGCCGGCCGGCGCAGGCGCCGCGCCCGGCCGCGGCCTGCTGACCCTGGATGCGGGTGCCGGCGGGCACCTGCGCATCGGCCTGCAGCCGGAGCAGGTGCAGGCGCTGGTCGACGAGGGCGGCCTGCAGGAGGATGGCGGGGACCTGGTGCTGTCGGATGCCGGCAGCGCCGCCCTGGTTTCCAGCGCGGTGGCCACGGGCACCACGCCGCAGGCGCGCGGCGTGGCCGTGCGCGACGGTCGGGTGCTGCTGGTGGCCGTTCCCGCCGGCGCCGCCCCGGCGGCGCCGCAGGCCTCCGCACCCGGCCGTCCCTGAGGCGCCGCCGCGCTCAGGCGTGTTCCAGCGCGTCGGCCAGGCGCTCGACCGCGATCACTTCCAGGTCCTTGTACTTCGCGCCGCCACGCGGGGCGTTGGCCCTGGGCACGATCGCGCGCCGGAAGCCATGCGTGGCCGCCTCGCGCAGGCGCTCCTCGCCATTGGGCACCGGGCGGATCTCGCCGGACAGGCCGACCTCGCCGAAGGCGATGGTCTTGTCCGGCAGCGGCTGGTCGCGCAGCGAGGACAGCACCGCCAGCAGCACCGGCAGGTCGGCCGCGGTCTCCTGCACGCGGATGCCGCCGACCACGTTGACGAACACGTCCTGGTCGCCGACCGCCACGCCGCCATGCCGGTGCAGCACCGCCAGCAGCATGGCCAGGCGGTTCTGCTCCAGGCCCACCGCGACCCGGCGCGGGTTGGACAGCGGCGAGGAATCCACCAGCGCCTGCACCTCCACCAGCAGCGGACGGGTGCCCTCGCGGGTCACCATCACGCAGCTGCCGGGCTGGCGCGCGCTGCCGGAGAGGAAGATCGCCGAAGGGTTGGGCACTTCCTTCAGGCCCTTCTCGCCCATCGCGAACACGCCCAGCTCGTTGACCGCGCCGAAGCGGTTCTTGAACGCGCGCAGCACGCGGAAGCGGCTGCCGCTCTCGCCCTCGAAGTACAGCACCGCGTCGACCATGTGCTCGAGCACGCGCGGGCCGGCGATGCCGCCCTCCTTGGTGACGTGGCCGACCAGGAACACCGCGGTGCCGGTCTCCTTGGCGTAGCGCACCAGGCGCGCGGCGCTCTCGCGCACCTGGCTGACCGAGCCCGGCGCGGCGGTCAGGGTCTCGGTCCACAGGGTCTGCACCGAGTCGGCCACGATCAGCCGCGGCTTGGCCTCCGCCGCGTGCTGCAGGATCGATTCGACCCCGGTCTCGGCCAGCGCCTGCAGGTTGTCCAGCGGCAGGTCCAGGCGCACCGCGCGCCCGGCCACCTGGGCCAGCGATTCCTCGCCGGTGACGTACAGCGCCGGCAGCTGCGCGGCCATCTTCGCCACCGCCTGCAGCAGTAGGGTGGACTTGCCGATGCCCGGGTCGCCGCCGACCAGCACCACCGCGCCCTCGACCAGGCCGCCGCCCAGGACCCGGTCCAGCTCGCCGATGCCGGTGGACACGCGCACCTCGGCGGCCTGGGTGACGTCCTTCAGCGCGGTGACCTTCGGCGGGTCGACCTTGCCGGCCCAGCCGCTGCGACGCGCCGCCGGCGTCGCCGTGCCCGCGGCGGAGGCCGGCTCCAGCACCACCTGCGAGAGCGAGTTCCAGGCACTGCACTCGCCGCACTGCCCTTGCCACTTGCTGTACTCGGCGCCGCATTCGCCGCACACGTAGGCGGTGCGCGCCTTGCCCGGTTTCGCCATGGCCATCGATGCCTTTCGTCCAACGAGGGCGGCAGCATACCCGCCGCGGTTCGCGCCGGCTGAGACGCACGCGCCCGGCCGGGCAGGCCAAGGCAGGCGGCCCGCCGCCGCGCGCACCGCCGATGCCCCGTCCCCGGCCCCGCTGGCCTGCGCGGCGCCTGTCCGGTTAGAATCGCGCCCCCGGCCGCTGCGGCGCCCGGCCTGCCGGAATAGCTCAGTTGGTAGAGCGGCGCATTCGTAATGCGTAGGTCGTAGGTTCGAATCCTATTTCCGGCACCAATCCCGAACGCCCGGCCCCGTGCCGGGCGTTCGTCCTTCCGGCCGCCCTAGCCTTCCACCTCCGCTCCCGGCGGCGTCATCGCCAGCGGCCCGGATCCAGCCATCAAGCGACGGCACTCCAGGCCCGGGCAGCCGCTGATTGCAGCCGGCGCGCCAACAGAGGGCACCTGGAGGCTCCTCCTCTTCCCGCCCGGACCGGCCAGCCGGTCATCCTTCCGGGAACAGCCCGCCCTGCAGCGCCGGATAGACGAGGCCATCGCCGGCCGGGCGCGCATCGGGGTTGCCGGGGTGCGGCTGCGCCGGGCCGGCGTCGAGGATGTGCAGGACCTGCCAGCCGCGGTGCTGCAGCAGGTCGGAGAGCAGGCGGCGGTGGCAGCGCCACCACACCGCCTCGGCGCACATCAGCGCGGTGCGTTGCGTGGCTGCCAGTTCCAGTGCCGCGGCCAGGCCCTCGCCGAATTCGGTGCTGGCCATGTGGTCGGCGTAGCCGCGGAAGCCGGCATTGCGCCAGGCGGCGTTGGGCGAATCCGGCCGCGGTGCGCGGCGCCCGCCCAGCTGCGGCAGCCAGCGGTAGCCGATCCCGGCCTGCGGCAGCGCGCGGGCCAGGGCGTCGCTGGCGAACCATGGGTAGCGCCGCGAGCCCGGGTAGCGGCGCACGTCGGCGATCGCGCCGATGCCGTGCGCGCGCAGCAGCTCCCGGAACGCCTCCCACTCCAGGGTGGAATGGCCGACGGTCCAGATGGTCGGCGCCGCCGGGTCCTGCCTGTCGTGCTGCCGTTGCGCCATGTCGTCCGCCGCCAGGGATCCGGCCGCCAGCATGGTCCCCGCCCGGTGAAAGCACGGTCGCCCGTGCGCCGCGCGCCCGGTGCTAACGTAACCGCCCCATCCGCGACCCGACCGTCCATGCACCGGACCGCCTTCCTGCTGCGCCCGCTCCTGCTGCTCTGCCTCGTCCTCGGCGCGCCGGCCCTGGCCGACGAGCCCGACGTGGACGCGGGCCGGCGCCAGCTGGAGACGATCGCCACCCGCCTGGAGCGCTACGAGCACGATGCCGAGCTCGCCAAGGCGCGCGAGGCGGTGCTGGAGATCCAGGCCGCGGCGCAGGCGCTGATCGACGGCCGCACCCCGGAGCTGCAGAGCCTGGACGCGCGCCTGGCCGAACTGGGCGAGGTGCCGGAAGGCCAGGACGAACCCGGCGACGTGGCCCGCGAGCGCCGCGCCCTGCAGGACCAGCGTGCGGCGGTGGATGCGGAACTGCGCCAGGCACGGCTGGCGGTCGTGGAAGGCACGCAGCTGCTGGAGCGCATCGCCACGCTGCGCCAGCAGCGCTTCTTCGGGATGCTCTCGGAGCGGACCACGCCGCCGTGGCGGCCGGCGTTCTGGCGCCAGCTCGCCGCCAGCGCCCCGCGCGACCTGGGCCGGGTACGCAAGCTGTGGCACGCCGTCGTCGAGGCCAGCCGCGAACACTGGAAGGCGGCCGGCCTGCAGCCGCTGGTGAGCCTGGGCCTGGCCGTGCTGCTGGCGGCCGGAGCCTGGTGGCTGGGCCGCCGGATCCCGGAGCTGGCCACCCGGCACGTGCCGCCGGGCCGCCTGCGGCGCTCGGCCCCGCCGACGCTGCGGGTGCTGCTGGCACTGGTCGCAGCGCTGTGCGTGGCGCAGCTGGTACGCGGCGCGCTGCTGCCGAATGCGCCGCCGGCCGCGGTGGCGGCGCTGGCCGGGCATGCGCTGGCGCTGGCGGTGTTCGTGGCGGTGGCCACCGCCCTGGGCAGCGCGCTGCTGTCGGTGGACCGGCCCTCGTGGCGCCTGCCGGCGATCTCCGACGCCGGCGCCAGGGCGCTGCGCGTGTTCCCGCTGCCGGCGGCGCTGGTGATCGCCCTGGCCAGCCTGGGCCAGGAGGTGGTCCGGCTGGCCGCGACCAGCCTGGACCTGGCGGTGGCCATCACCGGCCTGTCGGCGGCGCTGTGCGTGGCGCTGGTGCTGGGGGTGCTGCTGCGGATCCAGCGCCTGCAGCCGCTGGCCGACGCGGGCGACGCGCCGCCGGTCCACTTCCGGCCGTGGATGAACGTGGCCGTCAGCCTGGGCTGGATCGGCAACGCGGTCGCGTTCCTGGGCCTGGTGGCCGGCTACGTGGCGCTGTCGGCCTTCGTCGGCATGCAGGTGATCTGGGCGGTGATGGTGGCCGCCACGGCCTGGCTGGCGATGCGCTTCGTCGACGACCTGGTGTGCACGGTCCTGGCCTCGCGCGGCGCCGCCGGCAGGCGCATCAACACCCGCTTCGGGATCGAGCCGCGCCTGGTGGACCGCGCCGCGGTGCTGCTGTCGGTGGCCTTGCGCGCGGTGGTCGCGCTGGCGGCGCTGATCGCGCTGGCCATGCCCTGGGGCGCCGGCGGCACCGACCTGGTCGACCGCAGCATGCAGCTGCTGCGCGGCATCACCATTGGCGAGCTGGTCCTGAGCCCGCGCAACATCGTCCGCGCCCTGCTGGTGTTCGCCGGCGCCAGCCTGCTGCTGCACCTGTTCCGGCGCTGGCTGGAACGCCGCCTGCTGCCGACCACGCGCATGGACGAGGGCATGCGTGCCTCGGTCGCGACCCTGGTCGGCTACGCCGGCATGGTGCTGGCGATCGCGATGGCGCTGGCGGCGATCGGGGTTGGCCTGGAGCGGATCGCGTGGATCGCCAGCGCGCTGTCGGTGGGCATCGGCTTCGGCCTGCAGGCGATCGTGCAGAACTTCATCTCCGGCCTGATCCTGCTGGCCGAGCGCCCGGTCAAGGTCGGCGACTGGGTGGTGGTGGGCGACGCCGAGGGCGACATCCGCCGGATCAACGTGCGCGCCACCGAGATCCAGACCGGCGACCGCACCACGGTGCTGGTGCCCAACTCCGAGCTGATCACCAAGGCGGTGCGCAACCGCACCTACGCCAACGCCGAGGGCCTGGTGAAGATCCAGCTGCCGATGCCGCTGTCGACCGACCCGGACCGGGTGCGCGACCTGCTGCTGGAAGTGTTCCGCGAACACCCGGCGATCCTGGAAACGCCCGCGCCCTCGGTGGCGATCGACAACATCACCAACGACCGCATCGTGTTCAGCGCCAGCGGCTACGTGCCCTCGCCGCGCCAGGCCTCGGCCACGCGCAGCGCGCTGCTGTTCGAGATCCTGCGCCGGCTGCGCGCGCAGGAGATGCCGCCGGGCTGAGCCGGCGCGCCGCGCTCAGTCGACCAGGCGCAGGCGCAGTTCCTTCGGCAGGGCGAAGACCATGTTCTCCGGCTCGCCCTCCAGCTCGGTGACGCCGCCGGCGCCCAGCTCGCGCAGGCGCTCGATCACCCCGTCCACCAGCACCTGCGGCGCGGAGGCGCCGGCGGTCAGGCCGACCCGCTGCTTGCCGGCGATCCAGGCCGGATCGATCTCGTGGGCGCCGTCGATCAGGTACGACTCCACGCCCTCGCGCCGGGCCAGCTCGGCCAGGCGGTTGGAGTTGGAGCTGTTGGGCGAGCCGACCACCAGCACCAGGTCGCAGCGGCGCGCCAGTTCGCGCACCGCATCCTGGCGGTTCTGGGTGGCGTAGCAGATGTCGTCGTTCTTCGGCCCCTGGATCGCCGGGAAGCGGCGCTGCAGGGCCTCGATGATGCCCCGGGTATCGTCCACCGAGAGCGTGGTCTGGGTGGTGTAGAACAGGTTCTCCGGCTGGCGCACCTCCAGCCTGGCCACGTCCTCCACGCCTTCCACCAGGTAGATGCTGCCGCCGCCGCACTGGGCGTCCCACTGGCCCATCGTGCCCTCGACCTCCGGGTGGCCGGCGTGGCCGATCAGGACCACGTCGCGCCCGGCGCGGCAGTGGCGCGCCACCTCCAGGTGCACCTTGGTCACCAGCGGGCAGGTGGCGTCGAACACCTTCAGCCCGCGGCGCGCGGCCTCGTTGCGCACGTCCTTGGACACGCCGTGGGCGCTGAAGATCACGGTGTTGCCGTCGGGGACCTCGTCCAGCTCCTCGACGAAAATCGCGCCGCGGGCGCGCAGGTCGTCGACCACGAAGCGGTTGTGCACCACCTCGTGGCGCACGTAGATCGGCGCGCCGAGGATCTCGATCGCGCGCTTGACGATCTCGATCGCGCGGTCGACGCCGGCGCAGAAGCCGCGGGGGTTGGCGAGGATGACGTCCATGGGCGGGATTATCCGATATCCGGGCCGCGGCGGCCGGCCGCGGCGCCGGCGGGGTTCAGGAAGCCGGCTTGCGGCGGGCGCCGGCCAGGCCGAACAGGGCGATGCCGATCGCGCCGCCGACCACCGCGCAGTCGGCGATGTTGAACGCCGGCCAGTAATAGTCGCGCCAGTGCCACTGGATGAAATCGACCACGTGGCCGTGGACCAGGCGGTCGATCACGTTGCCCAGGGCGCCGCCGATCACCAGCGCGTACGGCAGGGCCTGGCGCCAGTCGCCGCGCGGGGTGCGCCACAGCCACCAGCCCATCAGCCCGCTGATGGCGAAGGCCAACACGCTGAAGAACACGATCTGCCAGCCGCCAGCGTTGGCCAGGAAGCTGAACGCCGCGCCGGTGTTGTAGGTGCGGTACCAGTTCCAGAAGCCCTCGATCACCGGCACGGCGGTGAACTCGGGCAGGCTGGACAGCACCCAGGCCTTGCTCCACTGGTCCAGCACGATCACCGCCGCCGACAGCAGCAGCCACGGCAGCGCGTTCGGGCGCGGGGCGGGACGCGGGCTCAGAACCACCTCCGCGCTTCGCCCGGGCCCTCGATGTTGGACACGCAGCGGCCGCAGGCCTCCGGGTGCCCCGGATGCGTGCCGACGTCGGCGCGGTAGTGCCAGCAGCGCACGCACTTGGGCTTGCTGGTGGGCTGGGCGGTGACGAAGATGCCGTCGGTCTGCGCCGGCACCACGGTCACGTCGCCGCTGATGAACAGGAAGCGCAGTTCCTCGGCCAGCGGCTGCAGGTGGGCGGCGGTCTCGGCGCCGGCGGTCACGGTGATCTCGGCCTCCAGCGCGGCGCCGATCTGGCCGTTGGCGCGCATCGGCTCCAGCACCTTGGCCACCTGCTCGCGCAGCGCCAGCAGGCGCTCGAAGTCGGCCGCGCCCAGCTCCGCGTCCTCCGGCATGGGCGCCAGGCCCTCGTACCAGGTGGCGAACAGCACGTTCTCCTCGCGCTGGCCGTCGCCGGTGTCCTTGGGCAGGTAGCCCCACAGCTCGTCGGCGGTGAAGCTGAGGATCGGCGCGATCCAGCGCACGAAGGCCTCGGCGATGCGGTACATCGCGCTCTGCGCGCTGCGGCGGCCGCGCGAGTCCTCGCCCATCGTGTACAGGCGGTCCTTGGTCACGTCCAGGTACAGCGAGCCCAGGTCCACCGAGCAGAAGTTCAGCAGCGCCTGCACGATGCCGGCGAAGTCGTAGCGCTCGTAGGCGGCCTTGATCTTCTCCTGCACCTCCCAGGCGCGGTGCACGATCCAGCGGTCCAGCGCGACCATGTCGTCCAGCGGGCGCAGGTGCCGCGCCGGCTCGAAGCCATGCAGGTTGGCCAGCAGGAAGCGCGCGGTGTTGCGGATGCGGCGGTAGGCGTCGGCGTTGCGCTTGAGGATCTCCTGCGACAGCGACATCTCGTTGGAGTAGTCGGCCGAGGCGATCCACAGGCGCAGGATGTCCGCGCCCAGGGTCTTCATGATGTCCTGCGGCTCGATGCCGTTGCCCAGCGACTTGGACATCTTGCGGCCGTGCTCGTCCACGGTGAAGCCGTGGGTCAGGCACTGCCGGTACGGCGCGGCCTTGTCGATCGCCACGCCGGTCAGCAGCGAGGACTGGAACCAGCCGCGGTGCTGGTCCGAGCCTTCCAGGTACAGGTCGGCCGGCTTGCCCAGGCCGCGCTCCAGCAGGACCGCCTCGTGGGTCACGCCGGAGTCGAACCAGACGTCGAGGATGTCGGTGATCTTCTCGTACTGGCCGGCCTCGTCGCCCAGCAGCTCGGCCGGGTCCAGCGAATACCACACGTCGATGCCGCCCTGCTCCACCCGGTCGGCCACCTGGCGCATCAGCTCGCTGCTGCGCGGGTGCGGCTCGCCGGTCTCGCGGTGCACGAACAGCGCGATCGGCACGCCCCAGGTGCGCTGGCGCGAGATGGTCCAGTCCGGGCGGCCCTCGACCATGGCGGAGATGCGGGCCTTGCCCCACTCCGGGTACCACTTGACCGTGTCGATCGCGGCCAGGGCATCGGCACGCAGGTTGGACTGGTCCATCGAGATGAACCACTGCGGCGTGGCGCGGAACGCGATCGGGGTCTTGTGCCGCCAGCAGTGCGGATAGCTGTGCTCGAGCCTGCTCGCGGCAAGCAGCACGCCGGCGTCGCGCAGCACCTGCACGATCACGTCGTTGGCCTTCCAGATGTGCTGGCCGGCCAGCTCCACGCCGTGCGCGGCCGGGGTCGACGGCAGGTACACGCCGCGCCCGTCCACCGGGTTGAGCTGGGCCGCGGTGTACTTGTCGATCAGGCCGTAGGCCTTGCCGACCACGTAGTCTTCCTGGCCATGGCCGGGCGCGGTGTGGACCGCGCCGGTACCGTCCTCGGCCGACACGTGGCCGCCGAGGATCACCGGGATGGCGCGCTCGGCGTAGAACGGGTGCGCCAGCAGCTGGTGCTCCAGCGCGGAACCGGCGGCGCGACCATGCACGGTCACGCCGGCCACGCCGTAGCGCTGCAGCGCGCGCTCGGCCAGCGCGTCGGCCAGCACCAGCCAGCGGCGGCGGCCATCCTGTGCCGGGCCTTCGACCAGGGCGTACTCCAGGTCCGGACCCAGCGACACCGCCAGCGAGGCCGGCAGGGTCCACGGGGTGGTGGTCCAGATCGGCACCGCGACCTCGACGCCTTCCGGCAGCTCGACGCCGAAGGCGCGCGCCACCGCCTGCGGGTCGCGCGCCAGGTAGGCCACGTCGATCGCCGGGGAGACCTTGTCCTGGTACTCGATCTCGGCCTCGGCCAAGGCCGAGCCGCAGTCGAAGCACCAGTGCACCGGCTTCACGCCGCGGGTCAGGTGGCCGTTGTCGACGATCCTGGCCAGGGCCCGGATCTCGTTGGCTTCGAAGCGGAAGTCCAGGCTGCGGTACGGGTTGTCCCAGTCGCCGATCACGCCCAGGCGCTTGAAGTCCTTGCGCTGGATCTCGATCTGCGACTGCGCGTATTCGCGGCACTTCTGCCGGAACTCGGTCGCGTCGAGCTTGACCCCGACCTTGCCGTACTTCTTCTCGATCGCGATCTCGATCGGCAGGCCGTGGCAGTCCCAGCCCGGCACGTACGGCGCGTCGAAGCCGGCCAGGTGGCGCGACTTGACGATGATGTCCTTGAGGATCTTGTTGACCGCATGCCCGAGGTGGATCGCGCCGTTGGCATACGGCGGGCCGTCGTGCAGGACGAACAGCGGGCGGCCCTTGGCATGGGCGCGCAGCTTCTCGTAGAGGCGCTCGGACTCCCAGCGCGCGAGGATCTCGGGCTCGCGCCGCGGCAGGTCGCCGCGCATGGGGAAGTCGGTGGCGGGCAGGTGTAGGGTGGCTTTGTAGTCCTGGCTCACGCCGTGGCTCGCAGTCGTTCGGATTCGGAAAGGATGGCGCGCGCCTGCTCGGCATCGCGCTGCATCTGCGCGGTCAGGGCCGGCAGGTCGGGGAATTTCTCCTCGTCGCGCAACTTGGCGACGAACTCGACCTCGATGTGGCACCCGTAGAGGTCGCCGGCGAAGTCGAACAGGTGGGCTTCCAGCAGCGGCTCCACGCCCTCGACCGTGGGCCGGGTACCGAAGCTGGACACCGACGGCCACGGCTGCGCGGCCACGCCGTGCACCCAGGTCGCGTAGATGCCGGACAGCGCCGGCGCCTTGGGGAACCGCAGGTTCGCGGTCGGGAAACCGAGGGTGCGGCCGAGCTGGCGGCCGCGCACCACGCGCCCGCCGATCGCGTAGGGCCGGCCCAGCAAGGAATGCACGCGGGCGAAGTCGCCGGCGACCAGGGCCTCGCGGATGCGGGTGCTGGAGACGCGCTCGCCCTGGGCCTGCACCGGCTCGATCTCGCCGGCGTGGAAGCCCAGTTCCGCGCCCATGGCCTGCAGCAGGGCCAGGTCGCCGCCGCGGCGGTGGCCGAAGCGGAAGTCGGGGCCGATCCACACCTCGCGCGCGCCCAGCCGGCCGGCCAGCACGCGGCGCACGAAGTCCTCGGCCGGCATCGCCGCCAGCGCGGCGTTGAAGCGCAACAGGCCCAGGTGGTCCAGGCCCTGGTCCAGCAGCAGGCGGATGCGGTCGCGCGGCAGGGTCAGGCGCGGCGGCGGGCTGCCGCGGCCGAAGAACTCGCGCGGCAGCGGTTCGAAGCTCAGCGCGACCGCCGCCACGTCCAGCGCGCGTGCGCGCGCCACGGCATGCCGCACCAGCGCCCGATGGCCGAGGTGGAGGCCGTCGAAGGCGCCGATGCAGACCACGCTGCCGCGCGGGCACAGCGACCCGCCATCGACGTCACGGAACAGCCTGCTCATCTGCTTGGGTATGACCTGGGACGCCCCGCGGCGCCAGCCGGCGCCGGCCCGGGGCCGAGCCTGCAAGTATAGCGGCCGGCGCGGGACAAAGGCCCGCGCCGGCCCGCCTCAGCCGCGCAACTCGCGCGGGCGCAGGCCCAGGGCCAGCAGCAGCGCGCCATAGGCCGCCGCGCCGGCGCCGACCATCACCGCCAGCCGCCACGCGCGCTCCCACCAGGCCCAGGCCGACCAGTCCGGCCACAGCCAGCCCAGTCCCAGCACCACCACGGCCAGGGCCAGCGCACCGGCGCCGACCTGCAGCAGCAGGCGGCCCCAGCCGGGCTGGCGCCGGTAGACCCCGGCGCGGCGCAGCATCCAGGCCAGCTGCAGGGCATTGGTCCAGCCGGCCACCGCCACCGCCAGCGCCAGCAGCGCATGGGCGCCGCGCACCGTGCCCAGGGCCGCCACCGCGCTGCCGCCGGCGGCGGCCAGCGCCTGGCGGCCGGTGTCGGTGGCGTACAGCAGGAGGGCGAAGAACAGCAGGGTGCTGGCGACGTTGACCAGCACCGCGAACACCGCCGCGCGCACCGGCGAGCGGGTGTCCTGGCGCGAGTAGAACGCCGGGGCCAGCACCTTCACCAGCAGGAAGGCCGGCACCGCCAGCGATTGCGCGACCAGGCTCAGCGCGCTCATGCGCGCGTCTTCCGCGCCGAACTCGCCGTACTGGAACAGGGTGGCCACCAGCGGCCGGGCGCACAGCACCAGGCCCAGGGTGGCCGGCACGCCGATCAGCACGCACAGGCGGAAGCCCCAGTCCAGGCCGCGCGAGAACCCGTCCGGGTCGGCGCTGGCGTGGCGCGAGGACAGGTGCGGCAGGATCACGGTGCCGATCGCCACCCCGAACATGCCCAGCGGGAACTCCAGCAGGCGGTCGCTGTAGTACAGCCAGGTCATGCTGCTGCCGACCAGCAGCGAGGCCAGCTGGGTATTGATCAGCAGGTTGAACTGCACCACCGAGGAACCGAACAGGGTCGGCACCATCAGCGTCATCACCCGGCGCACGCCGGCATGGGCCAGGTCCAGGCGCGGCCGCGGCAGCAGCCCCAGCTGCGCCAGCGCCGGCAGGTGGAAGGCCAGCTGCAGGATGCCGGCCACCAGCACGCCCCAGGCCAGCACCTTCACCGAACCACCCAGCCAGTGCCCGCCGACCACCGCGGCGGCGATCAGCGCCAGGTTCAGCAGCACCGGCGACAGGGCCGGCACGCCGAAGCGCTGCCAGGTGTTGAGGATGCCGCCGGCCAGCGAGGCCAGGGAGATGAACAGCGCGTACGGGAAGGTGATGCGCAGCATCTCCACGAACAGCGCATAGGTTTCCGGCTCCTCGAGGAAGCCAGGCACCAGCAGCCGCCCCACCCACGGCGCGAACAGCAGCACCACCGCGGTCAGCACCAGCAGCGCCGCCAGCAACGAACCGGCAACCCGGTCGATCAGCGCGCGCACCGCGTCCGGGCCGTGTTTTTCCTTGTATTCGGCCAGCACCGGCACGAAGGCCATCGAGAACGAGCCCTCGGCCGAGAGCCGGCGCATGAAGTTGGGGATGCGGAACGCGGCGATGAACGCGTCCATTGCCGGGCTGGCGCCGAACACGATGGCGTAGACCTGGTCGCGCACCAGGCCCGACACCCGGGAAACGAAGGTCAGGGAGCTGAACAGTGACGCGGAACGCAACAGGCGGGAGCCGCTCATCGACCGGCCTCCGGGCCGTCTACGGCGGGCCGACCACAACGGTTGACCCAAGCCCTTGAATAAACCATAATTTCGCGTTCGCTGTACTCCACCATACCGTTTTCGTACCCGTTTTTCAGGAATCCACCGCCGTGGCCAACATCAAGTCCGCCAAGAAGCGCGCCAAGCAGACGGTCGTGCGCAACGCGCGCAACACCGCCCAGCGCTCGCAGCTCCGCACCGCCGTCAAGAAGGTCCTCAAGGCCCTGGACGCCAACGACGCCGCCGGCGCCGAGGCCGCCTTCGCCATCGCCCAGCCGCTGCTGGACCGCTTCAGCGCCCGCGGCCTGATCCACAAGAACAAGGCCGCCCGTCACAAGAGCCGCTTGACCGCGCGTATCAAGGCCATCAAGGCCGCCGCCTGATCCCTGGCGGAGGGCGGGCCGCGCAGCGCGCGCCGGCCCTTCCGCGCCAGCCAGGCATACGAAAAACCCGGCTTCGGCCGGGTTTTTCGTTGCGCGGAATCCAGACTCAGGCCGATGCATCTTCATCGGCCTCGGCTTCAGCGTGGCGCTGCCGGTCCAGGAAACCCATCACCTGCTGCATGATCGGCCAGGTGCCCTCGCGGCCCAGGGCCGAGACCAGGAACCAGGGCTGGGTCCAGCCCAGCTCGGCGACGATGGCCTCCGCACGTTCGCGGGCCTCGTCCTCGAACATCAGGTCGGCCTTGTTCAGCACCAGCCAGCGCGGCTTGGCCAGCAGCCCGGGATCGTGCCGCTCCAGTTCGCGCTCGATCGCGCGCACCTGCTCCACCGGTGACATGACCTCCACGCCCTCGTAGCCGTCCATCGGCGCGATGTCGACCAGGTGCAGCAGCAGGCGGGTGCGCTGCAGGTGGCGCAGGAACTGCGCGCCGAGGCCGGCGCCGTCGGCGGCGCCCTCGATCAGGCCCGGGATGTCGGCGATCACGAAGCTGCGGTGCGGCTCGACGCTGACCACGCCCAGGTTCGGATAGAGGGTGGTGAACGGATAATCCGCCACCTTCGGGGTGGCGGCGGAGACCGCGCGCACGAAGGTGCTCTTGCCGGCATTGGGGAAGCCCAGCAGGCCGACGTCGGCCAGCAGCTTCAGCTCCAGCTTCAGCGTGCGCTGCTCGCCCGGCTCGCCCGGGGTCGCCTGGCGCGGGGCGCGGTTGGTCGAGCTCTTGAAGTGCATGTTGCCCAGGCCGCCCTTGCCGCCGCGGGCCACCAGCAGGCGCTGGCCGTGCGCGGTCAGGTCGCCGATGACCTCGTCGGTCTCGACGTTGGTCACCACGGTGCCAACCGGGACGGTGATGAACAGGTCCTCGCCGCCCTTGCCGTACATCTGCCGGCCCATGCCGTTCTGCCCGCGCTGGGCGCGGAAGCGGCGCTCGTGGCGGAAGTCGACCAGGGTGTTGAGGTTCTCGTCGGCGACCAGCCAGACGCTGCCGCCATCGCCGCCGTCGCCGCCGTCCGGACCGCCCAGCGGGATGAACTTCTCGCGGCGGAAGCCGACGCATCCGTTGCCGCCATTGCCGGCGATCACCTCGATTTCAGCTTCGTCGACCAGTTTCATGGGGCAGCAGGACTCGGGAGGGGGAATGCGACGGGGCACAGTCTAGCCGGCCCGGCCCGGCGCGGACGGCGCGGGCCGCGGGTGCCCCAGAAACGGAAAGCCCCGCCTAAGCGGGGCCTGCCGTGCGGTCCGGCCGCGCCAGGCGCGGCCAGCAATCAGGCTTCAGCGACGACGCTGACGGTGCGGCGCTTGGCCGGACCCTTGGTCGTGAACTGGACCTTGCCGTCGACCAGCGCGAACAGCGTGTGGTCGCGGCCCAGGCCGACGCCGGCGCCCGGGTGGAACTGGGTGCCGCGCTGGCGGACGATGATGTTGCCGGCTTCGACGGCCTGGCCGCCGAACACCTTCACGCCCAGGTACTTCGGATTGGAATCGCGGCCGTTGCGCGAGGAGCCTACGCCCTTTTTGTGTGCCATGACGGGATCTCCCTACTGATTAGCCGGCGATGCCGGTGATTTCGATTTCGGTGTAGTGCTGGCGGTGGCCCTGCCGCTTCATGTGGTGCTTGCGGCGGCGGAACTTGATGATCTTGACCTTGTCGGCGCGGCCGTGGCCGACGACCTTCGCGGTCACGCTCGCGCCCTTGAGGGCGTCACCGACCTTGATCCCGTCGCTGTCGCCCAGCAGCAGGATGTTGTCGAACTTGATCTCGGAGCCGGCCTCGGCCTCGAGCTTCTCGACGCGGAGCTTCTCGCCCTGCGCCACGCGGTACTGCTTACCGCCGGTTACCAGAACTGCGTACATGACCAGGCATTCCTCTGTTGTTATTGTGGTCAACCCTGCCCGCGGATGGGCGGACAGAAGCGGAATTGTAGGGGTCCGGCCAGGCCCGGGTCAAGCCACCCCCATGGACCTGAATAGCGGCCCCGGCCCGCCGCCGGGCGGGTTGCGGGCGCGGCCCGTTGCCCCCAAATCGGGCGTTCCCTTACGCTGGCGCATTGCCTCCGCAGAGCCCCCACTGATGGATGCCATCAAGATCCGCGGCGCGCGGACCCACAACCTCAAGAACATCGACGTCGACCTGCCGCGCGACAAGCTGATCGTGATCACCGGCCTGTCCGGGTCCGGCAAGTCGTCGCTGGCGTTCGACACCATCTACGCCGAGGGCCAGCGGCGCTACGTGGAGTCGCTCTCGGCCTACGCCCGGCAGTTCCTCAGCGTGATGGAGAAGCCGGACGTCGACCACATCGAGGGCCTGTCCCCGGCCATCTCGATCGAGCAGAAGTCGACCTCGCACAACCCGCGCTCGACCGTCGGCACCATCACCGAGATCTACGACTACCTGCGCCTGCTGTACGCGCGGGTGGGCATCCCGCGCTGCCCGGACCACGGCTACCCGCTGGAGGCCCAGACCGTGGGCCAGATGGTCGACCAGGTGCTGGCCCTGGACCCGGAGCAGCGCTGGATGCTGCTGGCCCCGGTGGTGCGCGAGCGCAAGGGCGAGCACGTGCAGGTATTCGAGCAGCTGCGCGCCCAGGGCTTCGTCCGGGTGCGGGTCGACGGCACCCTGCACGAGATCGACGCGGTGCCGGCCCTGGCCCTGCGCCAGAAGCACACCATCGAGGCGGTGATCGACCGCTTCCGCCCGCGCGAGGACATCAAGCAGCGCCTGGCCGAGTCGTTCGAGACCGCGCTCAAGCTGGGCGACGGCATGGCCATGGTCATGTCGCTGGACAACCCGGACGCGCCGCCGCAGCTGTTCTCGTCCAAGTACTCCTGCCCGGTGTGCGACTACTCGCTGCCGGACCTGGAGCCGCGGCTGTTCTCGTTCAACGCGCCGATGGGCGCCTGCCCGTCCTGCGACGGCCTGGGCATGGCCGAGTTCTTCGACCCGGCACGGGTGGTCGCGCACCCGGAGCTGTCGCTGGCCGCCGGCGCGGTGCGCGGCTGGGACCGCCGCAACGCCTACTACTTCCAGCTGATCAACTCGCTGGCCAGGCACTACCGCTTCGACCCGGACACCCCGTGGAACCAGCTGCCCGAGCACGTGCAGCAGGCGATCCTGTACGGCAGCGGCGACGAGGTGATCACCTTCACCTACCTCACCGAGGCCGGCGGCCGCACCCAGCGCAAGCACCGCTTCGAGGGCATCATCAACAACCTCGAGCGCCGCTACCGCGAGACCGAGTCGGCGGCGGTGCAGGAGGAGCTGGGCAAGTACATCTCCGAGCGCGCCTGTCCCGAGTGCGGCGGCGCCCGGCTCAACCGGGCCGCGCGCAACGTGTTCGTCGCCGACCGCGCCCTGCCCGAGCTGGTGGTGATGCCGATCGACGAGGCCCTGGCCTTCTTCCGCGACCTGAAGCTGCCGGGCTGGCGCGGCGAGATCGCGGCCAAGATCGTCAAGGAGATCAACGAGCGGCTGGGCTTCCTGGTCGACGTCGGCCTGGACTACCTGACCCTGGAGCGCAAGGCAGACACCCTGTCCGGCGGCGAGGCCCAGCGCATCCGCCTGGCCAGCCAGATCGGCGCCGGCCTGGTGGGCGTGATGTACGTGCTCGACGAGCCCTCCATCGGCCTGCACCAGCGCGACAACGAGCGCCTGCTGGGCACCCTCACCCGCCTGCGCGACCTGGGCAACACGGTGATCGTGGTCGAGCACGACGAGGATGCGATCCGCGCCGCCGACCACGTGCTGGACATCGGCCCCGGCGCCGGCGTGCACGGCGGCGAGGTGGTCGGCCAGGGCACCCTGGAGGACCTGGTGCGCTCGCCGCGCTCGCTGACCGGCCAGTACCTGTCCGGAAAGCGCAGGATCGAGGTGCCGGCCAGGCGCCACAAGCCGAACCCGAAGATGACCCTGCGCCTGTACGGCGCCAGCGGCAACAACCTCAAGGACGTCGACCTGGAGATCCCGGCCGGGCTGTTCACCTGCGTCACCGGCGTGTCCGGCTCGGGCAAGTCGACCCTGATCAACGACACCCTGTTCGCGCTGGCGGCCAACGAGATCAACGGCGCCTCGCACCCGGTGGCGCCGTACCGCGAGGTCGAGGGCCTTGACCTGTTCGACAAGATCGTCGACATCGACCAGTCCCCGATCGGCCGCACCCCGCGCTCCAACCCGGCCACCTACACCGGCCTGTTCACCCCGCTGCGCGAGCTGTTCGCGCAGGTGCCGGAGGCGCGCGCGCGCGGCTACTCGCCGGGCCGCTTCAGCTTCAACGTGCGCGGCGGCCGCTGCGAGGCCTGCCAGGGCGACGGCCTGATCAAGGTCGAGATGCACTTCCTGCCGGACGTGTACGTGCCCTGCGACGTGTGCAGCGGCAAGCGCTACAACCGCGAGACCCTGGACATCCTGTACAAGGGCCACAGCATCCACGACGTGCTGGAGATGACGGTCGAGGACGCGCTGCGGCTGTTCGAGAACGTCCCGCCCATCGCCCGCAAGCTGGAGACCCTGGTCGACGTGGGCCTGAGCTACGTCAAGCTCGGCCAGAGCGCGACCACCCTGTCCGGCGGCGAGGCGCAGCGCGTGAAGCTGTCCAAGGAGCTGTCGCGGCGCGATACCGGCCGCACCCTGTACATCCTCGACGAGCCGACCACCGGCCTGCACTTCCACGACATCGAGCACCTGCTGGGCGTGCTGCACCGGCTGCGCGACGAGGGCAACACCGTAGTGGTGATCGAGCACAACCTGGACGTGATCAAGACCGCCGACTGGATCGTGGACCTCGGTCCGGAGGGCGGCCACCGCGGCGGCCAGATCATCGCCACCGGCACGCCGGAGGAGATCGCCGCCAACCCGGCCTCGCACACCGGCCGCTTCCTGGCCAAGCTGCTGCCGGAAACGAAGACGCCGCGCGGCAGCAAGCCCGCCGCCGTGGCGAAGGATCCGGTGCTGCCGCCGCGCAAGAGCGCGGCAAAGAAGGCCCCGGCAAGGAAAACCAAGAGCAGGACCGCATGACCGCAACCTCCCCCACCCCGCAGCCGCGCCTGCTGGCGCGCGTGCCGATCAGCGTGCGCTGGCGCGACATGGACGCCATGGGCCACGTCAACAACGCCAAGTACGTGTCCTACCTGGAAGAAGCGCGCGTGCGCTGGATGCAGGGCGTGCCGGGCGTGTCCATGAGCGACCGCATCGCCCCGGTCGTGGCCGCCACCAACGTCAACTACCGCGCGCCGATCGTGTGGCCCAACGACATCGTCGTGGAGCTGTTCGTCGAGCGCCTGGGCAACAGCAGCGTCACCATCGGCCACCGCATCCTCGACCAGAAGGACGAGCGCATCCTGTACTCGGACGGCAACGTGGTGGTGGTCTGGATGGACACCCAGACCGGCCGCAGCGCGCCGCTGCCGGACGCGATCCGCGCCGCCGTCGCCTGATCGCGCCCGCCGGGCGCGGCATCCCGAACCACGCGCCCGGCCGCATCCACGATGCGGCCGGGCTTCAGCGTGCCCGCGCGTGCGGATCGCGCACGATCAGGGTGTCGACCGGCGACTCCTCGACCAGGCGCTGCGCCACGTGGCCCAGCAGCACGTCGAACACCGCGCTGCGCCCGTGCGAGGACACCACCGCGAGGTCGACCGGGAACTGGCTGGCATACAGCCGCAACAGCAACGCCGGATCCAGGCGCTCCACCACCAGGCCCACCCTGCTGGCGCCGCCAGGCGGCTCGCAGGCCGCGATGAAGGCCTGCCCTTCGGCGAGCGCCGCCTCGTGCGCCGCGGCCAGCAGCGCATCGCGGCCGGTGTCCGCCAGGCCGGCCATCGGCACGTCGTAACCATGCAGGACGCCGATGGCGGCATCCGGGAACAGGCCCGCCGCGGCCCGGAAAGCGAACTTCGAGGATTCCGACCAGTCGCTGGCCACCACCATGCGCTGGTAAGGGCCGTGCATACGCCGGTGCACCACCAGCACCGGCACCGGCGAACGCCGGGCCAGCTGGTCGACGGTGGAACCGAGCATCAGTCGTCCAAGGATCTCCTGGCGTGCCACGCCGGTCACGATCAGGTCGCAGCCTTCCTCGCGGGCCACCTCGAGCACGCGGTCGGCGACGCGGCCGCCGCGCACCACGCGCAGGTCGACATCCACGCCGCGGGCGTCTGCGTCGGCCTGCAGCAGCTTCTCCGCTTCGTGCACCGGGTCGCTGCCCCGGTACCAGGCCGGCGGATCGCGGACCAGCATGGCGTGGGCCTCGACCGCGTTCTCCTCGACCACGTTGGCCACCACCAGGCGCGCCCCCCAGGCCCGGGCCAGCTGCACGGCGCGGTCGAGGGCGCGATCGCTGCGCGCGTCCAGGTCGCTGGCCAGCAGGATCGAACGCGGCCGGCCGATTGCTTCGTTCATGGCTCCTCCCCTTGCGGCCGTGGCGGCGCCACGGCCCCTGCACGCCGCAGTTGCGGCGCGCCCTCAGTGATGATGATGGTGCGCGGGCGCCTCGTTGGCCGCACCCTCCGGTGCATTACGCGCCACTTCCAGCTCCACCTGCACCTGCGCACCGTCGGCCAGCTCCAGCAGCAGCGGCACGCGCTCGCCTTCGGCCAATGCCCGCACCGGCTGCATCAGCATCAGGTGCAGGCCACCGGGCTGCAGCACGGCTTCGCCATGCGCCGGCAGCGCCAGGCGCTCCAGCTCGCGCATCCGGCTCACGCCGTCGACGACGACGGTCTCGTGCACCGTGACCTCGGCAAACGCCGGGCTGCTGGCACCGACCACCGCCACCGCGTCGCCGCAGTGGTTGGCGATGCGGCCGAAACCGGCCAGCATCCGCGGCTGCGGCACCGGCGACAGGCGGATCCAGCCGCCGTCCATGGCCACGCATGCGGGCCTGGCCGCGCCCTTCGCGGCAGGCGAGGCGGCGGGGGCGATTGCAGGGAACGTGGCCAGGCTGGCCAGCAGGGCAACAGGCAGGAGTCGTCGGATGTCCATGCCCCTATCATAGCCGCCCCATACGCATGCCACCGGACCGCCCATGAACGCCTTCGTGCAGACCATCGACCACGGCCGCATCCGCGAACTGCGCCTGGCGCGCCCGCCGGTCAACGCGCTGGATCCGGCGTTGTGCCGGGCGCTGATCGCCGGCCTGGAGACCGCGGTGGCCGAGGACATGGACGCGGTGGTGGTGTCCGGCGCGCCGGGCATGTTCTCCGCCGGCCTGGACGTGCCCTACCTGATGTCGCTGGGCGAGGACCGCCACGCCCTGCAGGCGGCCTGGGGCGCGTTTTTCGGCGCGGCGCGCGCGCTGGCCGGGTTGCGCATCCCGGTGGTGGCGGCGGTCACCGGACATGCACCGGCCGGCGGCTGCGTGCTGTCGCTGTGCTGCGACTACCGGATCATGGCGCGCTCGCCGGATCCAGCCAGACCGTTCGCCATCGGCATGAACGAGACCCAGGTCGGCCTGGCCGTGCCCGATGGCGCGCAGCAGCTGATGCGGCGGGTGGTCGGCCACCACCGCGCCGAGCGCCTGCTGGTCGCCGGGGCCATGGTTCCGGACCAGGAAGCGCTGCGCATCGGCCTGGTCGACGAGCTGGTCGCGGTGGAGGAAGTGGTGCCGCGCGCCCTGGCCTGGCTGGAGCCGCTGCTGCGCCTGCCGCGCGCGCCGATGCTGCAGACCCGCGCCCTGGCCCGCGCCGACCTGGTGCGCGCGCTGGACCCGGACCACCTGCACCTGGACCGCTTCGTCGACGGCTGGTACGAGCCGGACACCCAGGCCGGCCTGCGCGCCCTGCTGGCGAAGCTCGGCAAGGCCTGAGCGCTCAGCCCGGCCACGGCTCCAGGTGCTCGGCCAGCACCTGGGCCAGCCAGTCCATCACCTCGCGCACCCGGCGCGGCATGTGCCGCTGCAGCGGATACAGCAGGCTGACCGGCATCGGCGCGGCCGGCAGCTGCGGCAGCACCTCGACCAGGCGGCCGTCGGCCAGCGCCTCGCGCACGCCGAAGCGCGGCAGCTGGATCAGGCCCAGCCCGGCCAGGGCCGCGCCGACATAGGCCTCGCCGTTGTCCACGATGACCGCACCCGGCAGCTCCAGGCTGGCATGGCCGCCGCCGGGCAGCGGGTACTCGAACCCTTCCGGCTTCTGGCCGAAGGCCACCGCGAACTGCACCAGGCGGTGGGAGGCCAGGTCCTCCAGCGTGCGCGGCATGCCGTGGCGCTCCAGGTAGGCCGGACTGGCGCAGGTGACCACCGGCGCCAGGCCCAGGTGCCGCGCGACCAGGCTCGGATCGACGACGTCACCGGTACGCACCACGCAGTCATAGCCCTCGCGCACCACGTCGACCCGGCGCTCGCCGGCGCCCAGCTCGATCTGCAGCCCCGGGTGCGCCTCCAGGAACGCCCCCAGCCGCGGCAGCACCAGCTGCCGGGCCATGCCGCCGGACATGCCGATCCGCACCCGGCCGCTGAGCTGCTGCGGCTCGCGCCGGAACATGCTTTGCAGCTCCTCGGCCTCGCCGAGGAAGTCGCGGCAGCGCTCCAGGAACAGCGCGCCGTCGCCGGTCAGCTGTACCCGCCGCGTGGTGCGGTGGAACAGCTGGGTGCCCAGCTCCGCCTCCAGCCGGCGCACCGCGGTGGACACGCTGGCCTTGGGCAGGCCCAGGCTGTCGGCGGCGCGGGTGAAGCCGCCAAGTTCGGCGACGCGGAGGAAGATGCGGTAATGCTCGAGTTGGTCCATGGACTGTTCACCACAGGCGAACAAAGAAATCGGATGAGCCGAGTTTATCAGCCAATCTGGCACCAATAGCCTGTGCGTGTCCCATTCCTCCCCACGCACGGAGCCTCGCCATGGATACCCCCGTCTCCCCCGTCACCCTGATCACCGGCGGCAGCCGCGGCCTCGGCCGCAACGCCGCCATCCACCTGGCCCGCGCCGGCCACGACCTGATCCTCACCTACCGCAGCAAGGCCGCCGAGGCCGAAGCCGTCGCCGCCGAGCTGCAGGCGCTCGGGCGCCGGGTCGCGGTGCTGCCGCTGGACGTGGCCGACAGCGGCAGCTTCGCGGCCTTCGCCGGACGCGTGCGCGAGGTGCTGGCCGGCTGGGGCCGGCAGCGGTTCGAGCACCTGGTCAACAACGCCGGCACAGGCCTGCACGTGCCCTTCGCCGAGACCACCGAGGCGCAGCTGGACGAGATGTACCGGATCCACTTCAAGGGCCCGTACCTGCTGACCCAGGCCCTGCTGCCGCTGCTTGCCGACGGCGGCCGCATCCTCAACATCTCCAGCGGCCTGGCCCGCTTCAGCATGCCCGGCACTTCGGCCTACGGCTCGATGAAGGGCGCGGTGGAGGTGCTGACCCGCTACCTGGCACGCGAACTTGGCGAGCGCCGGATCAGCGTCAACACCCTGGCCCCGGGCGCGATCGAGACCGACTTCGGCGGCGGCCGCCTGCGCGACGACCGCCAGCTCAATGCCTGGGTCGCCTCGCAGACCCCGCTGGGACGCGTCGGCCAGCCGGACGACATCGGCGGCGCGGTGGCCGCGCTGCTGGGCCCGGGCACGGCCTGGATCAACGGCCAGCGCATCGAGGCCTCCGGCGGCATGCTGCTCTGAGCCCGGATGCCGGCCCGGCGGGCTGCGGCCCGCCGGGTGGCCTACTGGGCGCTGCGCGCCACCGGGCGCGAGGGATCGGCGATCCAGCCGCTCCAGGACCCGGCGTAGACCCGCGCGCCGGACAGCCCGGCGTGCTCCATCGCCAGCAGCAAGTGGCAGGCGGTGACGCCGGAGCCGCACATCAGCACCGCATCCGGCGGCGCCCAGCCATGCAGCAGCGGCTCCAGCTCGGCGCGCAGTTCCTGCGCGGGGCGGAAGCGGCCATCGCGCAGGTTCAGGGTGAAGGGACGGTTGACCGCGCCGGGCACGTGGCCGGCGACCGGATCGATCGGTTCGACCTCGCCGCGGAAGCGCTCGGCACCGCGCGCGTCCAGCAGCCAGCCGGCCGGCTCGCCCAACCGCTGCAGCACGTCCGCCGCGGTGGCGATGCGGGCCTGGTCGTAACCGGGCGAGGGATACGGCGGCAGCGGCGCCGGCGCTCCGACGCCATCGCCGGATTCGGGCAGGCCGGCAGCGCGCCAGGCGGCCAGGCCGCCGTCCAGCACCGCCACCCGGGCATGGCCCAGCAGGCGCAGCAGCCACCAGGCGCGTGCCGCGGCCATGCTGCCGTCGCCGGCGTCGTAGACCACCACCTGGTGCTCCGGGCCGATGCCCCAGGCGCCCACGCGCCGGGCGAAATCCTCCGCGCACGGCAGCGGATGCCGGCCTTCGCCCTGCACGTCGTGGTCGGACAGGTCGCGGTCCAGGTCGGCGTGGCGCGCGCGCGGCAGGTGCGAGGCCGCGAACGCGGCGGCGCCGGCCTGCGGATCGGCCAGCACCGCGCGCGCGTCGAGCAGGCGCAGGCCGGGGTCGTCCAGCCGCGCCGCCAGCGCGGGCACGTCCACCAGGGTGGTCCAGTGCATGCCGCTCATCTCCCCTCCTCCAGGCGTCTCCTCAGGTTGTACAGGATCGCCGCGGTCGCGCCCCAGATGCGCTGTTCCGGCCAGTCGTACTCCAGCACGGTGCGGGTGCGTCCGCGGTAGTCCATGTCGATCCGGCGCAGGCGCGCCGGCTCCATCAGGTAGTCCAGCGGCACCTCGAACACCTGCGCCACCTCGCCAGGCTCCGGGCGCGGCACGAAGTCCGGGTCGACCGCCGCCACCACCGGGGTGATGCGGAAGCCGCTGATGGTCAGCAGCGGGTCCAGGTAGCCCAGCGGCGCGACCTGGCACACCGGCAACGCGATTTCCTCGTGGCTCTCGCGCAGCGCCGCCGCCAGCACGCCGCGGTCCGCCGGCTCCACCCTTCCGCCGGGGAAGCTGACCTGGCCGCCATGGTGGCGCAGGCCGTCGGTGCGCAGGGTCAGCAGCACCCGCGTGCCCTCCACGCGCGGGACCAGGCCGACCAGCACCGCGGCCTCGGCCGGGGCATGCGGGCCGAGCAGGTCGGCCAGTTCGTCGCGGTTCCAGCCCGGCTCGCGCGGCGGCTGGCGCAACGGGTGCAGCACCCGCTGCAGGCCGTCCCGCTCGCGCAGGCGCTGCACGAAGACCTGGCGTTGCCGCTGGCGCTGCTGCAAGACCTCCTCCATCAGGCGCCGGCGCTGGCCCTCGTCCATCCGGCTCCAGGCACCGATTTCCTCGCCGCTGCGCAGGCAACCTTCGCACAGACCGTCGCGGTCCAGGCGGCACAGCCCGATGCACGGGCTGGAAACGGTAGCCAGGTCTGGGGAAACGCTCACGTCACGGGATCCTGCAGGGCCGGAAACGACTGCGCCGGCACGAAGCCGGCGCAGCAACACGGACGGCGGTGGCCGCCGCGTATTACTTGACCGACACCAGCTTGATCTCGAACACCACCGCCACGTTCGGCGGGAAGCCGGTGCGCGGGTCGGCGCCGTAGGCCTTGTCCGGCGGCAGGGCGACTTCCCACTTGGAGCCGGCCGGCATCTGCAGCAGGACCTCGCGCATGGCCGCCATCTCGACCTCGCTGACCTTGATCGACGGGATCTGCTGTGCCGGGCGCGCCTGCTCCGGGCGCTGGCCGTAGGGGTACGGACCGGCAACCTCCAGCTGCACGGTGCTGGCCTGGGTCGGCTTGGCACCGTTGCCGGCCTCGACCACCTTGTAGGCCACGCCGCTGGGCAGGGTCTTCACGCCCGCCTGGCCCTTGTAGCTGGCGATGAACTGGTCGGAGCGGGTCTTGTTCTCCGCGGCGGCCTTGTCGTACTGGGCCTTGGCCTCCTGCATGCGGGCCTGCTCGCGCTTCTGGAAGGCTTCCAGGGCCGGGCGCAGCTGCTCGGCGGTGATCGCCGGCTCCTTCTTGGCCAGGGCGTCCTGCAGGCCCTTGACCACCGAATTGACGTCGAGCTGCTCGCCGCGGGCCTGCAGTTCGGCAAGGTTGTTGCCGTAGTCATAGCCGAAGTAGTAGCTCAGCTTGCCCTTCTCGGACGTGGTGTCCTGGGCGAGGGCACTGCCGGCCACGGCCATGGCGGCAAGGGCGACAGCGATCGGACGCAACTTCATCAAGTTCTTCTCCGGAAGGGGGACGGTCGGCCCCGGGTGTTCGACGCGCTAGGATAGCCGCCGCTTGGTTGCCCGCGCCAGAGCGCGCGGGACAGGCCTGTGACCGTGGCGGACCCGCGAAGTTCCGCCGCTTCCTTCACATTCCCGAACCGTACCGACAAGGAGCCCCATGGCGTCCAGTCCCGTCACCGTCCGCGACGCCGATGGCGTCCGCACCATCACCATCGACCGTCCCGAGCGGCTCAACGCCCTGGACCGGCAGACCCTGGAGGCGCTGGACGCGGCCTTTGCCGCGGCGTCGGCCGATACCGCCGTGCGCGTGGTGGTACTCACCGGCGCCGGCCCCAAGGCCTTCGTGGCCGGCGCCGACATCGCCGAGATGAACCAGCTCGGCCCGATCGAGGCACGCGAGTTCTCCCTGCTGGGCCAGCGCCTGATGCGCCGGATCGAGCGCATGCCCAAGCCGGTGATCGCCGCGGTCAACGGCTACGCCCTGGGCGGCGGCCTGGAACTGGCCATGGCCTGCCACCTGCGCATCGCCGCCGACAGCGCGCGCCTGGGCCAGCCGGAAATCAACCTGGGCCTGGTCCCGGGCTTCGGCGGCACCCAGCGCCTGCTGCGCCTGTGCGGCCGCGCCGCGGCGCTGGAGCTGTGCCTGCTCGGCAAGCCCATCGATGCCGCCCGCGCCCTTCAGCTGGGCCTGGTGAACCGTGTGGTCCCGGCCGCGGAACTCGAGTCCGAGGTCGCCACCGTCGCCGGCAGCCTGGCCACGGCCGCGCCGCTGGCGCTGCGCGCGGTCCTGGACGCGGTGGTGGTCGGCGGCGAGTGCGCGATCGAGGAAGGCCTGCAGTTCGAGACCGCGCAGTTCGCCCTGCTGTTCGCCACCGAGGACATGCGCGAGGGCACCTCCGCCTTCCTCGGCAAGCGCACCCCGCAGTTCCGCAACCGCTGACCGGGCGATGGCGACGATGCAGGACCCGGCCCGCCAGGCGCAGCGCGCGCGCCTGCTCGCGCTGCTGGCCGATGGCGACCTCGACGCCGCGCTGCAGGCCGGGCTGATGGACTACCCCGCCTCGCCCGCCGCGGCGGAGGACGCGCCGCTGCTTGCGGCGCAACAGCGCCTGCGCACGGCCTGGGCCGCGCGCGAGCGGCACCGCGCGCGCGCCGCGCGGCTGGAGCGGATTGCCGCCGAGCGCGAGGCCCGGCGCCGCGCCGCGGCCGTTCCGGCCGACGCGCCCGCGTCCAACCCGGCCCTGCCGCCCGCGGCGGCGGCGGCCCTGGCCCGCGCGCGGGCGCGCGCGGCGGCGGGGCGCAAGCCATGAGCAAGGTGGTACGCAAGCGCGCCTCGGGTCCCGGCGCCGCCGTCCCGGGACCGGCCGCCCGGCCCGCGGCCGCGAACAAAGCCGGCACGGCCGCGAAGGCGCGCGAGGTCGCGGCCAAGCCGCGCATCCGCGCCCGCGCCGGGCGGTTGGCGCCGGCGGAAGTACGCGAGCTGTTCTCGCGCCTGCGCGAGCTCAACCCGCATCCGACCACCGAGCTGGAATACAGCACGCCGTTCGAGCTGCTGGTGGCGGTGGCGCTGTCGGCGCAGGCCACCGACGTGGGCGTGAACAAGGCCACCCGCCGCCTGTTCCCGGTGGCCAACACGCCGCAGGCGATCCTGGCCCTGGGCGAGGACGGGCTGAAGCGCTACATCAACTCCATCGGCCTGTACAACGCCAAGGCAGCCAACATCATCGCCACCTGCCGGATCCTGCTGGAACGGCACGGCGGCGAGGTGCCGCGCCAGCGCGAGGCGCTGGAGGCCCTGCCCGGGGTGGGCCGCAAGACCGCCAACGTGGTGCTCAACACCGCCTTCGGCGAGCCCACCATCGCGGTGGACACGCACATCTTCCGCGTCTCCAACCGCACCGGGCTGGCCCCGGGCAAGGACGTGCGCGCGGTGGAGGACGCGCTGCTGCGCACGGTGCCGGCGGAGTTCATGCAGGACGCGCACCACTGGCTGATCCTGCACGGCCGCTACGTGTGCAAGGCGCGCAAGCCGGACTGCCCGCGCTGCGTGATCCGCGACCTCTGCCGCTTCCCGGACAAGACCCCGGGCAGCGCCGAGGGCTGAAAAGGCCGGAGGCCGCAACGCGGCCTCCGGGATGGCCGGCCTCCCGCGCGGGAAGCCGGCATTGGCTGGCGACGCTCCCGCTTACTCGTCGCGGTCGTGGAACGGCTTGCGCGGCAGGCGCTCGTCGCGGTTGGCCGCATGCCAGGCGAACGAGGCAATGATCGCCGCGGCCTGCTTCAGGTCCTCCGGCACCACGTGGTCATAGGTGTCCAGATGGGTGTGGTGGACGCGGGTGAAGTAGTCCGCCGGGTCCTGCACGAACTGGAAGCCGGGCAGGCCGACGCGGTCGAACGAGACGTGGTCGGTGCTGCCGGTGTTGCGGGTGGTCACGATCTCCGCGCCCAGGTCGTGGAACGGCTCCAGCCAGGCCTTGAAGATCGGCACCACGGCGTGGTTCTCCTGGGCGTAGATGCCGCGGATGCGGCCGGTGCCGTTGTCGAAGTTGAAGTAGCCGGCGAAGCGGTCGTAGCCGCGCTTGCGCTGCAGCGGGCCGGTACCGCGCTGGAACGCGCGCGGCAGTGCCTTCTGCTCCGGATCGGTGGGTTCCGGCCAGTCGGCCAGGTACTTGGCGACGTAGCCGGCCGAGCCGTGCAGGCCCTGCTCCTCGCCGCCCCACAGCGCCAGGCGGATGGTGCGCTTCGGCTTGGCGCCGACCGCCTTGAGGATGCGCATGGCCTCCATCATCACCACCACGCCGGCGCCGTTGTCGCTGGCGCCGGTGCCGGTGTGCCAGGAATCCAGGTGCGCGCCGATGACCACCACCTCGTCGGCCTTGCTGCCGCCCGGCAGGTCGGCGAACACGTTGCTCGCCGGCAGGTCTTCCTCGCTGGTGAAGCCAGCATCGATGTCAAGGCGCAGGCGCACGTCCTGCTTGCGCTCGACCGCGCGCACCAGCTGGTTGTAGTGCTCGGCGGCGACCACCAGTTCGGTCACGCCCGCCGCCTCGCCGGCCTTGCGCGAGCCGCCGCCGGTGACGCGCAGGATGCCGTTGTCCCAGGAGCTGATCGACAGCGTCGCCAGCACGCCCTCCTCGGCCAGGAAGGCGTTGAGCTCGCGCGAGAATTCCTGGCGCTTGCGGTACTCGGCCAGGCGCTTCTGCTGCGCGCCTTCCTCGGCATCCTCCGGCACCGGGAAGGTCTGCAGCTCGCCCAGGTCGTCGTGGCTGTGGCGGCGGAAGTCGGGCTTGTCGTTCGGCTTGTACTTGCGCGCGTCGTCCAGCAGCACGATCTTGCCGCGCAGCTGGCCCTTGTGCTTCTCCAGGTCCTCGCGGGTCTTGAGCGCGGCCTTGACCACCTCGCCCTCGACCTGGCCCTGGGTGCCCGGCGTCCACGCCTTGGGCGCCGCGTGGATCGGCATCTGCCGCGGCGACAACATCTCCACGCGCGAGGCGCGGTATTCCCAGCCGCGGCCGAACGCCGGGTCGTAGACCTCCTCGTGCACGTTGGCCAGGCCATAGCCCTGCAGCTTGGCCTTGGCCCATTCGGTCGACCGCGCATAGGCGGGCGAATTGGTCAGGCGCGGACCGACGGTCTCGGTCAGCTCCTTGAGGTTGGCCGGCGCCTGCGACCTTGCGAATGCTTCCTGCCGGATCCTGGCCACCATGTCCAGGTCCACCGGCTCCCCTGCGTGCGCGCCGGACACGCCCGACGCCGCCACCAGTCCCGCCAACACCATGCTACGCAGCATGCCCGCCACTTCGTCTTACTCCCCTGTCAGGAACACAACCACCGACCCTCCGGCGCACGCGGCCCGGCGTGGAATCGGTCACGGAAAAGGCCGCGCGGCGTTTCGCGCTACGCGCGAAGCCGGCGCGGCCGAACCCCTATCCTAAGCGCAAGGGAGCCCGCGGCGCGCCTGACTTCCGGCACATGCCCGCCGCGGCCGCGGCGGGCAGTGCACTACCGGGCCTCAGCCGGCCGCATCCACGGCGCGCGCCGGCTGCGGCGGATGCGCGGAACCGCGGCCGAAGCGCCGCGCGAACCATCCGCCCAGGTCGTCCACGACGGTATACGCGGCCGGGATCACCACCAGGCTCAGCAGGGTCGAGGTGATCAGGCCGCCGATCACCGCGATGGCCATCGGCGCGCGGAAGCTGGAATCGCCCGACAGGCCCAGCGCGATCGGCATCATGCCCGCGCCCATCGCCAGGGTGGTCATGATGATCGGCCGGGCGCGCTTGCGGCAGGCGTCGACCAGCGCGTCGTGCTGGCTCATGCCCTGCTCGTCCTCGGCGATCACCGCGTAGTCCACCAGCAGGATCGAGTTCTTGGTGGCGATGCCGATCAGCATCAGCAGCCCGATGAGCGCCGGCAGCGACAGCATGTTCTGGGTCAGCAGCAGCGCACCGAACGCGCCGCCGGCGCACAGCGGCACCGCCACGAGGATGGTCAGCGGCATCAGCGCATGGTTGAACAGCAGCAGCAGGACCATGTAGATGCAGGCGATGCCGGCGACCATCGCCAGCAGGAAGCCGACGAACAGCTCGACGAACACCTCCGCGTCGCCGGCGTTGAGGAACTCCACGCCCGGCGGCAGGTTGCGCACGCTTGGCAGCGACTGCACCTCTTCCATCACCTCGCCCAGCGGCCGCCCGCTCAGTTCCGCGGTCAGGGTGATGTTGCGCTGGCGCTGGTAGCGCGAGACCTGGGTCGGGCCGCTGCCCATGCCGATCTCGGCCACCGCGGCCAGCGGCACCGGGCCATTGCGCCCGTTCACCCGCAGCTGTCCGAGCAGCGAAGGATTGTCCAGCGCCGACTCGGCGAAGCCCACCCGGATCGGGATCTGGCGGTCCGGCAGGTTGAGCTTGGCCATGCGCTGGACGTAGTCGCCCGAGGTGGCGATGCGGGCGGCCTCGGCGATGTCGGCGGTGGACACGCCCAGGTCGGCGGCGCGCGCCGGGTCGGGTTCGATCCGGATCTCCGGGCGCAGCAGCGAGGCCGAGGAGGTGATGCTGCCCAGGCCGGGGATGCCGCGCAGCTCGCGCTCCAGCGCCAGCGCGGTCTCGTTGAGCTGGCGCGGATCGTCGCCCGCCAGCACCAGCTGCATCACGTTGCCCGGTTCGGAGCTGATGTAGCTCACGCGCACGCCCGGCAGGACCGACAGGCGCCGGCGCACCTCGCGCTCCAGCGCGGTCTGGTCGCGCCCGCGCTCCTCCGCCTTGCCCCAGTCCAGCACCAGGGTGGCCTTGCGCGCCTCGCCCACCGGCGGCGCCGAAGGGTCGCCCAGGTCCAGGACGCTGCCCACCGTGGTGTAGACCTGCTTGAGCTCGGGCATGTCGGCCAGCATGTGGCGGGCACGCTCCGCCACCGCCACGGTCTGCTCCAGCCGCGTGCCCGGCGGCAGTTCCAGGCTCAGGTTGCTCCGCCCGAGGTCCGAGACCGGGATGAAGGTCGCGGGGATCAGCGGCACCAGGGCCAGCGAGGCGACGAACAGGCCGGTCGCGATCCACAGCGTGCGTGCGCGGTGGCGCAGGGCCGCGTCCACCCAGCCCAGGTACCAGCGCATCAACCGCGAATCCCGCTCCTCCCTGCCGTGCGGCTTGAGCAGGTAGGCGGCCATCATCGGCGTGAGCAGGCGCGCCACCAGCAGCGAGAACAGCACCGCGGTCGCCGCGGTCCAGCCGAATTCGCGGAAGAACTTGCCGGCGACGCCGGGCATGAACGCGACCGGCACGAACACCGCCGCCAGGGTCAGGGAGGTGGCGATCACCGCATTGCCGATCTCCCCGGCGGCCTCGCGGGCGGCCTCGAGCGGGGTCTTGCCCATGCGCAGGTGGCGGACGATGTTCTCGATCTCCACGATCGCATCGTCCACCAGGATGCCGACCACCACCGCCAGCGCCAGCAGGGTGATCATGTTGAGGCTGAAGCCCAGCCAGTGCATCACCGCGAAGGTCGGCACGATCGACAGCGGCAGCGCCACCGCCGAGACCCAGGTCGCGCGCCAGTCGCGCAGGAACAGCCACACCACCACCAGCGCCAGCAGCGCGCCTTCCCACAGCATCGTCATCGACGAGTCGTATGAGCGGTGGGTCTCGTCGATGGCGGTGGTGACCAGGCGGAAGTCGATGCCGGGATGGTTGGCCTTGAGCTGCTCCAGCGCCGCCTGCACCCCGGCCTCCACCTCGACCTCGCTGGAGCCACGGGTCCGGGACATGGAGAAGGCGACCACCGGCTTGCCGTCCAGCAGGGCGGCCTCGGCCGGATCGGCGGCGGCGTCGCTGACCCGCGCCAGCGCCGACAGCCGCACCGCGCGCCCGTCGGGCAGGCTGATGCTGTAGTCCTCCAGCTCGCGCGCATCGGCCACCGTGCCGATGGTGCGGATCACCTGCTCGCCGCCGGCCTGCAGGACGCGGCCGCCCGCGCGCTCGACCTGGATCTTCGCCAGCTGCGAGGACACATCGCCGGCGGTGACGCCGAAGGCCTGCAGCGCATCGGGATCCAGGTCCACGCGCACCTGGCGCTCCACGCCACCCACGCGCGTGACCTCGGCCACGCCGGGCACGCCGTACATGGCGCGGGTGACCTCGCGGTCGACGAACCAGCTGGCCTCGTCCTGGCTCATCCGCGGCGCGACCAGCGCATAGGTCATCAGCGCGCCGCCGATGTCCACCTTGGAGACCACCGGTTCCTGGATGTCCTGGGGCAGGTCGGTGCGGACGCGGGTGACCGCGTCACGGACGTCGTCCAGCGCGGTGGCCAGGTCCACCTCGAGCTGGAACTCGACCATGGTGGTGCTCACGCCCTCGTTGACCGAGGACATGATCCGCTTGACGTTGGGGATCGTGGCCACCGAGTCCTCGATCCTGCGGGTGACCTCGGCCTCCAGCTGGGTCGGGGAGGCCCCGGGCAGCACCACGGTGACCGTGGTCATCGGAAAGGCGATGTCGGGAAAGCGCGCCACCGGCAGCCTGTGGAAGCCCCACAGGCCGGCCACGCACAGCACGAAGAACACCATCAGCGCCGGCAGCGGCCGGCGGATGGCCCAGGCGGAGATGTTCATGGCGCGCCGGCCTCCGTGTCCGTGTCCGCGACCACGCGCACGCGGTCGCCCTCGCCAAGGAAACCGGCGCCCTTCACCACCACCTGTCGGCCAGGCTCGAGTCCTTCGACGATCTCGATCCGCCCCGCCTCGGCCAGGCCGGTGCGCACGCGCCGCCGCTGCACCACCTGGCCATCGTCGAGCACGAACACGTAGGCGTGGCCGTCGCGCTGGACCACCGCCTCGCTGGGCAGCATGAGCGCCTGGCCTGAGCCGGTGACGATGCGCCCTTCCAGGTAGACGCCGGCCTTCAACGGACCGGGCTCGGGCAGGTCGACGTAAAGCGTGCCAGTGCGTGACTCCGCGTCCACGCCGGGACTGACCGCGCGCACGCGGCCGCTGATGGTGCTGCCCTGGTAGGCCAGCTCCACCGGGTTGCCGACCTCGACCAGGGCCAGCTGCCGTTCGGGCAGTTCCGCGCGCCATTCGAGCCGGCCGTCGCGGATCAGGCGCAGCAGCTCGGTGCCGGCGGCGACCACCTGGCCCGGCTGCACCATCCGCCTGGAGACGATGCCGTCGGCCGGCGCACGCAGCTCGGCGAAGTCGCGTTGCAGCTGCGCCGCGTCGCGCCGCGCACGGGCGGTGGCCAGCTGCGCCTCGGCCTGGATGCGCAGCGCGCGCAGCTCGTCGAGCTGGCTGGCACTGATGAGCTGTCGCGCGGCGAGGGTCTCGGCACGACTGTAGTTGGCGCGCGCCAGGGCGAGCGCGGCCTCGGCCTCCTGCATCGACGCACGCGCCTGGGCCAGTTCGCTGTCCAGGGTGCGGTGGTCCAGGGTCAACAGCACCTGGCCGGCACGCACCTGCTGCCCCACGTCCACGTTGAGCGCGGTGACGCGCAGTCCGTTGAGCTCGACGCCCAGCTGCATCTCCTCGTAGGCGGCCACCGGACCGGAGACGCGCAGGCTGCGCGCGACCTGCTGCAGGCGCGGCGCCTCCGCCGTCACCGCAGGCGGTTGCGCGGCCTCCTCCGTGGCCTCGCCGCCGCAGCCGGCCAGCACTGCCAGCAGCGCCATCGCCAGCACGGGCTGGCGCAGGATCCTTGCTTTCATGGGAACTCCAGTCACGATCGCAGACCGCGCCCTGGACACGGGTACGGCTCGGGTTGGGGTGGGAACGACTTCAGGAGCGGGAGGCGCGCGCCGCCAGGTCGGGCGGACGCCATTGCACGATGGCAGGCATCACCGCTTCCTCCCCCGGCCGGCCGCCACGCGCCGCTCGACACCGTCCAGCAGCAGCTCCAGGCCTTCCCTGAAACGCGCGTCGAAGTCTGGCTCCAGCAGCGCATCGCGCGCATCGCGCAGGCAGGGACAGCCGTCCTCGACCGCATCGGTGAACGCCTGTTTCAGCAGCGCGACCTGGTCCGGATCGGTAGGCAAGGCCTGCTCCTCGATCACGAAGCCAAGCACGTAGTGCATGACGTGCAGGCCAGCGGTGGCCGCGAACTCCGGCTCCGCGCCGGCGTCGCGGAAGGCCTGGACCAGGGCCTCGGTCGTGCGCAGCACGTTCCTGCTCACGGCGAAGGTGCCGGCGTACACGCGTGCGCCGTCGCGCCGCGACTTGAAGGCCTGGCGCAGCTCGGCGCCGATCCGGTGCACGGTTTCGCGCCAGTGGGCACCGGTGGGAATGTCCCGGGCCACGCCTTCCAGCAGTGCCTCGGACATCGCGTCCAGCAGGTCGCGCTTGTCGCGGAAGTGCCAGTACAGCGATGGCGCGCGCACCCCGACCGCGCAGGCCAGCTTGCGCAGGGTCATGCCGTCCAGGCCTTCCTCGTCCAGGAGGCGGAAGGCGGTTTCGATGATCTTGTCGCGCTGCAGGGCCATGGCAGGCTCGCCTAACACCGTTAGGCCAAGAAGCTAACAGTGTTAGGCAGGGGCATGCAAGCCCCCTGATCGCCGCCGGTTTTCCGGCCTCAGGAACGACGGACGCCCCGCATTGCGGGGCGTCGCGTCGGGACGGACTGCCGGGTTACCAGCTGAACTGGGTGCGCACCGCGTACTGGCCGGTCTCGTCGCCGGTGAGCTCGTTGTCGCCGCGGGTGTAGTTGAACATGAAGCGCAGGTTCGGGTTGACGTAGTAGTTCAGGCCCACGATCGCGCTGCTCGCCTTCCGGTCCGCCACGTCCTCGTTCTCGATGGTGTCGTAGCGCGCGGTCAGTTCCCACAGCCCGCGATCCACCCTGGGCGAGCCGAACACGCCGGTGCCACTCTTGTAGACCTTGTGCCCGCCGTTGAGCAGCCAGCTGCCCTGCAGGTACCAGGCCGCCACGTCCTGGTCGCCGCCCAGCGGCTGGCCGAAGCGGGCGTTGGCGTACTCGCCCTGGAAGAACAGCGGGCCGAACGCGCCGGCGACTTCCAGGCCGTAGGCGGTGACGCTGTCGCCGCTGGCGCCGGGGGTGGTGGCGATGGCAAGCGAGGGCCCGCGGCGGCCGGCGTAGTTGGCCGTGGCAACGAGGTCGGCCGAACCCTTGTTGGCATCCTCGCGGCTGGCCCAGGCGCCGAAATGCAAGGTGCTTTCGGCGGTGTTGACCGGCGCGAAGGTCACGCGGCCGGCGGCGCCCATGCCTTCGTTGCGCGGCCCCGCGGCGCCACGCAGGTTGAACACGCTGAAACCGGCGGTGTAGCGGTCGCCGGCGCGCAGGTAGCCCACGCCCTGCTGGAACTGGCGGCCGCCGAACAGGCCGGTGGCGGAGGCGAACGGGCGCTCCATCATCAGGATCTCGTTGGAGCTGGTGAGTTCCTCCATCGAGCGGTAGGGCTTGAAGTGGCCGATGGTCAGCTTGCCGCCGCCCAGGCTGGTGGCGATCCAGGCGTCGCGCAGGCCGTCGAGGTTGCTGCCGGCGGCGAAGTCCTGCTCCAGCTTGTAGTCCCAGCCCAGGGCCTTGCCCGACAGGGTCAGGCGCGCGCGCCGGAATTCGCTGGTGCCCGTGGTGGCGGCCAGGTCGCGGTCGAAGGCGTAGGCGTCGAAGTGGACGCGGCCGCCCAGCGAGGCTTCGAACTTCCTGTCCGCCGAGGTGAGCTTGATGCCTCCCCTGGTTTCGACCCTGGGCGTGGTGGTGGTGATCGCCTCCAGGTCCTGCCGGGTCTCGACATTGATGTCCGACTGCGCATCGGTGCGGGTCTCCAGCTCGGCGACCCTGGCCTGCAGCGCGGCCAGCTGCTCCTTCAGCCGGGCCAGTTCGGCGGGATCGGCGGCGGAGGCGCTGCTGGAAACACTCATGCCAAGGGCCGCGGCGAGCGCAACGGCAAGATGGATATGACGCATGGAAGGCTCTCTTTGCGGGAATGGGAATCGGCGCCGCGGCGGGCGGCACCGGTCGGGCGCCGGGCAGCTTGCGCGCGCCACCTGACAGCCATGCGACACCCGCATGACCGGACGATGACGGCGCGCGTGCCGGCCGCCAGGGCTGTCATCGCCGCGTCACCGCCCTGACCCGGCGCTGTCATGCCCCGGCGCTGCAATGCGCCGCGACGGGTGCCCGGCAGGCACCCGCGTCTTCCACCCGCTATGGAGTCATCCCTGGTGAAACCCTCGTTCAAGACCCGCGTGGCCGCCGCCCTGGTCGCGGCTGCCTCGACCCTTTCCCCTGCGCTGGCCAACGACGCCACCGGCGCCGGCGCGTCCTTCATCTATCCGGTGATGACCCGCTGGTCAGCCGACTACAAGGCGGCCACCGGCAAGCAGGTCAATTACCAGTCGATCGGCTCCGGCGGCGGCATCGCCCAGATCAAGGCCGGCACCGTGGACTTCGGTTCCTCCGACAAGCCGCTGGAGCCGGAGGAGCTGGCCCGGCACGGGCTGGCCCAGTTCCCATCGGTGATCGGCGGCGTGGTGCCGATCGTCAACGTGCAAGGCATCGCGCCCGGCGCGCTGAGGCTGGACGGCCCCACCCTGGCCGCGGTCTTCCTGGGCAATGTCACGCGCTGGAACGATCCGGCAATCGCCGCGCTCAACCCGGGCCTGTCCCTGCCGGAGGCGCGCATCACCGTGGTCCACCGCTCCGATGGCTCGGGCACCACCTTCAACTTCGCCAACTACCTGTCCAAGGTCAGCCCGGAGTGGAAGCAGAAGGTGGGCGAAGGCACCTCGTTGCAGTGGCCGGCCGGCATCGGCGGCAAGGGCAACGAGGGCGTGGCCGCGTACGTGAAGCAGGTCAAGGGCAGCATCGGCTACGTGGAGCTGTCCTACGCGCTGCAGAACCGGCTGGCGCACGTGGCGCTGAAGAACGCCGCCGGCCGCTTCGTGCAGCCATCGGAGGAGAGTTTCGCCGCGGCCGCGGCCAGCGCCGACTGGGGCGCGACCCGCGACTTCCACCTGGTGATGACCAACGCGCCCGGCGAGGCCTCCTGGCCGATCACCGCCACCAACTTCATCCTCATGCACAGGCAGCCGAAGAACCTCGCCGGCGCGCGCAACGCCAAGGAATTCTTCCGCTGGGTTTATGCCAACGGCGACGCCCAGGCGCGCGAGCTGGACTACGTGCCGCTGCCCGACGCGCTGGTGCGCCAGATCGAGGGCTACTGGGCGCAGAACATGAAGTACTGACCAGGTTCGCGCCGGGTCTCTCTCCCCGACGCAACACCCGGAGCGCGGCCACGGCCGCGCTCCGTTCTTTACAGGTTCCTGAAAGGCGCGACGGCCGCTGTCATACGGGTGTCACGAAAACATCATTTGATGTGCGCATCCGCCGGCCAGCCGGCACGAACACAGGTCCCGCCCAATGACGCGCTTCCCTACCCGCCTCCTCATCCTGTCCCTGGCCGCGGCGCTGTCGCTGTCCGCCTGCGGCGATGGCAATGCTCCGGCCGACACCAACGGCACCGCCGGTGAGCCCGCGGCCGGCAGCAGCGAAGCGGTGACCGCGCAGATCTCCGGTGCCGGCGCCTCGTTCATCTACCCGCTGGTGTCGCGCTGGTCGGCCGACTACAACGCCGCCACCGGCCACAAGGTCAACTACCAGTCGATCGGCTCCGGCGGCGGGATCGCCCAGATCAAGGCCGGCACCGTCGACTTCGGCTCCTCCGACAAGCCGCTGCCGCCGGAAGAGCTGGCCGAGGCCGGCCTGGGCCAGTTCCCCTCGGCCATCGGCGGCGTGGTGCCGGTGTTCAACGTGGCCGGCATCGAGCCCGGCCAGCTGCGCCTGACCGGCCCCCTGCTGGCGGACATCTTCATGGGCCGCATCACCCGCTGGGACGACCCGCAGCTGGTCGCCGCTAACCCGGGCCTGGCGCTGCCAGCCGAGAAGATCACCGTGGTGCACCGCTCCGACGGCTCGGGCACGACCTTCAACTTCTCCAACTACCTGTCCAAGGTCAGCCCGCAGTGGAAGGACAGCATCGGCGAAGGCACCTCGCTGCAGTGGCCGAGCGGCGTGGGTGGCAAGGGCAACGAGGGCGTGGCCGCCTACGTGCAGCAGATCAACGGCAGCATCGGCTACGTCGAGCTGGCCTACGCGCTGCAGAACGGCATGCCTTACGCATCTTTGCAGAACGCCGCCGGCCAGTGGGTCCAGCCCAGCGCCGACAGCTTCGCCGCCGCCGCAGCCAGCGCCGACTGGGCCAACGCACAGGATTTCAACCTGGTGATCACCAATGCCCCGGGCGAGGCCGCCTGGCCGATCACCGCGACCAACTTCATGCTGATGCCCAAGCAGGCCAGGGACCCGGCCCGCAGCCAGGCCACCCTGGAGTTTTTCCGCTGGGCCTTCGAGCACGGCCGCGAGCAGGCCCACGCGCTGCACTACGTGCCGCTGCCGCCGGAGCTGGTGCAGCAGATCGAGACCTACTGGGCCAGCGAGTTCAAGTAAGCCGGCACGCCCGCGCCACACCGCGTCCCTGCGCCGCCGGGCGGCGGTCCGACCCTCCCCGGACCGCCGCCCCGCGCGCCTATTCCCAGCGAGCCGATGAACACCATCACCCTGCACGCCAGCCAGGCCGACGCGCGCGAGCGCAGCGACGCCCGCGCCGACCGGATGTTCCGCTACGCCCTGACCGCCTGCGTGGCCTTCGTGCTGGTCGCCCTGGCCGGGGCGGCGCTGTCGATGCTATGGGGCGGGCGGGACGCGCTGCAGACCCAGGGCCTGAGCTTCTTCTACTCGGCCGAATGGAACCCGGTCGAGAACCGCTTCGGCGCCCTGGTGCCGATCTACGGCACCCTGGTCACCGCGCTGATCGCGATGCTGATCGCGGTGCCGGTGAGCTTCGGCATCGCCTTCTTCCTCACCGAGGTGGCGCCGCGCTGGCTGCGCGGGCCGGTCGGCACGGCCATCGAGCTGCTGGCCGGCATCCCCTCGATCATCTACGGCATGTGGGGCCTGTTCGTGCTGGTCCCGGTGATGACCGAATACGTCACTCCCAGGCTTAACGACACCCTCGGCACCGCGCCGCTGATCGGCCCGCTTTTCCAGGGGCCGCCACTGGGGATCGGCCTGCTGACCGCCGGGTTCGTGCTGGCGATCATGGTGATCCCGTTCGTGTCCTCGGTCATGCGCGAGGTGTTCCTGACCGTGCCGACGCGGCTCAAGGAATCGGCCTACGCGCTGGGCTCCACCCGCTGGGAAGTCAGCTGGGACATCGTCCTGCCCTACACCCGCTCGGCGGTGATCGGCGGCATCTTCCTGGGCCTGGGCCGGGCCCTGGGCGAGACCATGGCGGTGGCCTTCGTGGTCGGCAACGCGGTGCGCCTGTCGCCCTCGCTGCTGGAGCCGGGCACGACCATCGCCGCGCTGATCGCCAACGACTTCGGCGAGGCCACCGAGACCTACCGTTCCGCGCTGGTGCTGCTGGGCTTCGTGCTGTTCATCGTCACCTTCGTGGTGCTCGCCATCGCCCGCCTGATGCTGCTGCGCCTGGCCCGCCGGGAGGGCAACTGATGTCCGCCACCACCGCGCTGTACCTGCGCCGCCGCGTCGTCAACGTCGTCGCCCTGGTGCTGTCCTGCGCCACCGCGCTGTTCGGCCTGTTCTTCCTGGGCTGGATCCTGTGGACGCTGGTGGCCAAGGGCATGGCCGGCATCGACTGGAACCTGTTCACCCGCATGACCCCGCCGCCGATGCAGGAAGGCGGCCTGGCCAACGCGTTCTTCGGCAGCGCGGTGATGTGCGTGATGGCGATCGCCATCGGCACCCCGCTGGGCATCGCCGCCGGCACCTGGCTGGCCGAGTACGGCAACGCGCGCAAGGCCGGCACCGTGGTGCGCTTCGTCAACGACATCCTGCTGTCGGCGCCATCGATCGTGCTGGGCCTGTTCGTGTACACGCTGTACGTGATGCAGACCGGCGGCAACTTCTCCGCCTTCGCCGGCGCGCTGTCGCTGGCCTTCATCGTGCTGCCGGTGGTGGTGCGCACCACCGACGAGATGCTGCGCCTGGTGCCGGTGCAGATGCGCGAGGCCGCGCTGTCGCTGGGCATCCCGCAGTGGAAGGTGATCGTGCAGGTGCTCTACCGCAGCGCCAGCGCCGGCATCGTCACCGGCGTGCTGCTGGCCCTGGCCCGCATCTCCGGCGAGACCGCGCCGCTGCTGTTCACCGCGTTCGGCAACCAGTACTGGAGCACTCATGTCTTCCAGCCCATGGCCTCGGTGCCGGTGGTGATGAACCAGTTCGCCGCCAGCCCGTACGAGTCCTGGCAGGTGCTGGCCTGGGCCGGCGCCCTGGTACTGACCGTCTTCGTGCTGCTGGTGAGCCTGGCCGCACGCGCCCTGCTGCTGCGCAACCGGATCTCCCATGACTGACCCCGCCCTGGACCTGGCCATGAACCTCCCCGAGACCACCTCCGCCAAGCCGCTGTCGCTGGCCGCCGTCGCCCGTCCGGAGGCCGCCGCGGCGCCGGTCAAGCTCGCGGCACGCGGGCTGGACTTCTACTACGACCGGTTCCATGCGCTGAAGGGCATCGACCTGGAGATCCCGGAGAAGCGCGTCACCGCGCTGATCGGCCCCTCCGGCTGCGGCAAGTCCACCCTGCTGCGGGTGTTCAACCGGATCTACGCCCTGTACCCGAAGCTGGAGGCGCGCGGCCAGGTGCTGCTGGACGGCGAGGACATCCTCTCGCCGAAGTACCCGATAAACCGGCTGCGCTCGCGCGTGGGCATGGTGTTCCAGAAGCCGGTGCCGTTCCCGATGACGATCTTCGAGAACGTGGCCTACGCCATCCGCCACCACGAGCGGCTGTCGAAGGCCGAGCTGGCCGGGCGCGTGGAGCAGGCCCTGCGCCAGGCCGCGCTGTGGGACGAGGTCAAGGACAAGCTGCGGCAGTCCGCGCTGGGCCTGTCCGGCGGCCAGCAGCAGCGCCTGTGCATCGCCCGCGCCGTGGCCCTGCGCCCGGACGTGCTGCTGCTGGATGAGCCGACCTCCGCCCTGGACCCGATCTCCACCAGCCGCATCGAGCAGCTGGTGGAGGAGCTCAAGCGCGACTACACGATCGTCATCGTCACCCACAACATGCAGCAGGCCGCGCGCGTATCCGACTACACCGCGTTCATGTACCTGGGCGAGCTGGTGGAACACGACCGCACCGAGACGATCTTCTCCAGTCCCTCGAAGCGGCAGACCGAGGACTACATCACCGGCAGGTTCGGCTGACGCCGAACCTGCCGGTGCGGGATTGGGGATTCGTGATTGGTGATTCGTAAGAGCAAACCAACGCTGCCACCTGAATCCCTAGTCCCGAATGCCTAATCCCGAACCAAGCACCGGAGGTGCTGAATGCATATCGTCAGGAGCTACGACGAGGAACAGCGACAGCTGGTCGAACAGATCATCGACATGGGGCATGTCGCGGTGGCGCAGCTGGAGGCGGCGCTGGACGTGGTCGAGCGCCGCGACGACTCCGCAGCGCGGCGGGTGGTCGCCAACGACGACGCCATCGACGATGCCGAGCGGCGGATCAGCCACGAGGTGATGCTGCTGGCCCTGCGCGGACCGCTTGCGCGCGACCTGCGCGAGATCCTGGTCGGGGTGCGCATCCCCGCGGACATCGAGCGCATCGGCGACTACGCCGCCAACGTGGCCAAGCGCTCGATCGCCCTCAACACCGCGCCCCCGCTGCCGCATACCGCTGGCCTGCGGGCGCTGGGCATGCTGGCCGCCGGCCAGGTCCGCCAGGCCCTGCGCGCCTACCGCGAGGGCGATGGCGAACTGGCCCTGCAGGTGCGAGACAACGACGCGCGCCTGGACCAGCAATACACCGCCCTGTTCCGCGAGCTGCTCACCTACATGATGGAGGACCCGCGCACCATCACCCCATGCACGCACCTGCTGTTCATGGCCAAGAACCTGGAGCGGATCGGCGACCATGCCACCAACATCGCCGAGAACGCCTGGTTCCTGCTGCACGGGGAACCGCCCCCCGAGCCGCGCGACAAGCGCGACGGGACCGCGGCGGCGGCCCCGCCCTGAACCGGCACGCGGTCCCGCGGGCCGGCGGTGCCCCCGCCGGGGCCGCCGTGAAGTACCCTTGCGGGCATGACCGAAAGCGATCTGGACGACCTGCACAAGGACGAGACCCCGGCCGCGCCTCCCGGCGCGATGGCGCGCCGCTTCCGCGGCTTCCTGCCGGTGGTGGTGGACGTGGAAACCGGCGGCTTCGACTGGAACCGCCATGCCCTGCTGGAGATGGCGGCGGTCCCGATCGAGATGGACGAGCAGGGCCTGCTGGTGCCCGGCAAGACCGCCAGCGCGCACTTCATCCCCGCGCCCGGCACCGAGATCGATCCCAAGTCGCTGGAAGTGACCGGCATCGACCTGGACCACCCGTTCCGCCTGGCCAAGCCCGAGCGCGACGCACTGGGCCACGTGTTCAACCAGGTCCGCGCCGCGGTGCGCCGGCACGGTTGCCAGCGCGCGATCCTGGTCGGCCACAACGCCCACTTCGACCTGAACTTCGTCAATGCCGCGGTGGCGCGCAGCGGGCACAAGCGCAACCCGTTCCACCCGTTCAGCGTGTTCGACACGGTGACCCTGGCCGGCGTGGCCTACGGCCAGACCGTGCTGGCGCGGGCGATGCAGGCGGCCGGGTTCGAATGGGACGCCAAGGAAGCGCATTCGGCGGTGTACGACGCCGAGCAGACCGCGCGCCTGTTCTGCCGCATCGCCAACGCCTGGCCCTCGCCGCTGCCGGGCTGAGCGCCGCCGTTCAGCCCAGCTGCAGGCGGTCGCGGCCCTCGCGCTTGGCCCGGTACAGGGCCGCGTCGGCGCGCCGGTACAGGTCCTCGGCGTCCTCGCCCGGGCGCAGTTCCACCAGGCCCAGGCTGAAGCTCACCTCCAGGTCCTCCAGGCCGGCCCAGGGCCGGTGTGCGCGGGTCCGCGCCTGCAGCCGCTCGCAGGCAGGCAGTGCTTCCTCCAGCCGGGTATCGGGCATCAGCAGCGCGAACTCCTCGCCGCCCAGCCGCGCCACCAGATCCGAGCCGCGGCGCTGGCCGTGCAGCAGCTGGCCGAACTCGCGCAGCACCTGGTCGCCCACGCTGTGCGAGCGGGTGTCGTTGATCCGCTTGAAGTGGTCGATGTCCAGCAGCGCCAGGCACAGCGGATGCGCGCCACGCCGGGCCAGGGCCAGGTCGCGGGCCAGGGTTTCCTCGAACTGGCGCCGGTTGGGCAGGCCGGTCAGGGCGTCCTCGCGGGCCTGGCGGGCATAGCCCTCGGCCTGCTCGCGCAGCTGCTCCAGCAGGCCGGCACGCTCGCGGTCGATTTCCTGCAGCCGCTGCGCCTGCGCCTTCAGGTCGGCGGTGCGCGCGTCCACCAGCTGCGCCAGGCGCCGGTTGCTGGCCTGGTAGCTGTGCACGCGGTAGCGGTACAGGCCGTACAGCAGCAGCAGCGCCAGCAGCGCGCCGCCGATGCGCACGTCGCTGCGCTGCCACCACAGCGGCCGCACCTGGAACGACCAGCGCGCCGCCTGCGGGCTCCACGCCCCGCCCGGGTGCGCGGCCTGCACCTCCAGGGTGTACTGCCCCGGCGGCAGGCCGATGAATTCCACGTCGCGGCGGGTGCCGCGCTCGACCCAGCCGCCGTCCAGGCCATGCAAGCGGGTGCGGTAGCGGATCCGCTCCGGCAGCAGGTAGCTGAGGCCGGCATAGGTCACCGCCAGGCGGCTGCCGCCCGGCAGTGCGGTGGTCGCGCGCCAGTCCAGCGCCTGCCCGTCCACGCTCACCGCCTCGATCACCGGCGGCGGCGCCGGCCGGTCGGCGTAGCGCGCCAGCCGCTCCGGGTCGACGCTGGCGGCGCCGGCGGCGGTGGCGAGCCAGATGCTGCCGTCGCGCCGCCGGATCGCCGCCGGCGAGGAGCTGCCATTACCCTGCGAGCTGGGCAGGCCGTCGATCTCGGTGTAGTGCTGCAGCGGCAGGCGGCCGCTGCCGGCCCCGTCGGCGGCGGCCTCCAGCGCCGCCAGCGGCACCCGCAGCACGCCGCGGTTGCTGGTGATCCAGGCATCGCCGGCGGTGTCGGCCAGCAGCGAGAACACCGCGTCCACCGGCAGGCCCTGCTCCAGCCCGACCCGCGCCGGACGGCCATCGCGGATGCGGAACAGGCCGCGGTCGCTGGCCACCCATACCGCACCGCCGACCTTGTGGAAGCCGAACACGGTGCGCGGGTCGCCGCCGGCGCGCTCCAGCGGCAGCTTTTCCACCGTGCCATCGGCGCGCAGCACGCTGGCACCCTCGACCGAACCGATCCACAGCTCGCCGTCGATCGCCGCCAGCGCGGTCACCAGGCCCTGCGGCATCCCGGGCACCGGCGGCGGCGGAAGCACGCCGGCGTCGTCGACCACCACCACCCCGCGGCGGGTGCCGACCCAGGCCCGGCCGTCGCCGTCCACCGCGATCGCACGCACGTGGCCGCTGGGCACGCCCTCGGCCTGGCCGTAGTGCTGCAGCAGCCGGCCCTGGCGCAGGCGGAACACGCCATCGGCGAAGGTACCGACCCACAGGTCGCCCTCGCGGCCCTCGGCCAGGCTCAGGATCGAGGGCACCGGCGCGTTGCCGCCCGGCAGCGGCACCGGGTGGAAGCGGCCGTCGGCGCCGAGCCGGTCCAGGCCGCCGCCGCCGCCCACCCACAGCGTGCCGGCCGAGTCCTCCAGCAGCGCGCGCACGTATTCGCCGCCGAGGCCGTCGCGCCGGGTCCAGCCGGTGAACAGCGCCTCGCGCAGGCGGAACAGGCCGCCGTTGGCGCCGATCCAGATGCCGCCCTCGGCATCCTCCAGCAGGCTGGCGATGCGGCCGTTGGTCAGCCGCTCCGGCGGCAGCCATTCCTGCCCGTGCGGGCCGATCCGGGCGACGCCGCGGTTCTCGGTGCCCAGCCACAGGTAGCCCTCGCGGTCCTGCAGCATCGAGGTGAAGTAGCCGGCGCCGGGCAACACGTGCACCGCGGCGAAGCGGCCGTCCCCGCGGCGGCGGAACACGCGTTCGCCGGCCGCCAGCCACAGCGTGCCGTCGGGGGCGATGTAGGGCCAGACCAGGCCCGCGGGCAGGCCATCGGCGGGACCGAAGCGCCGCCACTGGCCATCCACCGCGCGCACGACCAGGCCTTCCAGGGTGCCGATCCACAGGTTGCCGGACGCATCCACGGCCATGCGCGGGAAGCTGGCCGGCAGCGGGATCCCCGGCGGCGGCGCGATGTACACCAGGCGCCCGTCCGGCTGCACGCAGCCCAGGCCATGGTTCTCGAACAGCAGCCACAACCGGCCGCCGCCGTCCATCACCATGTCGTGGACCAGGGCGCGGGGCCACTCCGGCGGGCGTTCCAGGTATTCCCAGGCGCCATCCGCGCCCAGGCGGCCGAGGTTGCCCCGCGAGTCGCTAAGCCACAGCCGCCGCTGCGGGTCCAGGTACAGCGCGCCGACGCCGTTGTCGCGCAGGCCCGGCCGGGTGCCGCGGTGGAACGGGGTGAACTCGACGCCGTTGTAGCGGACCACGCCCTCCCAGGTCGCGAACCAGAGGTAGCCCTCGGCGGTCTGGGCCATGTCGCGCACGGAGTTGTGCAGCAGGCCGTTGCGCGTGCTCCAGGCGTCGATCGCGTAGTCGCGCAGCGGCGGTGGACCCGGCGGCGCGGCCAGCACCGCCGCCGGCAGCCACGCCAGCAGGCACAGCAGCAGGGCCTGCGCGATGCGCAACCGGCATCCGCGGGTGGTCCACCGGGATCCGCTCGGCCGCATCACGCCCCCTGTCCCCGCCGCCCCCTCAGCCGCCGCGCTGGCGGACCGCCTCGAACAGGCAGATGCCGGCGGCCACCGACACGTTGAGGCTTTCCACGTCGCCGGGCATGGGGATGCGGACCAGGCCGTCGCAGGTCTCGCGGGTCAGCCGGCGCAGGCCATCGGCCTCGCCGCCCAGCACCAGGGCGACGTTGCCCTTGAGGTCCACGCCGTAAAGGGTGTCGTCGACCTCGCCGGCCAGACCGTAGGCCCACACGCCCAGCTTCTGCAGCTCGCGCAGGGTGCGTGCGAGGTTGGTGACCTGCACCACCGGCAGGCGGTCGGCGGCGCCGGCCGAGGTCTTGCGCACGGTGGCGTTCACCGGTGCCGACTTGTCCTTGGGGATGACCACCGCGGTGGCGCCGGCGGCCAGCGCGCTGCGCAGGCAGGCGCCGAGGTTGTGCGGGTCCTGCACGCCATCGAGCACCAGCAGCAGGGCCTTGCCTCCGGCGGCCTCGACCAGGCCGGGCAGCTCGCTTTCGTCCCAGGTCCTGGCGGCGGCGTAGCGCGCGGCGACGCCCTGGTGGCGGACGTTGCCGCCGATGCCGTCCAGCGCCTGGGTGGCGACCTTGCGCACCTCGATCCCGTAGCGGCGGGCCTGCTCCTCGATCTCGACCAGGCGCGGATTGCGCGCACCGGAGTCGACCAGGACCTCGCGCACGTGCTCCGCATCGTTCTCGATGGCGGAGGCCACGGCGTTGACGCCCACCACCCACTGGTTCTGCTTGCTCATCGACTGCACGGCCACGTAAGGAAGGCCGGCATTATCGCATCCCGCCGCGATCGCCGCCGGCGCGGGCCTTCAGCCGTGCGCGGGCCACCAGGCCGGCGCCGCGGCTCCGCTCCAGCAGCGGGGCGAACTAACCGCCGAAGGCCTTCCGGCAGATCCGGCAGTGGCAGGTCGAGGCGGCACCCGGGGTACCGGTGGCGCGGAAGCGGACCGCACCGCAGTGGCAGCCGCCGCCATCGTCCGGGCTTGCGCCATGGCCGCCCACGGCCCCGTCCTCAGTACTTGCGCTTGGGCCGCTTCGCCGGCTGGCCGCGCGGTGGCAGCGGCGGCAGGCCGCCGTCGGCGTCGTCCGGGACCAGGCGGAAGTCGATCTTGCGGTCCTCCATGCTGGCCTTGAGCACCACGATCCGCACCCGGTCGCCGAGGCGGAACTCCAGCCCGCGGCGCTCGCCGGTGAGCATCTTCCGCATCGGGTCGAACTGGTAGTAGTCGTGCGGCAGCTGGGTCACGTGCACCAGGCCGGTGACCTTGGACTGCTCCAGCTCCACGAACAGGCCGAAGCTGGTCACGCCGCTGACCACGCCGTCGAACTGGCCGCCGACGTGCTTCTCCATCCACGCCGCGCGGTAGCGCTCGTCGACTTCGCGCTCGGCTTCGTCGGCGCGGCGCTCGCGCTCGGAGCACTGCAGCGCCAGGCCGGCCATGTCGCGGGCCGAGTACAGGTAGCCGTCGGGCTTGCCGCGCTTGAGCGCGTGCTTGATCGCGCGGTGCACCAGCAGGTCCGGGTAGCGGCGGATGGGCGAGGTGAAGTGGGCGTAGGCCTCCAGCGCCAGGCCGAAGTGGCCGACGTTGTCCGGCGAGTACACCGCCAGGCTCTGGCTGCGCAGCAGCACCGACTCCAGCAGGGTGGCGTCGGCGCGGTCGCGCACCTTCTTCAGCAGGCGGGTGAAGTCGCCGGGCGTGACCTTGCTCCACGGCGGCAGGCTCAGCCTGAACTCCTTGAGGAACTCCAGCAGGTCCGCGTACTTGGATTCCGGCGGCTTCTCGTGGATGCGGAACGGCGCCGGGATCCGGGTCTTCAGCAGGTAGCGCGCGGCCTCGACGTTGGCCGCGATCATGCATTCCTCGATCAGCTTGTGCGCGTCGTTGCGCGGCAGCATGCCAGCCTGGGTGACCTCGCCGCGGTTGTCGAGCACGAAGCGCACCTCGGTGGTCTCGAACTCGATCGCCCCGCGCCGGGCGCGGGCGGCGGCCAGCACCTGGTAGAGCTGGTACAGGCGCTCGACCTGCGGCATCAGTGCGCCGACCTGCGCCTTCGCCTCCGGGTCGTCCTCGCCCACCGCCTTCCACACCTGGGTGTAGGTCAGGCGCGCGTGCGAGTTCATCACCGCCTCGTAGAACTTCGAGCGCACCACCTCGCCCTCGTGGTCGACCTGCATGTCGCACACGAAGCACATGCGGTCGACCTTCGGGTTCAGCGAGCAGATGCCGTTGGAGAGCGTCTCCGGCAGCATCGGCACCACGAAGCCGGGGAAGTACACCGAGGTGGCGCGTTTCTGCGCCTCCTCGTCCAGCGGCGTGCCCGGGCGCACGTAGTGGGAGACGTCGGCGATCGCCACCACCAGGCGGAAGCCCTGGCGGTTGGGCTCGCAGTACACCGCGTCGTCGAAGTCCTTGGCGTCCTCGCCGTCGATGGTCACCAGCGGCAGGTCGCGCAGGTCCACGCGGTCGCCGATCATCGACGGCTCGACCTGCAGCGGGATCGCGGTGGCCTCGTCCAGCACCTCCGGCGGGAACTCGTGCGGCAGGTTGTGGCCGTGGATCGCGGTCTCCACCACCAGCGACGGGGTCAGGCTGTCGCCCAGCACCGCCACCACCTTGCCGATCGGCGGGCGCCGGGTGTCCGGCGGGGCCACCAGCTCGCACACCACCAGCTGGCCTTCGCGCGCGCCGCCGGTGGCGTCCGGCGGGATGTGCAGGTTGCGCTGCATGCGCGCGTCGTCGGGGACCACGAAGCTGATGCCCGCCTCGCTGCCGAAGCGGCCGATCAGCCGGTGCACGCCGCGCTCGAGCACGCGGGCGATGCTGCCCTCGCGGCGGCCGCGGCGGTCGATGCCGGTGACGTTGGCCAGCGCGCGGTCGCCGTGCATGACCTTGCGCATCTCGTACGGGGCCAGGAACAGGTCGTCGCCGCCGCCGTCCGGGCGCAGGAAGCCGAACCCTTCCGGGTTGGCGATCACGGTGCCGGGGATCAGGTTGGTCTGCTCGAGCGGGGCGAAGCCGCCGCGCCGGTTCTGCACCAGCTGGCCATCCCGCACCATCGCGCCCAGGCGCTTGCCGAGGGCCTCGAACCGTTCCGGATCGCCGTCCAGCCCGAGCAGGGCCGCCAGCTGCGCATGGGTCTGCGGGCCATCCGCCTCCTCCAGGGTGGCGAGGATCGCCTCGCGGCTGGGGATCGGATTGTCGTAGCGCTGGGCCTCGCGCTCGGCGAAGGGATCGGGCACCGCCGCGATCACCCGCCGTGGCGCGCGCACCGCCGCCCCGGCCTTGCCCGGCCGCGCCGCGGGCGCCGGCTCCGGCATCCACGGTGGCAGCTTGTTGCCTGCCTGGCGCCCTGCGCCGGCCTTGCCGCCCGCCGTCCTGCTTCCCTTGCCTGCGCCGGCGCCGCCGGCTCCCTTGCGGCTGCCGCCGCGACTTCCAGTCTTCTTCATGGGCCGATCCTACACCCCGGCTGCTGTACCGGACCCGGGGTCCGCCGCGACCGCCGTGCACGGACCGTTGACATTGCCTTCGCGCGCCTCCAGAATGCGCCGCCTCACCTGCCCAGGTGGCGGAATTGGTAGACGCACTAGTTTCAGGTACTAGCGGGTAAAACCGTGGAGGTTCGAGTCCTCTCCTGGGCACCAAGACACCGGCTTTCGGGCCTACGAAGAACCCCGCCAACGGCGGGGTTTTTTGCATCCGGCGTTCCGCCCCGCGCCGCGCGGGGACTGTTGACAGGTGCAACCGCCTCCCGCAGAATTGCCGCCCTGCGCCGCCCAGGTGGCGGAATTGGTAGACGCACTAGTTTCAGGTACTAGCGGGTAAAACCGTGGAGGTTCGAGTCCTCTCCTGGGCACCAACGGCGCAGCGGCCAGACGGCCATCGATGAACCTCGCCCCGGCGAGGTTTTTTCGTATCAGGGCCCGCGAACGTGGGCATCACCAGGCCCCCGGCGTCCTTCTGGCACGATCCGGGTCCGCGCAGGGGGATGCATAGGCATGGACCCACAACAGATCGTCTTCCTCGCCATCCTCGGCGCCGCGCTGGCACTGTTCGTCAGCGGGCGCATGCGCGTGGACCTGGTGGCGATGCTGGCCCTGCTCGCGCTGGCCTTCACCGGCATCCTCGACGCGCGCCAGGTCCTGGCCGGGTTCTCCAGCGAGCCGGCGATCATCGTGGTCTCGGTCTTCGTGCTTTCCGCCGGCCTCTCCGCGACCGGCATCACCGACCGCATCGGCGCGGCGATCGGGCGCGCGGCCGGCGGCAGCGAGTGGCGCACGATCGCGGTGGTGATGCCGGCGACCGCCGCCCTGGCCGCGTTCTCGCACCACGTCATGGTCACCGCGATGATGCTGCCGATCCTGATGCGGCTGGCGCGGGAACGGCAGCTGGCGGCCTCGCGCCTGCTGATGCCGATGTCGCTGGCCGCCTCGCTGGGCACCACCCTGACCCTGTTCAGCGCGCCGGCCTTCCTGCTGGCCAGCGACCTGCTGCAACGCGCCGGCGGCGAGGGCCTGGACATCCTCGCCGTGACCCCGATCGGCGCGGTGCTGGTGGTGCTGGGCACGGTCTACATGCTGCTGGCGCGCTGGCTGGTGCCGCGCCGCCAGGGCGAGGCCCCGCAGGGCGACTACATGCGCCTGGAGCGCTACTACACCGAGCTGCTGGTCGAGGAAGGCTCGCCCTGGGTCGGGCGCACCCGGCGCGAGTTCGACGAGGCCTTCAGCGAGCGCCTGCAGGTGGTGGACTGGCTGCGCTACGGCATGCGCCGGCGCCGGCAGTCCGGCGACAGCCCGCTCGCGGCCGGCGACGTGCTGCTGGTGCGTGCCTCGCCGGACGAGATCGCCTCGATCAAGGACGAGCCGGGCCTGGCCCTGCACGCGGTGGCCAAGTACGGCGACAGTCCGCGCCAGGGCGGCCAGGCCGAGCTGCTGGGCGACGAGCAGCTGGTGCAGGCGGTGGTCGCGCCGCACTCGGAGTTCATCGGCCGCAGCGTGGCCGACATCGACTTCCTGCGCACCCTGGGCGTGGTCGTGGTCGGCCTGTGGCGGCGCGAGGGCTGGCTGCACGGCGAACTGTCGGAGATGCGCCTGGAAGAAGGCGACCTGCTGGTGCTGTGGGGCCGCGAGGCCGACATCCGCCCGCTGTCCTCCCACCATGGCTTCATGATGCTGATGCCGTTCCAGGGCCGCGGCCAGGCCCGCCGCCGCGCGCCGGTGGCGCTGGCGATCATGGCCGCCACCGTGGCCGCCGCGGCCACCGGGCTGCTGGCCCCGCAGGTCGCCTTCCTCGCCGGCGCGGTGGCCATGGTCCTGTGCCGCTGCGTGCCGGTGGAGGAGGCCTACCGGCAGGTCGACGTGCGCATCTACGTGATGATCGCCGGGGTGATCCCGCTGGGCATCGCCATGGAGCGGACCGGCACCGCCCAGGCCGTGGCCGACCTGCTGATGGCCCACGCCGCCCAGTGGCCGGTGTTCGGGCTGCTGCTGGTGATGTTCTGGACCGCCGCCCTGCTCACCCAGATCCTGTCCGACGCCGCCACCACCGTGCTGCTGGCGCCGATCGCGCTGGCGGTGGCCGAGGCCCTGGGCCTGCCCCCTGCCCCGTTCGTGGTCTGCACCGCGATGGGCGCGGTGGCCTCGTTCCTGACCCCGATCGGCCACCACGGCAACCTGCTGATCCTCAACCCGGGCCGCTACACCTTCGGCGACTTCCTGAAGGTGGGGGTGCCGCTGACCCTGCTGATCGGCCTGGCCTCGGCCTGGATGGCCCGCGCCCTGTGGCTCGGCGGCCCGCTGCTGCCTTCCCTGCCCTGAGCGGCGGGCGCCGGGCGGCGGCACGCGGGTAGAATCGCGCTCCTGTCCCGCAGCTGTGCCCGCAATGACCGAAACCATCCGCCCCGCCTTCCACGGCTTCGAACAGATCCCGCTGCGCGAGTACGCCGAGCGCGCCTACCTGGACTATTCGATGTACGTGGTCCTGGACCGCGCCCTGCCGTTCCTCGGCGACGGGCTCAAGCCGGTGCAGCGGCGCATCATCTATTCGATGAGCGAGCTGGGGCTCAACGCCGCGGCCAAGCCGAAGAAGTCGGCGCGCACCGTCGGCGACGTCATCGGCAAGTACCACCCGCACGGCGACTCGGCCTGCTACGAGGCCCTGGTGCTGATGGCCCAGCCGTTCTCGTACCGCTACCCGCTGATCGAGGGCCAGGGCAACTTCGGCTCGCCCGACGACCCCAAGTCGTTCGCGGCCATGCGCTACACCGAGGCCAAGCTGACCCCGATCGCCGAGGTGCTGCTGGGCGAGCTGGGCCAGGGCACGGTGGACTGGACGCCGAACTTCGACGGCACCCTGGAGGAGCCGAGCTGGCTGCCGGCGCGCCTGCCGCACCTGCTGCTCAACGGCACCACCGGCATCGCCGTGGGCATGGCCACCGACGTGCCGCCGCACAACCTCAACGAGATCGTCAGCGCCTGCGTGCGCCTGCTCGACGACCCGGACGCCAGCGTCGCCGACCTGTGCGAGCACGTGCGCGGCCCGGACTACCCGACCGAGGCGGAGATCATCACCCCGCCGGCCGAGCTGCGCGCCATGTACGAGAGCGGCAGCGGCAGCGTCCGCGCCCGCGCCACCTGGCAGAAGGAGCACGGCAACTTCGTCGTCACCGCCCTGCCCTACCAGGTCTCCCCGTCCAAGGTGATCGAACAGATCGCCGCGCAGATGCGCGCCAAGAAGCTGCCGTGGCTGGAGGACATCCGCGACGAGTCCGACCACGCCAACCCGGTGCGGGTGGTGCTGGTGCCGCGCTCCAACCGCGTGGACGCCGAGCAGCTGATGGGCCACCTGTTCGCCACCACCGACCTGGAGAAGAGCTACCGGGTCAACCTCAACGTCATCGGCCTGGACGGCAAGCCGGCGGTCAAGAACCTGCGCACCCTGCTGGAGGAGTGGCTGACCTTCCGCACCGACACCGTGGTGCGCCGGCTCAAGCATCGCCAGGAGAAGGTCGAGCGCCGCCTGCACCTGCTGGAAGGCCTGCTGGTCGCCTTCCTCAACCTCGACGAGGTGATCCGCATCATCCGCACCGAGGACGAGCCCAGGCCGGTGCTGATGGCCCGCTTCGGGCTGACCGAGGAACAGGCCGACTACATCCTCGAGACCAGGCTGCGCCAGCTGGCCCGGCTGGAGGAGATGAAGATCCGCGGCGAGCAGGAGGAGCTGGCGAAGGAGCTGGAACGCATCCTCGCCACCCTGGACAGCAAGGCCAAGCTCAAGAAGCTGGTCAAGGACGAGCTGCTGGCCGACGCCAAGAAGTTCGGCGACGCCCGCCGCTCGCCGCTGGTGCAGCGCGAGGCCGCGCACGCCATCGACGAGACCGAGCTGGTGCCCAGCGAGCCGGTCACCGTGGTGTTGTCGCAGAAGGGCTGGGTGCGTGCGGCCAAGGGCCACGACGTCGATGCCGCCGGCCTGTCCTACCGCGAGGGCGACGCCCTGCTGGCGGCGGTGCGCGCGCGCAGCACCTGGCAGGTGGCCTTCATCGACTCCCAGGGCCGCAGCTACTCGACCCCGGCGCACACCCTGCCCTCGGCGCGCGGCAACGGCGAGCCGCTGACCGGCCGCTTCTCGCCCGCCAGCGGCGCCTCCTTCCTGGCCCTGGCCAGCGGCGAGGACGAGACCCGCTTCGTGCTGGCGTCCTCGCATGGCTACGGCTTCGTGACCCGCTTCGAGAACCTCACCGGCCGCAACAAGGCCGGCAAGGCGCTGATCAACCTGGCGCCCGGCGCGACCGTGCTGCAGCCGGCTTTGGTCGGCAACCTCGGGACCGACCGCATCGTCGCGGTGACCAGCGCCGGCCACCTGCTGGCGATCCCGGCCGCCGAACTGCCGGAGCTGGACAAGGGCAAGGGCAACAAGCTGATCGACATCCCGCGCGCCAAGCTCGGCACCGAGCGGGTGGTGGCGGTGGCCGCGGTCGGCCCGGCGCAGAAGCTGCAGGTTTACAGCGGCCAGCGCACCATGACCCTGTCGTTCAAGGACCTGGATGCGTATCTGGGTGCGCGGGCGACGCGGGGTGGATTGCTGCCGCGGGGGTGGCAGAAGGTGGATGGCCTCGACGTCGAGTAGCACGTCGTAGCCTGGCACCCGCAGCGTGCGGCGGCGCGGCAGGCGCCGTCGCAGGCATCCCGTGCAGTCCCGCGCCACCCCACAGGAGTCGCACGATGGAACCGGAATTCTGGCTGCAGCGCTGGCGCGAGGGCCGCACCGGCTTCCATCGCGACGCGGTGATGCCGCTGCTGGAAAAGCACTGGCCCAGGCTGGGAGCGGCCGACGGCGCGCCGGTATTCGTGCCGCTGGCCGGCAAGACCCTGGACATGCACTGGCTGGCCGCGCGCGGGCATGGGGTGCTGGGTTGCGAGCTGTCGCCGCTGGCGGTGGAGGCGTTCTTCGCCGAGGCCGGCCTGGCCCCGGAACAGGAACGGGACGCGGACGGGCTGCACCATCGCGCCGGCCGCATCGACCTGGTCGAGGGCGACGTGTTCGCGCTGGCCGACGCCACCCTGGCGCGGATGCAGGCGGTCTACGACCGCGCCGCGCTGATCGCCCTGCCGACTGCCCTGCGGCGCCGCTATGCCAGCCAGGTCTACGGCCGCCTGCCGCGCGGCTGCCGCGGCCTGCTGATCACCCTGGAATATCCGCAGGAGCAGATGCAGGGCCCGCCGTTTTCGGTGGCGGAAACCGAGGTCCGCGGGCTGTTCGCCGCGGACTGGGAGGTGGAGCTGCTGGAGCGGCGCGACATCCTCGCCCAGGAGCCGCGCTTCGTCGCCGATGGCGTCACCGCGCTGGCGACCGCGGTCTACCGCCTGCGGCGCCGCTAGCCCCGGCCCGCCAGCGGGGGCCGCGGCACCACGCCACGCTCAGCCGTGGGCCGGGGCGCCGTCGCCCTCGAGCTTGGACAGCTGGTAGTTCTCCAGCCCGATCATGCGGATCAGGCGCAGTTGCTGCTCCAGCCACCAGGCGTGGTCCTCCTCGGTGTCCTTGAGCTGGGCCAGCAGGATGTCGCGGCTGACGTAGTCCTGCCTTTCCTCGCACAGCTTCATCGCCGCGGCGAGGTTGGCACGCACCTCGTACTCCACCCGCAGGTCGGCCTGCAGCATCTCCACCACGGTGGTGCCGGGCTGGAACCCGTGCGGGCGCATGTCCGGCTCGCCTTCCAGGAACAGGATCCGGCGCAGGATCGCGTCCGCGTGCTCGGTCTCCTCCTGCATCTCGTGGTTGATGCGTTCGTACAGCGCCTTCAGGCCCAGGTCCTCGTACCTGCGCGAATGCAGGAAGTACTGGTCACGCGCGGCCAGCTCGCCGCGCAGCAGTTCCTTGAGGCATTCGATGACTTCGGGGTCGCCTTTCATGGGGGTGCTCCGGTGGAACGCAGGGGCGCAGTGTGCCGCAAGCGCCGCGGCCATGTTTCAATCGGAATCAGTCGCAGTTGCACTGCCTTCGCACCCGCCGCCCACCGGGAGCCCCGCATGCGTCGATGGCTATTGCGCGCGGCCTGCGCGCTGCCGCTGGTCCTGCTGGCCCTGGCCGCGGCCGCCTGGCTGCTGCTGCGCGGCAGCCTGCCGCGCCTGGAGGGCAGCATGGCACTGCCGGGCCTGGCGGCGCCGGCCACGGTGCAGCGCGATGCCCTGGGCATCGTCACCATCGACGCCGCCAGCGCCGCGGACGCCGCCCGCGCCCTGGGCTACGTGCACGCGCAGGAGCGCTTCTTCGAGATGGACCTGCTGCGCCGCGCCGCCGCCGGCGAACTGGCCGGACTGTTCGGTCCGCGGGCGCTGGACACCGACCGCAGGCGCCGCATCCACCGGCTGCGCGCCCGCGTGGAAGCGCGCCTGGATACCTTCGCCGGCACGCGGATGCCGCAGCTGCAGGCCTACACCGAAGGCGTCAATGCCGGGCTGGAGGCACTGCCGGTGCGACCCTGGCCCTACCTGCTGCTGCGCCAGCCGCCCCGGCCGTGGCAACCAGCCGACACGGCCCTGGCCGGCTACGCCATGTACTTCGACCTGCAGGACGCGGAGAACCGCCGCGAGCTGGCGCTGTGGCGGCTGGGCCGGCGCCTGCCGGCACCGCTGCGCGAGCTGCTGCTGCACGACGGCAGCCAGTGGGACGCGCCGCTGCTGGCCCAGCCGCGTGGCGAGGCCGCGCTGCCGGACGCGGCGGCGGTCGACCTGCGCCGGCTGCCAGCTCCGCCCGCCGGCGGCCAGCCGCTGCACGAGCCTGCCAGCCCCGGCAGCAACAACTGGGCGGTGGGCGCCACGTTGACCACCGACGGCCGCGCCATCGTCGCCGACGACATGCACCTGGGCCTGCGTGCCCCCAACCTCTGGTTCCGGGTGCGGCTGCGCTATCCGGACCCGGCCGCGCCCGGCGGCCGGGTCGACGTCAGCGGCTTCTCCCTGCCCGGCCTGCCGGCGGTGGTCGTGGGCAGCAATGGCCACGTGGCCTGGGGCTTCACCAACGCCTATGCCGACACGGCGGACTGGTTCCCGGTGCGCCCCTGTGGCGAAGGCCAGGCCCAGGACTGCGATCCGGTGGCGCGGCACGTGGAAACCATCCGCGTGGCCGGCGGCGACGACGTGCAGCTGGAGATCCGCGAGACCGCGGCCGGTCCGCTGGTCCACGCCGACATCGATGGCCAGGCCCTGGCCCTGCGCTGGGTGGCACACCTGCCCGGCGCGCTCAACCTGGGCCTGGCCGGCTTCGCGTACGCGGCCGACCTCGACCAGGCCCTGGCGATCGCCGACCAGGCCGCGATCCCGGCGCAGAACCTGGTCATCGCCGACCGCCACGGCGCCATCGCCTGGCGCATCCTCGGCCCCTTGCCCGCCCGCGCACCCGGCTGCACCGGCCTGCGGCCCGACGGAAGCACCGCTACCTGCACGCCGTGGCCGCTCGCCAGCGCCAGCGTGCCGGTCCTGCGCGACCCGCCCGGGCAGCGCCTGTGGACCGCCAACGCCCGCACCCTCGACGGCGAGGCGCTGGCGCGCGTGGGTGATGGCGGCTATGCGCTGGGCATCCGCGCCTGGCAGATCCGCGAGCGCCTGCACGCGGCGGACCGTTTCGACGAGCAGGCGCTGCTGGCCATGCAGCTGGACGACCGCGCCCTGCTGCTGGAGCCGTGGCACGACCTGCTGCTGGGCGAAGCCCGGCGCGCGCCCGCGGGCTCGGCGCTGCGCGCCCTGGCCGATGCCGGCGGAGACTGGAACGGCCATGCCGCGCCGGAGTCGGTGGCCTACCGCCTGGTCCGCGCCTGGCGCCTGGCAGTGCACGCGCGCATTGCCCGCGGCCTGGCCGCGCCCGCGCTGGCACGGCTGGGGCCGGAGTTCGAGCTGCCTGCGTTGCCGCAGCTGGAAGGCGTGGCCTGGCCGCTGCTGCGGCAGCGCCCGCCGCACCTGCTTCCGGCAGGCTTCGACAGCTGGGAAGCGCTGCTGGAGGATGCCGCCGCCGAGGTGCGCGACGCGCTGGCCGCGGCCGGGCCCCTGGCCGCACGCCGCTGGGGCGAGGAAAACACTGCTCGCATCTGCCATCCGCTGTCCGCAGCCGTGCCCGCGCTGCTGGCCCGGCGCCTGTGCATGCCGGCCGACGAACTGCGCGGCGACCGCATCGTGCCGCGCGTCGCCGCGCCCGCGTTCGGCGCCTCGCAGCGCATGGTGGTGGCGCCCGGCCGCGAGCAGGACGGCCTGGCGCACATGCCCGGCGGCCAGGGCGGGCATCCGCTGTCGCCATTCCGCGGCGCCGGCCACGACGACTGGGTCCACGGCCGGCCCACCCCGTTCCTCCCGGGGCCGGCAAGATACACGCTCACCCTGCGGCCGGTCGCCGCGCGGGAATGAAACCACCGCAAGCACACCACCCATGCCGGATTCCACCCTCGATCCTGCCCTGCGACAGGGGCTGTCGCGCCGCTTCGAACGCATCGTGGTGTTCAGCGGCGCCGGCATGTCCGCCGACAGCGGCATCCCCACCTTCCGCTCCGGCAGCAATGGCCTGTGGCACGAGTTCGATCCGCAGCAGCTGGCCACCCCGCAGGCCTGGCGCCGCGACAGCGCCCTGGTCTGGGGCTGGTACGAATGGCGGCGCGGGCTGGTGATGCAGGCCGCGCCCAATCCGGGCCACCTGGCCGTGGCGCGGATGCAGCAGGCCCTGGGCGCACAGGTGGTCACCCAGAACGTGGACGACCTGCACGAGCGCGCCGGCGTGGCCGACGTCCTGCACCTGCATGGCAGCCTGTTCGCGCCACGCTGCTTCGACTGCGCGGCTCCGCACCCGCTGCCTTCACCTCCGGGCGCGGCGCAGCGGCGGCTGGAGCCGCCGCGCTGCGCGCACTGCGGCGGTGAAGTGCGTCCGGGCGTGGTCTGGTTCGGGGAAATGCTCGACGACACCGTCTTGCGGCAGGCGCAGGAACGCATCGCCGGCTGCGACCTGTTGCTGGTGGTCGGCACCTCCGGCGTGGTCCAGCCGGCCGCCGGGCTGGTCGGGCTGGCGCCGCGTGATGCGGTGGTGGTCGAAGTCAATCCGCAGCCGGGCGCGCCGGGTGCGCGCCGTATCCACCGGCTGCCACTCAATGCGGCCGTGGGGCTGCCATTGCTGGCTGAGCTATTGCTGCGGCCCTGAAGCCCCCGCCGGGTTGGCGGGGCGCCAGGGTGGGTTGAGAGGCCGGGACTTCCACATGGCCGGCACACCGGCCCTCACCCCTCCTCTCTCCCGGGGAGAGAGGAGGGACAGCGGTGCGTCACCCCGCCAGTGCCTCGTTGTGCACGCCGGCCACCGCGCGGCCGGAGGGGTCTGCCATCTTCGCGAAGCTCGCGTCCCAGGCGATCGCCGCCGGCGAGGAGCAGGCGATCGACTTGCCGCCGGGCACCGTCTCCGCCGCGGCCTGGCCGGGGAAGTAGCGCTCGAAGATCGTGCGGTAGAAATACGCCTCCTTGGTCTGCGGCGGGTTGACCGGGAAGCGCTTGTCGGCCGCGGCCAGTTCGCGGTCGGAGACCTGCGCCTCGGCGTGCGCCTTGAGCCCGTCGATCCAGCCGTAGCCAACGCCGTCGCTGAACTGCTCCTTCTGCCGCCACAGGATCTCCGGCGGCAGGTAGCCGTCGAAGGCGGCACGCAGGATGCCCTTCTCCATCCGCTGCGGGCCGGCATCGCCCTTGCGCACCATCTTGTGCGCGGCGTCCATGCGCATGGCCACGTCGAGGAACTCGCGGTCCAGGAACGGCACCCGCGGCTCCACGCCCCAGGCCATCATCGACTTGTTCGCGCGCAGGCAGTCGTAGTAGTTGAGCGCATCGAGCTTGCGCACCAGCTCCTCGTGGAACTCGCGCGCGTTGGGCGCCTTGTGGAAGTACAGGTAGCCGCCGAACACCTCGTCGCTGCCCTCGCCGGACAGCACCATCTTCACGCCCATGGCCTTGATCCGCCGCGCCAGCAGGAACATCGGCGTGGACGCACGGATGGTGGTGACGTCGTAGGTCTCGATGTGGCGGATCACTTCCGGCAGCGCGTCCAGGCCTTCCTCGAAGGTGTACTCGAAGCCGTGGTGCACGGTGCCCAGGGCGTCGGCGGCGACCTTGGCCGCGGCCAGGTCCGGCGAACCCTTCAGGCCGATGGCGAAGGAATGCAGGCGCGGCCACCAGGCCTCGCTGCGGCCGCCATCCTCGACCCGGTGGCGCGCGTAACGCGCGGCCACCGCCGCCACCAGCGAGGAATCCAGCCCCCCGGACAGCAGCACGCCGTAGGGCACGTCGGTCATCAGCTGGCGGTGCACCGCCGCCTCGAACGCCTCGCGCAGCTCCTGCAGCGGCACCGACACGCCCTCCACCGCGGCGTAGTCGCGCCACGGCCGCTGGTAGTACTTCGTGAGCTCGCCGGTGGCGGTGTCGTACCAGTGCCCCGGCGGGAACTGGGCCACGTCCGCGCATTCGTCCACCAGCGCCTTCATCTCCGAGGCCACGCGCAGGCGGCCCTCGCGGTCGTGGCCCCAGTACAGCGGCACCACGCCGATCGGGTCGCGCGCGATGATGGCGCGCCCCCTGGCCTTGTCCCACAGGGCGAAGGCGAAGATGCCGTTGAGCCGGTTGAGGAACGAAGCCGGCGCGTCCTCGCGGTACAGCGCGTTGATCACCTCGCAGTCGGAGGCGGTCCGGAACGCGTACGGCTGGCGCAGTTCGTCCTTCAGCAGGGCGTGGTTGTAGATCTCGCCGTTCACCGCCAGCGCCAGTTCGCCATCCTCCGACAGCAGCGGCTGCGAGCCGCCGGCCGGGTCGACGATGGCCAGGCGCTCGTGCACCAGGATCGCCCCATCGTCCACGTACACGCCGCTCCAGTCGGGGCCGCGGTGGCGCTGGCGCTGCGACAGGTCCAGCGACTGCCGGCGCAGCTGCTGCAGGTCATCGCCCGGTTGCAGGCCGAAGATGCCGAAGATCGAACACATGGGAAGGGACTCCTGGATGTTGGCGCGTGGTGGTGGTCGCACTCCGGTGGCGGGCACAAAAAAACCCGCATCGGCCGATGCGGGTTTTCTCGTTCCCCGGGCAGTTCCTGCTTATGCCCGGTGGCGCCCCCGCATCGGCCGCGCACGGTTATTCGCCGCAATATTGTTGCGGTTGGCATTGGCCGGATTGGCGCGGCTGATCGAAGGCATGGGCCGCACGTTAACCCCGCGCCGGGCCCGCCGCAACCGTTGCCTTGGCAACTGACGCCTCGCTCACGCGGCGGCCCCAATACTCCGCCCACGGCGCATCCGGCGCCGGCCGCCGCACCGCCCGGGGAGACACCGCCTTGCCTGAAACCAGTCGCCGCCTGACCCGCACCACCCAGGTCGTTACCCGCCTGGCGCGCCATCGCCGCATCCTGACCGGGATGGACTGGAGCCAGGCGCCGCCGGTGGAACCGACCGTGGCCCACGTATCGGAGATCGCCGAGGCCAAGGCCTTCGCCGCCGACCTGGAGGCGCTGGGCCCGGCCTTCATCAAGCTGGGGCAATCCCTGTCCACCCGCCCGGACCTGGTGCCCGCGGCCTACATCGACGCACTGGACCGGATCCAGGACGAGGTCGCGCCGGTGCCGACCGCGGTGATCGAGAAGACCATCGAGGAGGAGCTGGGCGCCAAGGTCGGCCGCATCTTCGCCAGCTTCGACCCGGTGCCGCTGGCCGCCGCCTCGCTGGCCCAGGTGCACCGCGCGACCCTGCGCGACGGCCGCGAAGTGGCGGTGAAGGTGCAGCGCCCGGGCATGGAAGCCGCCATCCGCCTGGACCTGGAAGTGCTGGCCGGACTGGCCGGCACCGCCGATGCGCTGACCCAGGCCGGGCGCCGCCTGCGCTTCGCCGACTGGATCGCCGAGTTCCGCAAGATCCTGCTGCTGGAGCTGGACTACCGGCGCGAGGCCGAGAACCTGGAGCGCTTCCGCGAGCGCCTTTCCGAATACCCGCACCTGTTCGTGCCGGCGCCGGTCTGGGGCCTGAGCACCTGCAAGGTGCTGACCATGGAACTGGTGCACGGCGAGAAGGTCACCTCGGTCACCGGCCTGCAGCGCACCGAGCTGGACCTGCGCACGCCGGCTTCGGAACTGATGCGCGCCTACCTGGACCAGGTGTTCGTCAACGGCGACATCCATGCCGACCCGCACCCGGGCAACGTGCTGCTGTGCCGCGACGGACGCCTGGCGCTGATCGACCTGGGCATGGTCGCGCAGGTGGCGCCGCGCATGCGCGAGCGCCTGCTCAAGCTGCTGTTCGCCGCGGTCGACGCGCGCGGCGAGGACGTGGCGCGCGAGCTGGTGGCGATCGGCACGCGCCTGGAGCAGTTCGACGATGCCGCCTTCAGCCGCGACACCGGGCAGCTGGTGGCGCGCTACGCCACCGGCGGCCGCCGCACCTCGGAGGGCCGGCTGCTGCTGGACCTGGTGGCCTGCGCGGCCGAACGCGGCCTGCGGGTGCCGCCGGAGATCAGCCTGCTCGGCAAGACCCTGCTCAACCTCGAGCGGGTGGCCGACGCGCTGGACCCGGAAATGGACGTGCGCGAGCTGGTGGAGGAACACCTGCAGTCGATCATGCGCAAGCAGCTGAGGCGCTCGTTCTCCAGCGCCAACATGGCCAGCGAGGCGCTTGAGGTGCAGGCGCTGCTGCGCGACGCGCCGCGCAAGATCTCCGACACCCTGTCGCTGCTGGCCGAGAACAAGATGCAGGTCCGCCTGGACGGCCTGGACCACTCCAGGATCATGGAGAACCTGCAGAAGATCGCCAACCGCATCGCCGCCGCGGTGGTGACCGCGGCGCTGCTGCTGTCCTCGGCGATGCTGATGAGGATCGAGACCAAGACGACCCTGTTCGGCTACCCGGTGCTGGCGGTGCTGCTGTTCCTGGTCGGCGCCGGGCTGGGCATCGCCATTGCGCTCAGCGCGCTGATCTTCGACCGCCGCGCCAAACCGGCCGAACGCAGCGGCCCGACCTGAGGCTCAGCGCGCGCCGGGCTGCAGCAACAGCCGCTCGAGCAGGCGCTGGTACAGGCCAGGCAGCGCCTCCAGCTCGGCCACCGACACGTGCTCGTCGACCTGGTGGATGGACGCGTTCACCGGCCCGACCTCGATGCACTGCGCGCCCAGCGGCGCGATGAAGCGCGCGTCGGAGGTGCCCCCGCCGGTGCTTTCCTCCGGCGGCGCGCCCGCCACTTCCGCCAGCACCTCGCGCGCGGCGCGGCGCAGCGGGCCTTCGGGCGTGTAGAACGGCTCGCCGCTGCGGTGCCAGCGCAGCTCGTAACCGAGCCCATGGCGGTCCAGCAGTGTGGCGATCTCCGCCTCCAGCCGCGGCGCGTCCCAGTGCGGGTTGTAGCGCAGGTTGAACAGCACCTGCAGCTCGCCGGGGATCACGTTGTTGGCGCCGGTGCCGGCGTGGATGTTGCTGACCTGCAGGCTGGTCGGCGGGAAGCTCTCGTAGCCTTCGTCCCAGACCCGCGCCACCAGTTCGGCCAGCGCCGGCGCGGCCTGGTGGATCGGGTTGCGCGCCTTGTGCGGATAGGCGACGTGTCCCTGCACGCCCTTCACCGTGAGCGTGGCCGACAGGCTGCCGCGGCGCCCCACCCGCAGCAGGTCGCCCAGCCTGGCGGTCGAGGACGGCTCGCCGGTGATGCACCAGTCGATCCGTTGCCCGCGCTGGCGGAAGGTCTCGGCCACGCGGCGCACGCCGTCGATGGCATCGCCCTCCTCGTCCGAGGTCAGCAGCAGCGCCAGCGTGCCGGGATGGGCGGGATGCGCGGCGACGAAGCGCTCGGCCGCGACCACGAACGCGGCCACGCTGCCCTTCATGTCGGCCGCGCCGCGGCCGTACAGCACGCCGTCGCGCACCTGCGGCTGGAATGGATCGCTGGCCCAGGCCTCGCGCGGGCCGGGCGGCACCACGTCGGTATGCCCCAGCAGCACCAGCACCGGGCCCTCGCCGCTGCCATGCGTGGCCCACAGGTTGTCGACCTGGCCGTAGCGCAGCGATTCGCAGGCGAAGCCGGCGCGCCGCAGGCGCGCGGCCAGCAACGCCTGGCAGCCGGCGTCGTCCGGCGTCACCGAGGGACGCGCGATCAGTTCGCAGGCCAGGTCCAGGACTTCGCTCATGCTCTTGATCCCTATCCGGGTTGCGGCCGGCCGCCGCGGTATGGCCTCAGCCGACGCCGAACAGCTTCTTGAAGCCGTTGTCGGAGAAGCCCTGGCTGAAGCTGCCGTCCTCCCGGACCACCACCGGGCGGCGCACCAGCTGCGGATGCTCGCGCAGCAACAGCTTCCACTCCGCCTCGCTGCCCGGCGACTTGCGGTTCTCCGGCAGCTGGCGCCAGGTGGTGGAGGACTTGTTGACCAGGGCATCGAAGCCGCCGGCCTTGCCCGCCCACTCCACCAGGGTCTCCGGCGAGGGCTTGTTGTCGCGGTAGTCGACGAAGGTGTACGGCACGCCGAAGCGGTCCAGCCACTTGGTCGCCTTCTTGCAGGTATCGCAGTTCTTCAGGCCGTAGATCGTGTTGCTCATGCAGTCTCCGGGGCGTGGCCGCGCTCAGCGCGCGACCACGGGCAGTTCGATGTAGCTGGCGGCGTCGGCCGAGTGGTGCACGGCGTTCTCCGCCACCACCGGCTCGGACTCGGTCTCGTTCGCGCCGCCGGTGTTGAGGTTGCGGGCGAACTTGGGGAAGTTGGAACTGGTCACTTCCACGCGGATGCGGTGGCCCTTGCCGAACTGGATCGAGGTGGCGATCGGGGTCGGCCGCAGCTCGTAGACCTGGCCCGGCTGCATCAGCCGCGGCGACTCGTAGCCGTCGCGGTAGCGCGCGCGCAGCATGGTGTCGCCGACGATCCACGCGGTGCCGTCCGGGGCCACGTCCACCAGCTTCACCGCAAAGTCGGTGTCCGGCGCGCTGGAGGAGACCTTGAGCACCGCGTCGACGAAGCCGGTCACTTCCAGCGGCTGCTCCAGCGGCTCGCTGGTGTAGACCAGAACATCGTGGCGGGCCTCCACCTGGCGCTGGTCGAAGGCGCCGGGCGTCACCAGGCCGCCGTTGCAGCAGTCGCCGCCGCCGATGGTCTGCACCGGGTTGGCCGGGTCGTAGACAAAGCGGTCGGCCGGCGCGCCGGCGGGCGGCGGTCCGGGCGACAGCCGGCCGTCGCCGTGCAGCGAGTTGGCGCGGCCGTCCGAATGCAGGTACAGGCGCAGCGGCCTGGCCGCCTTCGGCGGCCAATGCTCGTCGGCCTGCCACTTGTCCAGGCCGATGGTGAAGTAGCGCACCTTCGGCGTGCTGGACGGGAAGGCCTTCTTCTCGCCCTTCAGCCAGCGGTCGAAGAACGCCCAGATCTGCTCGCTGACCGGGAAGCTGGCGTCGCCGACCTTGCGCGCGCCCACCGTGTAGTCGGGGCCCAGCTGCCAGAACTGGCAGTGCGGGTTGGGGCCGACCACCACGTACTGGTTGGCGCTGGCCTCGGCGTCGGTGCCGGCGTTGCGTGCGTGGTTGAACAGCTCCAGGTTCGGGCCGATGGACACGTCGTACCAGCTGTTGAACCACAGCGCCGGCACGCCCCAGCCCATGGAGTCGTGGTACAGGCCACCCTGTTCCCAGGCCGGGTCGGCCGGGCCGTTGCGGCGGATCAGCGCCTCGAAGGTCGCCGGCGGCTCGCCCAGCGAGGACAGCAGTTCGCTGTACGGCAGGTGCCAGATGTGCCTGGCCCAGTCGACCTTGGGCTTGGTCGCGTGCAGGTCGTTGTACTGGGCCACGCGCGCACGCAGCGGGCCGTCGAGGTCCTGCGGCAGCTGCGCGCGCAGCGGGTTGTCCACCCCGTACATCCACACCGCAAACAGGATGCGCGGCACGCCGCCGGTGTAGAAGTTGCCCTGCTCGCGGAAGCGTCCGACCTTGCCGATGCCGGCGCCGGCGGCCATCGGCACCATCGCCGCGTGCGCCGGGTGGTCCAGCGCCGCCAGCGCCAGCTGCCATTCGGCCGAGGACGAGCAGCCCAGGGTGCCGACCTTGCCGTTGGACCAGGGCTGGGCCGCGATCCAGTCCAGGGTGTCCCAGCCGTCGGTCTGCGGATGGCCGAGGATCTCGTAGTCGCCCTGGCTGAAGTAGCGGCCGCGCTCGTTCTGCACCACGAAGGCGTAGCCGCGGCGCACGGCCTCGATCGCCAGCTGCGCCGAGCGCCCGCGCGGGTTGTGCTCGTTGTACGGGGTCTTCCACAGCACCGTCGGCAGCTTGCCGGTGGCGCCCTTCGGCCGCCAGACGTTGGTGGACAGGCCGACGCCGTCGCGCATCGGCACCAGCACCGCGGTCTCGGCCTCGGCGATCTCCGCCAGCTCGGCGCGCAGGCCGTCCTCGCTGTAGCGGGACAGCTCCCCGGCGCATGCCAGCGGCACCACCGCCGCCAGCACCGCCGCCAGCCAGCCAACCCGCTTCCCCTTCCTGCGTTCCGCCTTCATGGGCATTCACCCCCCGGGAGTGGACGATCTGGATCCTCAGCCGCGCAGCAGCTCGTTGATGCTGGTCTTGGCGCGGGTCCTGGCGTCGACCTGCTTGACGACCACCGCACAGTACAGCGAATGGCTTCCGTCGGCAGCCGGCAGCGAGCCGGACACCACCACGCTGTACGGCGGCACGTAGCCATAGCTGATCTCGCCGGTGGCGCGGTTGTAGATGCGGGTCGACTGGCCGAGGAACACGCCCATGCCGATCACGCTGTGGTGGCCGACGACCACGCCCTCCACCACCTCCGAGCGCGCGCCGATGAAGCAGTGGTCCTCGATGATGGTCGGGCTGGCCTGCAGCGGCTCGAGCACGCCGCCGATGCCGGCGCCGCCGGAGATGTGGCAGTGCTTGCCGACCTGCGCGCAGGAACCGACCGTGGCCCAGGTGTCGACCATGGTGCCCTCGCCCACGTGCGCGCCGATGTTGACGAAGCTGGGCATCAGCACCACGTCCTTGCCGAAGTAGGTGCCGCGGCGGGCGACGGTGCCCGGCACCACGCGCACGCCAAGCTTGCGGAACTCGGCCTCGCCCCAGCCCTGGAAGCGCAGCGGCACCTTGTCCCAGTACGGGCCGGGCGCGCCTTCCATCACCACCATGTCGTTGACCCGGAAGTACAGCAGCACGGCCTTCTTGAGCCATTCGTTCACCTGCCAGCCGCCGTTGCCGTCCGGCTCGGCCACGCGGAACTCGCCGCTCTCCAGGCCGCCGATCACGCGCTCGACCAGCGGCCGGGTGGAGCCGTCGATCTCGTCCAGGGTCAGGCTGGCGCGGCGTTCGAACGCGTCCTCGATCGAGAAGCGCAGCTCGGCCAGGCCGGGCTTCTCGGCGGCGGCGACGGCGCGCTTGCGCGGCGCGGCGGGCTTGCGGGTGGCGGGGGTCTTCTTCGGCGTCGTTGCCATCAGCGTGCGGCTCCTGTGCTGTCGGGATCCAGCCGCGTGCGGAGCTCGGCGCGCAGGGCCTCCTGCGCGGCGCCGTCCAGCGGCCGGTCATGCTCGTCGGTGATCTGGAAAAGGTCCTCGGCGCGCTCGCCGAAGGTGGCGATGCGCGCGTCGTGCACGCGCAGCCGGCAGGCGCGCAGCGCCAGCGCCACCTCCGCCAGCAGGCCCGGGCGGTCCGGGCAAACCAGCGACAGCAGGCTGCGGCGGCCATCGGCGGTGGTGTTGAACTCCACCGTCGGCGGGAAACGGAAATGGCGCAACTGCCGCGGCGCGGCGCGCCGGGTGGCGCGCACCTGGTCCAGCTCGCCGGACAGGGCCTGGGCCAGGGCCGCCTCCAGCTGCACCGGGTCGCCGCTGGCGAAGCTGTCGGCCGGCAGCACCTCGAAGGTGTCGAACACGGTGCCGTTGGGGCCCATCAGCACGCGCGCCTGGTGGATGCCGTAGCCGTGCCGGTCCAGGGTGGCCACGATCGCGGCGAACAGGCCGTCGCGGTCGGGCGAATGCACGAACACCTCCAGCGCGGTGCCGGCGATGCGCCGCACCGCGACCCGGGTGTCGCCCATGCGCACGTCCACCAGCAGCATGGTCTGCCAGGCCAGCTGCTCGGGTCGGAAGCGCAGGAAGGCCTCGTCCGGCATCTGCGCGAACTGGCGGTCGATGGTGGCGTCGTCGAAGCCGGCCGCGCGCACCAGGGCACGGGTCTCCTCGCGCGCCTCGGCCACCCGCGCCTCCACGTCCAGCGGCGCCTCCAGGCCCTCGCGCAGCATGCGCCGGGTGGCCAGGTAGAGGTCGGCCAGCAGGCGGTCCTTCCATGCGTTCCAGACCTTGGGGCTGGTGCCGGCGATGTCGGCGCAGGTCAGCAGGTACAGGTAGTCCAGGCGCTCGCGCTCGCCCATCAGGATGGCGAAGCGGCGCACCACCTCCGGGTCGGCGATGTCCTGCTTCTGCGCGGTCACCGACATGCGCAGGTGCTGCTCCACCAGCCAGGCCACGAGCCCGGTGTCGGACTCGCTGAGCCCGTGCGCGGCGCAGAACTCGCGCGCGTCCACCGCGCCCAGCTCGGAATGGTCGCCGCCGCGGCCCTTGGCGATGTCGTGGAACAGGCCGGCCAGCAGCAGCAGCTCGGGTTTGCGCAGGCGCGGCCAGACCTCGTGGGCGATGGAGAAGCGCTCGTCCGGCTGGCCGCTGGCGAAACCCGCCATGTTCCGCAGCACCATCAGGGTGTGCTGGTCCACGGTGTAGGCGTGGAACAGGTCGAACTGCATGCGCCCGGAGACCCGGGCGAAGGCCGGCAGGTACTGGCCGAGCACGCCCAGCCGCGCCAGCCGGGTCAGGGTCTCGACCGGGCGCGGCCCGCGCAGCAGCGCCATGAAGCGGGCGCGCGCCGCCGGGCCGGCCTCGGTATAGGGCGGCAACCGCGGCAGCGCCTCGGCCAGCGCGCGCGCGGTGCGCGAGTGCAGGCCGCGGATCTCCGGATGCGCGGCCCAGGTCGAGAACAGCCCCAGCACCTCGCGCAGGTCGCCCTCCGGCCAGTACGGCGCGGCGGCCGCGAGGTAGCCGCGCTTGAGCCCGAAGTCCGGGTTCAGCGGCACCGCCTCGGCCTCGCCGTCGAAGGTCTCCTCGAAGCGCTGCAGCAGCCGGTCGCTGATCCGGCGCACGATCGCGGCGCTGCGGTAGAAGCCCTGCATCATCTTTTCGACCGCCAGGCTGTGGGCGTCGTCCTCAAGCCCCAGGCGCCGCGCCAGCAGCTTCTGGTAGTCGAAGCCCAGCCGCTCCTCGGGGCGCCCGGCCACCAGGTGCAGGCCGAAGCGCAGGCGGCCCAGGGCGCGGCGCTCGCGCGCCAGCGCCGCGGCCTCGTCCTGGCCCAGGTGGCCCAGCTCCACCACCGCGTGCAGGTCGCTGACGCCGAACGCGCGCAGCGCCATCCAGCCGAGGGTGTGCAGGTCGCGCAGGCCGCCGGGGCCGTCCTTGATGTTGGGCTCGAGGTTGTCGGAGGTGTCGCCGAAGCGCTGGTGGCGCGCCTGCAGCTCCTCGCGCTTGGCCAGGAAGAACTCGCGCGGCGGCCATACCCGCTGCGGGGAGATGGCGTCGGCCAGGGCCGCCTGCGCGGCGGCGTCGGCCACCAGCGGGCGCGCCTCCAGCAGCGCGGTCATCACCGTCTGGTCGGCGGCCGCGGCGGTGCACTCGGCGGGCGAGCGCACGGCGTGGCCGACCGGCAGGCCGGCGTCCCACGCCAGGGCGAAGAAGCGGGAAAGCGCGGCCTCGTGCGCCTGCTGCGCGCCGGCCTCGGCCAGCACCAGCAGGTCGATGTCCGAGCGCGGGAACAGTTCGCCGCGGCCGTAGCCGCCCACCGCGAACAGGGCCAGCCCGGGAGCCTCGCCCAGGCAACGCGCCCAGGCCTGGCGCAGGACCAGGTCCACCGCGCGCGCGCGCAGCGCCAGAAGGCGGTCGATGTCGGCCTCGGGGCCGTAGCGGCGGGCCAGCCGCGCGTCGGCGGCGGCCAGCTGGGCGCGGGCGGTGGCGGCCCAGTCGGCGTCGCTGGTCGCGGCGACGCCAGCCACGTCTACCGGGCCGGGACCGCTCACGCCGGCGGCTGCTGGCCCGGCGCCAGCGTGAGCACGTCCACCCCGTCCTCGGTGACGGCGACCATGTGCTCCCACTGCGCGGAGAGCTTGCGGTCCTTGGTGACCACGGTCCAGCCGTCGGGCAGCACGCGGGTGTAGCGGGTGCCCTCGTTGATCATCGGCTCGATGGTGAAGGTCATGCCCGGCTTGAGCACCAGGCCCTCGCCCGGGCGGCCGTAGTGCAGCACCTGCGGCTCGTCGTGGTAGACCTTGCCGATGCCGTGGCCGCAGTACTCGCGCACCACCGAGAAGCGCTCGGATTCGGCGTAGCTCTGGATGGCGTGGCCGACGTCGCCCAGGGTGGCACCCGGCTTCACCGCGCGGATGCCGCGCCACATCGCCTCGAACGTGGTCTCGACCAGGCGCCGGGCCATCACCGACGGGGTGCCGGCGTAGTACATGCGGCTGGTGTCGCCGTGCCAGCCGTCCTTGATCACGGTGACGTCGATGTTGACGATGTCGCCGTCCTTGAGGACCTTGGTGGCGCTCGGGATGCCGTGGCAGATGACGTTGTTGACGGAGATGCAGGTGGCCTTGGGGTAGCCCCGGTAGCCGACGTTGGCCGGGATCGCGTCCTGCACGTTGACGATGTAGTCGTGGCAGATGCGGTCCAGTTCCTCGGTGCTCACCCCCGGCTTCACGTGCGGGGTGATCATTTCCAGCACCTCGGCGGCCAGGCGGCCGGCGACGCGCATCTTCTCGATTTCTTCGGGGGTCTTGAGGTGCAGGGTCATGGCGGGGATTATCGCCTATTCGCGCCCCTCCGGCGGCCCTTCCGCGCCCGCACGCGGCCTGCCACGCCCCCGCACCCCGGGTCGTTTGCCCCGCCCCCGCCCCGGCAGGTATACTTCCGCGTCTCTGTTTGCCCCCGCCAGGGGGACGCCCACGCCGGGCGCAGGGTACCGGGCTCCGTCCCGGCCGGCGAATACACACCTGACGCCAATGCCCGTGCCGGGGTGCCTGCCAGACAGGTTCGGCCACGGAAGCGCCAGGGAGGCCCAACCCCGGAACCCATGCCCGCGGCGCCACGCCCGGGCGCCCGCACATTGCCCAGACAGGCCGCGGGGCGGTTCCACTGCCAGGAGTTCTGCAATGCCCCAGATCACCATGCGCCAGATGCTGGAAGCCGGCGTCCACTTCGGCCACCAGACCCGTTACTGGAACCCGAAGATGGCCCCGTACATCTTCGGTGCGCGCGGCAAGATCCACATCATCAACCTCGAGAAGACCGTCCCGCTGTTCCAGGACGCGATGAACTTCATCTCGGGCATCGCGCAGAAGCGCGGCACCATCCTGTTCATCGGCACCAAGCGCAGCGCGCGCGACGCCATGAAGGAAGAGGCCGAGCGCTGCGGCATGCCGTACATGACCCAGCGCTGGCTGGGCGGCACCCTGACCAACTTCCGCACCGTCAAGCAGTCGGTCGCCCGCCTGAAGGAGCTGGAGGCCGCCGAGACCGACGGCACCTTCGAAAAGCTGGTCAAGCATGAGGTCCTGGGCCTGCGCCGCGAGCGCGAGAAGCTGGAAGCCTCGCTGGGCGGCATCAAGGACATGAACCGCCTGCCCGACGCCCTGTTCGTGATCGACATCGGCCACGAGGACATCGCCATCAAGGAAGCCAAGAAGCTGGGCATCCCGGTGGTGGCCGTGGTCGACACCAACTACGACCCCAACCTGGTCGACTACGCGATCCCGGGCAACGACGACGCCATCCGCGCCGTGCAGCTGTACGCCCGCGCCGCCGCCGACGCGGTGCTGGAGGGCAAGGCCGCCGCCCCGCACGCCGCCACCGTGACCGAGAGCGACTTCATCGAGGCCGACGAGGCCAAGGGCGCCCGCCGCGCCCCGGCCAAGAAGGGCCCGCGCAAGGGCAAGGCCGAGGAAGGCGAGGCCGCCGCGGCCGAGTAAGCCGCACCCGGCGGCCGCCCCGCGCGGCCGCCATCCCCCCGCGGGCCCGCCCCAGGCAGGCCCGCTTGCGGGCGGGCCGCCCCGCGCAGGCATGCGCGACGGCCCTCCGCCCGCTCCGCCCCGGCGCGGAGCCACCTTCATCCCGTTAGAGAGGAATTCCCGTGGAAATCACTGCTTCCCTGGTCAAGGAACTGCGCGAGCGCACCGGCGCCGGCATGATGGAGTGCAAGAAGGCCCTGACCGAGAACAACGGCAACATCGACGCCGCCGCCGAGTGGCTGCGCAAGGCCGGCCTGGCCAAGGCCGACAAGAAGGCCGGCCGCGTGGCCGCCGACGGCCGCATCGCGGTCGCCCAGGACGGCGGCAAGGCCGTGCTGGTGGAGATCAACTCCGAGACCGACTTCGTGGCCAAGGACACCAACTTCCTGGCCTTCGCCGAGGCCGTCGCCCAGGCCGCGCTGGCCTCCGGCGCCGCCGACGTCGAGGCCCTGAAGGCCGCCAAGCTGGCCTCCGGCGAGACCGTCGAGGAAGCCCGCGCCGCGGTCATCGCCAAGGTCGGCGAGAACGTGCAGGTCCGCCGCCTGGCCCTCATCGACAGCGCCAACAACGTCGCCGCCTACGTCCACGGCGGCCGCATCGGCGTGCTGGTCGAGGTCAAGGGCGGCGACGCCGAGCTGGCCCGTGGCATCGCCATGCACGTGGCGGCCATGAACCCGCCGCACATCAAGGCCTCCGACGTCCCGGCCGAGTTCATCGCCAAGGAGAAGGAGATCGAGCTGGCCAAGATGTCCGAGAAGGACAAGGCCAAGCCGGCCGAGATCCTGGAGAAGATCATCTCCGGCAAGATCAACAAGATCGTCAACGAGGTGACCCTGTACGGCCAGCCGTACGTGCTGGACACCAACCAGAGCGTCGAGCAGGTGCTGAAGGCCGCCGGCGCCGAGGTGGTCCGCTTCGAGCGCCTGGCCGTGGGCGAAGGCATCGAGAAGAAGGAAGACGACTTCGCCGCCGAGGTCATGAAGCAGGCCGGCCTGGCCTGATCAGCCTCCTGGCGCAGTCCCCGAGGAAAAGCCGCGGCCCCGCCGCGGCTTTTCCGCATTAAAGGCCCCGGCGAGCCAGCCGATACCGGTAGCGGAGGCAGCCATGCGCCAGCGCATGGACCGCCACGTTGGGACCGTGGACCCACGCCACGGCGGCAGGTTTCCCCCTGACAGCCACAGACGATGCACCCGGACCTCGAAGCCAGCCTCGTGCACTGCCGCAACCTGCCGTCGCCGCCGGCGATCGCCCTGCAGATCATCGAACTGGCCCAGGACCCCGACGCGGACCTGGCCACCGCCGCGCGGGTGATCGCCATGGACCCCGCGCTCAGCGCGCGCCTGCTGCGGGTGGCCAATTCCCCGCTGTACGCAGGGCGCCGCCGGGTCGAGACCCTGGCCCAGGCGACCACCATGCTGGGCCTCAACGCCACCCTGAGCCTGGCCCTGGGCTTCTCCCTGGCCCGCGGCCTGCGCGCCACCGACGGCGCCGCCGCCGAGCAGGAACGGCTGTGGAAGCGCAGCGTGCTGTCGGCCCTGGCCGCTCGCCTGCTGGGCGAGCACGCCGGGCTGGAACGGCTGGAGGACCTGATGCTGGCCGGCCTGCTGCAGGACATCGGCGCCCTGGCCCTGCTGCAGGCCCGCCCCGATGCCTGGCTGGCCCTGCAGGACGGCGGCCGCGTCCCGGCACCGCTGGAGCGCGAGCGCGAGGTGCTCGGCGACGACCATGCCGCGGCCGGCGCCTGGCTGGCCCGGCAGTGGCAGCTGCCCGACCACCTGTGCGACGCGATCGCCGCCAGCGAGGGCTGCCCGGCCCCGGCCAACGCCTTCCAGGCGTGCGTGTTCGCCTCCGGCGCGGTGGCCACCCTGTGGCTGGCCGACGATGACCCCGACGGTGCCCTGCGCACCGCGGCCGAGGCCCGGATCGAGGCCGGCGGCATCGGCGGCCCCGGCACCCTGGACAGCCTGCTGGCGCAGATGGCCTCGGCGGCGCAGGGCTTCGGCGCCCTGTTCGACATGCGCATCGTGCAGCCGGCGCACCTGCAGGCGATCATCGAGCAGGCGCGCGAGCTGCTGGTGCTGCGCAACCTGCGCGAGATCCAGGAGGCCGCCCGCGCCCGCCGCGAGGCCGACGCCTCGCGCGAGCACATCCGCCACCTGACCGAACAGGCCCGGCGCGACCCGCTGACCGGGGTCTACAACCGCATGCAGCTGGAGGAGGCGCTGGAGCGCGAGTTCGCCGCCGCCAGCGCCGCCGGCCAGCCGCTGTCGATCGCCTTCGTCGACCTGGACGGCTTCAAGCAGATCAACGACCGCCACGGCCACCTGGTCGGCGACCAGGTCCTGCGCCAGTTCGCCCAGACCCTGCAGCGCCTGCTGCGCAGCACCGACCTGGTCGCGCGCTACGGCGGCGAGGAGTTCCTGGTGGTGCTGGCCCATTCCAACGAGGCCGCCGCGGCACGGGTGCTGCGGCGGATCCTCGAGGAGACCGCGCGCACCCCGATGGCGGTGGTCGATGGCCACCCGCTGTACGTGACCTTCTCCGCCGGCGTCGCCAGCCGCGACGGCCACGACAGCCCGTTCGCCGACGCCCGCGCCATGCTCCAGGCCGCCGACCAGGCCCTGTACCTGGCCAAGCGCCGCGGCCGCAACCAGGTGGGCCAGCACGGGCAGTGAGGATGTGCGGGCGCAGGCGCCGGGGTTTCCGCTAGAATCCCCGCGTTTGTCCACCCCACTCCCGAGGCCCCCCATGTCCGATCTCGTCCACCGTCGCGTGCTGCTGAAACTTTCGGGAGAGGCGCTGATGGGGTCGGAGGACTACGGCATCGACCCGGTGGTGATCCGGCGCATCGCCGGCGAGGTGATGGAGGCCCGCGAGGCCGGTGCCGAGATCGCCCTGGTGATCGGCGGCGGCAACATCTTCCGTGGCGCCGGCCTGGCCGCCGGCGGCATGGACCGGGTGACCGGCGACCAGATGGGCATGCTGGCCACGGTGATCAACGCCCTGGCCATGCAGGACGCGCTGGAGAAGCTCGGCGGCAAGGTCCGGGTGATGAGCGCGATCAAGATCAACGACGTGTGCGAGGACTACATCCGCCGCCGCGCCGTGCGCCACCTGGAGAAGGGCCGCATCGCGATCTTCGCCGCCGGCACCGGCAACCCGTTCTTCACCACCGACTCGGCCGCCGCCCTGCGCGCGATCGAGATCAACGCCGACCTGCTGCTGAAGGCCACCAAGGTCGACGGCGTGTACGACAAGGACCCGAAGAAGCACCCCGACGCAGTGCGCTTCGAGGAACTGGACCACAACGAGGTCATCGCCCGCGACCTGCAGGTGATGGACACCGCCGCCTTTGCCCTGTGCCGCGACCACGGCATCCCGCTGCGGGTCTACGACCTGTCGGTGCCGGGCAACCTGATGGGCATCCTGCGCGGCGAGCCGATCGGCACCCTGGTCCGCGCCCGCCGCTGACCGCGGCCGCCGCACCCCGACCCCGCGAAGGGCCGCGCACGCGCGGCCCTTTTTCGTGCCTTGCCGCCGCACCCGGGGCCAGGGATGGCATTACCCGTATAATCGGCCGATTCGGCTCCACCAGGAAACACGGCGATGATCAACGAAATCAAGCAAGACGCGCAGGCACGCATGGCCAAGAGCATCGAGGCCCTGCGCCACAACCTCGTCAAGGTCCGCACCGGGCGCGCCTCCACCGGCCTGGTCGACTCGATCAGGGTCAGCGCGTACGGCAGCGAGGTCCCGCTGTCGCAGGTGGCCGCCGTCTCCGTGTCCGACGCCCGCTCCCTGGTCATCCAGCCCTGGGACAAGGGCATGGTCGGCCCGATCGAGAAGGCCATCCTCGGCTCGGACCTGGGCCTGACCCCCAACACCGCCGGCACCACCATCCGCCTGAACCTGCCGCCGCTGACCGAGGAGCGCCGCCGTGAGCTGGCCAAGGTCGTGGCCGGCGAGGGCGAGGACGCCAAGGTCGCCATCCGCAACATCCGCCGCGACGCCAACCAGAAGGTCAAGGACCTGCTGAAGGAAAAGCAGATCAGCGAGGACGACGTGCGCCGCGCCGAGGACGAGATCCAGAAGATCACCGACAAGGCGATCAAGGACGTCGACGAGGTGGTCAAGGCCAAGGAACAGGAACTGATGGCGGTCTGAGCGGTCTGCCATCCGCATGACCCTCATGTCCGCCCCAGAACGCACCCCGGTCCCCCGCCACCTTGCCGTCATCATGGACGGCAACGGCCGCTGGGCGCAGCGCCGCCGCCGCCCGCGCGTGGTCGGCCACCGCGCCGGCGCGCGCGCGGCCGAGCGCACCATCGACTTCTGCCTGGACCGGGGCATCGGGGCGCTGACCCTGTTCGCCTTCTCCAGCGAAAACTGGGGCCGGCCCGAGGAGGAAGTCAACGCCCTGATGAAGCTGTTCCTGGGCGCGCTGGAACGCGAGGTCGGGGCGCTGGACAAGCGCGGCGTGCGCCTGCGCTTCATCGGCGACCGCGAGCGCTTTTCCCCGGCGATCCGCGAGCGCATGGCCGTCGCCGAGGCGCAGACCGCCGGCAACGGCCGCCTCGAGCTGGCCGTTGCCGCCAGCTACGGCGGGCGCCAGGACATCGCCTTCGCCGCCCGCGCCCTGGCGCGCGAGGTGGCCGCCGGGCGCCTGGACCCGGAGCGGATCGACGAGGCGGCCATGGCCGCCCACGTCGCCCTGGCCGACCTGCCCCCGCCGGACCTGTTCATCCGCACCGGTGGCGACCACCGGATCAGCAACTTCCTGCTCTGGCAGCTGGCCTACACCGAGCTGTGGTTCACCGACACGCTCTGGCCCGACGTGGACGCCAGCGTGCTGCAGCGTGCCCTGGACGACTTCGGCCGGCGCGAGCGCCGGTTCGGCCTGACCAGCGCGCAGATCGCCGCAGCGGAGACCTCCGCATGACCCGCACCCGCGTGATTGCTGCCCTGGTGATGGCCCCAACGGCCATCGCCGCCATCCTGCTGCTGCCCACCCCGTGGCTGGCCGCCGTGGCCGCCCTGGCCATGCTGACCGGCCTGTGGGAATGGCTGAAGCTGGCCGGGGTCGACGACAGCCTGCCGCGCACCGTGCTGGTGGGCCTGAACCTGCTGCTGATGGTCCTGCTGGTCTGGGCCTCGCGCAGCGAGGCCGGCTTCTCGCCGGTGCTGTTCCAGCTGGCGACCCTGGCCGGCGCCGCCGGCTGGGTGCTGTCCCTGCTGTGGCTGTGGCGCCCGGGCTTCGGCGCCGCCGACCGCCCCGCCAACCGCGCGCTCAAGCTGGCCGCCGGCACCCTGGCCGTGGTCCCGGCGTGGTGCGCCCTGTGCCTGGTGCACTCGGACAGCTTCGCCGCCCTCGGCGGTCCGGGCGAGCCGATGGCCCACCGCTGGCTGCTGGCCGCGCTGGCCCTGGTCTGGGCGGCCGACACCGGTGCCTACTTCGCCGGCCGCCACCTGGGCCGGCGCAAGCTGGCGCCGACCATCAGCCCCAACAAGACGGTCGAGGGCGCGCTGGGCGGCATTGCCGGCGCGGTGCTGGTGGCCCTGGCCTTCGGCGCCCTGGCCGGCGCCGGCGTGGCGCAGTGGCCGGGCCTGGCGCTGGTCGCGCTGGTCGCGGCCCTGGCCTCGATCGTCGGCGACCTGGTCGAGAGCCTGCTCAAGCGCCAGGCCGGGGTGAAGGATTCCGGCGACCTGATCCCGGGCCACGGCGGCGTACTGGACCGCATCGACGGCGTCCTCGCCGCCCTGCCGGTCTTCGCCATCGGCAAGGAAATCGCCGGGTTCTGAGCGAGGCCTTCCCCATGTCTTCCCCCGCCGACATCCGCCGGGTCGCCGTCCTCGGAGCCACCGGCTCCATCGGGACCTCGGCCCTCGATGTCATCGCCCGCCATCCCCGGCGCATGCGCGCCACCGTGCTGGCCGCCGGCGGCCGGGTCGATGCCCTGGTCCAGCTGTGCATCGCCCACCGCCCCGAGCACGCGGTGATCGCCGACCCGGCACTGTTCCCGCGCCTGCGCGACGGGCTGCGCGCTGCCGGCCTGGCCACCCGCGCCCACGCCGGCAGCGAGGCCCTGGAGGCGCTGGCCGCCGGCCCCGATTGCGACACCGTGGTCGCCGCCATCGTCGGCGCCGCCGGCCTCGGCTCCACCCTGGCCGCGGCCCGCGCCGGCAAGCGCCTGCTGCTGGCCAACAAGGAATCGCTGGTGCTGGCCGGCGAGCTGGTGATGGCCGCCGCGCGCGACGCCGGCGCCACCATCGTGCCGATCGACAGCGAGCACAGCGCGGTGTTCCAGTGCCTGCGCGCCTGCCGCGGCCAGGACGTGCGCCGGATCGTGCTGACCGCCTCCGGCGGCCCGTTCCGCGGCCGCAGCCGGGCCTCGTTGGCCGAGGTCACCCCGGCCCAGGCCGTGGCCCATCCCAAGTGGTCGATGGGCCCGAAGATCTCGGTCGACTCGGCCACCCTGATGAACAAGGGCCTGGAGGTGATCGAGGCCCACCACCTGTTCGGCCTGCCCGGCTCGCGGATCGACGTGCTGGTGCACCCGCAGAGCCTGGTCCACGCCCTGGTCGAGTACGTGGACGGCTCCACCCTGGCCCAACTGGGCCTGCCGGACATGCGCACCGCCCTGGCGGTGGGCCTGGGCTGGCCGGAGCGGATCGAGTCCGGCGTGGCCGGGCTGGACCTGCTGGCCCAGGGCCGGCTGGAGTTCGAGCCGCCGGACATGGACGCCTTCCCCTGCCTGCGCCTGGCGCGCGGGGCGATGGATGCCGGCGGCACCGCCCCGGCGGTGCTCAACGCCGCCAACGAGGAGGCGGTTTCAGCCTTTCTTCAGGGGCGCGTGGGTTTCCTAGCCATTCCCGCGCTGGTCGAGGATGCCCTCGCCGCATTGCCGGCCGCGCCCGCCAGTTCCCTGGAGGCGCTGCTGCAGGCCGACGCGGACGCGCGCCGAGTGACCCGCCAGATGATCGACCACCGTTCCCCCGGCGGTGCCCCAGCCACCCCGCTCCAGGATGCCCGCCATGGGTGAGTTCCTCGGCTCCGTCTGGTGGCTCATCGTCAGCCTCGGGCTGCTGGTGACCTTCCATGAGTTCGGCCACTACTGGGTGGCCCGCCGCTGCGGCGTGGACGTGCTGCGCTTCTCCGTCGGCTTCGGCAAGCCGCTGTGGTCGCGCCGCAACCGCGCCGGCACCGAGTTCGCCATCGCCGCCATCCCGCTGGGCGGCTACGTGAAGATGCTGGACGAGCGCGAGGGCGATGTCCCGGTCACCCGCCAGGCGCATGCGTTCAACCGCCAGAACGTGTGGCGGCGGATCGCGATCGTGGCCGCCGGACCGCTCGCCAACCTGCTGCTGTGCGTGGCCCTGCTGTGGGTGATGTTCATGGTCGGCCGCCAGGACTACGCCCCGGTGCTGGGCCGGGTCGGGGGCGTGGCCGCCGAGGCCGGTCTGCAGCGCGGTGACCGCCTGGTCGCGGTCGACGGCCGCCAGGTCGCGACCTGGACCGATGCCAGCCTGGCCCTGGCCGCCCCGGCGCTGGACCGCCGCGACATCGAGGTCACGGTCGAGGATCCCGCCGGCCGTGTCGCCACCCGCACCCTGCGCCTGTCGCGCCTGCCGGACCAGCTGGACGAGCGCCGCCTGGCCGAGCACGCCGGCCTGGCCTGGCAGTTCATGCTGGCCCCGGCCCGGGTCGACCAGGTCCGCGCGGACGGCGCCGCCGCCGGCGCCCTGCTGCCGGGCGACGTGATCCTGGCGATCGACGGCCAGGCGGTGAACGCCGCCGACGAGGTCGCGCCGCTGGTGCGCGCCCTGGGCGAGCGTGGCGGCCCGGGCATGATCGAGGTCGAGCGCGAGGGCGAGCGCCTGGCGATCGAGCTGGAGCCGCGGCGCAGCACCGATCCGGCCCGCGCCGGCGCGTGGGAGCTGGGCATCGTCCTGGCCCCGCCGCAGGCCCCGGCCTATGACGCGGTGCAGCGCTACGGCCCGCTGGCGGCCCTGCCGGTGGCGCTGCGCGAGACCGGCCGCCTGGCCTCCGACTCGCTGGGCATGATGCGGCGCATGGTCACCGGCGAGGCCTCGGTGAAGAACCTCTCCGGCCCGGTCACCATCGCCCGTGCCGCCAACGCCTCGGCCAAGCGTGGCGCCGACTGGTTCCTGTACTTCCTGGCCCTGCTGTCGCTGAGCCTGGCCATCATCAACCTGCTGCCGATCCCGGTCTTGGACGGCGGCCACCTCCTGTATTATTCGATCGAGTTGATCAAGGGCAGTCCGTTGAGCGAGCGGGCGATGGCCACCGGCCAGTACGTCGGCCTGGCCCTGCTGGCCGGCCTGATGGGCCTGGCCTTCTACAACGACCTGCTCGGCCTGCTCCCGCGATGACCCTGACGACCACCGGCGCGCGGCGCCGGCGATTCCTGCCCCGATACCCGTTTTCCACCGGATGTGACATGACGCGATTCCCCGTTCGCCGCCTGCTCGCCCTCGCCCTCGCCTCGTCCCTGAGCCTGTCGGCGATGGCGCAGACGGCCGAGCCGTTCACCGTCGCGGACATCCGCATCGACGGGCTGCAGCGCATCGCGGCCGGCACGGTCTTCACCTACCTGCCGGTGGAGCGCGGCGAGACCCTGGACGCGTCCAAGGCCGGCGACACCGTGCGCGCCCTGTACCGCACCGGCTTCTTCGAGGACGTGCGCCTGGACCGCCAGGGCGACATCCTGGTGATCACCGTCACCGAGCGCCCGGCGATCAACAAGCTCACGCTCAACGGCAACAAGGACATCAAGAGCGAGGACCTGCTGCGCGGCCTGCAGGACATCGGCCTGGCCGAGGGCGAGACCTTCGACCGCCTGGCACTGGACCGCGTCACCCAGGAGCTGACCCGCCAGTACAACAACCGCGGCAAGTACAACGTCCAGATCACGCCCACGGTCAGCCAGCTGGACCGCAACCGCGTGGACGTGACCATCGACATCAAGGAAGGCAAGGCGGCCAAGATCCGCCACGTCAACCTGGTGGGCGCCGAGTCCTTCGACACCGAGGAGATCCTGGATACCTGGGAGTCCAAGGAAAGCTCGTGGATGTCCTGGTACCGCCGCGACGACCAGTACTCCAAGGAAAAGCTCTCCGGCGACATGGAGAAGCTCAACTCCTGGTACCTGGACCGCGGCTACGTGGACTTCAGCATCGACTCCACCCAGGTGTCGATCAGCCCCGACAAGCGCGAGATGTACCTGAGCACCTCGATCACCGAGGGCGAGGTCTACAAGATCTCCGAAATCAAGGTCACCGGCGACACCATCCTGCCGCAGGACGTGGTCGAGCGCATGGTGATCCCCAAGGCCGGCGACACCTTCTCGCGCGTGCTGCTTGAAGCCAGCGCCGACGCCATCACCAACACCCTCAGCAACATCGGCTACGCCTTCGCCCGGGTCAACCCGATCCCGACCCCGAACCGCGCCGACCGCACCGTGGCGATCAACCTGCAGGTGATCCCCGGCCCGCGCGTGAACGTGCGCCGGATCGTGTTCAAGGGCAACACCCGCACCTCCGACGAGGTCCTGCGCCGCGAGATGCGCCAGTTCGAGAACGCCTGGTATTCGCAGGCGGCGATCGACCGCTCCACCGTGCGCCTGCGCCGCCTGGGCTACTTCGAGACCGTCGAGGTCGAGACCCCGCAGGTGCCGGGCAGCGGCGACCAGGTGGACGTGGTGTTCAACGTCAAGGAGACCACCTCCGGCAGCTTCGTGTTCGGCCTCGGCTACTCGCAGCTGGCCGGCATGACCGCCTCGGTGCAGCTGTCGCAGAGCAACTTCCTCGGCGGCGGCAACCGCGTGTCGGTGGAGGCGCAGCGCAGCGACTACCTGCAGCGCTACGCGTTCTCCTACATCAACCCGTTCTTCACCGACGAGGGCGTGTCGCTGGGCTACAACGTCTGGTGGCGCGAGCTGGACTACTCGGACTTCAACACCGCCCAGTACAACAGCACCAACGCCGCGGTGCAGACCGTGCTGGGCCTGCCGATCACCGAGCACAGCTCGGTCTCGCTGCTGTTCGGCATCGACAGCAACCAGATCCAGGCCTGGGGCGGCTACACCCCGCAGGCGATCGTCGACTACCTCGACGCGGTCGGCCAGCGCACCTTCCACGCCTGGCGCACCGAGCTGGGCTGGGCGCGCGACACCCGCAACGACTTCTTCATGCCCACCCGCGGCACCTACCAGCGCGTGGGCCTGGAAACCACCCTGCCCGGCTCGACCGCCGAGTACTACAAGCTCAGCTACGAGTTCTCGCGCTACTGGCGCCTGAGCCCGGCGTTCGTGCTGCGCACCGGCCTGGACCTGGGCTACGGCGACAGCTACGGCAGCGAGACCACCCGCCACCTGTGCGTCCCGGTCGACGGCACCACCGCCGATCCCTGCACGCCGGACGCGGCCGGCTACCGCAAGACCGTCACCGCTTCCGGGCTGCCGTTCTTCGAGAACTTCTACGCCGGCGGCACCCGCTCGGTGCGCGGCTTCCGCGACAACACCCTGGGTCCGCGCTCGGAGGTCATCGCCGGCTACCGCGGCCAGCCGATGGGCGGCTCGCTGAAGACCGTCGGCCAGATCGAGATGGTGTTCCCCAAGCTGTTCGACAGCAATGCCGCGCGCGTCTCGGCCTTCGTCGACTTCGGCAACGTGTACAACGGCATCGACGACTTCGACAGCGGCGAGCTGCGCGCCTCCGCCGGCGTGGCCCTGCTGTGGCGCGCCCCGGTGGGCCCGATCTCGATCAGCTACGCGTTCCCGTTCCGCAAGAAGGAAGGCGACGAGCTGGAGCGCCTGCAGTTCACCTTCGGCGGCGGCTTCTGACGCCAGCGCCAGCAGGCACAGGCACGAAGGGCGCCTTGCGGCGCCCTTCGTGTTTCCGGCGGCCCGATCCGGCCGCCGCAGGCCGGGACCGGTGGCGTAGCCCGGACAGGGCCGCAGGCCGCATCCGGGAGGACACGCCCGCCAAGTACCGGACGCGCTTCGCCGATCCGGGCTACGCGGGCGCCGGGCCGCCTTCCCCGCCCGCGGCCGGTGGGCGTGCCGCGGCATCCTCGATCCGGCCCAGCTGGTCCAGCACCGCGGTCGCGTAGCAGCCGGCCGGCAACGCGAACGCCAGTTCCAGCAGGTCATCGGCAAGCCAGCGCCAGGCCAGTCCCTGCGGGCGCAGGCGCAGCGCGCGCCGCTCCTGCTCCAGGCCGGCGCGTTCCAGGCCCTCGCGCAGCTTCAGCGAGGTCGGGTCGTCCATCGCCGCCAGCTCCAGCGCCTGGCAGGCGCCTTCGCTGCGCGGCGCGCCGCGGCCCCACAGCGGACCGCTGGGATGGATGTCGAACGCGGCCAGGCGCCTGGCGATGTCTTCCGTCATCGGCTCTGGTCCGAACACGCTGCGGCTGCCCTCCAGGGCCCAGACCTCGCCGTCCAGGCCGCGGTCCCAGCTGCCGTCGGCCACGCGCGCGGCCAGCACCTGGTTGAACAGCGCCGAGCGCGCCGCCGACAGCAGCATCGAACGCTGCTCGCGCCCCACCCGTTTGCCGGCGAACATCGCCAGCGCCTTGGCGATGTTGCCGCCGCCATGGCCGAAGCGCTGGTCGCCGAAGGCATTGGGCACGCCGCGGGCGGCGACCTGCCGCAACCGCTCCTCGATCGCCGCGTGTTCGCCCTGCACCCCGCGCAGCACCAGCACGAAGCGGTTGCCGGCCAGCGCCCCGCGCGGCAGCTTGCGCCTGTGGCGGGCCTGGGCCAGCACGCGCAGGCCCTCGCGCTCCAACGCATCCAGCGGTGGCGGCTCGCGCCCGGGCAGCTGCACGCTGAAGCGCTGCACGGTGACCGCGTGGCGGTCCTTGAGCCCGGCATAGCCGACCGCCACCTCCGGCACCCCGGCCCAGCGCGCGATCTCCCCGGCGACGAAGCCGGTGTTCATGCCGCGCTTCTCGATGGTCAGCAGCAGGTGCTCGCCGTCGCCGCTGGCCTCGAAACCGTCCAGTTCCTCGACCCGGAAATCCTCCGGGACGCAGCGGATCCGCGCCGCCAGCACCGGCGCGCCGAAGGCCTGCATCGGCGCGTTCACGCGCGCACCAGCAGCGCCACCGCCTGCGCGGCGATGCCCTCGCCGCGGCCGGTGAAGCCCAGCTTCTCGCTGGTGGTGGCCTTGACGCTGATCGCGTCCAGGTCCACGCCGCAGGCCTCGGCGATGCGCTGGCGCATCTGCGCCGCGTGCGGGCCGACCTTGGGCCGCTCGCAGACGATGGTGATGTCGGCGTTGCCCAGCTTCCAGCCGCAGCCGGCCACCAGGCCGACGCAGTGGCGCAGCAGCACCAGGCTGTCGGCGCCGCGCCAGCGCTCGTCGCTGGGCGGGAAGTGCACGCCGATGTCGCCCAGCGCCAGCGCGCCGAGGATGGCGTCGCACAGCGCATGCAGGGCCACGTCGCCGTCGCTGTGCGCGACCACGCCGCGCTCGTGCGGCACGCGCACGCCGCCAAGCATCACGTGGTCGCCCTCGCCGAACACGTGGACGTCGTAGCCCTGGCCGATGCGGAAGGGAGGGATGTCGATTGCCATGTCGCAGGTTCCGGTCGTTGCCGGACGGTCCGGCACGTCGTGCCTATTGTGCCCTCCGGGTGGCAGGACCGGGCGTATCCCCTCAGCCAGCGAGGATGTCGGGCCAGAACGCCACCAGGTTGTGCAGCGCATGCGGCAGCGCCGCGGCGGCGAAGGCGTGGCGGAAGGAGCGCCGGCGCCAGGTCATCCAGCAACAGCTGAAGACGAAGAACGGGAACCAGGTGCCGATGAACCAGATCGGCGCGACCAGGCCATGCAGCAGCCCCCAGAGCAAGCCTGCGAGCAAGGCCCTGGACGGGATGCTCCAGCGCCCTGGCATCAGCGCCAGCATCCCGCCCAGCAGCAGGGTCTCCACCACCGGCGCGAACAGGACGCCCGCGATGAAGGCGCGCCATCCGGTACCGGCGTCGACCTGGTCCATTCCGTCCCTCGGAAGGCCTGCAAGCTCCAGCACGGCAAGCCCGAGCGCGACGCAGGCCAGGGCACCGGCGAGGGAGACCAGGAAGGCCAGGAACGACCGCCACAACAGGCGGCCATCCGGGTCAGCCAGCAACGCGTCGCGGAAGAACCTTCCCACCTTCGCCATCACGACCTCCCTGTCGTGCCGGCACCGCTCAGCGGCGCGAAAGCTCGAACTCGAACCGTGCCAGGTCGGCGGGCGTGGTGACCTTGAAGTTGTCCTCGCGGCCTTCCACCAGCAGCGGGCGCTGGCCCTGCAGTTCGAACGCCATGGCCTCGTCGGTGACCTCCACCCCTGCGGCCGCGGCGGCCTCCAGGGCGCGGGTCAGCTGCAGGCGCCGGAACAGCTGCGGGGTCAGCGCGCGCCACAGCCGCTCGCGCGGCTCGGTGCGGTCGATGCCGCCGTCGTCGCCGGCGCGCTTGAGGGTGTCGCGCACCGGCGCGGCCAGGATCGCGCCGACCGGATCGAGCCGGCCGCGCTCCAGCAACCGGTCCAGGTCCTCCAGCGCCAGGTTGGGACGGGCGGCATCGTGGACCAGCACGAAATCGTCCGGGCGCACCGATTCGGGCAGCGCCTGCAGCGCGGCCAGCACCGAGGCGGCGCGGCTGTCGCCGCCGGTGCAGGCCAGCAGCGGCTTGCCGCGGTACTCGTGCCAGCCAGGCCAGCGCGGGTCGTCGCCGGACAGCGCCACCACCACCCCGGCCACCGCCGGGTGCGCCAGCAGCGCGTCGAGGGTGTGCACCAGCAACGGCTTGCCGGCCACTTCCAGGTATTGCTTGGGGACCTCGCCGCCGAAACGGGTGCCGCGGCCCGCCGCGGGCACCACCGCCCAGATGCCGCCCATCAGTCCTCCTCCGCCGCCGGCGGGGGCGGCAGCGGGCGCGGCGGGGTGTCCTCGACCACGCGATAGAACACCTCGCCCGGCTTGATCATGCCCAGCTCGCTGCGCGCGCGCTCCTCGACCGCGGCCACGCCCTCCTTGAGGTCGCGCACCTCGGCCGCGAGCGCGGCGTTGCGTTCCTCCAGGCCCGCGTTCTCGCGGCGCTGGGCCTCGACCTGCGCCGCCAGCGCGGTGACCTCGCCCGCGTTGCCGATGCCGAACCAGAGCCGGTACTGCAGCCATCCCAGCAGCAGGACCAGCCCCAGGAGCACCCATCGCAACACGGGCGATCCTCCCTCAGCGCTTCAGCGAGACGAAGGCGTCGCGGCCGGCGTAGCGGGCCGAGCCGCCCAGCGCTTCCTCGATGCGCAGCAGCTGGTTGTACTTGGCCACGCGGTCGCTGCGGCACAGCGAGCCGGTCTTGATCTGGGTCGCTGTGGTGGCCACGGCGATGTCCGAGATCGTGGTGTCCTCGGTCTCGCCCGAGCGGTGCGAGACGATCGAGGCGTAGCCGGCCTTGTGCGCCATGGCGATGGCGTCCAGGGTCTCGCTCAGGGTACCGATCTGGTTGACCTTGATCAGGATCGCGTTGGCGGTGCCCGAGTCGATGCCCTGCTTGAGGATCTTCGGGTTGGTCACGAACAGGTCGTCGCCGACCAGCTGCACCTTGCTGCCCAGGCGCTCGGTCAGCTGCTTCCAGCCGGCCCAGTCGTCCTCGGCCAGGCCGTCCTCGATGGTGATGATCGGGTACTGGGCGACCCAGTCGGCCAGGAAGTCGACGAACTGCTCGGAGGACAGGCGCTTGTTCTCGCCCACCAGGTGGTACTTGCCGTTGTCGTAGAACTCGCTGGAGGCCACGTCCAGGCCCAGCAGCACGTCCTCGCCGGCCTTGTAGCCGGCCTTGCCAATGGCCTCCAGGATGGTGTCCAGGGCCTCGACATTGCTGCGGAAGTCCGGGGCGAAGCCGCCCTCGTCGCCCACCGCGGTGCTCAGGCCGTGGCCCTTGAGCACGGACTTGAGCGAGTGGAACACCTCGGTGCCGGCGCGCAGGGCCTCGGAGAACGAGGAGGCGCCGACCGGCAGGATCATGAACTCCTGGAAGTCGACGTTGTTGTCGGCGTGGGCGCCGCCGTTGATGATGTTCATCATCGGCACCGGCAGCGACACGTTCGACTCGGTGATCGAGGCGATGTACTGCCACAGCGGCTGCTTCTTCGAGGCGGCCACGGCATGGGCGGCGGCCAGCGACACGCCCAGCAGCGCGTTGGCGCCCAAGCGGCCCTTGTTCTCGGTGCCGTCCAGGTCGATCAGGCGGCGGTCCAGGCCCTGCTGGTCGGCGGCGTCGAAGCCGGCCAGGGCCTCGGCGATGGCGCCGTTGACGTTGGCCACCGCGTTCTTCACGCCCTTGCCCAGGTAGCGGGTCTTGTCGCCGTCGCGCAGCTCCACCGCCTCCTTGGTGCCGGTGGAGGCGCCGGACGGCACCGCGGCACGGCCGAAGGAACCATCGGCCAGGGTGACCTCGGCTTCGAGGGTGGGGTTGCCGCGGCTGTCGAGGATTTCGCGGGCGTGGATCTTGGCGATGCTGGTCATTGGGATGGCTAGCGTCCGGTGGGTGGAGTCGTCCGGAAGTTTAACGGAGCCGGGCCCGGCTTTGGCGGCTTTTCCCGGGCTTTTCCGCCACTTGCGGCGGCCCGCCTTCGTTGCCGCGGAAACGGCCGCCCCGGAACGCAGGACGGGCGCCCTGGGGCGCCCGCCTGGTCGTGCCCTGGCCACCCCCACGGGGCGGTTTCAGAGGGTCTGTTCGATGAAGCCGTGCTTCTTGGTGATCGAGTCCAGCGCCAGCAGGGTTTCCAGCAGCGCCTCCATCTTGCCCAGCGGCCAGGCATTGGGGCCGTCGGACAGGGCCTTGGCCGGATCCGGGTGGGTCTCGGCGAACAGGCCGGCCACGCCCACGGCCACCGCCGCGCGCGCCAGCACCGGCACGAACTCGCGCTGGCCGCCGGAGCTGGTGCCCTGGCCGCCCGGCAGCTGCACCGAATGGGTGGCGTCGAACACCACCGGGCAGCCGGTCTGCCGCATCACGCTCAGCGAGCGCATGTCGCTGACCAGGTTGTTGTAGCCGAAGCTGGCGCCGCGCTCGCACACCAGGATCTGCTCGTTGCCGGTGGACTTGGCCTTCTCCACCACCGGCTTCATGTCCCACGGCGACAGGAACTGGCCCTTCTTGATGTTCACCGGCTTGCCGGCCGAGCACACGTTGCGGATGAAGTCGGTCTGCCGCACCAGGAACGCCGGGGTCTGCAGCACGTCCACCACCGCGGCCACCTCGTGCAGCGGGGTGTATTCGTGCACGTCGGTCAGCACCGGCACGCCGATCTGGCGCTTGACCTCGGCCAGCACCTTCAGGCCCTCCTCCAGGCCCGGGCCGCGGAAGCTGCTGCCGGAGGTGCGGTTGGCCTTGTCGAAGCTGGACTTGAAGATGAAGTTGATGCCCAGCTTGCCGGTGATCTCCTTGAGCCTGCCGGCCACGTCCAGCTGCAGCTGCATCGATTCGATCACGCAGGGGCCGGCGATCAGGAACAGCGGCTGGTCCAGGCCGACTTCGAATCCACACAGTTTCATTGCTTCTTCCTCTTCCGGGGACGGCGGCCGGCGCGCGGCGCCGGCGACTGGACGATCGGTTCACCCCGGCCGGCGCGAAGGGCGCGCCAACCGGGCGGCGGGCCTCAGGCCCGCGCCTCCTTCAGCAGCTTGCCGCCGGCCTTCTTCTCGCGCGCGGCGCGGATGAAGCCGACGAACAGCGGATGGCCCTCGCGCGGGGTGGACAGGAACTCCGGGTGGGCCTGGCAGGCCAGGAACCACGGATGCTCGTTGCGCGGCAGCTCCACCATCTCCACCAGGGTGTCGTCCATCGACTTGGCCGAGATGACCAGGCCGGCGTCCTCCAGCTGGGTACGGTAGCGGTTGTTGAACTCGTAGCGGTGGCGGTGGCGCTCGGCGACCACGTCCTTGCCGTACAGCTCGCGCGCCAGGGTGCCCGGCTTGAGCCGCTGCTCCTGCAGGCCCAGGCGCATGGTGCCGCCCAGGTCGGACTTCTCGTCGCGCTTCTCCACCTCGCCGGTGCTGGTGCGCCACTCGGTGATCAGGCCGATCACCGGGTGCGGGCACTGCTTGTCGTTCTCGGTGCTGTTGGCGCCTTCCAGCCCGGCGCGGTGGCGGGCGAAGTCCACCACCGCCGCCTGCATGCCGTAGCAGATGCCGAAGTACGGGATGCCGTGCTCGCGCGCGAACTTCGAGGTCAGGACCTTGCCCTCGAAGCCGCGGTCGCCGAAGCCGCCCGGGACCAGGATGCCGTCCACGTCGGCCAGCAGCGCCTCGGCGCCTGCGGTCTCCATGTCCTGCGACTCCAGCCACTTCAGGTTGACCCGGGTGCGCTGGCGCAGGCCGCCGTGCTTGAGCGCTTCGCCCACCGACTTGTACGCGTCCTTGTGGTCCACGTACTTGCCGACCACGGCGATGGTGACCTCGTCCACCGGGTTGACCGTGGCGTCGACCGCGGCCTCCCACTCGTGCAGGTCGGCCGGGCGCGGCGGCTGCAGGCGCAGGCGGTCGACCACCAGCGCGTCCAGGCCCTGGGCGTGCAGCTCCAGCGGCAGCTTGTACAGCACGTCCACGTCCTGCACCGAGATGACGGCGCGCTCGGGGACGTTGGTGAACAGCGCGATCTTGCGGCGCTCGCCGTCCGGCAGCGGCTGCTCGGAACGGCACAGCAGCACGTCCGGCTGGATGCCGATCGAGCGCAGTTCCTTGACCGAGTGCTGGGTCGGCTTGGTCTTCAGCTCGCCGGCGGCGGCGATCCACGGCACCAGGGTCAGGTGCATGAACAGCGCCTTCTCCGGGCCGCGCTCGGCACGGATCTGGCGGATCGCCTCCAGGAACGGCAGCGACTCGATGTCGCCCACCGTGCCGCCGATCTCGACCAGGGCCACGTCGTAGCCCTCGGTGGCCTCGTCGATGCAGCGGCGGATCTCGTCGGTGATGTGCGGGATCACCTGCACGGTGGCGCCGAGGTAGTCGCCGCGGCGCTCCTTGCGGATCACCTCGGCGTAGATCCGGCCGGTGGTGACCGAATTCTTGCGGCTCAGGCGGGTGCGCACGAAGCGCTCGTAGTGGCCCAGGTCCAGGTCGGTCTCGGCGCCGTCGTCGGTGACGTAGACCTCGCCGTGCTGGAACGGGCTCATGGTGCCCGGGTCCACGTTGATGTAGGGGTCCAGCTTCATCATCGTGACCCGCAGGCCACGGGCCTCAAGGATGGACGCGAGCGAAGCGGCGGCGATGCCCTTGCCTAGCGAGGACACCACGCCGCCGGTAACGAAGATCAGGGGAGTCATTTGGCGGGGCTCCGGAAAGCCGTAGTTTACCGGCTCGACCGCCCGAGCCCAAGCCGGCGGCTACCCGCCGGCGCGCCCGGAGCCGACGAAAAAGCCCGCCGGACAAGGGCCGGCGGGCCTGGAACAGGTCCTGAACGGGCGCCTTCAGCGCCGTTCGCGCTGCTCTTCTTCCTCTTCGCGCTGCGGGCGCGACTTGTTGCGCGGGTCCTGGCCGGACCGGGCCGCCTCGCGGCGGCGGGCGCGTTCGTCGGCCTCGGCATTGTCCCTGGCCTCCTGGGCCTTGTGCTCGGCCAGCGCACCCTGGCGGCCCTCGGCCTTGCGCTCCTGGGCCAGCGCCGGGACGGCGATGGCCGCGACCGCCACCGCGGCGGCCACTGCGCTCCAGATCAGGCGTCGGTTCATGGCGTTCCTCCGCTTGGGGGGGCATTGCGCCGGCCACGGGGGGCGGCCGGCCGCGGCTCGTGCCGCGGCCCCGGTTATACGTCCGCGCGCCCTGCGCCGGCCTGAACGGGCTGGCGGGCGTGCAAAAACGGCAGACAGGCCGCACACTTGCGCGTCTTTACCGCGTCACCGAAGGTTCCATGAGCAGCCGTTACAACGCCGCCGACATCGAAGTCCTGTCCGGCCTGGACCCGGTCAAGCGCCGGCCCGGCATGTATACCGACACCTCGCGCCCCAACCACCTGGCGCAGGAGGTGATCGACAACGCGGTGGACGAGGCGCTGGCCGGGCATGCGCGCTCGGTCGAGGTCACCCTGTACCGCGACGGCAGCTGCGAGGTGGCCGACGACGGCCGCGGCATGCCGGTGGACATCCACCCCGAGGAAAAGATCCCGGGCGTGGAGCTGATCCTCACCCGCCTGCACGCGGGCGGCAAGTTCAGCAACAAGAACTACACCTTCTCCGGCGGCCTGCACGGCGTGGGCGTGAGCGTGGTCAACGCCCTGTCCACCCTGGTCGAGGTGCACATCAAGCGCGACGGCGCCGAGCACCGCATCACCTTCCGCGACGGCAACCGCGCCACCCCGCTGGAGGTGGTCGGCACCGTCGGCAAGAAGAACACCGGCACCCGCGTGCGCTTCTGGCCGGACCCGAAGTACTTCGACAGCCCGAAGATCAACGTCCGCGCCCTGCGCCACCTGCTGCGCGCCAAGGCCGTGCTGTGCCCCGGCCTGACCGTGACCCTGTTCGACGAGGCCTCCGGCGAGCGCGACACCTGGCACTACGAGGACGGCCTGCGCGACTACCTCAAGGGCGAACTGGCCGGCCGCGAGCTGCTGCCGCCGGAGCTGTTCACCGGCTCGCTGAAGAAGGAGACCGAGGTGGTGGACTGGGCCGTGGCCTGGGTCCCGGAGGGCGAGCTGGTCCAGGAGAGCTACGTCAACCTGATCCCCACCGCCCAGCACGGCACCCACGTCAACGGCCTGCGCTCGGGCCTGACCGACGCGCTGCGCGAGTTCTGCGACTTCCGCAACCTGCTGCCGCGCGGGGTCAAGCTGGCGCCGGAGGACGTGTGGGACCGCGTCGCCTTCGTGCTGTCGCTGAAGATGAGCGACCCGCAGTTCAGCGGCCAGACCAAGGAGCGCCTGTCCTCGCGCCAGGCCGCCGGCTTCATCGAGAGCGCCGTGCACGACGCCTTCAGCCTGTGGCTGAACCAGAACGTGGACATGGGCGAGCGCATCGCCCAGATCGCGATCGAGCGCGCCAGCGCGCGCCTGAAGACCGAGAAGCAGGTCGTCCGCAAGAAGGTCACCCAGGGCCCGGCCCTGCCCGGCAAGCTGGCCGATTGCATCAGCCAGGACCTGTCGCGCACCGAGCTGTTCCTGGTGGAAGGCGACTCGGCCGGCGGCAGTGCCAAGCAGGCGCGCGACAAGGACTTCCAGGCCATCCTCCCGCTGCGCGGCAAGATCCTCAACACCTGGGAAGTGGCCTCCGGCAGCGTGCTGGCCTCGCAGGAAGTGCACGACCTGGCCGTGGCCATCGGCTGCGATCCGGGCAAGGACGACCTGTCGGGCCTGCGCTACGGCAAGATCGTGATCCTGGCCGACGCCGACTCCGACGGCCTGCACATCGCCACCCTGCTGTCGGCGCTGTTCCTGCGCCACTTCCCGGCCCTGGTCGCCGCCGGCCACGTGTTCGTGGCCATGCCGCCACTGTTCCGCGTGGACGTGGGCAAGCAGGTGTTCTACGCCCTGGACGAGGAAGAGAAGCGCCTGCTGCTGGAGAAGATCGCCCGCGAGAAGATCAAGGGCCAGGTCAGCGTGACCCGCTTCAAGGGCCTGGGCGAGATGAACCCGCAGCAGCTGCGCGAGTCCACCATCCACCCCGACACCCGCCGCCTGGTGCAGCTGACCGTCGACGACGGTGAACAGACCCGCGCGCTGATGGACATGCTGCTGGCCAAGAAGCGGGCAAGCGATCGCAAGGCGTGGCTGGAGACGAAGGGCGATCTAGCCTCGTTAGAGGTCTAAAAGCCTCGCACGTCCGGAGTGCTGGGCCGTGGCGACGGCCCAGACGTCGTCGCACTTCAACGGCGCAGGGGCGCGGCCTCGTTAGAGGTCTAAAAGCCTCGCACGTCCAGACTGCTGGGCCGTGGCGACGGCCCAGACGTCG
>Ga0182748_1000076_pt1 | contig 122878 bp, 114 predicted proteins | sample eDN3rd37CKraftOP_FD_128877 | JGI IMG/M metagenome (GOLD analysis project Ga0182748, IMG submission 128877) | Enriched Organic Plus compost microbial communities from Emeryville, California, USA - eDNA 3rd pass 37_C Kraft OP (version 2) (version 2) ... | reverse complement strand
TGCTCAAAGAGGGAGCTCAGTCCGCGCCTTCGGCCCGCGGCCCTCAGGCATGCTCCAGCGTGCACTGGAGCGGGTGCTGGTTCTGCCGGGCGAAGTCCATCACCTGGTTGACCTTGGTCTCGGCCACTTCATAGCTGTAGACGCCGCAGACGCCTACGCCGCGCTGGTGGACATGGAGCATCACGCGAGTCGCCTGCTCCAGGTCCATGCGGAAGAAGCGCTGCAGCACATCGACGACGAACTCCATCGGCGTATAGTCGTCATTGAGCATCAGCACCTTGTAAGGCGTCGGCTTCTTGGTGCGCGTGCGCGTGCGGGTGGCGATGCCGAGACCCGGCCCGCCCGGTCCCTCATCATCCTGTCCGCTGGCCATGAACGGCCCGGAGATGGAAGCGCCCGTTGTCACCATGGACCTGAAAATAGGATATGGGCAGGGGCGCGCGCAAGGGCCGAGCGGATGCGACGCGCAAAAAAGGCGGCGCGCCGGAGCGCACCGCCCATGTTCCTCGTCGCGAACCGCCTGAAATCAGGCGGCGAGGGCCTTCATCTTCTCGGTGACGACCGAGACGCGGCTGCTGATCGGCTGCGTGATGTCGCCGGCGAGCTTGAGCAGCATCTCGCTGTTCTTCGAGGCCTCGGCCGCGAAAGCATCGAGCGTGGTGCTCAGCAGGTCGCTCTGCAGCTGGAAGAATTCCGCCGGGGTCTTGACCGCCGCGAAGCTCTTCATCGTGGCGCTGGTCTTCTCGAACGACTTGCGGCCGAACTCGGCGGCGTCCTGGCCCAGGGTCTCGACGCCCTTGGCGGCGATCTTCGAGGATTCGACGATCGCCTCGAGATTGCCCTTGGTGAGGTCGCTCAGTTCCTCGAAGGCCTTGGCCGACTTCTCCATCGCGGCCCTGGTCTTCTCGTTCATCTCGCTCATCGCGCCCTGAATGCGGGTCTTGGCCTCTTCGGCGTAGCTCTTCGCGGTTTCCATAGCATCGGTCATGATAATCGGGCCTTTCAGTGCAGTGACGGACGCGGCCGGGAGAGGATCAGCCACGCGCGCCGGTTCGGGAGTTTCAGGAGTTTCAATCGACTCGGATGCCTCGGCGACCATCTCGACGGCGGCGGGTGCCGCCTCGACGGCCTCGGACGCGGCCTCGGCGACGGCCTCAGCCGTCTCGACGCCGGCATCGACCGTCTCGGCCGCCATCTCCTTTGCCGTATCGACGGCGGTTTCGACGGTTTCGGCCGCAGGCTTGGCCGGCTCCGCCACAACGGGCTTCACGGCCTTGGGTGCAACCTTGGGAGCCGGAGCCTTGGCGGCGACCGGCTTGCGCCTGACGGGTTTGGCTGGGATGGACACAGCGACCTCCTGAGTCTTTGCTGCATTGCAGCATAGAGCATTATTGTGCATGTTGCAAGCAGAATTGATGCACTGCAACAAAAGTGTCTTATCGCCCGACTCGTCGTGAGCGGGCCCGCTTCGTGCGATCAGCGGGTGCGGACGTAGCGGCCCGGCGCATCCTCGATCGCAGGTCTCTTGCCATGGCCCGGGCGGCGGCCGCCGGCCGCTTCCACCAAATCGGGCGAAAGCGCGGTCAGCCAGCCGAGCCAGTCCGGCCACCAGCTTCCGGCGGTCTCCGTCGCGCCCGCGCGGAAGGCGGCAAAGTCCGTCACATCGTCGTCACGCGTCCAATATTGATATTTGCGCGCGGCCGGCGGGTTGACGACGCCGGCGATATGGCCGGACCCGGCCAGCAGGAAACGCCTGGGGCCGGCGAGATGTTCCATCATCTTCCACACGCTGGTCGCCGGCGCGATATGATCCTCGATGCCGGCCTGGATATAGCTCGGCGTCCTGATCCGCCGCAGGTCGATCGGCGTGCCGTCGACCTTCAGGCTGCCCGGCTGGACCAGCCGGTTGTCGCGGTAGAAGTCGGCGAGATAGGCGCGGTGCCACCGGGCCGGCAGGTTGGTGGTGTCGCCATTCCAGTAGAGCAGGTCGAACTGGGGATAGTCCTTCCCCAGCAGATAATTGTCGACGACATAGTTCCAGATGAGGTCCTGCCCGCGCAGCAGGTTGAAGGTCGCGGCCATGTAGCGGCCGTCGAGATAGCCGTCCGTCACCAGGCCGTCGAGCAGCGCGATCTGCTCATCGTCGACGAACAGCGCGAGATCGCCCGCCTCGCTGAAATCCACCTGGGCGGTGAGGAACGTGGCGCTCGCCACCTTGTCCGCCTGCCCGCGCGCCGCGAGCAGCGCCAGCGTCGCGGCCAGCGTGGTGCCCGCCACGCAATAGCCGATCGTGTGCACGCTCGGCACGTCGAGCAGGTCGCGCACCACGTCGATCGCGTCGATCTGGCCGCGCAGCACATAATCATCGAGGCCGATCTCGGCCATGTCCGCGTCGGCCGACTTCCAGCTCACCATGAACACGGTCACGCCCTGCGCCACCGCCCAGCGCACGAAGCTCTTCTTCTCGTTGAGGTCGAGGATGTAGAAGCGGTTGATCCAGGGCGGGAAGATCACCAGCGGCGTCGCGAGCACATCAGGCGTCGTCGGCTCATACTGGATGAGCTGGTAGAGCGGCGTCTCGTGGATCACCTTGCCCGGCGTGGTGGCGATGTTGCGGCCCACCTCGAAGGCCGAGCCGTCCGTATGGGTGAGCTGGCCGCGATCGAGATCGGCCAGAAGATGCTCGAGGCCGGTCAGCAGATTCTGCCCCTGCGTCTCGATCGTCGTCTCGATGACCAGCGGATTGGTGAAGGGGAAGTTGCTGGGGCTCGCCGCTTCCACGAAGCGCTGCGTGGCGAAGCGCAGCTTCTGCTTCTCGCGCACATCGAGCCCGTCGACGCTGTCGGCCAGCGCCAGCATATAGTCCGAGGCGAGCAGATACATCTGGCGGATGAGATCGAACACCGGATTGTCCCGCCAGCGCGGATCGGCGAAGCGACGGTCGCGGTCGGCCGGCGTCGCCGACTGCCCGCCGCGTTCCTCGCCCTGTGTCCGCGCCAGGAAATCCTCCCAGATCGCCATGCCGCGGCTCGCCATGTCGGCCTGCAGCTGGGCGATGCGCTCCAGATTGGGGTGCAGCTCGGCACCGTTCAGCTTGAGCGCCCGCTCGGTGAGGTCGGCGCTGCGCTCCAGGATGAGCTGCTGGGCCAGCCCGACGATGCGCGTCCAGTGCTGCATCTGGGCCAGGCTGGGCATTTCCATCACAGTGTCATCCATGATCCACCTCATGTGGTTTTGGTGGCACCGGAGTCCGGCGCGGTCTATATGGGCCGTTGGCTCCACGTCCGTCGCGGAGCCGTCACCCTGTAGGAGACCGACTTCACCATGTCCGAGGAGTTCTACCGCATCAAGCGGCTGCCGCCATATGTCATCGCCGAAGTGAATGCGATGCGGGCCGCGGCGCGCGCGGCGGGCGAGGACATCATCGATCTCGGCATGGGCAATCCCGATCTGCCGCCGCCCCAGCATGTCATCGACAAGCTGTGCGAGGTGGCGCAGAAGCCCAATGCGCACGGCTATTCCCAGTCCAAGGGCATTCCCGGCCTGCGCCGCGCCCAGGCCAATTATTATGCCCGCCGCTTCGGCGTCGAGCTGGACCCGGAGACCGAAGTGGTCGTCACCATGGGCTCCAAGGAGGGCCTGGCCAGCCTCGCCACCGCGATCACCGCGCCGGGCGACGTGGTGCTGGCGCCCAATCCTTCCTACCCGATCCACACTTTCGGCTTCATCATCGCCGGCGCGACGATCCGTTCGGTGCCGACCACGCCGGACGAGGATTATTTCCGCGCGCTGGAGCGGGCGATGCACTTCACCGTGCCGCGCCCGAGCATCCTGGTGGTCAACTATCCCTCCAACCCGACCGCCGAGACGGTCGACCTCGCCTTCTACGAGCGGCTGGTCGCCTGGGCGCGCGAGAACCAGGTCTGGGTGCTCTCCGACCTCGCCTATTCCGAACTCTATTATGACGGCAACCCGACGCCCTCCATCCTGCAGGTGCCGGGCGCCAAGGAGATCGCCGTCGAGTTCACCTCGCTCTCCAAGACCTATTCCATGGCCGGCTGGCGGATGGGCTTCGCGGTCGGCAACCAGCGGCTGATCGCGGCGATGACGCGAGTGAAGTCCTATCTCGACTATGGCGCCTTCACGCCGATCCAGGCCGCCGCCTGCGCCGCGCTCAACGGCCCGCAGGACATCGTGCAGAAGAATCGCGAGCTGTACCACAAGCGCCGCGACGTGCTGGTCGAGAGCTTCGGCCGGGCCGGCTGGGATATCCCCCCGGCGCGCGCCTCCATGTTCTGCTGGGCGCCGCTGCCGCCGGCCCTCAAGGATATGGGCAGCCTCGAATTCTCCAAGCAGCTCCTGACGCACGCCAAGGTCGCGGTGGCGCCGGGCGTCGGCTATGGCGAGGATGGCGAGGGCTATGTGCGCATCGCCATGGTGGAGAATGAGCAGCGGCTACGCCAGGCGGCGCGCAACGTGAAGCGCTATCTCCAGTCGATGGGCGTCAACATGCCGACGACCCGGGAAGCCGTGTGAACGGGTTCGAGGCGCTGCCTTCCGCGCCGGAAGTCAGCCTCGTCGCCCATACGATCCAGCTCGCGCTGGCGCCGGTGTTCCTGCTCGCGGGCATCGGCGCCTTCCTCAATGTCTGCGCCGGGCGCCTCGCGCGCATCATCGACCGGGCCCGCACGATCGAGCGGCTCGTGCCGGAATCGAAGGGCGCCGAGCATGACCGGCTGATCAACGAGATCCGCATCCTCGATCGGCGCATGGGCGTGGTCAACACCGCGATCTTCCTTTCCGTGCTCGCCGCTCTGCTCATCTGCGCGGTGGTCGTGCTGCTGTTCGCCGCCAATCTGGCCTCGGTGAATCTAGGCACGGCGGTCGCGCTGCTGTTCATGGGCTCGATGCTCTCGATCGGCGCCGGCTTCGCCAGCTTCATCCTGGAGACCCGGCTCAGCGCCCGGGCCGTGCGCATCCGCAACGACATCCTCTATCATCGCGAAGAGGATGAGCGGGCCATGCTCAAGCACCGGGATTAACCCTTTAACTTATCCTTTACCCTCTGTCCCAGCGGGAAACGGACGAAAATCCAGGATTGCGCGGGTCGTTAGGGAAGTCTTAAGCTTCTTTCATGACGACGACTCCGAAGCTGTGGATCCGCATCGGCCTTGGCCTCGGGACGCTGCTGGTGCTGGCGATCCTGCTCATCAGCCTGGCCCCGATGGTGCTGGCGCATGGGAAGGACCCGCAGATCGATGTCGATCCCGCCGCGCTGGCCCAGGCGCCGCGCGCGGCCGGACAACATGTGGCGCAACGCCGCGCAGCCGCCGTCGCCCCCGCGCCGCAGCCCGTTCCCGCCAATGATGACGGCACGACGCTGCGCCGCGTCCTGCAGGTCGACGGGCCGTTCCGCCATGGCGACTATGTCTGGGATGCCGACGGCGTGCCGCAGGGCCGGGTCATCATCACCATCGACCTGGAGGCGCAGACCATCGCCGTGTTCCGCGCCGGCTACCAGATCGGCGCTGCCGTCATCATCTACGGCGCCAACGACAAGCCGACGCCGGTCGGCACCTTCCACGTCCTGCAGAAGAAGGTGGACCATGTCTCCACCCTCTATGACGCGCCAATGCCCTATATGATGCGGCTGACCAACGACGGCGTCGCCATCCATGCCAGCAGCGTCGCCTGGGGCAATGCCACCCATGGCTGCATCGGCGTTCCCCTCGAATTCGCCAAGCTGCTCTATGCCGAGGCCGGTCTGGGCACGGAGGTCATCGTCACCGCCGGGCAGCGCATGGCCGTGCCGCAGGGCACGCAGATCGCCGAGGCCGACCTGCGGAATTGACGGGCGAGCCGGAGCGATCCATGTGCACACAGAGCGCTTCGTGGATACCGGCTTCCGGCCTGAGTGCTGATATTCTCCCTCTCCCCTGAAGGGGACTGTTGCAAAATCGATCTCACCGTCCACCGTTCGCCCTGAGCTTGTCGAAGGGCTGTTCTTCCTCTTTGGCGATGCAGAAGAAAAGAACAGCCCTTCGACAAGCTCAGGGCGAACGGAATGATTATGCAATGGCCAATGGCCTTGTTGGGGAGCGGGCCATGTCAGTTCCCCATCCCAGGGCAGCCATTCTGCACTCGGATCTGCGAAGCGCATAACCGCAAAATGAGAGGGGCCGCCGGAGCTTCCCCTGCCGGGAAGCGCCGAGCGGCCCATCATGCATGGTCAGCGGCCGGAAGTGCCGCCACCCGGGGATTTACGCCGCGTTGTGGTCCGGCTCACCGAACCTCGCGCGACCCGCCACCAATGCCTTAGCGGCAGGCTCCCCGAACGGACTTGACCGACCCCATTGCTGAACCATGAGACATCGGATCACCTCCTTTCGCTTGCGTTAAACTCGCTCTCAGGGCGTTGGCTGGAAGCCCTTGTCCCTTCGATGAATCTACATGTGATTCATTCCGCGCCCGCGAACAAGACTTGTATTTATCTTTTTTCGAATCATAATGCTGCGTCCGCGTCGCCCGCCATACAACCATATATGGTTATCAGCCGCGGCAATCCTCGATCACCCGCGCCACTTCCGCCCATAGCGGCACGACCAGCCGCGTCACGCCCGGCACATCCACCGCGATGCGGCCGCGCGAATAGGCGATCCAGTCGAAGCCCGGATCGCTGGCGGGGCGCGTTACCTCGATCATGTTGCCGCCGCCCGGCGCGGGCGATGCGCCGGCCGTCGGCCATTGCAGCGCGCCGCTGGAGGTGCGGATCGTCACCGTGCGCGCGCTGCTCCCGGCGCCGAGAACGGTCAGCCTGATCTGCCGCGCGCCGCTGTCGCAGGCAAGGCCGAGCCGCGGATGCGCGAGGTCCGGCCCGAAGGAGGCGGACGAGGCGCCGCTCTCCTGCACATAGCGCCAGTTGCCCGGCGTGACGGGCGCCTGCTCCCAGCTCAGGTCCTGCGCCGGTTCGGGCGCGGCGGCCGGAGGCGGTGGTGGCGGCGTGGGGGTCGGCGTCGGCGCCTGGGGCGGCGGCGGTTCGACACGCGGCACGGCCTGGCAGCCTGCGAGCGCCGTCAGCGCCGCCAGCGTGGCAAGGCGGCGGGCCGAAATCCTGACACGCGCCCTGGCCGGATCGGACTGAGCCGTGCTCCTGCGGAGGCGGGAGCCCAGGGTGTATGAGCCGTTCCCCGACGCCCCGGGCTCCTGCTTTCGCAGGAGCACCACCATTGCCGGGTCACGGGAAAGTCTCGAAAACAAACGCACCATCCCGACAATATCCTCGAAACGCCCCGACCTCATGGCCGCACCTGCCCGGTGCCGCGCACCACCCATTTGTATGTCGTCAGCCCTTCCAGCGCGACCGGGCCGCGCGCATGGAGGCGGCCGGTCGAGATGCCGATCTCCGCGCCCAGGCCGAACTCGCCGCCGTCCGCGAACTGGCTGGAAGCGTTCCACATCACGATGGCGCTGTCGCAGCGCGCCAGGAACTGCTCCGCCACCGCCTCGTCCCGCGTCACGATCGCGTCGGTGTGGTGGCTGCCATGATTGGCGATATGGGCCAGCGCCTCCTCCAGCCCCTCGACCATGCGGACCGAGGCCACCGCGTCGAGATATTCGGTGTCCCAGTCGCCCGGCTGCGCCGGCTCCACCCGGGCGTCCATGGCCCGCACCGCCTCGTCGCCGCGCACGTCGCAGCGCGCATCGAGCAGCGCCGTGACCAGGCTCGCCGCTTCGGGGAAGGCGCCATCGATCAGCAGCGTCTCCATCGCCCCGCAGATGCCTGTGCGGCGCATCTTGGCGTTGACCACGATCGAGCGCGCCATCCCGGCATCGGCATCGGCATGGACATAGACATGGTTAATGCCGTCCAGATGCGCCAGCACCGGCACGCGCGCTTCCTCCTGCACGCGCGCGACGAGGCTCTTGCCGCCGCGCGGCACGATGATGTCGATGAGGCCGATCGCACGCAGCATGGCGCCGACCACTGCCCGATCCGTGGTGGGGACGAGCTGCACGGCCTCGACCGGCAGGCCTGCCTCGCCGATCCCCCGCACCATCGCGGCATGGATGGCGCGATTGCTCTCCACCGCTTCCGAGCCGCCGCGCAGGATCACCGCATTGCCGGCGCGCAGGCCGAGGGCGGCGGCGTCCGCCGTCACATTGGGCCGGCTCTCGTAGATGATGCCGACCACGCCGAGCGGCACGCGCCGGCGCTCGAGCCGCAGGCCGTTGGGCCGCACCGCCTCGTCGATGATCCGGCCGACCGGATCGGGCAGCGCCGCGACCTGCTCCACCGCGTCCGCCATGGCGGCGATGCGCGCATCGTCGAGCCGCAGCCGGTCCAGCATCGCGGAGGAGAGGCCATTGGCGACGCCGCGCTCCATGTCCGCCCGATTGGCGATGATGATCGCGCCCTTCGCCTCGCGCAGGCTGCGCGCCGCAGCGCGCAGCGCGGCCGCCTTGTCCTCGCTCGTCGCCTGCGCCAGCGCGTCCGCCGCCCGACGCGCCCGCGCGCCCATCATGGCGATGAGCATTTCCGGCGTCTGGGTGAGATCGTTCATGCGAAGGTCCTGTGAAGCGAGGGGCATTTCCCATAGCATGGCGGCAGAGTCGCGCAAATGGCGGCAACCCGTCGCCGCGATCGAGCGTTCCGAACCCATGGCTGCCCAGGAGAATGACCCATGCGATTGACCTGGCCCCTTCCCTCCGCGGCGTTGCTGCTGCCGCTGATGCTGGCCGGCTGCGGTGGTGGCGGCGTGACCAACAACCAGTCGACCATGACGCCCGAGGAAGCCGATGCCGCGCTGGACAACGCGCTCAATGCCATCGACGAGGGCGGCGCCGGCGCCGCTGCCGGCACGCTCGTGCCCCCGGCGCCCGGCGAGCCGGGCGGACTGCCCGACGATCGCACGCCGCTGAACGAAGCCGCCGCCCGCATTCCCACCCGCGTCGAGGCTTCCGGCGCGACGATCGAGCGATGGGGCCTCGCCCTGTCCGAAGGGCGCTATGGCGACGCCTATCGGCTGTGGCGCGACAATGGACGCGCGAGCGGCATGAGCGAGGCCGCCTATGCGGACGCCTACCGCAAATATTCCGAGATCCATGTGCTGATCGGCCGGCCCGAGGCCAATGGCACCGAAACCGTGCGCGTGCCGGTGCAGGTCTATGGCCGCACGGCGGCGGACGGGCGACCGTTCAATCTCATCGGCGCGATGACGCTCGCCCGCAATCCGCAAGGCCAGAAGGGCGAGGCGGGCCAGGCGCCGTGGCTGATCGCCAATGCCTCGTTCCGGCCGGAAGGCACGGTGCGCGTCGTCGCGCCCGGCGACGAGGCGGCTCTGCATCAGGTGCCCGCCGCCTTCCAGGGCCGATGGGCCGGATCGCCGGCCGCCTGCGCGCGCCAGGGCGACGACATGCGGCTGCAGGTCAAGGCGGACAGCCTCATCTTCTACGAAAGCGAGGGCAAGGTGACGCATGTCGACCGCCTGCCCGGCGACCGGCTGCGCGTCACCGCCGACTATAGCGGCGAAGGCGAGAACTGGACGCGCAGCTCCACCCTCGCCCTCTCCGGCAATGGCGACGTGCTGACGCTGGACGGCACGCGGCGCGTGCGCTGCCGGGCGTGAGAGCCCTGCTGTCCTCCCCTCCAGGGGGACTGCTGCATAATTCAGTTTTCACACGGTGGAAGGGGTTTCCCACGGCATTGCGCATGATCGCGAGCCCCCACCCCAACCCCTCCCCTGGAGGGGAGGGGTTTGTGTTGCGCTATGCGGGAACGCTGGCCGCTCTGCTCACCCCTCGCGCTGGGCGCCGGGGACCCAGAGGATATCCTCCGCGCCATTGCCGTTGAGCGCGCGGGCGAGGACGAACAGCAGGTCGGACAGCCGGTTGAGATAGGCAAGCGCGGCGGGATTGACCGCAGCGTCGCGTCCGGCCGCGATGACCGCACGCTCGGCCCGGCGCGCGACGGCGCGGGCGAGATGGACGCGCGCCGCCGCCTCGCTCCCGCCGGGCAGGATGAAGCTACGCAAGGGCGGGATCGGATCGTTGAGCCGGTCGATTGCCCGCTCCAGCCGCTCGACCTGCGCAGGGACGATGCGCAGCACCATCTCCGAAGGCGTGAAATCCTCGCCCGGCGTCGCAAGATCGGCACCCAGGTCGAAGAGATCATTCTGGATCGTACGCAGCAGCGCCGCCTCCCCCGTCTCGCCCATCGCGGCGATGGCGAGGCCGATGGCGCTGTTCAGCTCGTCCACCTCGCCGATCGCCGCCATGCGCGGCGCGTCCTTGGGCAGGCGCGAGCCGTCGACAAGGCCGGTCGTCCCGTCATCGCCCGTGCGCGTGTAGATGCGGTTGAGGCGGACCATGCCGGCCCGGACCCTCAGCTCTTGCCGAAGGCCAGCATCAGCAGGGCAAGCAGCAGGATGGCGATCGCCTGGAAGGTGATGCGGCCCATCATCGCCTTGTTCTGCTTGAGGCTCGACTGGCTGGGGCCGGTGGCATCGCTGCGCAGGTCCGCTTCGGTCGTCTTGAGGAACGTGACGATGCCCTTGATCAGCATGAACAGCGTGGCGCCCATGGCGGCGAGCAGCAGCAGGATGAGAAGGACCTTGCCCATGGTATGTCTCCTTGATGGGCCGATGTAGGGTCAGCCGAGCGCGATGCCAACCGGAAAGCGCCCCGCGCGCAGATCATCGGCCAGCGCGCGCCCGTCCAGCCCGCGCGCGCGCAACTCGGCGAGGCCGAGCCCCGCGGCGCGCTTGGCGAGGCGCCTGCCGTCCGCGTCGACGACCAGCCCATGGTGCCGATAGAGCGGGGACGGCAGGCCGAGCAGGGCCTGCAGCGTGCGATGCGCATGGGTCGAGGCGAACACGTCCCGCCCGCGCACGACATGGGTGATGCCTTGCGCGGCATCGTCCACCACCACGGCCAGATGGTAGCTGGCCGGCCGGTCCTTGCCCTTGAGGATCAGGTCGCCGAGCTGCATCGGATCGACCGGCACGTCCCCCGCGTCCGCATCGTGCCAGACGAGCGGCCCGGTCCACGCCAGCGCCGCCTCCATGTCCAGCCGCCAGCTATGCGCCTCGCCGCGCGCGATGCGGGCCGCGCGCGCATCGGCCGAGAGGCCGCGGCAGGTGCCCGGATAGAGCGGCCCGTCCGCGCCATGCGGGGCATGCAGGCTGGCCGCGACTTCCCGCGCGATGTCGCCCCGCGTGCAGAAGCAGGGATAGACGACCGCCAGCGCCTTGAGCCGCTCCAGCGCCGCATCATAGGCCGGGAAGCGCTGCGACTGGATCATCAGCCCGTCCCAGTCGATGCCGAGCCAGCGCAGGTCCTCATAGATGCCGTCCGTGAATTCCGGGCGGCAGCGCGTGACGTCCGTGTCCTCGATCCGCAGCAGGAATTGCCCCGCCGCGCCGCGCGCCAGATCGAAGGCCTGCAGCGCCGACCAGCCATGGCCGACATGCAGCCGCCCGGTTGGGCTCGGTGCGAAACGCGTCACCACATGTCGTGGAACCGAAGAATGACTCATACTAGCTCTTGACGAGGACTCATCATATTTGCTGTCATGATGGCGTCACGCTTCTTGCCGATGGAGCGGGCGGACACGAGGGGACGAGAGTTCGCATGTATCATCCCGATCGAATACGCCATCCGGAAAGTTGCCCCGCGCTGGTGCTCAACGCGGACTATACGCCACTTTCCTACTATCCCCTCAGCCTCTGGCCCTGGCAGACCGCCATCAAGGCGGTCTTTTTGGATCGGGTGGACATCATCTCCAGCTATGACCGCCAGGTCCATTCGCCCAGCTTCCAGATGCGCATCCCCTCCGTGATCGCGCTCAAGCAATATGTGAAGCCCAGCGAATATCCGGCCTTCACGCGGTTCAACCTGTTCCTGCGCGACAAGTTCGCCTGCCAATATTGCGGCTCGACCAGGGACCTGACGTTCGACCATGTCGTCCCGCGCCGCGCCGGCGGGCGCACGACCTGGGAGAATGTGGCGACCGCCTGCTCGCCCTGCAATCTCAAGAAGGGCGGCCGCACCCCGCGCGAGGCCGGCATGTCGCTGCACCAGCAGCCGATCCGCCCGACGAGCTGGCAGCTCCAGGACCATGGCCGCGCCTTCCCGCCCAACTATCTCCACGAGAGCTGGCATGACTGGCTCTATTGGGATGTCGAGCTGCTGGCCTAAAGGCTACCTGCAATGATAGCAGTGCTCCTGCGGAAGCAGGAGCCCAGGGCGCATGGGCAGTGCTTGGCCGCCCTGGGCTCCTGCTTCCGCAGGAGCACTTTATCCCCCTAAGCGATCACTCGACCCTCATGTCCGGCCGCAGATAGCGGCTGTAGAGCCAGCCGATCCCGATCAGGCTGAAACCCAGCGCCAGGAAGGAAGCGATGCGCAGCAGCCCTTCGAGGCCCGAGGCGTCGAACAGGAAGACCTTGGCCACGGCGACCAGCATGAGCAGGAGCGAGGCGATGCGCCAGTCGCGCAGGCCCTGCCGGATCCCCCAGAGCAGGAAGCCGATCGCGATGACGATGGCGAGCACCGACCGGCCGATATTCTCGACCTGCCCGACGGGCGGCCCCACCAGCAGCGTGCCGGCGAAGAGCTGGCGCAGGCTGGTATAGGCGAACAGCAGGATCACGGCCATGTGCAGCAGGTCGATGAGGCGGCGGAAGCGCTGCCCCTCTTCGGGCATGATCCGCACCGCCAGCATCGGCGCCACGAAGGCGAGCCCGAAGGCAGGCAGCAGCAGATTGGCGAGCGGGACCGGCCCGACAGCCTGCGCACTCCACAGCGGATCGTGCAGCACCAGCGTATAGACGAGATCATGGGCCAGACCCGCGCCGATGAGCGCGAGCGCGGCAAAGCGCAGGTTCAGGCCGCGCCACAGCGCGACACCGACGCCGACCAGTGCCACTTCCCAGAGCGTGCGCTCGGCAAGGCCGGTCCGCACGAAGGCCGGCAGGTCATCGATGCCGAAGATCTGCTTGTAGAGGATGTGCAGACCGACCAGCGCGAGCGCGCCGATCTGCCCCAGGCCGATCATCCAGCCGGCTCTCGGGAACCGGTCGCGCAGGCGCCAGAGCGCAAGGCCGGCGGCCAGCGCGGGCAGCAGGATCTGCCGCGCCGCCGGGCCGGGCGCGGGGATCGCCGAGACCAGCAGCGGCTGGCCGAGAAGCGATTCCAGCGCCGGCACCGCCCAGAGCGCGAACGGCACCAGCGCCCAGAAGCCGGCGATCGTGCCGAGCGTGCCCAGCGCGGGCAGCAGTGCGCCGGCCGCCCGGCGCACCATGATCTCGGTCAGGATGAGGATGGCGGCGCCAGTCGTGATCGCCAGCCAGGGCGCCGGGACGATCTGCGCCGCAAGGCCATAGCCCAGCACGGCCGCGACGCACTGGACCATCATGCCGCGCCGCGTGCCCCGTTCGCGCCAGGCGAAGGCGATGGCGGCCAGGGCCAGCGCGCCCCAGCGCAGCAGGGCCTGCCAGGGCTGCGCGACGGGCTCTGGCGACGTCAGCCGGGCCAGCTCCACATCATGGGCGCCCGTGCCGAACAGGCCGAGAATGGCGAGGCCGAGGAACAGCAGCGCGCTATGCGGCAGCCAGCGATCCTCCGCCTTCACGGCCAGACCCAGCAGCGCCGCCGCGACGAGGGCGATCGCGGCCGGCGCCGTCCAGCCCGGCAGGCCGACCAGCGCCGCGATGACGACGAGCAGGCCCGCAGCCGACGCGAGCAGCGCGAAACGCATGTCGTCGCGCCGTTGCGCATGGGTCCAGCCGAGCGCGGCCGCCAGCGTCGGCAGGCCCGCGAAGCCGAGCGCCAGCAGGGCGAAGCGCGTGGCCTGCCCCGGCGCACCGACCTCGAAATGCGCATGGCAGAGGAGATAGCCGGCAATGCCGATGATCGAGAGCGCGCCCGCTTCCAGCAGACCGCCGCCCGCGCGCCACAGCCGCCAGAGCGCCGCTCCGCCATGGATGACCATGATGCCCGCCATGACCGCCGAGAACAGGCCGAGCGGCGGCGTCGGCCAGATGGCGACCAGCGCCAGCGCGGCGAGGAGCGGCACGGCCATGGCCGATCGCAACACCGGCATCCGGCCGGTCAGCCAGACGAAGGCGACCGAGAGCAGCCCATAGAGCCCCCAGCTCAGCGGCGCGAAATCGCCCTGCGCCACCAGCAGCGCGAGCTGGAGCGCTGCGACCAGGGCTGCTCCGCCGCGTAGCAGCGACGACAGCCGCTCCTCCATGGCGAAGACCGGCAGGCCGATGCCGAGCAGCAGCACGAGCAGGCCCACGGACAGGGTGGCGAGCGGCCCCAGCCCGCCCATCAGGATCATCAGCAGGCTCCAGCCCGCGCCGCCGACGAGCGCGCTGACGCCCAGCCAGATCCAGCGCTGGCGCCGGGACAGCAAGGCGAGGCTGCCGACGACGACGGCGATATAGCCGGCAAGCAGCGGGACATTGGGCGCGCCGGTCTGTATGACGGCCGGCGTGGCGAGGCCGCCGACCAGGCCGAGCACGGCGCTCGGCGCGCCGAAGCGCAGCGACAACAGCATGGCGAGGCCGGTGATGACGGCAAGGCCCGCAAAGGCCGTGCCGGAGCCGATCAGCCCATAGAGATTAGCCGCAGCCAGCGTCGCCGCATAGAGGCTGCCGATGCCCGCGCCGGCCAGCGCCTGGCTCACCCGCGCGTCCTGGACGAAATCCTCCCGGCGGCGCGCCAGCTCCGCGCCGCCGATGAGCAGCGCACCGAACAGCAGACCGAGCAGCGTCCGAACGGACGGCGAGAGCAGCCCGGCGTCGATCGAATATTTGACCAGCAGCACCGCCGCGACGATCAGCGTGATGCCGCCGGCCCAGATCGGCAGCTTGCGGCCGAACAGATCCTCGAAGTTGACGGAGAAGCGGGCGGATGCGGCAGGCCGCTCGGCCTCCGGCTCGGCCGCCCGGCCCAATCGGACGGCGTCCGGCGTCGGCGCGGCCATGGCGGTCTCGATGCTCGGCTCCGGCGCGCGCTCCACGCGCAGCGGCGCAGCCGGTTCCGGCGTCTGGACGACGGGCGGCGTCACGATCGCCGGCGGCGCTTCCTCCACGGCCGGTTGCGATGCTTCCCCGGGTGGCGCGACGATCACCGTCCTGCGGCGTGCGGCGGCCTCGGGCAATGGCGGACCGTCGCTGAGGCGGCGTTCGAGTCGCGCGAGGCGCTTGCGGGTATCCGCGAGGAGGAAGGCCAATAGGGCCAGGCCCAGGAACAGAATCGCACTCATGAATCGCCCCTCCCATCGAGGATCGTCCTGACATGACAGCTTAGCGATAATTGAACGATGTGCAATTTAAAAATTAGACAGCGTTCAATTTTAGTCCTAGAGATAACCGGCATGGGCAGGCGGTCCGATCATAGCCGAGACGAGCTGGAGGCGCTGATCCTGGAAGCGGGACAGGCCCTGATGGCCGAGGTCGGCTTCTCCCGCTTCTCGGCGCGCGAGGTCGCCAAGCGCATCGGCTATACGGTCGGCACGATCATGCATCTGTTCGGCAGCGTCGACCGGCTGATCATGGCGATCAACAGCCATACCTTCATCCTGTGGTCGGACTGGCTGGAACAGCGCCTGTCCGGCGCGGAAGGACCTGAACGAATCGAGGCGCTTGTGCGCGGCTATTTCGAATTCGCGGCGGCCCGGCCCAATCTGTGGGCCGCCATCTATGCGCATCGCCCGCCGGAGGGGATGGCCATGCTCGACGCGCTGATCGCCCAGCGCACGCGCCTGGTCGATATCGTGGTGCGCGAGATCGCCGCCATCCTGCCGGACGCAGGGCAGGCGCCTCGCCTGGCGCGCTCCCTGGTCGCGACCGTGCACGGCCATTGCAGCTTCGCGCTCAACGGGAGCTTCGCTTTGCTGGGCGAGACCGATCCGCTGGACCTCGCCCTGACGCGCGTCGCCGAGAGCCTGCGGGCGAACGGCGCGGCGCTCTGACGGCCGCAAGGGCGCAAAGGACTGGAAAGAGGAGCGCGCCCTCGCCTATCCTGCCGTCATGACCAGCCCGATCCGCGCCGCGCGCCTGCTCGCCCTTCCGCTCCTCCTGCTCACCGGCACCGCGGCCGATGCTCGCCTCTCCGCCACCGAGCAGCGTATCGTGCGGAGCGTTGCGGCTGAGCAGGACTGGGGCGTGGCTCTGCTCGAACGGCTGGTGAACCAGAATAGCGGCACGCGCAACGTGGCGGGCGTCACCAAGGTGGCCGAGATGGTGCGGCCGGAGCTGGAAGCGCTGGGCTTCACCGTGCGCTGGGTGCCGATGGAAGCCGCCGGGCGCGCCGGGCATATCATCGCGACGCATGAGGGCCGCGCCGGCTCCACGCGGATGCTGCTGATCGGTCATCTCGACACGGTGTTCGAGCCGGAATCGCCTTTTCAGCGCTTCGAGCGGCAGGGCGACCATGCCCGCGGTCCGGGCGCCGCCGACGACAAGGGCGGCATGGTGGTGATGCTGATGGCACTCAAGGCGATGAAGGCGGCCGGCACGCTGGACGGCGCCAATATCGAGGTGGTGCTGACCGGCGACGAGGAAGCGGTCGGCGCGCCGATCGAGACAGCACGGGCGGACCTCATCGCCGCCGGCAAGCGCGCCGATGTCGCGCTCGACTTCGAGGGGTTGGTGGTGATTGACGGGCAGGACATGGGCTCGATCGCGCGGCGCTCCTCGACCAGCTACGTCATCACGGCGACCGGGCATTCCGCCCATTCCAGCGGCATCTTCGGCCCCGGCGTGGGCGATGGCGCCATCTTCGAGCTGGCGCGCATCATCGCCCGGTTCCGCGCCGAGCTGCCCGAGCCCAACCTCACTTTCAACATCGGCCTGGTGGCCGGCGGCGCGCAGGCGACGCTGGCGGACAATGAGGGCTCGGTGAGCGCCATCGGCAAGACCAACATCATCCCCGGTCAGGCCGTGGCGACCGGCGATTTCCGCGCGCTGACGGTGGAGCAGGCCGAGCGGGTGCGCGCGAAGATGGAGGCGATCGTCGCTGCCCATGCGCCGGAGACGGACGCGACCATCCGCTTCAAGGAAGGCTATCCGCCGATGCCGCCGACGCCCGGCAACCAGGCGCTGCTCGATCGGCTCAACGGCATCAACCGCGACCTCGGCCTCGCACAGATGCCCGCGCTCGATCCTTTGAAGCGCGGCGCGGGCGACATCAGCTTCGTGGCGGCGGACGTGGACGGCCTCGCCGGGCTCGGGCCGGACAGTTCGGGCGACCACACGCCGGCCGAGACGGTCGACCTCGCCAGCTTCCAGCGCCAGGCCCGGCGCGCGGCGCTGCTGATGACGCGGCTGAGCGGGGAGCAGGGACGGAAGGATTGAGGCTTTCTGTTCCCCTCCCGCTTGCGGGAAGGGAACAGGTCGCGCCCCCTTGCGCGGCCCAACCCACTCGCTAATAAGCCGCGATGGACCGTATCCTCATCCGCGGCGGCAAGCCGCTCTCCGGCAAGCTCCCCATCTCCGGCGCCAAGAATGCGGCGCTGACCCTGCTCCCCTGCGCACTGCTGACCGAGGAGCCGGTGATGCTGCGCAACCTGCCACGGCTCGCCGATGTCGACAGCTTCGGCCACCTGCTCAACCAGCTCGGCGTCACCACCACCATCGAAGGCACACGGCAGGAGGATTTCGGCCGGGTGATGACACTGCGCGCCAGCCGCATCACCTCCACCACCGCGCCCTATGACATCGTGCGCAAGATGCGCGCCTCGATCGTCGTGCTCGGCCCGCTGCTCGCCCGCGCCGGCGAGGCGACCGTCTCGCTGCCCGGCGGCTGCGCCATCGGCAACCGGCCGATCGACTTCCACCTCAAAGCCTTCCAGACGCTCGGCGCCACCATCGAGATGGCGAACGGCTATGTCCGTGCGCTGGCGCCCGACGGCGGCCTCAAGGGCGCGCTGGTCGCCCTGCCCTTCCCGAGCGTGGGCGCGACGGAGAATACGCTGATGGCGGCCGCGCTCGCCAATGGCGAGACGATCATCGAGAATGCCGCGCGCGAGCCCGAGATCGTGGACCTGTGCAACCTGCTCGTCGAGATGGGCAGCGAGATCGAGGGCATCGGCACCGACCGCATCGCCATACAGGGCAAGCCGCGCCTCTACGGCGCCACCTACAAGGTGATGCCGGACCGCATCGAGGCCGGCTCCTATGCCTGCGCCGCCGCCATCACCGGCGGCGAGCTGGAGCTGGTGGGCGCGGACGGAGGCGACATGCACGCCATCCTCGCCGGCCTGACCGACGCCGGCCTGCATGTCGAGGAAGTCAAGGGCGGCATCAAGGTGGCCGCCAACGGCAAGCTCAAGCCCCTCACCCTCTCCACCGCGCCCTTCCCCGGCTTCCCGACCGACATGCAGGCGCAGTTCATGGCCATGCTGGCGCTGGCGGACGGGGCGAGCGTGCTCACCGAGACGATCTTCGAGAACCGCTACATGCACGTGCCCGAGCTCAACCGCATGGGCGCGGAGATCAGCGTCAACGGCCGCACCGCTGTCGTGCGCGGCGTGCCGGGCCTCACCGGCGCCCCGGTGATGGCGACCGACCTGCGCGCCTCGATGAGCCTCGTCCTCGCCGGCCTCGCCGCCAGGGGCGAGACGATCGTCAACCGCGTCTATCATCTCGACCGCGGCTATGAGCGGCTGGAGGAGAAGCTGAGCGCGGTCGGCGCGGACATCGAACGCGACAGCGACGGGTGAGGCGGAACGCGTGGTTTGCAATGATTCCCAATCATGGTGAGATTTTACTCAATCACCACAATTGACATCACATCAATGCCGCAAGACCTCGGCGCTTGACGATCGACAACAGCCGCAAGGCCGGCCCTCCAGGCCGCTTGGCACCCCGCTCCCAGTCTGAAACAAGGTTCTTCGACACGTTGAGATAACGTGCGAACACCGGTTGCGAGACATGCTCGGCTTCGCGAATTGCGCGGATTTCTTCGGGCTTGAGCGGGACTGCCGGGACAAGGCATGCCTCATCGAAATTACGCATCGTCTGCTTGTCGATGGTTCCGGACTCGTGAAAGCCTTCCATCATCTCATGAATGGAAGCCATCAACTCGCTCTTATAGGTCTTCGTCGTCATACCGCACCTCTATGAGCTTTCCGCTCTCGACCTCGATTTCCATATCGCCCAGCGTAAAGCTTAGGGTCAGCCTGGCCGCTTCCCGCAGGACGGCAAGTTCCGCCGCGCTGATATTCGCACGGTCATTCTTGGCGAACCCAAAGACAAATATCGCCCGTTCCTCCGCACGGAAGATGATGATCGTCCGATAGCCGCCGGATCGTCCCTGCCCATCCCGCGCGACACGTTGCTTGACCAGCCCGCCGCCCAGATCGGCGTCAATCAATCCGGCATTGGCCCGGTCGATCGCTTCCCGCAATCTCGCGTCGGCAATTCCCTCGCGCCGGGCGAATTTCGCGAACCAGCGGTTCTTATAGATATGCATTATGCCCGCCGATCCTTCAGTTGCCCATATATCATACATAGTATTACCCTGCAACTATCGCACCGCACCTCCCGCATTGCGCCCATCCTCCGGATCGGCGATGCTCCGCCCACTTGCCCATCCGTGCCGCATCCGCCGGCCAAGGAGCATCCGATGACCGACAAGACCCACAAGACCCATATCGGCAACCATGCGCTGCATCCCGAGACGCAGATGCTGAACTATGGCTATGATCCGGCGCTGTCCGAAGGCGCGGTCAAGCCGCCGGTGTTCCTGACCTCCACCTTCGTGTTCAAGTCCGCCGAGGAGGGGCGCGACTTCTTCGACTATGTGTCGGGCCGCAAGGAGCCGCCGGCAGGGCAGGGCTCGGGCCTCGTCTATTCGCGGTTCAACCATCCGAACAGCGAGATTGTGGAGGACCGGCTCTCCGTCTATGAGCGCACCGAGGCCTGCGTGCTGTTCGCCTCCGGCATGGCGGCGATCACAACCAGCCTGCTCGCATTCGTGGAGCCCGGCGATGTCGTGCTGCACAGCCAGCCGCTCTATGGCGGCACGGAGACCTTGCTGCTCAATTTCCTCAGGAAGTTCGGCGTCGCCTCCGTCGCCTTCACCAGCGGCGTGGACCGCGCGGCTGTCGAGGCGGCAGCGCAAACCGCCCGAGGCAAGGGACGGATCGCCGTCATCTTCGTCGAGACGCCGGCCAATCCGACCAACGGCATGGTCGACATCGCGCTGATGCGCGAGGTGGCCGAGGCGATCGCGCTGGAGCAGGACGGGCACCGGCCGATCATCATGTGCGACAACACGCTGCTCGGGCCGGTCTTCCAGCGGCCGATCGAGCATGGCGCGGACATCTCGCTCTACTCGCTCACCAAATATGTGGGCGGCCATTCAGACCTGATCGCCGGCGCGGCGCTCGGCAGCAAGGCGACGATGCGCCCGGTGCGCGCGCTGCGCAGCGCGATCGGCACGCAACTCGACCCGAACAGCTGCTGGATGCTCGGGCGCAGCCTGGAGACGCTGGGCCTGCGCATGGAGCGCGCCAATGCCAATGCCGCCGCGATCGCCGACTGGCTCAGGGACCATCCCAAAGTCGCCGGACTGCATTATCTGGACTATGCCGATCCGGAGACGCCGACAGGCCGGGCCTATCGCGCGCAATGCACCGGCGCGGGATCGACATTCTCCTTCGATATCATCGGCGGGCTGCCGGCGGCATTCCGCTTCCTCAACGCGCTCAGGATCATGAAGCTGGCGGTGAGCCTGGGCGGCACCGAATCGCTCGCCAGCCACCCGGCGACCATGACCCATTCCGGCGTCGCGGCGGACGTGCGCGAGCGGATCGGGGTGCTCGATTCCACCATCCGGCTCTCGATCGGCATCGAGGCACCGGACGACCTGATCGCGGACCTGGAGCAGGCGCTGGCGGCTGCCTGAACCGGGCGAATATGCGCCTGGCCGCGCAGCGGCAATCCCTTCTGCTCCGCGAGAAGAACAGACATGGGCTCCGATGGCGCAGAGCCCAATGCAGGATCACCGATGCGATCGGATCCGAAGAGCCTTTAGGGCTGGTCCGGATGAAGTGGAATCAGTGCTCCTGCGAAAGCAGGAGCACAAGGTGGTTCAATCTCAATCAGACAGGGTCTAGAGGCAAGGCTCCTCCTCCATGACGCCCTCCGTGCGCGGTCCCCTCGCCTCCTCCGCCAGGCGCCGGGCCACTTCGCGACGGGCCAGGATCGCGCCGGAATCGCGCGGCAGGATGAGCGGGTCGAGATCGAACAGGTCGGCATCGCCCATCTGCTCCTGCACCTGCTCCATCATCGGGCCGTCCTCCTCCAGGAAGATCTTGCTGAAGAAGGCGATCAGCCGCTCATCCGTCTCCACCCCGCCCTCCAGTTGGAAGATGCGGGCGATGCCGGAGAAATAATGGCTGGTCGTCCGCGTCTCCGGCGTGATGCAGTGGGACTGGACCATATAGGGCCGGTCGGTGACGGCCGGCGCGCCGGTGGGCACGGCGCCCATGGTGAATTTCATGTTGGCGGGCGCCACCCATTCCGTGTCGTTCCATTGATCGAAGGGCTGGCCCTCCGGCACGCCATTATAGAAGACCGGCGGACGGCGGATGTCCGGCACGAAAGTGCGGCTCAGCACCTTCCCGCCTTCCAGCCGCGCGACATATTTCTCGCCGGGCGTGGCGCCCGCGTCCGGCTTCCAGCCGCCGATCGTGCCGGTGTGCAGCCAGAAGAGATGGGTCAGCTCCATGAGATTGTCGTTGCCGAGCTGCCAGTTGCCGTTGAACGTCACATGCCAGCGCAGCGGACGCATCTCGGCGCGGTCCATATGGCCATGATCCGGGATGAGCGCGGGATCGGCCAGCGCCGGATCGCCCATCCAGATCCACAGGAAGCAGTGCCGCTCGACCAGCGGGAAGGCCTCGACCTTCGCCCGGGCCGGCGGCGTCTTCTGATAGGGGCTGCGCGTGCAGGCGCCGTCCGGCCCGAAGCGTAGCCCATGATAGAGGCATTCCACCTCATCCCCCATGCGCCGTCCCCTCGAGAGATAGGCGAAGCGGTGCGGGCAGCGGTCGAGCAGCGCGACGGCCGTGCCGTCCTCCTTGCGGTAGAGCAGAACGGGCCGGTCCAGCAGCCGGCGCGCGAAGAAGGCGTCCGGGCCGACTTCATGATCGCAAGCGGCGACATACCAGGCATTCAGGATGAAATCGGATCGAGCTTCGGACATGGGGCAGCGTTCCTCTCAGGGCTTGGCAGCGGCGCGGGCCTGCGGCAGGGAGCGTGGATGGCGCGGGACAATGACAGGGCCGGCGACGGCGTGCGGATGGGCTTTCCGCATCTCGTCAAATGGGTCGAGATGGCAGCGCGCGCGCGCGTCGAGCGGGCGATGCGGGACCAGCCCATTTCCTCCAGCCAGCTTTTCGCGCTCGTCCTGCTCGACGAGCGCGGAGAGGCGACGGCCGCGGAGCTTGCGCGCCTCATGCACCTGACGCCGCAATCGCTCACGACGCTGCTGAGGCCCCTGCGCGACCATGGGCTGATCGAGCGCGAGCCCGACGAGGCGCATCGCAAGCGCCTCACCATGCGCCTCACGGACAAGGGCCATGCGGTGATCGGCCAGGCTCGGGCGCTGACGCCGATGATCGAGGAGGCCATGCTCGCCGATCTCTCGCCGGACGAGCGCGGCACGCTGCTGCGCCTGCTCGCCCGCGTGGTGCGGCCGCTCGACTGATCGCATCCTCTCACATCCTGCTTGCCATCGATGTAAGGAATCCTTATATAGGAAGCCGGTCGACACGGCAAGAGCCGTGCGGATGGGAGGAGGATGACGTGACGGAATTTGCGATCCGGCCGCTCGCCGCGCCGTTCGGCGTGGAGATCACGGGGCTGGACACGACGCACCCGCTCGATCCGGAGACGCGCGATCGTCTGGTCATGGCCTATCATGAGCATCAGGCGCTGGTGGTGCGCGGGCCGGTGCTGACGCCGCACCAGTTCGTGGCCTTCGCGCGCAGCTTCGGCGAGCCCGATCCGTCCGACACGTCACGCTATCATGCGCCGATCGACGTGAACGGGTTCAAGGGCCTGCGCCTCGTCTCCAACATCGAGGAGGGCGGGCGCAACAAGGGCCAGTTCGGCAATGACGAGATGGGCTGGCATCAGGATCGCTGGACCGACGCCGCGCCGCCGCCGGCCACGCTGCTCCATGGCGTGGAGATCCCGCCACAGGGCGGGCGGACCGGCATCGCCAGCCTGTGCGACGCCCATGACGCGCTGCCCGAAGCGCTGCGGGCGCGCATCGCCGGGCGCTCGATCCATTTCCCGCTCAGCGTCAATGATGCCGAGGGCAGGCTGGCGGACGCGGACCCCGAGGACGAGACGCTGTTCCGCATCGTGCCGCTGATCCAGCGCCATGCAGTGACAGGACGGCGTTTCCTGTTCCTCGGCGCGCGGCGCATCCTCTCCTATATCGACACCAGCCCGCGCATTTCCGGTCTCTCGCCCGAGGAAGGCGCGGAACTGCTCGACCAGATCTACGCCCATGTCTCGCAGCCGACGTTCAGCTATCTCCACAGCTGGCGGCCGGGCGACATATTATTCTGGGACAATCGCTGCTGCGTGCACCGGCGCGAGCCGTTCGCGGCGAGCGATCGGCGGCTGCTCTATGCCGCGCCGCTCATCCGGTCCGATCTGCTCTGGGGGGGCGCGCTGCCGCAGGCGGCCTGATCCGCCTCTTTCCGGAACGCCGCCCTTGCCAAGCCCGGCCGCCATCGCCATGGGGTGCGCCATGGTCGCGCTCCTCTCCATCCTGATCGGCGGCTTCGCGCTGCTGCTGATGCTGCCGGCGATGCTGCCGCTGCTCGGCTGGGCGAACTGGATCATCGTGCCGATCGCCCTCTTCGGCGCGCTGGTCGGGCAGTTTTCGCGCGGCACCGGGGCGCGCAACTTCTGCCTGGCGGTGGCCGCGCTCGGCATGTTGCGGCTCTGGCTGGGCGGCGGCATCCTTTGAACGCGCCGACGCCCGTCATCGCCCCGGACATGCGCGCGCAGCAGCGCAGCGGGCTCATCGCCGGCCTCGCCGCCTATGGCCTGTGGGGCCTGCTGCCGCTCTATTTCAAGCTGCTGCCCGGCGTCTCGGCGGTCGAGGTGGTGGCGCATCGGGTGGTCTGGTCGGTCGTCTTCCTGGGCCTCGTGCTCGCCGGCTACCGGCTCTATCCGATGCTGTGGCGCGCGCTGCGCCAGCCGCGCATCATCGGCGCGCTGGCACTGAGCGCGGTGCTGATCGCGGTCAACTGGCTGGTCTATGTCTGGGCCGTCGACACCGATCATGTCGTCGCGGCGAGCCTCGGCTATTTCCTCAACCCGCTGGTCAATGTGCTGATCGGCACGCTGCTGCTCAAGGAGAAGCTGCGGCGCGGACAGCTCGTCGCCGTGCTCATCGCCGCGGCGGGCGTCGCTCTGCTGGCGGTGGGCGAGGTGCAGACGCTGTGGATCAGCTTGACGCTCGCCGCCTCCTTCGGCTTCTACGGGCTGGTGCGCAAGCTGACGCCGGTGCAAAGCTCGGTCGGCCTCATGATCGAGACGCTGCTGCTCACGGCGCCTTCGCTGCTCGCGCTGGGCTGGATCGCGCGGGACGGCGTGCTTGCCTTCGGGCAGGCCGGGGGCACGACGGCGCTGCTTATCGGCCTGGGCGCGGTCACGTCCGTGCCGCTCATCCTCTTCGCGCTGGCCGCGCGGGCGCTGCCGATGGTGACGCTCGGCCTCATGCAATATGTCACGCCGACGCTGCAGTTCCTCTCCGGCGTGATCCTGTTCGGCGAGCATCTCTCGGCCGGCCGCTGGGCGAGCTTCCTGCTCATCTGGGCAGCGCTGGCGCTGTTCGTGTGGGACAGTCTGCGCGGAGCCAGACGCGCCGCATGACAACAGAACGCTTGCACCCGGACCGGCCGTTCTTCGCGATCGGCCTGCGGCTGCTCGCGATGATGATGCTGGCCGCGACCTATGCGATCGGCAAGCTCCTGGCGGCGCGCGATGTCGCGCTGGTCGAGATCGTCTTCTATCGCCAGCTCTTCGCCCTGCCGGTCGTCGCGGCCTGGCTGGTCGCCACGCTCGGACCCGCCTTCGCGCCCCGCGCGCCGCTGCGCAGTCATATGACGCGCACCGCGCTCGGCCTCGCCGGGATGCTGCTCAATTTCGGCGCGGTGGCGCTGCTGCCGCTCGCCGAGGCGACCTCGATCGGCTTCACCATGCCGATTTTCGCGACCATCCTCTCCGCGCTGCTGCTCAAGGAGCGGATCGGCGTCCACCGCTGGGGCGCGGTGGCGCTGGGCTTTGCCGGCGTCGCTTTCATGGCGCATCCGAACTCGGCCAATCTCGCCGCGCCTGGCCTGCTGGTGGCGCTGGCTGGCGCGATCGTGTCGGCGTTCGTCTCTATCGTGCTGCGCGACCTCAGCCGCACGGAACAGGCGCCGGTCATCGTCTTCTGGTTCACGGCGCTCTCGCTGCCGCCGCTCGGCCTGCTGCTCGTCTTCTGGGCGAGCGGACATGACGTGCTGAGCTGGGCGCTGCTCGTGCTGCTGGGCGCGGCCGGCGGCGCCGCGCAACTGCTGATGACCGCCGCGCTCAAATGGGGGCCGGTGTCGATCGTGATCCCCATGGACTATAGCCAGATGATCTGGGCGACCTGGGCGGGCTGGCTGCTCTGGGCGAGCTGGCCATCGCCGGCAAGCTGGATCGGCGCGGCGCTGATCGCGGCGAGCGGGCTCTATATCGCCTGGCGCGAGCATGTGCGCCGTCGCGAGATCATCAGCCCCGAGGAGGATCGCGCCGGACGAGCAGGCTGAGATTGTTGGCCGGCATCGGGACGATGTGCGTGAGGCACAGCCCGGCATCCCGCGCCGTCGCCTCGATGTCGGCGACGTCACGCAGGCCCCAGTCCGGATCGCGCGACCGCAGCGACTGGTCGAAGGCAAGATTGCTGGGCGCGGTCTCGATGCCTGCACGCAGATAGGGCCCATAGAGATAGAGCAGGCCGCCGGCGGGCAGCAGCCGCGCGGCGCCGCGCATCAGTCCGAGCGTCGCGGACCAGGGGCTGATATGGACCATGTTGATGCACAGGATCGCGTCCGCCCGTTCGATCGGCCAATCGTCGCTGCGCGCATCGATCCGCAATGGCGGGCGCAGATTGGGCAGCGCCGCCTCGGCCGACCAGGCCGCGATCGAGCGGAGCGCGGCCGGATCGGGATCGCTCGGCTGCCAGTCGAGCGACGGGAAGCGCGCGGCGAAATGCAGCGCATGCTCGCCCGATCCGCTGGCGATCTCCAGCACGAGGCCATGATCGGGCAGATGATCGGCCAGCACGGCCGCGATGGCCTCGCGATTGCGCTGGGCGGCCGGGGCGTGACGCCGGTCGCCGGCCGAAGCCGCCGCCTCGCCCGGCAGCCAAGGCGCGGGCCTGTCGCTCACGCCGCTTCGCCGCCGCGCGCCGTCTCCAGCAGCCGGCGCGCGCGCAGGCCCATCTCCAGCCGCTGCGCCACGACGAAACCGAGGCCGAGCGCGAGCAGGATATCGGTGGCGAAATAGGCGTCGTTCGGCCCGCTGCCGCCGACCTGCGCGGCCACGGTCCGCGCCGCATAGCGGATCGCGACCAGCACGAGGATGAAGATCATCGCCGCCTGCGAGCCCTGCTGCTGCACCGCATGGGTCTGCGGATCGACGCTGATGTGCATGAGCTTGCCGCGCCACCAGCCGATCGGCAGGCCGATGAGGAAAGCGAGCAGCGCATAGAGCCAGGCGAGCCCCTGCGGCGGGTGCGCCCAGAAAAGCAGGCAAACGAGCACGGCATAGAAGGCCGGCAGCATCCACAACCGCTCGACCTTGAGCTGCCGCGCCCTGCGCATCCGGCGCATGCGCAGGGCCATCACCAGCGCCACCATGGCGAAGCTGAAGAGCGTCGCGATCCATTGCTGCTGCGATTGCGGCATTAAGTCCCTTCCCTCCGTCAGACCGTGTCGGCCGGCGCGCGCCGCTCCGGCCCGTGGCCGAAGATGCGCCGGTGCGCCTGCTCGGCATAGCGGTCGGTCATGCCGGCGATATAGTCGGCGATGTGGCGGCTGCGATAGGGCTCCTCGGCCGCGCAGGCCGCGTTCCAGGCCGCGCCCATCAGCGCCGGATCGGCCTGATAGGCGCCGAACAGGTCCGCGACGATGACGCGCGCCCGGCCGGCTGCCTCCAGCTGGCGCGGATGATGATAGAGATTGGCATACATGAAGCGCTTGAGCATGCGCTCGTCCTCGCGCATCGCGTCCGAGAAGGCGACGACCGGACGGCCCGCCGCGCGCACGGCGGTCACGTCGGCGGCATCGAGGCCGAGCGCGGCGAGATTGGCCCGTGTGGTCGCGATGAGATCGTTGACCATGAGGCCGATCTGCTCGCGCACCAGCTCGCGCAGCAGCCGCTCGGGCGGCACGTCGGGATGGCGCGCGGTGACCGTCGCCCAGCAGCGCGCGACCATCGGCACGGTCAGGATCTGGTCGAGCGTCAGGATGCCGGCGCGCAGCCCGTCGTCGATATCGTGATTGTCATAGGCGATGTCGTCGGAGAGCGCCGCCACCTGCGCCTCGAGCGAGGGCCAGCTTGTGAGCTCCAGCGGAAAGGCCGCGTCGACTTCCCGCATCGCCCAGTTGGGCGCGGTGACGGGGCCGTTGTGCTTGGCGAGCCCTTCCAGCGTCTCCCAGCTCAGATTGAGGCCGGGAAAGCGCGGATAGGCATGTTCGAGGCTGGTCAGCGTGCGCAAGCAATGGGCATTATGGTCGAAGCCGCCATGCGCGGCGAGGGCTTCCTCCAGCGCATCCTCGCCCGAATGGCCGAACGGGGGATGGCCGATGTCATGTGCCAGGCACAGCGCCTCGGTCAGATCCTCGTTGAGGCCGAGCACGCGGGCGATGGTGCGGCCGATCTGGGCGACCTCCAGGCTGTGGGTCAGCCGCACGCGATAATGGTCGCCGTCCGGCGCGATGAACACCTGCGTCTTGTGGCGCAGCCGGCGGAAGCTGATCGAATGGATGACCCGATCCCGATCGCGCTGGAAGGCGTCGCGCGGGCCGCGCTGCTCGCCGCCCGGTTCGGAATGCTGGCGGCCCCGGCTGCGCGCCGGATCGCAGGCATAGGGCGCCAGCGCCATCAGTTGCCGCCGATCTTGGCGACTTCCTCACCCGCCTCGCTCTGCCAGACGAAGGCGTCGCCGCCGGACCCCTTGATCTTGTTCACGGCGGCCTGCGCGTCCGCCATGCGCCGATAGGGCCCGACCAGGAGACGCCGCGTCTGGCCCCATTCGACGGTCCAGCCGCTCTGGTCGGCAATGGCGTCCGAATAGGTCCGGCGCATCCGGCGATAGTCGAAGGCCAGCGCATCGACATCCCGGCCGGTGGCGATCTGCACCCAGATGCGCGCGGGATTGGCGGCGAGCTTCGCGCGGCGCTCGGCTTCCGCGCGACGCTCTGCCTCGCGCTGGGCGCGTGCCTCGGCCTCGGCGCGGGCACGCTCGGCGGCGGCAGCCTGGGCCCGGCGCCGCTCCTGCTGGATGCGCTGCACCTCGCCCGGATCGGCCCTGACGGCGGTCGGGGCGCGCTCCGCCTCGGGAATGCTGAGCCCCGCCATGGCCTCGGCCAGCGAAGGCGGTGGCGATGCCGGGGCCGCGGGCGGCGGCTGGCTGGCCGGCGCCGGCGCGAGCGGCTGCACCGTCCGGCTGAAGCCCGGCGCCGCGCCCTGCGGATCGGCAGGGCCCTGCCGGGCGGCGCCAGCCGGCGGCTGGCTCGCGGGCGGCGGCGCGCTTTGCCGCCGCACTTCAGCGGCCTGCGGCGCGATGGAGGGCTGCCGAACATCGGCGGACGGAGGCGATGGCGGCGCGGCGGCAGGCGGCGGGGGTGGCGGCGGCGCGTCGGCCAGCGCGACCTGCTGCTGCGCTTCAGCCGGCGGCTGCGCGGCAGGCCGACGCGAACGCTCCCGGGCCGCACGACGCGCCTGCTCCTCGGCGGCGCGCCGCTCAGACGTCGAGCGCCGGCGCTCGCGCCGCTCGTCCGCGCGCTGGCTCTCCTGATTGGCGGCGACCTGGACCTCGCGCTCGCGGGGCGACGGCGGATCCATCTGCAGCACATTGCTGGGGAACTCGCCATAATGCACCGCGGCGGCCTTCTGCCCGGGCGAGAGCAGCGAAAGACGCTGCATATAGGGATCGAGCGAATCGGCGAGGCCGCGCGGCATGACGGTCTGGGTGATCCGGCGCGCCTCGCTCATGCGGCCGTTCATCGCCATGACGAAGGCCCGGATGCGCCAGGCCTCCCGATCACCGGCCGCGAGCGCCGTCTCCAGCTGCGCGTCGGACTCGCTGACGCGCCCGGATATGCCGAGCGAAGCGGCGTAGCGCATCCGCGCATTCTCGTCGGATGGATCGGCCTGGAGTGCGGCCTGATAGTCGCGCTGCGCCTTCTCCTGCTGGCCGGTGAGGTCATAGGCGAGGCCGCGATCCGCCAGATGACCCTGCGCCGACTCGCCGAGCGCCTCGGCAGCGTCGAAATTCTTCGCCGCCTCTGCCGGCTGGCGCAGCGCGATCTCGACGATGGCGAGGCCGAGCTTGGCCTTGCCGAGCGAGGGATTGACCAGGTTGGCGCGCGTGTAGAAGCCGTTCGCCGCCTGGATGTCGCCCAGGTCCAGCGCCGCCTGGCCGGCGCCGAGCAGCGCCTGCACGTCCTGCGGATTGCGCGAGAGCTGCGAGAGATTGCGATTGAGCGCGTTCACCGCCTCGGCCGGCGGCGTCGCCTGGACCACCTCGCCGGGCCGCTGCTGCGCTTGAGCGGGAAGCGGCGTGGCCAGCGCCAGTGCCACCATCCAGCGCGTCCGTCTCACCAGGAGAAATCCTCTATGATACTTCATAACAAGAGCGCGCTCCTGCTAGCGCGCCGTGCAGTCACATGCAATGGCAAGGCAGGCGACCCGACCGGCCGTCGGGTCCCTGCCCGGTCGGCGGGCGGACGCACAGGCGCCCGCCCGGCCGGATCACTGGTTGTTCTGGCGATTGAGGAAACGCGGCACCTCGAAGTCACTGCGCGGCCCCTCGCCGTCCTCCTCATCCTCCGGGCGCGTATTGCCGCGCGCGAGCTGCGACATGCGCTCGAACAGCGTGCCACCCACGACCTTCTGCGGGGGCTCGGGCGGCGTCAGCTTCACCGGCGGCGGGGTTTCCTCGGGCGCCGCCGCCAGCGAGGGATCGAGCACCAGCTCGTCCTCGCCGGTGATGTCGTCGAAGGTCGCGGTGCGCGATGCGGCCGGCGCCGCCGTCTGCTCGCGCTCCGCCGCGACGAAGCGCCGCGGCTCGAACGCGTCGACCGTCGCCGGCGCTTCCTGCTGTGGTTCGGGCGCAGGAGCCGGCTCGGCCTGGACCTCCGGCTGGACGAGCGACACCGGCGCGGCGGCCTGAGCCGCCGGACGGGCGACGCCGACGCCCATGTCAACGAGCCGGAAGGGCTGGCTCTTGGGCGGGGCCGCACCCACTTCGGTATCGATGCCGGTGGCGACGACGGACACGCGGATCTTGCCGTTGAGCCCATCGTTGAACGCCGAGCCCCAGATGATGTTGGCGTCCGGATCGACCAGCTCGCGGATATGATTGGCGGCCTCGTCGACTTCCATGAGGCGCATGTCCTCGCCGCCCACGATCGAGACGATGACGCCCTTGGCGCCGCGCATCGAGACGCCGTCCAGCAGCGGATTGGCGATCGCCTTCTCCGCCGCCTGCAGCGCGCGCCCGTCGCCCTCGGCCTCGCCGGTGCCCATCATCGCCTTGCCCATCTCCTCCATCACGGAGCGGACGTCGGCGAAGTCCAGGTTGATGAGGCCGGGCATGACCATGAGGTCGGTGATGCCGCGCACGCCCTGCTGCAGCACCTCGTCGGCCATCTCGAACGCTTCCTTGAAGGTGGTGTTCGGATTGGCGATGAGGAAGAGATTCTGGTTGGGGATGACGATCAGCGTATCGACATGCTTCTGCAGCTCCTCGATGCCCGCGTCCGCCGAGCGCATCCGCCGCGCGCCCTCGAACGTGAAGGGCTTGGTCACGACGCCGACGGTGAGGATGCCCTTGTCGCGCGCCGCCTTGGCGATGACCGGCGCGGCGCCCGTGCCCGTGCCGCCGCCCATGCCTGCCGCGATGAAGCACATATGGACGCCGTCCAGCGCCTCCTGCACCTCGGCGATCGTCTCCTCGGCGGCCGCGCGGCCGATGTCGGGCCGCGAGCCGGCACCCAGGCCCTCGGTGATGCGGGGTCCGAGCTGGATGCGGCGCTCTGCCGGCGAGGCGTTGAGCGCCTGCGCGTCGGTATTGGCGACGATGAAGTCGACGCCGTCCACGGAAGCGCCGATCATGTTGGCGATCGCGTTTCCGCCTGCCCCGCCGACGCCGATCACGGTGATCCGCGGCTTCAGCTCGTCCACATGGGGCGGACCGATCTCGATGCTCATCAACTCTTCTCCTCCAGGCGCGTCCACGCCGTCACCAATGCTGAATCATGCACCAGATGATTCGCCAATTCACGCTCTTTTTGCCCGCCATCCACAAGATATTGCGTCCCGACCTAGTATCCTGCCCGTAGCGCTGCGATAAGCCGTTGGATCACTGCGACTCCTCGCGCCCGGTAGACGCGCTGCTCGCCGGCCGGGCGGTGCAGCAGATCCTTGCGTTCCTTGGAGGCGTAGATGGCCAGGCCTGTCAATGTGGTGAACGCCGGGCCGAGATGTGCGCCGGGCATGGCGTCGAGCATCCGGGGCTTGCCGACCCGCACGGCGCGGCCGAGCGCGGTCTGCGCATAGTCGGCGATGCCCTTGAGGTCCGCGCCGCCGCCGGTCAGCACCACCTGGCGACCGACCGGCGCGTGGAAGCCCATCTCGTCCAGCGCCTTGCTCACCTCGCTCATCAGCTGGCCGAGCCGCGCGCAGATCACGCCGACCAGCTCGGCGCGGGTGACGCGGCGCGTCTCCGCCTGCTCGGCGCTGTTCGCGGCCGGGGCGATCTCGATCACGTCGCGGAAGTCGCGGCGCGACTGCATGGCCGAGCCGTAGAAATTCTTCATCCGCTCGGCCTGGCTGCGGCGGATGCCGAAGGCGGAGGCGATGTCGTCCGTGATGTCCGCCGAGCCGATGGGGATGGAGCGCAGGCCGACCAGCATGCCGCCGATATGCAGCGAGACATTGGTGACGCCATGGCCGAACTCGACCAGCGCGACGCCCAGGTCGCGCTCCTCGTCGGAGAGGCAGGCAGCGGCGGTGGCGATCGGCGCGGCGACGATCGCGTCGACGTCCAGATAGGCGTTGCGCACCGCCGTCTCCAGGTTGCGCAGCGGCGCGCCGTCCGCCAGCACGACATGCACGTCCACGCCCAGCCGCTCGGCATGGAGGCCGAGCGGGCGGGCAACGCCGCGCATCCCGTCGATCGTGTAGAGCGTCGGATTGGCCTGCAGGATCACGCGCCCTTCCGGATCGATCCGCTCGCGGGCGCGATCGAACAGCGCATCGATATCCGCCTGCTCGACGCGATTGCCGGCGACGGTCATCTCGACCGGCTCGACCTTGCTCTCGACGCTGCCGCCCGAGAAGCTCAGCACCACTTTCTCGATATTGGTGCCGGCGACCTTCTCGGCCTGCTCGACCGTCTCGCGCACGGCCAGCTCGGCGCGCTCCATGTCGATGACGAAGCCGCGCCGCACGCCCCGGCTCTCGCGCTGGCCGGTGCCGAGCACGGTGAGGCTGCCATCCTCCTGCTTGCGGGCGATCAGCGCGGAAACTTTCCAGCTGCCGATGTCGATCGCCGTGATCAGACCGTCATTGCGTCCCCCCGCCATTGGATCAGCCCTCCGTCTCGCTGATGTTGTCCGTGCCGGCATGCGCCGGCGCCTGATCGCTCCCGGCCGCTGCCCCGCCCTCGACCACGCGGCGCGCGCCCTGGGGACTGCCGGTGGGCGCGTCGGTGCGGCTCTGCCCCGGCGGCAGGCGCAGCACGAAACGGCTGGGATCGCGCATGTCGAAGCGCAATATGCCCCGGCCGAGCAGTCGGTCCACGCCGTCCATGCGCGCGAAATTGACCAGCGCCGCGGCCGCTTCCGCCTCGCCCTCGGGAAGCATCAGCTGCTCGCCCGACTGGAAGCGCAGGTCCCAGCGGCGATGGCCGACCCAGGTCGCGCCGGCCAGCATCGGCTTCAGGGCGGGCGCCGCGTCCATCAGCCGGGCCAGCGCCTGGGTCTGGCGATAAGCGTCCGGGCCGACCACCAGCGGCAGGTCGGGCATGGCGTCGGGATTGACCGCGCCCAGCTCGACGCCGGTAGCATCGACCAGATCGAGCTGATCGCCATGCTGCCAGACCGCGACCGGCTGGCGCTCGACCACGTCCAGCACGATGGTGTCCGGAAAGCGGCGCGAGACGCGCGCGTCCTTCACCCATTTGAGCTTGTGCATCACATCGCCGCGCAGCGCGGCGAGATCGACCGAGAGCATCGAGCGGTCGACATAGCGCACCGCGACATCCTGCACCGGCATCTGGTCCATCCGCTCCAGGCCGCGCACCTCGATCTTGGCGACCTGGAAGCCCGCGCGGCCGGCCAGCTCGCTCGCCTCGGCGCCGATCATCGCCGGCAGACCGAGGAAGCGCGCCAGCAGGCCGAGCGCGACCAGCAGGAGCAGCGCGACGATCCAGGTGAGGAGCCTGGCAAGCTGCTCATGGGTGAGCGGGATATAGTCGAGCAGCCGGTCGATCGTGCTGCGCTGCCGGGGCCGGCGCCGCGCGCCGCTGCCCGCGCCGGTCATGCGGCCGCCACGCGGCGCGCCCCGCTTGATCGTTGCCGAACTCATGCTTTCGCTCCCTTCGCCGCCAGCGCTTCGGCGATGATCGCCTCGACCAGCTCGCCATAGCTCATGCCCAGATAGCGGGCCTGCTCTGGCACGAGGCTGAGCGGTGTCATGCCGGGCTGGGTGTTGACCTCCAGCAGGAACAGGCCCTCGATGCCGCGCTCGTCGTCCCAGCGGAAATCCGAGCGCGAGGTACCTCTGCAGCCGAGCAGGCGATGCGCCTTGAGCGCAATCCCCATCATGGCCTCGGCGATCTCCGCCGGCACGTCCGCCGGGCAGACATGCTCGGTCAGGCCGTCGGTATATTTGGCGTCATAATCATAGAAGCCGCTCTTGGGCTTCAGTTCGGTCACCGCCAGCGCCCGCTCGCCGAGCACGGCGACGGTCAGCTCGCGGCCGCGGATGAAGGGCTCGGCGAGCAGCTCGTCGAAATCCTGCCAGGGCCCGGCGACGTCGCGGCCGATCGGCTCGCCATAATTGCCGCCCGCGGTGACGATGGCGACGCCGACCGACGAGCCTTCGTTGACCGGCTTCACCACATAGGGACGCGGCAGCGGATCGGCGACGAACAGCTCCTGCGACCGCACCACACGGCCGCCGGGCATGGGGATGCCGTGCGGCACGAGATGCTGCTTGGTGAGCTGCTTGTCGATCGCGATGACGGACGTGACCATGCCGCTATGCGTGTAGGTGAGCCCCATGATGTCCATAAGGCCCTGCACCGTGCCGTCCTCGCCGGGGAATCCGTGCAGCGCGTTGAACACAACATCGGCATCAGCGGCGATCAGCTTGGCGGGCAGGTCGCGGCCTTCGGCAGCCGTCGCGCCCATGTCGACGGGGATGGCGGTGTGGCCGCGCGCCCGCAGCGCCTCGACGATGCCCGCGCCGCTGGAAAGCGAGACCTCGCGCTCGGCGGACCAGCCACCCATCAGGACAGCGACTTTGAGGGGGGCGGTCATGGATTTACCTCAATTACAACAAAGCCGTTCGGGCTGAGCGAAGTCGAAGCCCTGTGCCGAGCGAAGGCGAAGCAATCTCGCTCCGCTCGATGGGGCCCTTCGACTTCGCTCAGGGCGAACGGAAGGTCGAGAAGGAAGGTCACGCCCCCTCTCCCTTTACCACACGCCCCACGCGCTGGATCTCCCATTCGAGTGTCACGCCGCTGTCCGCCTTCACCCGCCGCCGCACTTCCTCGCCCAGCGCCTCGATGTCGCCGCTGGTGGCTTCTCCGGTATTGATGAGGAAATTGGTGTGCTTCTCGCTCACCTGCGCGCCGCCGATGGTGAGCCCCCGGCAGCCGGCCCGGTCGACCAGCGCCCAGGCTTTCTCGCCAGGCGGATTCTTGAAGGTGGAGCCGCCGGTCTTGCTGCGCAGCGGCTGCGAGGCCTCGCGCGCGACGGAGATGCGGTCCATCTCCGCCTGCACGACTGCGGGTTCCTCCACATGCCCCCGGAAGACCGCCGCGACGACGATCGCGCCCTCGGGCAGTTCGCTGTGCCGATAGGTGAAGCCGAGCGCGTCGAGCGGCAGCGTCACCCGCTCGCCGGAGCGCAGGATCACTTCCGCCTCGACGAGGATGTCCTTGACCTCGCGGCCATAGGCGCCGCCGTTCATCCGCACGAAGCCGCCGACCGTGCCGGGGATGGAGCGCAGGAATTCGAGGCCGCCGATGCTGGCCTCCCGCGCCGTCGAGGAGACGAGGATGCCCGATGCGCCGCCGCCGCAGCGCAGGCTCGTTTCGTCGATCCGCTCGACCTGCGCGAAGGCCTTGCCCAGTCGGACCACCACGCCCGACACGCCGCCATCGCGCACGATGAGGTTGGAGCCGAGGCCAAGCGCCATCACCGGCATGGCCGGGTCCAGCGCCGCGAGGAAATCGGCGAGATCGTCCGTGTCCCTGGGCTCGAACAGCCAGTCGGCCGCGCCACCTGCCTTGAACCAGACGAGCGGCGCCAGCGGCGCGTTGGCCGTCAGCTTGCCGCGCACGGGAGGCATGTCGGGAAGAAAGGCGGCCGCACTGCTCAAAGACGGCCGCTCCAGAAATTCAGCCAGCGATCGAACATCTCGGCCTGTGCCTTGCCGGCGCGATTGACCGCCTCGCCCATGTCGAGCGCCGCCTTGCCGATATCGCCCTGCTTCTCGGCGGCGTTCATCATCGAGCGGGCCATGTCCAACCCCTTGCCGTGCACCTCGATCATGCGTTCCTGCATCTCGAGGCCGATGCGCATCAATTCCCACATCAGGCTGCCTCCTTGCGCAAGGCATCGATGGCGCCGGCGAGGCCGGCGGCCCATCGGGTGATGTCGCCCGCGCCCAGGCAGACGATCATGTCGTCGGCCTCGAGATCGGCGGCGAGGGCAGCGGCGAGATCGTCCGGCCCGGAAATGGTCTGCGCGGCGCGGTGGCCCCGGCGCTTGAGGCCGGCGACCAGCGCATCGGCGTCCACGCCCGCGATCGGCTGCTCGCCGGCGGCATAGACGGGCGCGACATAGACCATGTCGGCATCGTTGAAGGCCTGCTGGAACTCGTCCATCAGGTCGTGCAGGCGCGTGAAGCGGTGCGGCTGGACGACCGCGATCACCCGCCCCTTCGCGCCCTCGCGCGCGGCGGCGAGCACCGCGCGGATCTCGACCGGATGATGGCCATAATCGTCGATGACGATGGCCTTGCCGCCTTCCACCGCAATCTCGCCCACCCTGGTGAAGCGCCGCTTGACGCCGCCGAAGCCGGCGAAGCCGGAACGGATGGTGGCGTCCGGAATGCCCATCTGCAGCGCGACGCCGATCGCGGCCATGGCATTGAGCACATTGTGCCGGCCGGGCATGGGCAGCGCGATGTCCTCGATCTTGCGCACGGAGCCGTCGCGCTCGCGAATCTGGATGTCGAACATGTTGCCGCCGGGCACGGGGCGGACATTCTCGCCGCGAATATCGGCCTGCGCGGAGAAGCCATAGGTGACGATGCGCCGGTCCTGCACGCGCGGCAGGATGGCCTGCACCTCGGGATGATCGAGGCAGAGCATGGCCGCGCCATAGAAAGGCACATTCTCGACGAACTCGACGAAGGCGTCCTTCACCGCGTCGAAATGGCCATAATGGTCGAGATGCTCGGGATCGATATTGGTGACGATGGCATAGGTGCCGTCGAGGCGCAGGAAGCTGCCGTCGCTTTCGTCGGCCTCCACGACCATCCAGTCGCTGTTGCCCAGGCGCGCGTTGGAGCCATAGCTGTTGATGATGCCGCCATTGATGACGGTCGGGTCCACACCGCCCGCATCGAGCAGCGCGGCGACCATGGAGGTCGTGGTGGTCTTGCCATGCGTGCCCGCCACCGCGACGGTGGACTTGAGGCGCATGAGTTCCGCCAGCATCTCGGCGCGGCGGATGACAGGGACGCGCTTCTCCAGCGCCAGCTCGACCTCCGGATTGCCGCGCTTGATGGCGGTGGAGGTGACGACCACGGCGGCATCGCCCAGATTCTCCGCCTTGTGGCCGATCATCACCTTGATGCCCACGTCGCGCAGATGCTGGATGACATAGCCCTCGGCCATGTCGCTGCCCTGCACGCTATAGCCCATATTGTGCATGATCTCGGCGATGCCGGACATGCCGATGCCGCCGATGCCGATGAAATGGATCGTGCCGATGTCGGTGCCGACACCCTTCATGCCTGGAACTCCAATTCAGAAACAGAGCCGTTCGGCCCCGGACTTGATCCGGGGGAAGTCGAAGCCCTGTGCCGAGCGAAGGCGAAGCAAAACCCTCGCGCCGCTCGGGCGAGCCCTTCGACTTCGCTCAGGGCGAACGGTTTATGGAGGATATGCTGCGCAACCGTCACGCCGAAGCTCCCGCAAGGCCGGGCAAGGACGGCTCCTCCACCCGCACCGTATCGATGGTCTGGGGCGCGGGGCCGAAGCTCTCGATGAGGTCGCACATGTCCTTCACCGCATCCGGCCGGCCGCAGGCGCGCGCACGGCTGGCGGCATTCTGGAGGCCGCCCGGCTCCATGGCGAGCTTCTGCATCTGCTTGGCCAGCTCGGCCGGTGTGAATTTCGACTGGTCGATGGCGCGCGCGCCGCCCGCCTTCACCATCTCCAGCACATTATAGGCCTGGTGATTGTCCATCGCCGTGGGCAGCGGGATGAGGATCGCCGGACGCCCGGCGGCGGTCAGTTCGGCGATGGTCGAGGCGCCCGCGCGCGCGATCACCAGATGCGCCCAGCCGAGCTTGGTCGGCATATCCTCGATATAGGTGGCGAGATCGGCGGGGATCTCCATCTCCGCATAGATGCGGCGGACCTCCTCGATATCCTCCGGCCGGCACTGCTGCGTCACCTGCAGCCGGCGCCGCAGGCTGATCGGCAACATGGCGAGGCCCGCCGGCACCACCTGCGAGAGGATGGACGCGCCCTGGCTGCCGCCGGTGACCAACAGCCGCAGCACGCTCTCCTCCGAAAAGACCGGGAAGGGTTCGTCGCGCAGCGCCAGCACCGTCTCGCGCACCGGATTGCCGACCAGATGGACCTTGTGTGCATGGCGCGCCTTGAGGCGCCTGACCTCGGGATAGGCCGTGGCGATCGCGGCGACCTTGCCCGAGACGAGCCGGTTCACCCGGCCCAGCACGGCATTCTGCTCGTGCACGATGGTCGGGATACGCTCGGCGAAGGCGCCGAGCAGCGCCGGCAGCGCCGGATAGCCGCCGAAGCCGACCACGGCCGAGGGCGCGAACGTCTCATAGAGCCGCCGCGCCATCGCCCGGCCCTCGCGGATCGCGCCGAAACCCCTGATCCAGCCGCGCAGGCCGCCGGACATGCGCCCGGCCGGCAGCACATGGGTCTGGACGTCCTCGAACAGACCGGGAATGCGCGCGCCGCGCTCGTCGGTCACCAGCGCCACGCGATGGCCCCGTGCGATCAGCTCCTGCGCGACGGCATGGGCAGGCACCATATGGCCTCCGGTGCCGCCCGCCGCCAGCACATAATGGCGGAAGATGCTCATCGGCCGCTCCATGTCATGACATAGGGAGACTTCGCCATATACGGGTTGCGCCGGGTGAAGGCCAGCAACAGGCCGACCGCGCCGCACAGCGCGATCATCGAGGAGCCGCCATAGCTGATGAAGGGCAGCGTCATGCCCTTGGATGGCGCAATGTCGATATTGACCGCCATGTTGATGATCGCCTGCAGGCCGATCTGGATGGCGAGGCCGGAGGCGGCGAGCAGCACGAAGGGATCCTCCTCGTCCAGCAGCCGCAGCATCACGCGCAGCACGATGGCGAGATAGACGAGCGCGATCGCCACGCAGGCAATGAGGCCGAACTCCTCGCCGATCACCGAGAAGATATAGTCGGTATGCGCCTCGGGCAGGTTGAACTTGGCGGTGCCGCCGCCCGGGCCCACGCCGGTGAGGCCGCCATGGGTGATGGTGCGGTGCGCCAGCTCCACCTGGTCGGGCCCGGCCAACGGGTCCTTGACCGGATAGAGGAAGGCGTTGATGCGCTCGCGGCCATTGGCGTAGAACATGTAGACCAGCACGAACAGGCCGATGCCCGCGCCGGCGACCGCGCCCATGAGGCGCATCGAGGCCCCGCCGATCAGCAGCAGCGCCGCCCAGCAGGCGCAGAAGACGACGGTCTGGCCGAAGTCCGGCTGGCGCATCAGCAGCAGCGCGACGATCGCGGTGAGCATGCCGGTCAGGGGGATGACCGGCAGCGAGGGATCGCGCGCGCGCAGCGAGAGCAGCCAGGCGACCGTGATGACGAACACCGGCTTCAGGAACTCGGAAGGCTGGAAGCGGAAGAAGCCATAGCCGATCCAGCGCGTGGCGCCTTTCGCGTCGTCACCGATATTGGGCACCAGCGCCAGCATGAGCAGCCCGATGCCGATGATGGTCGCCACCACGGCGATCCGCCGGATCTGCACGCGCGGCAACATGCTCGCCACGAACATGACCGGCAGGCCGATGATGATCCAGATGATCTGGCGGTAGAAATAATAGAGCGGCGCCGTCTCCTGGCCCGTATCCTTGGCGAGCTTGATCGCGCCGACCGGCGAGGCGGCGGCGACCGCGACCAGCCCGATCGCGATCAGCACCACGATCAGGCCGAGCAGCACCCGGTCGATCTCCCAGAACCAGATGGCCAGCGCCGTGCGCTCGCGCGGCAGCGGCTTGCGCGGGCGCGGCCGCAGCGGGGAGAGCGCCATGTCGAGCTGCCCCAGCATGCGCGTGCGCGGCGCGTCGCCGTCGATCAGGGTGATGTCGCCGTCGCCATCGCCGCTCATGCCACGCCTCCCGCCTGCTGCTTCTCGCCGAGCGCCGCCACCGCCGCCGCGAAGGCATCGCCGCGCGCCTCGAAATCCCGGAACTGGTCGAACGAGGCGCAGGCCGGCGAGAGCAGCACGACATCGCCCGGCCGGGCCTTCGCCGCCGCCTCGGCCACCGCCGTCACCAGCAGCTCGCATTCGCTGACCGGCACGTCCGCCTCGGTGAGCAGCCGCGCGAACAGCGGGCCGGCCTCGCCGATCGTGTAGGCGCGCACGACATTGGGGAAGCCGCCGGCGCATTCGTCCAGATTGTCGGCCTTGGCGAGGCCGCCCAGGATCCAGTGGATGCGCGGCCGCCCGTCGATCGCGGGCCAGGCGGCGAGCGCGGGCGCGGTCGAGGCGGGATTGGTCGCCTTGCTGTCGTTCACATAGAGCACGCCGTTCAGCTCGGCGATGCGCTGCATACGATGCGGCAGGCTGGCATAGCTCTCCAGCGCCGCGGCGATGTTCGCGTCCGAGATGCCGAGCGCCTTGGCGACCGCGATGCTCGCCACGACATTCTGCGCATTGTGCGGGCCCTGCAGCGATGGCCATTCGTCCTGCCGCGACAGGGCCTTGCCATCCCAGAAGGCGACTCCGGCGACGAGCGCCGCGCCATGGTCGCTCGCCACATCGGGCGCGCACCATTCCACTCCCGCGCGGGTCTTCGCGAACACCTCTTCCAGCATCTCGGTGATGGTCGTTTCGCCGATGGTCTCATGCGCCGTGATGATGGCCCTGTGGCTCGCGGACTGCATGGCGAAGAGCCGGACCTTCGAGGCGGCATAGGCCTCGAAGCTCTCATAGCGGTCGAGATGGTCGGGCGTCACGTTGAGCAGCACGGCAACGTCGCAATCGAGGCTGTAGGTGAGGTCGATCTGGTAGCTGGAAAGCTCCAGCACATAGACGCCGCCCGCTTTCAAAGGTTCCTGGCCGAGGATCGGCAGGCCGATATTGCCGCCCATGCGGGTCGGCAGGCCGGCATTGCGGACGATATGATGGATGAGCGCGGTCGTGGTCGACTTGCCGTTGGTGCCGGTGATGCCGACGACGCGGTGCGGCGGCAGGGTCGGCCGGGCCAGCGCGAACAGCTCGATGTCGCCGATGATCGGCACGCCAGCCTCACGCGCGCGCGCCGCGATGGGATGGCGGTTCAGCGGCACGCCGGGCGAGACGATGATCGCATCGAGCCCGGCCAGGTCCATCTCCAGGGGATCGCCCAGCACTGCCTTGCCCGCCACCTGCGCGCGCGCATCCTCGCGCTGGTCCCAGGCGATCACCCAGGCGCCGCTGGCGGCGAGCGCGTCGACCGTGGCGAGGCCGGAGCGGGCCAGTCCCAGGACGGCATAGCGCTTGCCGGAGAAGGCGGGAGAGACGATCATCGCAGCTTCAGCGTCGAGAGGCCCGCCAGCGCGAGCACGAAGGAGACGATCCAGAAGCGGACCACCACGGTCGATTCCGCCCAGCCGAGCTGCTCGAAATGATGGTGGATCGGCGCCATCTTGAACACGCGCCGGCCGGTGCGCTTGTAGAAGAAGACCTGGATGACGACCGAGAGCGCCTCGACCACGAACAGCCCGCCGATCACCGCCAGCACGATCTCATGATGGGTGGCGACGGCGATGACGCCGATCGTGCCGCCCAGCGCGAGGCTGCCGGTATCGCCCATGAACACGGCGGCCGGCGGCGCGTTGAACCAGAGGAAGGCGAGGCAGGCGCCCACGATCGCGCCGCACAGGATCACCAGATCGCCCGCGCCCGGCACGTGCGGGATGCCGAGATAGGCGGCATAGTCGGCGCGCCCGACGATATAGGCGATCAGCATGAAAGCCATGCAGGCGATGATGACCGGCATGGAGGCGAGGCCGTCCAGCCCGTCGGTCAGGTTCACCGCATTGCCGAAGGCGACGATCACGAACGCGCCGAACAGATAATAGGCCGGCCCCAGGTCCAGCGCGCCGCCGCTCCAGAAAGGCAGGTAGAGCAAGGTGCCGTTGCGGCTGACGATCAGCCAGGTGGCCAGGCCCGCGATCGCGAACTCGGCGAGCAGGCGCATGCGGGCGGAAAGGCCCTTGTGGCTTGCCTTCGTCACCTTGTCATAATCGTCCATGAAGCCGATCGCGCCGAAGCCCAGCGTCACGACGAGGCACGCCCACAGATAGATGGACGCGACATTCATCCAGGCGAGCACCGCGATCATCAGGGCGGTCAGGATCATAAGCCCGCCCATGGTCGGCGTGCCGCGCTTGGCGAGGTGGCTCTGCGGCCCGTCGTCGCGGATCGGCTGGCCCTTGCCCTGCCGCACGCGCAGCCAGCCGATGAAGCGCGGCCCGATGATGAGGCCGATGGCGAGCGCGGTGATGATCGCCGCGCCGGCGCGGAACGTCAGATAGCGGACAAGGTTCAGAATGCCGGGGAAATTCAGCTGATCCGCAAGCCAGTAGAGCATCAGGCCTCCTCGAGCGTCGAGAGCGTCTCGACCAGTTTGGACAGCCCCACGCTGTTCGATCCCTTGACCAGCACGACATCGCCGCCGACCAGCCGGTCGGCGAGCATGGCGAAAGCCGCGCCGGCATCGGCGGCGCGCTCGACCGGAACGTCGCTGGCCAGCGCATCGGCGAGCGGCGCCATCTCCTCGCCCACCAATATGACGAAGGCGACGCCGGCCGCGCGGACCGGATCGGCCAGGCCCCGGTGCAGCGCGTCCGACTGCGCGCCCAGCTCCTTCATCGCGCCGAGCACGGCGATGCGGCGCGTCGCCGGCTCCTCGCCGAGCTGCGCCAGCGTCGCGGCCATGGAGGCGGGATTGGCGTTATAGGCTTCGTCGATGACCAGCGCCTCGCCGCCGTCATGCGTATGCACGATGCGGCGAGCGCCGCGGCCGGGCAGGCCTGCCATGTCGGCGAGCGCCAGGCCCGCCTGCGCCAGATCGCCGCCGACCGCCTCGACCGCCGCCAGCACGGCCAGCGCATTGCTGATCCAGTGCCGTCCCGGCATGGCGACGGTGAAGCTCAGCCGCGCCTCGCGCAGCTGCGCCGTCACCAGGCTGCCGCCGCCCGTCGCCGGCATGTCCTCGATCACGCGCACGTCGGCGCCGCTGCCGAAACCGAAGGTGACGACCTGCCGGGCGTGGCGCGTGGCGATATTGTAGAGCCGCGAGACATGGGGCGAATCATAGGGGATGATCGCGATCGCCTCGCCGGTCAGTCCCTCGAAGATCTCGCCCTTGGCCTGCGCGATCTTCTCCTCGCTGCCGAAATATTCGATATGCGCCGCCGCGATGGTGGTGACGATGGCGACATGCGGACGGACCAAGCGGGTGAGCTTGCGCAGCTCGCCCTCATGGTTCATGCCCATCTCGAACACACCATAGCGCGTCTCGGCCGGCATGCGCGCCAGGCTCAGCGGCACGCCGACATGATTATTGTAGCTCTTGAGCGAGCGGTGCGCGGCGCCGAAGCTCATCCGGTCGAAGGCCTGGAACAGCGCTTCCTTGGTGCCGGTCTTGCCGGCCGAGCCGGTGACGCCGATGATCTTCGCCGCGGTGCGGGCGCGGGCGGCCCGGGCGAGATCGACCAGCGCGACACCCGTATCCGCCACCTGCACGGTCGGGCCGGCGACCGATCGGTCGACGAGCAGGCCGGATGCCCCGGCGGCAAGCGCCTTGGGGATGAAATCATGCCCGTCGGCATGTTCGCCCTTCATCGCGACGAACAGGTCGCCGCGCGCCACTTCCCGGCTGTCGAACGCGACGCCGTCGACCTCGAACGGATAGGCGGCCTTGCCTCCGGTCGCTTCGGCGATCGCCTGCGAGGTCCAGAGTGGGTTCACGCAGCGCATTCCCGCGCGACGGTCACGTCATCGAAGGGCAGCACGCGGTCGCCGATGATCTGGCCCTGCTCATGCCCCTTGCCGGCGAGCAGCACGATGTCCTCCGGCCCCGCCTCGGCGATGGCGGCGGCGATGGCGGCGCGGCGGCCGCCGATCTCGCGCGCGCCGGGTGCGCCGGCCATGATCGCCGAGCGGATCACCTGCGGGTCCTCGCCGCGCGGATTGTCGTCCGTCACGATCACCAGGTCGCTCAGCGCACTCGCCACCTGCCCCATCAGCGGCCGCTTGCCGGCGTCGCGGTCGCCGCCCGCGCCGAACAGGGTGATAAGCCGGCCGCCGGTGTGCGGCCGCAGCGCCTCGATCGCCGCGCGCAGCCCGTCCGGCGTATGGGCATAGTCGACATAGACCGGCGCGCCGGCCTTGGTGATGACTGCCCGCTCCAGCCGGCCGCGCACCGGTTGGACACGGGGCAGCAGGCCGAGAATGTCCTTGAGCGCATGACCGGTCGCCAGCACCAGGCCGGCGGCGGTGAGCGCATTGGCGGCCTGATAGGCGCCGATCAGCGGCAGCTGCACCTTGTGCCGCGCGCCGTCCGCCTCGATGACCAGCGTCTGGCCGAGCTGGGTGGGCGTGCGCTCGACCAGCTTGAGCGTCTCGCCCTGCGTCCCCACAGTGATGAGCTTGAGGCCGCGCACCAGCGCATGTTCGATGACGGCGCCGCTATGCTCGGCATCGTCGGCCCAGACCACCGCGGTCCCGCCATCCGCCACCACCTCGTCGAACAGGCGCATCTTGGCGGCGAAATAGAGGTCCATCGTGCCGTGATAGTCGAGATGGTCGCGGCTGAGATTGGTGAAGGCGCCTGCCGCCACGCGCAGCCCCTCGCTGCGATATTGCGCAAGCCCGTGGCTGGAAGCCTCATAGGCGACATGGCTGATGCCTTCCCGGGCAAGGCCAGCCATGTTGGAGAGGAAGGTCACGATGTCCGGCGTGGTGAGGCCGGTCGAGACCTGATCGACCGAGGTGGTGACGCCGAGCGTGCCGATCGAGGCGGAGGGATGCCCCAGCATCCGCCAGAGCTGGCGGGTCAGCTCCACCGTCGAGGTCTTGCCGTTGGTGCCGGTGACGGCCACCACCGTCTCCGGGAAAGGCGCGAAATAGCGGGCAGCGAGCTGCGCGAACAGGCGGCGTGGCTCCGCATCGGCGATATGGACCGCGCCCTCGACCTTCGCTCCCGGCAGGGCCACCACCGCGACCGCCCCGGCCGCGACGGCGGCGGGGATGAAATCCTCGCCATTGACGCGCGCCCCGCGGAACGCGCCGAACACATTGCCCGGCGCCACCTTGCGATGATCGATGGCGAAACCGGTGACGGGCGTGTCACCGGCGGCGGCGGGATCGGCGATGAGATCGGCGAGGCGCATGTCTGTCCTTAGCCTCCTTCGTGCAGGAGCGGCATCAGCGCCGTGGTGTCGATGTCGCGGTTCGGCTCGGGAAACACACCGAGCAGCGGCGCGACTCGAGTCACGAAGGCGCTGACCACCGGCGCCGATGTATAGGCGGCGGTCCGGGCGAAACGTTGCGGTTCATCCATCATCACGAGCACCACATAGCGTGGACTGTCCATCGGAAAGACGGCCGCGAAGGTGGCGACGATCGACCGCCGGGCATAGCCGCCGTTGCTCGGCTTCTCCGCACTGCCGGTCTTGCCGCCGACGCGGTAGCCGGGCGCGTCGGCGCTCCGGCCGGTGCCCGAAAGCACGATCATGCGCAAGAGCTGACGCATGCGCGCGCTCGTCGCCTCGCTATAAACGCGCCGGGACGCGATCTGCTCCCCTGGCCGGCGCTTCAGGATCGTGGTCGGGTGCCATATGCCGCCATTGACCAGCGCCGCATAGGCGGCGGCGAGATGCAGCGGCGTCACCGCGATGCCATGGCCGTAGGAGACGGTCATGTTGGCGATGCGGCTCCACTCGCGCGGCCAGAGCGGATAGGCCCGCTCGCGCAGCTCGAAGCTCATGCGCTGGTGGAATTCGAGCGAGCGGAAGGCGTTCTGCAGCGGCGCCGGCCCCATCTCGTCGGCGATGCGCGCGGTGACGATGTTGCTCGAGCGGACGAGCGCCTCGGGCACGTTCAGCCAGCGGCCGGCCGGATGGTCGTCGTGGATCCGCCGGCCAGCGATGATGAGCGGCTGGGTCGCGTCGTAGGTCTTGGCGAGATCGGTGACGACGCCGGCATCCATCGCGGCGCCGATCGACAGTGGCTTGAAGGCCGAGCCCAGCTCGTAGAGCGCCTGCACCACGCGATTGCAGCGCGGCGACATCTCGCAGGGAATCTTGTTGGGATCGAGCTTGCCGTCCTTGCCCAGCAGCTCGGGCGGCAGCGGATCGGGCAGGTTCAGCGGCTCCAGATGGTTGGGATTGAAGGTGGGCAGCGAAGCCATGGCGATCACCTCGCCATTATTGGCGTCGAGCACCACGGCGGCCGCGCCCTTCGCGCCCTGTGCCGCCACGCCGCGCGCCAGCTCGTCCTCCAGCGCCGTCTGCACGCGCACGTCGAGCGCGAGTTGCAGCGGCTGGCCGCGCGACTGGTCGGCCAGGAGCTGCTGGTCGAAGGCGCGCTCGGCGCCCATCACGCCATGCCCGTCGCGATCGGTGAAGCCGATGAGATGCGCGGCCAGCGCGCGCTGCGGATAGAGTCGCTCCGGCTCGCGCGGATATTCGATGCCGGGTTCGCCGATCGCGTTCACCGCGGCGATCTCCTGCGGCAGCGCGCGCGTGCGCAGATAGGCCCAGTTGCTCTTGCCGGTGGTGAGCAGGCGATAGAAATGCGCCTCGGATTGGTCCGGGAAGATGCGGTGTAGCGCCCGCGCCGTCTCGTGCCGGTCGCGGATCAGCCGGTCCTTGCGCACCGAGACGGCATAGCCCGGAATGTCGCGGGCGAGCGGCACGCCGTTGCGATCGATGATGTCCGCCCGATGGGGGACGGGGATCGTCCCTTCCGACCGCTCGACGCGGGCGCCGGCCGCGACGCCCATCCAGACCATCCGCGCGCCCATGCCGATCACCACCGCCACGAACAGCAGCAGCACGAGCATGATCCGCCCGTGCGCCACCGCGACGAGATTGACCTGTTCCCGGCTGCCCTGGCACGGCTCGGGCCGCGCGATGATGGTCGCCATCAGCGCGTCCTGTCGCTGCGCCGCGTGCCGATCTCACGGCCGGCGGCGGCCTCCGCGGCCTCCCCCAGCAGCTTGGCGTCCAGCAGGGCGAGGCGCGCCGCGCGGCGCGCTTCGGGGTCCTGCGCGGCTGCGCGGCGCGGCGCGGCATCGGCAAGCTGGCGCGTCGCGCGCGCCTGCTCCGCGGCCGGCGGCTCGGCGGCCTGGGCGCTGCGGATCAGCGCGAAATCGGAGGCATGGACGCCGCGCTCGGGCGGCGGTGCGGCTGGCGCGGCCGGCGCGGCGTCCGCCATCGCCGTCATCACCGGCGGCGGCGCCACGGCCGGCGCGGCCGGCTCGATCCGGTCGAGCCGCGCCAGCGCCTGCTCGTCGGGCAGATATTGCGCAGGCGCCGGCACGCGCAGCCCCAGGTCCGTGCTGTTCCAGCTCGCCAGCTGCAGCATGTTCGCCCGCGCGCCGAACTCCGCTTCCAGATAGCGGATCTCGCTGCGCGTCTGGCGGATCTGGGCGATCATGTCGCGCACCGCGTTGCGCTCCGTGGCGACGCGCAGGCTGATGAGATAGGCGGCGAGCGCCCCCACCGCGATGACCAGAATCCACATGATGCTTTGCAGGCGCTTGATCGCGATCATGAGCGTTCTCCATGGCTGGGAGCCCAGGCGGGTGCATCGGTCCGCACCGCGCTGCGCAGCGTGGCGGAGCGGGCGCGTGGATTGACGTCGATTTCCGCGTCGCTCGGGCGGACGGCGCGGGCAGGTTTGTGGAAGGTCGGACGGCGCGTGGCGCGGGCCTCCGGCCGATGGCGCGAGCCTGCCGTCTCCTGCCCGCTGCGCCGGCGTAGGAAATTCTTGACGATGCGGTCCTCGAGGCTGTGGAACGTGACGACGGCGAGCCGCCCGCCGGGCTGCAGGATCGCCTCGGCCGCGTCGAGCCCGCGCTCCAGAGCGTCCAGCTCGGCATTCACCTTGATGCGGACGGCCTGGAAGGTGCGGGTCGCGGGGTCGGTCCTGTCGCCGGGCCGGCGGCCGATCGCGCGATGCACCGCCGCTGCCAGATCGCCGGTCGTGGCGAGCGGCCGCGCGGCGACGATCGCGCGGGCGATGCGCCGTGACTGGCGCTCCTCGCCATAAGCATAGAGCATGTCCGCGATCTCCGTCTCATCGGCGCGGTTGAGGAAATCGGCGGCGGTCTCGCCGGCCTGGCTCATGCGCATGTCGAGCGGCGCATCGGGAAAACGCAGGGCGAAGCCGCGCGGCGCGCGATCGAGATGCATGGAGGAGACGCCGATATCCAGCGCGACGCCATGCACCGAAGCGAGGCCCACCCTGCCGATCAGCATAGCCATGTCGGCGAAATTGCCCTGCAGGAGCGTGATCGCGCCGCCGCTCGCCGCGACCACGGCCTGCCCCTCCGCGATCGCATCCGGGTCCTGGTCGATCGCGACCACGCGCGCGCCGCGCGCCGCCATGGCGCGGCTGTAGCCGCCGGCGCCGAACGTGCCGTCGACATGGGTCTCGCCGGGGGCAATGGCGAGCGCGTCCATCACTTCGTCGAGCAGGACGGGGCGATGCGGCGCGTCGGGCGCGGGAGAGAGCGGAACGGCCGTCATTGCGCGCGCGCCTTCCGCTTCTCGTCCATCTCGGCGATGAGCTTGCGGGCCCGCTGCTCGAACAGGCCGCCCGGCTTCTCGACCTCCAGATAGCGAACAGGATCCCAGAGCTGGATCAGGCTGACCGCGCCGACGACCACGATCCCGTCGGTGATGCCGACAAAGTCCCGCATGTCGCGATCGATCGCGAAGCGGCCGCCATCGTCCAGCTTGGCGTCCTCCACGCCGCCGAACTTGCGGGCATCATAGGCAACGCGGTCGAAGGGCTCGCCGCGCTCGCGGGCAATGCGCGCCAGCTCGATGGAGTCCCGCCGGAATTCCTCCAGTTCCGCATCGCCGAAAACGGACAGATAGGGCTGGTCTGTCTCGACGCGGATATACATGCGGGTCTGGACCTCGCAGCTCTTGCGCAGCTCGGTCCTGAATCCGGCGGGCATGACGAAGCGCCCCTTGGAATCCAGGGCACTGGTCCCGAACCCCTTGTAGAACGCTGCCGACACCTGACGTCTCGCCTCCTCCATGAGGCACACGTCTTCCCTGCCGCGGCCGCACAGATGCGGCCGACGCACTGACCCAAGGATGAGACGGTTGCCCTGAGCAATCCCTACCAGCGCTCAGGGCTGCATGAAAGCAAAAAACTGGGAATTCATGGGAAATCCTGCGGATTCCTGTGCATGGTCATCCAGAGTCCGCAAAAAGACCCTTTTTGTTCCTCTTTTGAGCTGGAAAGATCATCATTTCCAGGCCCTTAATCATGCTGCCAACGCAGCTTCGACCATAGAGGAAGGTCAATGGAACGGCCAGCAGGAAAGCAAAACGAATCGCTGAAATCAGCCGATTCTGGTCAATGAGCCAGATCAGGCCCGAATCGACTTCCCATGAATTCCCAGAGAGCCACCCGATCAGCGCCGGGATCGCGTCCCCCGTCCAGGCGGCACGGGCGCCGGGATGGTCGGGATCGAGCGTCCAGAGCGCGTCGTTGATCCAGTCGGCGTCCGCGATCAGCAGCGCCTGCCCGTCGCCGATCGCGCAGCGGGCCATCAGCGCCGCCTCGGCCAGCCGGCACTGCGCCCCATGCGATCCCATGAGCGCGAAACGCGAGGCGCCGGCGAGCTGGAGCATCGCGCCGTCCGCGAGCAGCCGGCGCTCGACCGGATCGGGCCCGACATCGAACTGGCCGGGCTCCAGCCGCAGCCCCCAATGCGCCAGCAGCGGGTCGAGCAGGCTGGTCAGCGGCGGGCGACGCGGATCGCCGAGCGGGCGGGCGTCGGGCCAGTGCAGCAGCGGATCGGCGAGGATCACGGCGCGGCCGCCGGTCCGCATCCAGTCGTCCAGCGCGACCAGTTCCTCCGGCGCCAGCAGGCGCGGCTGGGCGAGCAGCAGGCGGTCGATGCCGGCGAGGCTGGCCGCATCCAGCGCATCGAGCGGCCGCAACACGACGCTGCGTTCCAGCACATGCCAGAGCGGGGATCGCGCGCCGACGCCGTCCAGCGGGTCCGCCCGGTCCCCTCGATCCAGCGCAGGCCCCTGCAACGGCAGGGCGCTCATCACGCCGACGACCGGCCCGGCCGGCGCCGTGCGTTCAAGCTCGGATCGCGCGCTCCATTGTGCACCGATCGCCACGGCCAGCAACAAGGCGAGGCAGGGCCATCCAACCATCGCCCGGCCGCGCAGCGCCAGGCCCGTGGCGCCGGCCGCCAGCGCCAGGCCTGCCGCCAACCCCGCGATGCCGCCCCATGGCGGGCGCGCGGCCGCGATCAGGATCAGGAGCAGGATCGGCAGCGCCACCAGCGCCCAGGCGGCGACGGGCACGCGCCACGACAGGCGGCCCTCGCTCCGGCGCGCCAGCAGCAGCAGCGCCGCGATGGCCAGCGCGCCCGGCACCAGCCAGTCGAGCGGCGCGACCTGACCGGTGCGCAGCAGCGAGGGCAGCAGGCCGGCGAGCAAAGCGCCCGCGCCCAGCAGGAGGCCGGCCGCGACGCTCAGGATGAAACGGGTCATGACGGCGGCGATAGGCGGACTATTGCCCGTCCTGCTGCCTGTTCTGGGGATCGCGGTCCATCGGCTTGCTCAGCCGCGGGTCGGGCTCGAGATCGGGCACTGACGGCAGCGCCGGCGCCGGCTCCGCGCCGACCTGCTCGGTGGTCGGCGTGACGCCCAGGTCGGCGAGCGGCTCATTGCCGCCCGACGCATTGGCGAGCTGCCCGCCGCCGTTCAACGAATCCAGCGTGCCGGCGGCGATGTCGCTCGCGGATTCCGTCCGCGCCGTCTGAATGACGATATTGGCCAGAGTCACGACCAGCAACACGCCCGCCAGGCCCACCAGACCGACCTGGACGCGCTGCAATTCCTCGCGATGGGCCCGCAATTCACGGCGCCGTGGCATGACAACTCTCCCGCTGCGCGCCCGCGGCCGGTGCAGACGCTGTCCCCCAGATCGTCAATGTGACAGCCATTCGAACGGCGTCAAGCCCTTCGATCGGAGCCACTCGCGATTATAGAGCGTGGAGAGATAGCGCAGCCCCGTGTCGCACAGGATGGTGACGATGCGGCTGCCCGCGCCCAGTTGCCGGCCGAGCGCCACCGCGCCGGCGACATTGATGCCGCTGGAGAGGCCGAGGCACAGCCCTTCCTCGGTCAGCAGCCGCTCGACCCACGCCAGGCCCTCGGCATCCGAGATGCGGAACTGGGTGTCGATCGGCGCGCCGTCCAGATTGGCGGTGATGCGGCCCTGGCCGATCCCTTCCGCGACCGACGAGCCTTCCGCCTTCAGCTCGCCATGGGCATAATAATTGTAGAGCGCCGCGCCGTGCGGATCGGTGAGCGCGATGACGATCTTCTCGTCCTTCTGCTTGAGGCCGAGCCCCACGCCGGCGATCGTGCCACCGGTGCCGGCCGCGCAGGTGAAGCCGTCGATGCGGCCTTCCATCTGCGTCCAGATCTCCTCCGCCGTGCCGACGATATGTGCCTTGCGGTTGGCGATATTGTCGAACTGGTTGGCCCAGATGGCGCCCGGCGTCTCCTCGGCGAGGCGGCGCGAGGTGTGCACGAAATGGCCGGGATTGGAGTAGGGCGCGGCGGGCACCGTGACCAGCTCGGCGCGCAGGGCGCGCAGCGTGTCCATCTTCTCGCGGCTCTGCGTCTCGGGCATGACGATGATCGTCCGGTAGCCCTTGGCGTCGGCGACCAGCGCCAGGCCGATGCCGGTATTGCCCGCCGTGCCTTCCACGATCGTGCCGCCGGGCCGGAGCTGGCCCTTCTCCTCGGCATCCTCGATGATGAACTTGGCGGCGCGGTCCTTGACCGACTGGCCGGGATTCATGAACTCGCACTTGGCGTAGATTTCGGCGCCGCTCGCCGCGGACGGACCGGCCAGGCGCAGCAGCGGCGTGTTGCCGATCAGATCGATGACGGTCGCAGCTTGGGTCATGGCCGCATGACCTAGGATGCGCGGGCGCGGACGGCAAGCAAGGAGATGTGCGGAGGGGTCCAAGCGCGGATTGGGCGGTTTTCCGAAATCTTCAGGCCGGACATGCTATGGAGCGGCCATGGCCGAATCCGCGCTCACCGCGACGACCTTCCATCCGCCCGTTCCGGTGAGCCGGCCGCCGCTCTCTCCGGCGCGCTGGCTTGCGCCTTTCCTCATCGTGGCGCTGGCGCTGCGGCTGATCCCGTTCGTGACCGGCGATCCCGCCCTGCCGGGCCCGAACGCGGCGCTGGCGGCGGAACCGCCGGCCGCGTCCGGCAACCCGATCGACCAGCCCGGCCAGACCTTTCCCGGCTCGGCCTGGTTCCTCGCGGAGGGCGCCTTCGCGCCGCCGCCGGATGCGCGCGGCGGCGATGCGCGCGGCCTGCCACCCGAATGGCGCGGCAACAGGCATATCCTCGCCATCGACATCGGTCCGCCGGCCGCGCCTTACCGGTTCGCCGGACGCAGCCCGATCGACCGGGTGCGCGCCCTCACCTGCCTCGCCGACGCCATCTATTATGAAGCGGGCAACGAGCCGGAGGAAGGCCAGCGGGCGGTGGCGCAGGTGGTGCTCAACCGGGTGCGCCACCCGGCCTGGCCCAACAGCGTGTGCGGCGTGGTGTATGAAGGCACCGAGCGGGACGACATGCGCTGCCAGTTCAGCTTCAGCTGCAACGGCGCGATGGGCCGCCTGCCCGACGGGGAACGCTGGCGGCGCGCCCGCCGCGTGGCAGCCGACGCGCTGGCCGGCAGGATATTCGCGCCGGCGGGGCTGGCGACCTATTATCACACGCTCAGCGTCTTCCCCGGCTGGGCGCCGCGCATGCACCCGACCGCGATCATCGGCGCGCATATCTTCTACCGCGTGCCGGGCGTGGACGGCGATCCCGCGCGCTTCCGCGATGCCTATGCCGGCGTGGAGACCGTCGCCGGGCCAGGCGCCAATGCCTATCTGACGCCGGACGCCGCCCCGCCCGCGACGCCAGTCCCGCCGCCGGCACCCGGCGCGATGGCGGACACCGCCGAACCGGCGCCTCCGCCCGCCACGCCGCAACCCGGCACGACGCGGAGGTTGCCGGAGTCCGGCGTCCGGCCGGAATATCGCAACAGTGGACGATCGCTGGAATAGTTGCCCCATTGGCGGACCAATCGCACGTTGTGGCAGGGCGGATCGGACCAGCCCGGCCGTGCTGCCCGTTCGAGTTTCAACTTTGAAGTGGGAGCGAACACCCCACCCCGTTCGCCCTGAGCGAAGTCGAAGGGCTTGGCTGAGCCGCAGGCGAAGCCGACTTCGCTCCGCTCAGGGCGAACGGGGCGCGCAGGTTCAGGTCCGTCGCCGGCTCGCGCGCACGACTCAAACCGAGACACCATCCAGCATCCCCTTGGCGGGCAAGCGCGGGCGGTGTAGCTTCATCCAACTCGGACTCCGAAAGGCGCGCATCGTGCTGATTGGGATGGCCGTTCTGAGCGCGTTCAGGATGGAGACGACGGGTCCCTGCGCCTGACGCCGCGCACCGGCATCCGGCGAACGGCCGCTACTTCGTCTTGACCAGCCCCTGCCCTTCCGCTTCCTCCCGCGCGGCGCGGCGGTCGGTGAACCAGATGGCGATGAGCGAAAGCTCGTAGAGCAGGCAGAGCGGCACCGCGAGCATGATCTGGGAGATCACGTCCGGCGGGGTCAGCACCGCCGCCACCGCCACCGCGCCCACGATCACATAGCGGCGCGCGCCCACCAGCTGATCGCGCGAGAGGATGCCCGCCCGGTTGAGCAGCATCACCAGCACCGGCAGCAGGAAGCTGATGCCGAAGGCCAGGATGAACTGCATGACGAGGCTCAGATAGCTGTCCACGCTGGGCAGCGCTTCCAGCTCCAGGCCACCCGCCTCGCCCTGGAACTTGAGGAAGAAATGGAAGGCGGTCGGCATCACGAAATAATAGGCGAAGGCCGCGCCGGTCACGAACAGGATAGGCGTCGCCAGCAGGAACGGCAGCAGCGCGCGCTTCTCCTTGGCATAGAGGCCGGGCGCGACGAACATCCAGAGCTGGTTGGCGGTGATCGGGAAGGAAATGAAGAAGGCGCCGAACATCGCCACTTTCAGCTCCACGAAGAAGGCCTCGTAGAGCTTCGTGTAGACCAGACGGCCATTGGCGTCGCCGAAGCCGTCCTTGAGCGGCTGGATGAGGAAGCCGAGGATCTTGTCCGAGAAATAATAGCAGACCGCGCCGGAGATGAGCAGCGCCCAGACGCAGACGAGCAGCCGCTTGCGCAGCTCGATCAGATGGTCGAGCAGCGGCGCCTTGGTCTCGTCGATATCCCTCATGACGCGGCCGGCCCCTTAGCAGGCTGCGACGCATCCAGCGGCAGCGCCGGCTGGGATTCGGCGGCGACCTCGGCGGGCGGCGGTGGCGCCGCATCGGCGGCCGGCGCCGGAGGCGCGGGCGCCGCCGCCTCGTCCGCGAGCGGCTTCATCGTGCCGCCCACGTCCGGGATCTGCGTCTCGGCCATGATGCGGGCATTTTCCTTGGCCCACTGCTTCTGCAGCTCTTCCAGCTCCGCCTCGCGGATCATCGCGTCGAGCCCGGTGCGGAAGTGGCGCGCCATGCCGCGCGCCTTGCCGACCACCTGGCCCACCTTGTAGAGCGCGCGCGGCAAGTCCTTTGGCCCGATCACCACGATCGCGACCACGACGATGAGCAGCAGCTCCGATGAGCCGATATCGAACATGCCGTCCTGTCCGCGGCTTCAGCCGGCCGCGCTCAGCCCTCGAGCTTCTGCTCGTCGCGCGCCGGCGCGGGCTCGGCGGCCTGGGCCGACCGTTGCTCGATGCGCTGCGCGGGCTTGGCGCTCGCGGCGACGTCATCCTCGTCGTCGGCCAGGCCTTTCTTGAAGCTCTTGATGCCCTTGGCGACGTCACCCATCAGACCCGAAATCCGGCCGCCGCCGAACAGCAGCACCACGACGAGCAGAAGAATCAGCAGATGCGCCGGAGAGAGACCAAACATCGAAAAATCTCCTTTGATCGGACCTAACTAGTCGTCCTCATCATCCTTTTCCAGTAGCGATTGCGCGTCGAGCGATTCCATCGCGAGGTCGACCGGATCGAGCAGGCCGGCCGCGCGCAGATCGTCGATGCCCGGCAGGTCGCGGCGGCTCGCCAGGCCGAAATGGGTGAGGAAATCGGGCGTCGTCGCATAGATGAGCGGACGGCCGGGCACCTCGCGGCGGCCGGCGGGGTGGATCCAGCCGGCCTCCATCAGCACGTCGAGCGTGCCCTTGGCGACCTGCACGCCGCGAATCGCCTCGATCTCGGCACGGCTGACCGGCTCGTGATAGGCGATGATCGCCAGCGTCTCGACCGCCGCGCGGGAGAGCTTGCGCGGCTCCTCGCGCTCGCGGCGCAGGATGTGGGAGAGGTCGCTCGCGGTCTGGAAATGCCAGCGCCCGCCCCGCTCGACCAGCTCGATGCCGCGCCCGGCATAATGGTCCGCGAGCGCCGCCAGAGAGGGCTGGACGCTCTCCTCCAGGCCGGCATGGCGCGCGATCTCCTGCGGCGTCAGCGGCCCTTCGGCGGCGAACAGCACCGCCTCGACCAGCCGGGCTTCCATGGAAAGCATCAGGCCCGCGCTCCCGTCGCCGCGCGCAGATAGAGCGGCGCGAAGATGGCCTCCTGCTCGATCTCCACCCGGCCCTGCCGCGCCAGCTCCAGCGTCGCGACGAAGCTGCTGGCCAGCGCCGAGCGGCGCAGCTGCGGATCGGCGGTGTCGGGCAGGAAGCTGCGCAGCTCCGCCCAGTCCAGCCGCGCGCCGACCAGCCGCGAGACGCGCTCGATCGCCTCGTCCAGCGTCATCACCGCGCGGCGATGCACGATGTGGACGCGCGGCGCCGTGCGCGCCTTCACCTGGCCATAGGCCTGGATGAGATCGTAGAGGCCGGCCTGCCATCGGATCGCGCGCGGGCGGTGCAGGCCCTCGGGCGCGGGCCGGACGAACACGTCGCGGCCGATCCGGTCGCGCGCCATCAGCCGGGCGCCCGCCTCGCGCATCGCCTCCAGCCGCTGGAGGCGCAGGTGCAGGCGCAGCGCCAGCTCCTCGGGCGAGGGATCGGGCTGGGCCTCCCTGGGCAGCAGCAGCGCGGACTTGAGGTAAGCCAGCCAGGCGGCCATGACGAGATAGTCGGCGGCCAGTTCCAGCCGCAATTCCCGCGCTTCCTCGATGAAGCGCAGATATTGCTCGACCAGCGCGAGGATGGAGATTTCCCGCAGGTCCACCTTCTGGGTGCGGGCAAGCGCCAGCAGCAGGTCGAGCGGGCCTTCCCAGCTCTCGACGCTCACCGTCAGCACCGCCTCGCCCGGCGCGCGGCGGACCGGCTCGATCCAATCCGCGTCGGCGTCGGCGAAGCTGTCGGTCGCGTCGCTCATGCCAGCGCCTGCTCGAACAGGGCGTCGCGGGTCGCGATGGCGCGGTCCATCGGCCAGTCCGCGTCCGGCCCGTCCGCGATGGTCGCCATGGCGCGCGCCAGCCGCTCGCGCGCGATGTCGCTGATCTCCGGCAGGCGGACGGCGATGGCGGTCATCTCGTCCATCCGCGCCCAGCAGTTGAGCGCCAGGTCGCAGCCGGCCGCGATCACGCCGGCGGCCAGATCGTCCGGCGCGCCATGGAGCGCCTTCATGTCGAGATCGTCCGACATCAGCAGCCCGTCGAAGCCGATCTCGCCCCGGATGATGTCGCCGATCACGCGCGGCGAAAGGCTGGCCGGGCGCTCGACATCCCAGGCGGTATAGACGATATGCGCCGTCATCCCGACCGGCGCCCAGTTGAGGGTGCGGAACGGGGCGAGGTCCATTTGCAGCGCCTGCGCATCCGCGGTGACGGTCGGCAATTCATGATGGCTGTCGACCATGGCCCGGCCATGGCCCGGCATATGCTTGACGATGCCGACCACCCCGCCCGCGCGCAGCCCTTCGATCGTCGCCCGCCCGAGCGCCGCGACCCGCATCGGCTCGGCGCCATAGGCGCGGTCGCCGACAATGTCGCTCGCGCCTTCCTGCCGCACGTCGAGCACCGGCGCGGCATTGGCGGTGATGCCGGCCCCGGCCAGCATGGCGCCGAGCGCGCGGGCATTGCAGCGCGCCGCCTCGATGGCGCTGGAGGGCGCCACCTCATAGAGCGCGTCGAAGCGGCCGGCGGGCGGGAAGCCGGGCCATTGCGGCGGCTTCATGCGCGCGACGCGGCCGCCTTCCTGGTCGATCATGATGAACAGGTCGTCGCGGCCGGCAATGGCGCGCAGATCGTCGGTCAGCGCCCGCAATTGCGCCGGGTCGACGATATTGCGGGCGAACAGGATGTAGCCGGCCGGATCGCAGGCGCCGAACAGCGCCCGCTCCTCTGCGCTCACGCTCGGTCCGCCCAAGCCAAAGATCACGGGCTTCACGTGCCGATCCTCCCCATCACAGGATCGTTGCAAAATGGATCGCCACCTTTTCCCGTTCGCCCCGAGCTTGTCGAAGGGCTGTCCTTCCCTGAACACAGAGAAGAAAGGGTCTGCCCTTCGACAAGCTCAGGGCGAACGGGACTGGAAAAACCGAATCTCGCAACGATCTCAATCATCCGGGCCGGTTCAGCGCACCACCATGCAGTTCTCGCCGGCCACGCGCAACTTACCGCATGCCGTCGCTGCATCCTCCGCCGATCCCATGGTGACGCGCAGGCGATAGAGCGTGCGGCCGCCCGTCTGCACCGGCTCGACCGTATGCGTCTGGCTCGCCAGATAATCGAACTGGCCGGACAGGCGCCGCCAGACGGACTGCGCGATCGCCTCGCTATTATAGGCGCCGACCTGGATGCGGGAGCCGCTCGACGCGCCGCCGTTGCCGGATGCGGCGGCCGGCGGGGCCGTCGTGTCGCGCACCGTGGCGGAAACGGACGGCTTGGCGGCCGGCGCCGGCGTGGTCGCGCCTGCGGCCGCGCCCGCGCCGCCGGGGCGCAGGTCGGTGCGCGGCGCCTCGGGTGCGCGGCTCGGATCGATCCGGCCGCCGGCCGCGCCGCCGGCGCTGGCCTGGAAGGTCTCGTCGCCCTCGCCCTCGAATTCCTTCGCGTCGGAGGCATTGGCGGGGATCTTGTAGGAGCCGTTCTGCGCCGGGATGATCTGCGCCGTGCCGTCGGCGGCCGCGCCGCCGCGATTCTTGAGCCAGTAGCCGCCGCCCACGATCAGGCCGAGCAGCAGCAGCCCCGCCACCACCAGACCGACCACCTTGAGCGGCGAGACGCTCTCGATCTCTTCCTCGATGCCCGCGGGCTCCAGCCAGGGCAGGCGATCGCGGTCGTCCAGGTTGAAACCGTCGGTCTGGTCGGCGGACATCAGCTCATCTCCTCCAGCGCCGCGACCCCCATGAGCGCGAGGCCGTTCCTGATAACCTGTCCGATTCCGGCACTCAAGAACAGTCGGGCCGCCGTCACATCGGCATCGCCCGGCACGATGACCCGCTGCCCGGGCTGATCGTTGCCCAGATTCCACCAGGCGTGGAAGGACGCGGCCAGATCATAGAGATAGAAAGCGACGCGATGCGGCTCACGCGCGCCGGCCGCCGCCTCCACCACGCGGGGGAAGATGGCGAGCTGTTTCACCAGGTCCAGCTCGGCCGCCCCGAATCGGGACAGGTCGGGCGCGGGCAATGTCCCGAAATGCTCCGCCACGCGCCGGCCCAGCGATGCGATGCGGGCATGGGCATATTGGACATAGAAGACCGGATTGTCCTTGCTCGCCTCGACCACCTTGGCGAAGTCGAAATCCATCTGCGCGTCCGCCTTGCGGGTGAGCATGGTGAAGCGCACCACATCCTTGCCGACTTCCTCGACCACATCGGCGAGCGTGACGAAAGTGCCCGAGCGCTTGCTCATCTTCACCGGCTCGCCGTCGCGCAGCAGCCGCACCATCTGGACGAGCTTGACGTCGAACCGCGCCTTGCCCCCGGTCAGCGCCGCGACCGCCGCCTTGATGCGCTTCACCGTCCCGGCATGGTCCGCGCCCCAGATGTCGATGAGCGCGTCCGCCCGGCTCGCCTTGTCGGCATGATAGGCGAGGTCGTTGCCGAAATAGGTATACTGGCCATTGGGGCGCTTGACCGGCCGATCGCTGTCGTCGCCGAACTGGCTGGCGCGGAACAGGGTCATGGGCTCGGGCTGCCAGTCGTCGTCGACCGGCTCGCCCTTGGGCTGCTCCAGCGTGCCTTCATAGATGAGGCCCATCTCCGCCAGGCGCGCGATCGCCGCTTCGACCTTGCCCGAGCGCTGCATCTCGGCTTCCGAGGAAAAGAGATCGTGATGGATGCCGAGCAGCGCCAGATCGGCGCGGATCATGTCCATCATCGCATCGACGGCGCGGGTGCGGAACAGCACCAGCCATTCGCTCTCCGGCGCGGCGGCGTAGCGGTCCCCGAACTCGGTGGCGAGCGCGCGGCCGATCGGGACCAGATAGTCGCCCGGATAGAAGCCTTCGGGGATGGCGCCGATATCCTCGCCCAGCGCCTCGCGGTAGCGCAGATGCACCGAGCGGGCGAGCGTCTCCACCTGGCTGCCGGCATCGTTGACATAATATTCGCGCGTGACGTCATGGCCCGCATATTCGAGCAGGGCGGCCAGCGCGTCGCCCACCACGGCGCCCCGGCAATGGCCCATATGCATCGGGCCGGTCGGGTTGGCCGAGACATATTCGACATTGACCCGCACGCCCGCGCCCATGGTGGAGCGGCCATAATCCGCGCCCGCTTCATGGACGGCGCGCAGCTCCTCCTCCCAGGCGGCGCGGTCCAGCCGCAGATTGATGAAGCCGGGCCCGGCGATCTCCACGCCCGTCACTTGTGGCACCGCGCGCAGCCGCGCCGCGATCCGCTCGGCCAGCGCGCGCGGATTGGTGCCGGCGGGCTTGGCCAGCACCATGGCGGCATTGGTCGCCATGTCGCCATGCGCGGGGTCGCGCGGCGGCTCGACGGTGACGGCCTTGCGGTCGAGGCCGGCGGGCAGCGCGCCCGCTTCGACCATGGCGTCGAGCAGCGTGTCGAGACTGTCCGAAAAACGGGCGAAGATGCTCATCGGTCGATCCATCCTGTCATCGGGGCGGCCCGGCGACGGGATGACGCGGTCGGCCGGCCGCCTGAAAGATCAGCGGGTTACGTTGTAGCGGAGCTGGTCCGAGGTCAGATTGAAGCCCAGAAGCAGCTCGAAGCTGCTTCGCTGCAGGGCCTCCTTCACTTCCGGGCGCTGGAGCGGATCGAGCGCGGCGTCCGCGTCGCCCGTGCGGCGCCGGCGATTGACCATGTTGAGCACGTCCGGCGGCACCGTCGCGGCCTCGCGGTTCACATAGGCGCCGGTCTGGCCGGTCGCATGGGCGCGCAGCGAGCCTGCGGAGAAGCTCAGGCGGATGGTCGTGATGCGCTTGGCGATCACCGATGTGCCGCCGCGCACCACCGTCGAGAAGACCGGCAGATCGACTTCCCGCGCCGCGCCGGCGTCACGCCGCAGCGCGTTCACCGCATAAGTGACCTCGGTGTAGAAATCGTCGCCCACCGTCGCGCAGGTCGAGCGCAGATCGGTGATGTTGGCGACGACGTCGATCGCCGAGGCCTCGCGACTGCTCGCGGGGTCGAACAGCGTGATGTCGCCGGTCTGCGCCGCGACGGCCACGGTCGGGCAGTTGTTCCGGAACTGGACGATGCCCTGGCCGGACATGTCGAGATCGCCCCGCTTGGCGCCGCAGGCGGACAGGATGACGAGAGCGAGGCCGCAGGCCGCAAATTTCGAGAAAGCGGAGATCCGCAACGGAGCGCAGTCCTTTTCATGCGGGCGCGAGGAAGCGGGCCCGAACCTTCGATTGGCGCTTCTTAATGAGGCGCGCAGCGCGACGCAACCGCAACGGGGTGGAGGCTTGACACCCGGAGCATCCATTGCTCAAGTCCGGCCGGACCCTTGGGGGGTGAGCCAAATCCGGCCTTATTCGATCCAGCGGTGGCTGCGGCGAACCGCGGATCGTGCGGCCTGTCGCCGTTTGCAGCCTCAAGTCCGCGGCGCCGGCTGTCGGGTCGGCGGTTTCGACAGGATTCCTACCGTCCGAGGGGCGCTTCGATGACCAAATGCTCCCACTGCGGCGCGCAGAACGCCGCCGGCAACGCCTTCTGCGGCAATTGCGGTAAGCCGCTCGCGCCCCAGGGGAGCGGCGACGCCGGCCTCGCCGCGCTCGACACGCTCGGCGTCCAGGGCACGCTGGACGATGCGGCCTGGGCCGCGGAACAGCGCACGGTGCTCGATCCCGGCACGCTCTTCGCTGACCGCTACCGAATCGCCGAGACTGTCGGCGCCGGCGCGATGGGCGTCGTCTACCGCGCGACGGACGTGCTGGCGGGCGGCGATGTCGCGCTCAAGCTGCTGCGGCCGGAGCGGTTCGGCAGCGACCTGTTGGTGCGGCGGCTCATCGCCGAGGGCGCGACCGCGCGCAGCGTCCGCCACCGGAGCGTCGTCGCCGTCTATCATGTCGATCAGGCGCAGGGCCTGCCCTATATCCTGATGGAGTTCGTGAGCGGCGTCTCGCTGCGCGAATGGCTGCGCCGGCAAGTCAATGCACGCGCCGAGGTGCCGGTGCCGGTGGCCGCGCGGATCGTCCGGGAGATATTGGACGGGCTGCAGGCCGCCCATGACGCCGGCATCGTCCATCGCGACCTCAAGCCCGAGAATATCGTGCTGACGGCCGAGCCGGACGAAACCGCCGCGCCGCTCAAGATCCTCGATTTCGGCATCGCGCGCGCGGTCGGCGGGCCGGTGAGCGGCGTCGGCAGCGCGGAGATCGGCACGCCGCGCTACATGGCGCCCGAGCAGATCACCAATCCCGACGGCGCCGGGCCGCCGGCCGATCTCTATTCGCTCTCGGTGATCTTCTACGAGCTGCTGGTCGAGGTGCTGCCGCATGGCATGTGGCAGCCGCCCTCCAGCGACCGGCCGGACATCCCCTCCGGCATCGACGCGCTGATCCAGGCAGGGCTGCGCAATCGCCCCGCCCGCCGCCCGCAGCATGTCGCCGAATATCGCGCGATGCTGGACGCGGCCTTCGCGCCGCCGGCCGCGGCGCCGAACGGCCAGGCCGGCCCCGCGCGGAGCTGGGCGGACGCGATGGCGCAGGCCGGCCGATGGGAGCAGGACCGGAGCGACGAGACCGTCACGGAATGTATCCGGCTCTATCGCGAGTCGGTCCTGCCGCTCACGGACCGCGCCCGCGCGCCGCTCGAATGGGGCAGGACCCAGCTGCAGCTCGGCCGCGCGATCCATATGCTCGGCATGCGCGACGACGGCAACCCGCGGATGCGCGAGGCGATCGGGGTCTATCGGCTCGCGCTGGAGGCGCTGACGCGGGAGCGGGCGGCGCCGGAATGGGCCCGGCTCCAGCACAATATCGCGAACGCCTTCTACATGCTCGCCATCCGCGGGGATGATCCCCGGGGCTCGATGGAGCAGGCCGTGGAGGGCTATCGGCGCGGCCTGGAATTCTGGACGCGCGAGGGCACGCCGGAGACATGGGTGGAAGCCAAGGTCTATCTGGGCGCCGCGCTCCACACGCTCGCCACCGATCCCGATGACGCGGCGCGGCTGGACGAGGCCATCGAGACCTATCGGAATGTCCTCGCGGACTGGCCGGCCGGCCATGATCCGGTCGAGCTGGCGAGGACCCGCTATAATTTCGCCCAGGCGCTGAAGGTCGCCGGCGAGCGCAAAGGCGAGACGGCCCTGCTTGAGGAAGCGGTCGCGCATTATCGGCTCGCGCTGGAGGGCTGGACCCGCGAAGACGCGCCGGACGACTGGGCGGACACCCAGGGGCGGCTGGGCCAGACGCTCAAGAAGATCGCGGAGACGGTGAACGGGACGGCGCATCTGGAGCAGGCCGTCATCGCGTTCCGGCATCAGCTCGAAGTGCGGACCCGCGAGAGCGCGCCGCAAAGCTGGACGAGCACCCAGTTCGAGATGGCCCTCGCCCACGGGATGCTGGGCGAGCGGACCAGCGGGACGGAGCATCTGGAGAAGTCCGTCGAGGCGTTCCGGCTCGCGCTGGAGATGCGCGACCGCGAGAGCGACCCGGATAGCTGGGCATCGACTCACTATTATCTGGGCTGCGCGCTCAACATGCTCGGCAAGCGGGAGAGCGGGACGCGGCATCTGGAGGAAGCCGTCACGGCTTTCGAGCGCGCGCTCGAGATCCGGACCGCGAAGCGCGATCCGGAGAATTTCGCACTGACGCAGCAGGATCTCGGCGATGCGCTCCGCCTGCTCGGCGACCGCGGCACCGGCACGGCGCGCCTGGAGCAGGCCGTCGCGGCCTATGGCACGGCGCTGGAGATATGGACCCGGGAGCGCGCCCCCGCAAAATGGGCGACCCTGCAATATTGGCTGGGCATGGCGCTCAGGAAGATCGGCCAGCGCGAGCAGGGGACGGCGCGGCTGGAGCAGGCCGTGCAGGCCTTCCGCCGCGAGCTGGAGGTCCGCAGCCGCGAGCGCGAGCCGCAGAGTTGGGCGACCACCCAATATGACCTCGCCCGCGCGCTGATGATCCTCGGCGAGCGCAGGGAGGGGACGGCGGAGCTGGAGGAAGCGGTCGCGGCCTTCCGGCGCGAGCTGGAGATCCGCAACCGCGAGCGCAATCCGGCGACCTGGGCGACGACCCAGTATTATATGGGCCGCGCGCTCAGCCTGATTGGCGAACGGGAAAGCGGGACGGAGCGGCTGGAGGAAGCCGTCCGCGCTTTTCGGAACGAGCTCGAGATACGGGACCGCGAGCGCGAGCCGGGCAGCTGGGCGATCACGCAGAGCCATCTCGGCGACGCGCTGCGCATGCTCGGCGAGCGCGAGGGCGGCACCGGACGGCTGGAGGAGGCGAGCGCGGCCTATGAGAATGCGCTGCGCGTGCGGACGCCCGAGCGCAATGCGCTGGATTGGGCGGAGACCACGTTCAACCTGTGCCTCGCCCGGGCCTGGCTCGCGGAACGGCGCGGCGACCGGCGCGCTCTGCGCGACCTGCGCAACCACGCCCTGGCGGTGCAGGCGCAGCTGCGCGAGGCGGACCGGACGGCGGCCGCCGCGAAAGGAGACGGGGTCATCGAGGCGATCGACTGGCTTTCAGGGCAGCGCCGCTGAGAAGCCGCCGGGACGACGCTCCGGCCCCGCCGGCCGAGACGGTTTCGCTGATCCGCCTTTCCTCGCGCCGAGCCTCGCCCTAAAGGGGACGCCATGGCCGATGCTGATCCGATCCACGCTCCTGCCCTCGCCGCCGCACCGGCGAGCCCGGATGAGGTCCGCCCGCCGCTCACTCTGCTCATCGCCGCGCCGCGCGGCTTCTGCGCGGGAGTCGATCGGGCGATCACCATCGTCGAGCGGGCGCTCGAGAAATATAGCGCGCCGGTCTATGTGCGTCACGAGATCGTGCACAACCGCTTCGTCGTCGATACGCTGCGCGCCAAGGGGGCGGTGTTCGTAGCGGAGCTGGACGAAGTGCCGGACGGGCGGCCGGTGATCTTCTCCGCGCATGGCGTGCCCAAGCTGGTGCCGGCCAATGCGCAGGCGCGCGGGCTCGACTATCTGGACGCCACCTGCCCGCTCGTCTCCAAGGTGCATCGCCAGGCCGAGCGGCAGGTCGCGGCCGGGCGGCACATCCTGTTCATCGGCCATGCCCGCCACCCGGAAGTGATCGGCACGTTCGGCCAGGTGCCCGAGGGCTGCATGACGCTGATCGAGACGGAGCGGGACGCGGAGGCGTTCGCGCCGCCGGCCGGCCGGTCCCTCGCCTTCCTCACCCAGACCACGCTCTCGGTCGACGACACGGCGGCGATCGTCGCGATCCTCGAGCGCCGCTTTCCGGACATCGTGGCGCCCAAGGGCGAGGATATCTGCTATGCGACCTCGAACCGCCAGGCGGCCACCAAGGCGATCGCCGCCCAGGCCGATGCGATGCTGGTGATCGGCGCGCCCAACAGCTCCAATTCGCTGCGCCTGGTCGAGGTGGCCGAGCGCATGGGCACGCGCGCCCGGCTGATCCAGGCCGCCGCCGAGATCGATTTCGACTGGCTGGAGGGCGTCGCCACGCTGGGCCTCACCGCCGGCGCCAGCGCGCCCGAGATCCTCGTGCGCGGCGTGGTCGACGCGCTGGCCGGCCGTTATGAGGTGAGCGAACGCGAAGTGCGCACCGCCGAGGAGAAGATGGCCTTCAAGCTGCCGCGCGGGCTGGAAGCGGACTGAATCCGCACGCCGCGACCACCGGACGCCCATCCGGTGCGGCCCCGCGCCGGCCTGTTCGGCATCGATCTCGCCCGGCGCGCGCGAATATGGCAGAATGCGGCGGACATCGGGATGGGGGATTCTCTGATGAAAGCGACCTTGCTCGCGGCCCTGCTGGCCGGCAGCCTTCTGCCGATGGCGGCGGCCACTGCCCAGTCACTGACCAATGACGACACGCCCGTGGCGCCCGCGCCGTTCCATGAGACGCTGTTCGGCACCGAAATCGACGATCCCTATCGCTGGATGGAGGACCCCGCCCGCCAGGCGGACGTGACAGCCTATATCCGCGCGGCGAACGCACACACGACGGCCGAGCTTGCCGCTCTGCCCGGCCGCGCCCGCCTGCGCGAGCGCACTGTCGCCGGCTTCCAGTCCGGCGTGCGCTTTGCCGATGCGGATGTGGCGGGCGACCATATCTTCTTCCGCCGCACGGACCCGGATTCGCAGCTCGCCAAGCTGGTGATGCGCGGCCCCGACGGCGCCGAGCGCGTGCTCTACGATCCCGAGGCCGGCGGCCAGCCAGGGCCCGCGCTCAACAATTACAGCCTCTCGCCGGACGGCAAGCTGCTGGCCTATCACACCGCTGGCGGCGGCGCGGAGGTCGGCGCCATCCGCTTCATCGACCTTGCGACCGGCGAGACATTGCCGGACCGCCTGGAGCCGGTCTGGGGTGAGTTCGAGGCGGACTGGATCGGCCCGCGCGCGGTCGCCTATACGCGCATGGCCGATCCTGCGCCCGGCGTCGATCCGATGCTCGACATGCGGGTCATGCTGCACGAGATCGGCGCAACGGGCAGCGACACGGTGCTGCTCGGCACGGGCGCCGATGGCCCAGCCTTCGCACCGCAGGAATTCCCGCTCACCTTTTCGAGCGGGATCAGCGACTGGACGATCGGTTTCTGGGCCGGCGCACGGGCGGATGCACGCATATTCGTGGCCCGCAAGGCCGATCTGGCCGCCGGTCGCCCTAGCTGGCGCGAGATCGGCGGCTATGAGGACCGGATCGGCTATGCCGAGCTGATCGGTGACACGCTCTACCTCCTGTCGACCAAGAATGATCCGAACGGCAGCGTCCTTGCCCTCGACCTGGCCGGCACGGGCGGCCTGGCCGGCGCGCGCACGGTTCTGCCGGCCGGCGACCTCGTGCTGACCGGCATGGCCGCGGCGCGTGACGGCCTGTATGTCGCAGGTCAGGTGGACGGCATCTCGCACCTCCTGTTCCTGCCGGGCGGCGCCGGGCCCGCGCGCGAGCTGCCGCTGCCGATCCAGGGCAATCTCGGCGGCCTGTTCGCCAGCGCCGATGACGAAGGCGCCGTTTTCACCCTGCAGGACTGGTTCACCGCGCCGCGCAATTTCGTGGCCAGGGCCGGCATGGTGACATCGCTCGGCCTCGATTCGGCCAGCTATGCCGGCGCCGGCGCCTTCACGCATCGCACCGAGCAGGCGGTGAGCGCGGATGGCACGCGCGTGCCCATGGCGATCCTGCTGCCGGCAAACAGCGGCGGGCGCTCCCTGCCGATGGTGCTGGAAGGCTATGGCAGCTACGGCACCAACACGGCCGAGCCTTATTATGCCCGCGCTTTCTTCGGCTTTCTGGAGGAAGGCGGCGCCATCGCCTTCTGCGGCACGCGCGGCGGCGGCGAGCGCGGCCGCGCCTGGCACGAGGCCGGACGCGCCGCCAACAAGCCCAATGCCCATGCCGACCTCATCGCCTGCGGCGAGCGTCTTGTCGCGCTCGGCCTGACGCGGCCGGGCATGCTCACCGTCATGGGCAGCAGCGCCGGCGGCCTGCTGGCGGCGCCGGCGGCGCTCAAGCGGCCGGACCTGTTCCGCTCGCTCGTCGCCAATGTGGCGATGCTCAATCCCATCCGCCTCGCCGTCGCGCCCAATGGCCCCAATCAGTTCGGCGAGATGGGCGATCCCGGCACGGCGGAAGGTTTCGCCGGGCTGCTCTCGGCCGATTCCTACCAGATGCTGGCGAGCGCAGCCGACATGCCGGACACGCTGCTGCTGGTCGGCCTCAACGACCATCGCGTGGCGCCCTGGTTCACCACAAAGTTCGCCGCCCGCGCGCGCGACCGGTTCGGCGACCGGCACCTGGTGCTGATCCGCTCCGATCCCGAGGCCGGCCACGGCATCGGCTCGACCAACGATCAGCTGATCGAAATGTATGCCGATGTCGGCGCCTTCGTCTTCAACCGGGCGGGTGTCCAGGGCTTCACCACGCCCTGATGCGAGAATGGGCGGCGCGTCGTTCCGCCTTCCCCTGCGCGCCGCTTCTTCCTAAGGGACGCCGATGGCGGTCTATACCCAAGTCCCGGCCGAGACGCTGGCCAGCTTCCTCGAACGCTATGATGTCGGCAGCCTGCTGGCGGCGAAAGGCATCGCCGAGGGCGTGGAGAACAGCAATTATCTGGTCGACACCAGCGGACCGGACGGCCGGGGCGCGCGGTTCATCCTGACGCTCTACGAGAAGCGCGTGAATGCGGCGGACCTGCCCTTCTTCATGGCGCTGCTCGACCATCTGGCGGACAAGGGACTGCCCGTGCCGCCCGCGATCAAGGACCGGGACGGGCGCGAAATCCAGGAGCTTGCGGGACGGGCCGCTTGCCTCATCCAGTTCCTGCCCGGCATCTCCCTGTCGCATCCCACGCCCGTCCAGGCGGCCGCCGCGAGCCGCGCAATGGCGGACATGCACGCCGCGGTCGCGGACTTCGGCATGACGCGGCCCAACAGCATGGGTGCCGAGAGCTGGCGGCCCCTGTTCGATCGATGCGGCCGCAGCCTCGACGAGATCGCGCCCGGCCTCCACGACGATCTCGGCTTCGCGATCGACCGGGTGCTCTCGGGCTGGGAGAAGGACGGCTTCGATCATGTCGCCATCCATGCCGACCTGTTCCCCGACAATGTGCTGATGCTGGGCGACAAAGTCACCGGGCTCATCGATTTCTACTTCGCCTGCACCGACATCCGCGTCTACGATCTGGCGATCATGCACAGCGCCTGGTCGTTCGACGCCACCGGCAGCCGCTATGATCCGGCCATCGGCGACGCGGTGATGCGCGGCTATGAGAGCCGCTTTCCGCTGTCGCCTTTCGAGCGGGCGGAATTTGCCCGGCTGGCGAGCGGCGCATGCATCCGCTTCGCGCTCTCGCGCGCGTGGGACTGGCTCAACACGCCTGCCAATGCGCTGGTCACGCGCAAGGACCCGCTGGCCTATGTCCGGCGGCTCGCCCATTATGATCCGTCCCTGGTCAAGCGCGTCCGATGAGCGAGGGCATCGTCCAGCTCTTCACCGACGGCGCCTGCAAGGGCAATCCCGGTCCCGGCGGCTGGGGCGTGGTGCTGCGCTTCAACGGGCATGAGAAGGAGCTGTCCGGCGGCGAGCCGCTCACCACCAACAACCGCATGGAGCTGACCGCCGCGATCGAGGGCCTCAACGCGCTCAGGCGGCCCTGCCAGGTGATCCTCTCGACCGACAGCAATTATGTGAAGGACGGCATCACCAAATGGGTGCATGGCTGGCAGCGCAACGGCTGGCGCACCGCCGACCGCAAGCCGGTCAAGAATGCCGATCTCTGGCAGGCGCTGGTCGAGGCGAGCCGGCGCCACCGGATCGACTGGCAATGGGTGCGCGGCCATGCCGGCCACCCCGAGAATGAGCGCGCCGACCGGCTGGCAAGCGCGGCGGCGGAGGCGGCGCGGGCCGGCACGGGCTGAACGCGTGCCGCTGAAGGCTTCTCCAGCTTTGCACGCTGATCGCCTCGCAGCGCAGTGGCGCATAGAGGCCGGGGCGCATGAGCCCATCCCGTTCAAAATGGAACCGTCATGTGCTCCTGCGAAGGCAGGAGCACTGATTCCTTCCATCAAAGCATTTGCGCGGCTCGCTGCGGGCCGGCACAATCGCGCGGTGCGACGACAGGGGGGAGGCACACCATAAGCAGAATGAAGACCAGCCTCGGCGCGGCCCTGCTGCTGGGTGCGGGGCCAGCCGCGCCGGCCCTTGCGCAGGACGCCGCCCTGCCCGGCTGGATGGCCGGCTGCTGGATCGCCGACCATGGCGAAGGCCGCCAGAGCGAGGAATGCTGGACCGTGCCGCGCGGCGCGATGATGCTCGGCAGCGGACATATGTTCGCTGGCGGGACGAGCCTGAGCTTCGAGCATATGCGGATCGTGCGCGAGGAGAGCGGCCTGCTGTTCATCGCCCAGCCCGGCGGCGCGCCGCCCACCCGCTTCACGCTGGAAGCCGAGAGCGAGGCCGGCGCGCAGCGCGTGAGCTTCGTCAACGCCGGCAATGATTATCCCCAGCGCGTCACCTATTGGCTGGCGGACGGCAATCTCCAGGCCGAGATCGTCCAGCTGGACGGCTCGCGGCCGATGCGCTGGACCTTCCGGCGCGTCGGCGCGCCGGAATGATGGCGCCCCCCTGAGCCATCGCTCCGGCGAAAGCCTCACCCAAACCGCGCTCAGTCGCTCGCCGTGGCTGCTGCGCCACTCACCGGAAAGCCGCGCCGGCGCAGCAGGGCGTCGACATCGGGGTCGCGGCCGCGGAAGGCGCGATAGGCCTCGGCGCGGTCTGTCTCGTTGCCGGTGGCGAGCAGGGTCGCGCGGAAGCGCTCGGCGGTCGCCGGGTCCCAGACATTGCCGGTCTCCTCGAACGCCGCCCATGTGTCCGCGTCCATCGTCTCGGACCAGAGATAACTGTAGTAGCCCGCCGAATAGGAATCCGACGCGAAGAGATGGCCGAACTGCGGCAGGCGGTGCCGCATCACCATCTCCCTGGGCATGCCGATCTCCGCCAGCGTCTCGCGCTCGAAGGCGTCGATGTCGCTCACCGGCTCGTCGCGATCGTGCAGCTTCATGTCGAGGATGGCGGAGGAGAGATATTCCACCGTGTCGAAGCCCTGGTTGAAGGTCTTGCTCGCCATGATCTTGTCGACCAGCGCCTGCGGGATGGGCGCGCCGGTCTGATAATGGGTAGCATAGGTCTGCAATATATAGGGCGTCAGCACCCAGTTCTCGTTCACCTGGCTCGGATATTCCACGAAGTCGCGCGGCACATTGCCCAGGCCCGGCCAGGTGATGTCGGAATTGAGATAATGGATCGCATGGCCGAACTCGTGGAACAGCGTCGTGGCGTCGTCCAGGCTGATGAGCGTCGGCACGCCCGGCTGGCCCTTGGCGAAGTTGTTGTTGTTCGAGGCCAGCACGATCTCATTATGGTTGAGATGGTCCTGGCTGCGATAGGTGGTCATCCAGGCGCCGGACCGCTTGCCGGACCGCGCCCAGGTGTCCAGATAGTAGAGCCCGACCACGCGGCCGTTCCGCTTCACCTCGAAGGTGCGCACATCGGGATGGAACACCGGCACCGTGCCGCTATTCTCGGTGAAGGTGAGGCCGTAGAGCCGGCCCGCCGCGTCGAACATGGCGGCGACCATCCTGTCGAGCTGGAAATAGGGTTTCAGCTCATTCTGGTCGAGGTCATACTTCGCCTTGCGCACCTTCTCGGCATAGAAGCGATAGTCCCAGGGCTCGATGGTGATGCGCTCGCTCTGCCCGGCGGCCGCCTCGGCATCGGCGATCGCCTGCATGTCCGCCACTTCCTGATGCACGCGCGCCACCGCCGCCGGCCAGACGCGCATCATCAGGTCCATGGCGTGCTGCGGCGTGCCGGCCATGGTGTCGCGCATGTGGAATTCGGCATGGTTGCGGAAGCCGAGCAGATGCGCCCGCTGCGAGCGCAGCGCGAGGATGCGCGCGATGGTCGCGTTGGTGTCGTTCTCGTCGCCATTGTCGCCGCGATTGACGAACATCTCGAACACCTTCCGCCGCAGGTCGCGCCGCGTCGCGCTCTCAAGGAAAGGCGAGACATAGGAGCGGGTGTTGACCAGCACCCAGCCCTCGACCCCGCGCTCCTGCGCCGCCGAGCGCATGGTCGCCACAAGCTCGGCCGGCAGGCCCGCCAGATCGGCCTCGCTGGCGAAGGTGAGATATTTCTCCTCGTCGGCGAGCAGCTTGTTGGAGAATTCGCTGTATTTCTGCGCCAGCTCGGTCTCGATGGCGATGAGCTGCTGCTTCTGCGCCGCATCGAGCTGCGCGCCTTCCGCCACCAGATCCTCATAGGTGCGGGTGAGCAGGCGCGTCTGCTGCGCGTCCAGCCCGGCGCCCTCGCGCCCGTCATAGACCGCCTTCACCCGGGCGAAATAGCGCGGGTCCAGCTTCAGCTCGTTGAAGAAGGCGCTGATCTTCGGGCTCCATTCCGCCTGCAGCGCGCGCACCTGGTCGTTCGACAGGTTGGACTGATAGACGCCCCAGACCGGAAAGACGCGTCCGGCGAGATTGTCCATCTCCAGCGGCTTGATCGTGTTGTCGAAGGTCGGCGCCTCCGGGCTCGAGAGCACGGCGTCGAACTGCGCCCGCACCGCCGTCATCATCGCCTCGAACGCGCCGGGGAAATCGGCCGGCGTCACCTTGTCCCAGGCAGGCACGCCGTCATAGGGGCCGGTCCAGGGCGCGACGATGGGATTTTCCCGCGCATCCTCGGCCGGCGCCGGCGATGCCAGCGCGGCGAGGGCAGACAGCGGAGCGAGAACGAGCTTCTTGCGCATGGCGGAGGATGTCCCTGAACATGATGGCCCCGCGCGGACGGCGGGCGGATGACCGGTGTTTTACGCCATCAACACGCAGTTGCAAGGGTGCGGGACCTTTGGCTTGGGAAAGAAGCCCTCGACAAGCGGGGGGCGAACGGGCCGGAGATCGCCTGCCGAGTCGAACCAGTGCTCCTGCGAAAGCAGGAGCCCAGGGCGGTCAGGCCTCTGCAGAAGAAATCATCAAATCCCGTTCGCCCTGAGCTTGTCGAAGGGCGAACGAAGGCGGGTTCTGCAGAAGTCTCGCAAGCGGGAGGGGAGAGAAGCTCAGGCCGCTTCGGCCTCCACCTCCGCCGGCGCCAGGCGGATCAGATAGTCGAACGCCGAGAGCGCAGCCGTGGAGCCCTGCCCCATGGCGATGACGATCTGCTTGTAGGGCACGGTCGTGCAGTCGCCCGCCGCGAAGATGCCTTGCTGCGAGGTATGCGCCCGCGCATCCACCTCGATCTCGCCGCGATTGCTGAGCGCGACCGTGTCGGTCAGGAACTCGGTGTTGGGCACCAGCCCGATCTGCACGAACACGCCCTCCAGTTCCACCAGATGCGAGGCGTCGCTGTTGCGGTCCTTGTAGGTGAGGCCGATCACCTTCTCGCCGTCGCCATGCACTTCGGTCGTGAGCGCCGAAGTGATGACCTGAACATTGGGCAGGCTGTAGAGCTTGCGCTGCAGCACCGCGTCGGCGCGCAGCTGGCTGTCATACTCGATCAGCGTCACATGGGCGACGATGCCGGCGAGATCGATCGCCGCCTCCACGCCCGAATTGCCGCCGCCGATCACCGCCACGCGCTTGCCCTTGAACAGCGGCCCGTCGCAATGCGGGCAATAGGCCACGCCCTTGTTGCGATATTCGTCCTCGCCCGGCACGTTCATCTGCCGCCAGCGCGCGCCGGTGGCGAGGATGACCGCCTTCGCCTTGAGTGCGGCGCCGCTTTCGAGCTGCACCTCGGCGAGGCCGCCGGGCGTCCGCGCCGGGATCAGCGCCTTGGCCTTCTGGACGTTCATCACGTCGACATCATAGTCCTTGACGTGGCTCTCCAGCGCCGCGGCGAGCTTCGGCCCTTCCGTATGCGGCACGGAGATGAAATTCTCGATGGCCATGGTGTCGAGCACCTGCCCGCCGAACCGCTCGGCGACGATGCCGGTGCGGATGCCCTTGCGCGCGGCATAGATGGCCGCGGCCGCGCCGGCCGGCCCGCCGCCGACCACGAGGATATCGAATGGCTCTTTGGCCGCGATCTTCTCGGCGGCGCGCGCCACGGCGCCCGTGTCGAGCTTGGCGAGGATCTGCTCCAGGTCCATGCGGCCCGAGGCGAACGCCTCGCCGTTCAGATAGACGGTCGGCACCGCCATGATCCTGCGCCCGTCCACTTCCGCCTTGAACAGCGCGCCGTCGATGGCGGTGTGGCGGATGCGCGGGTTGAGCACGCTCATCGTGTTGAGCGCCTGCACCACGTCCGGGCAGTTCTGGCAGGAGAGCGAGAAATAGGTCTCGAAGACGAAGTCGCCGTCCAACGCCTTCACCTGCTCGATCACGTCCGCATCCACCTTGGGCGGATGCCCGCCGACCTGCAGCAGCGCCAGCACCAGCGAGGTGAACTCATGCCCCAGCGGGATGCCGGCGAAGCGCACGCCGATGTCCGTGCCGGTGCGGCGGATGAGGAAGCTGGGCTTGCGCGCGTCGCCCTCGTCGGCGGCCAGCGTCACCAGATCGGACAGGCCGGCGATCTCCTCCAGCAGCTGGCGCAGCTCCGAAGCCTTGGCGCTGTCGTCCAGCGACGGCACCAGCTCGATCGGCTGCCTGATATTGGCCATATAGGCCTGCAACTGGGATTTGATGTTGGCGTCCAGCATCTCTTGTTCCTCGAATAAAAGCCCCTCCCTCCTGGGGAGGGGTTGGGGTGGGACGGCGACGTTGCGCTTGATCGCTGCGCGAGCGATGCTGCGCATCGCCCCCACCCCCTGCCCCCTCCCCAGGAGGGGAGGGGTGGATTACGCCCTGCTCAGATCTTGCCGACCAGGTCGAGCGACGGGGCGAGCGTCTTCTCGCCCTCTTCCCACTTGGCGGGGCAGACCTCGCCGGGGTGGCTCACCCAATATTGCAGCGCCTTGATCTTGCGCAGCAGTTCGGTGGCGTTGCGGCCCACACCCTCGGGCGTCACTTCGACCAGCTGGATGATGCCGTCGGGATCGACGACGAAGGTGCCGCGATCGGCCAGGCCCACGCCCTCGCGCAGGATCTCGAAATTGTTCGAGAGGCTGTGGTTCTGGTCGCCCAGCATATAATAGTTGATCTTGCCGATGGCCGGCGAAGTGTCATGCCAGGCCTTGTGGCAGAAATGGGTGTCGGTCGAGACCGAATAGACCTCGACGCCCATGCCCTGCAGCGTGGGATAGATGTCCGCCAGATCCTCCAGCTCGGTCGGGCAGACGAAGGTGAAGTCGGCCGGATAGAAGAAGAAGACCGCCCACTTGCCCTTCACGTCGGCATCGGTCACGTCGACGAACTTGCCCTGCTTGAAGGCGGTGGCGGAGAAAGGCTTCAAGGGTGTGTTTACGAGGCTCATGTCAGCTCCTTCCGTTGAGATTGCCGCACTGCACATAAGCATGGCATCGAAACGAGCAAATTGATTAAAATCAATCCAAAGATCGAATTTGTCGATCATTACGCTGGCGCGCGCCATGCCCGTGCCGCCATCGGGCAATGAACGCCAAGAGGCCGTAAAAGTTCGGGAAAATCCCCGACTCACCGCGGAAATAGCGCGGCTCGGGATGATAAGACCCAAATGCGATGCCGGGTCATGGCTGACTACATGCTTTTTTTGCAACGCAAGATGCATTTTATGCATCTTGCGTCAGGCCTAGCCCTGCAGAAGGTGGGTTAGTTGAGTCCTACACAGCCGATATTCCTGCAAAAGCAAGGCTTTGCACGACTAATTGCAAGGCCGGGAATTGCCGCTCCTCAGCGCCCGCCCTCATCATGCAGCAGCGTCTTGGCCTGCTCATTGACGAAGGCGCGGATGGCCTCGGCCTCCTCGGGCTTGAGATAGGCCGCGAAGCTCGCCATGCCGTTCTGCGAGAGCGCGCCGCCGATCACCACCTGCTGCCAGCCTTCCCGGTTCTGCAGCAGCGCCGAGCGCCGCAGGTCCGGATTGACCGGGCCGTTATGGCAGATGGTGCAATAGGTGTAGTAGAAGCGGTTGCCGGTCGCGATCTGCTGGGCCGTGAACCGCTCGTCGCTCGGCGTCGGCTTGTCGAGCGGCACCGGCGTATAGGGCGGAAGCTGGGCATTGCCGCCGATCTTGAAGGCGACGATGATGCCGTTGGGCATCTTGCGCTTTTCCCATTCGGACCGGGTGGCCATGCCCATCGAGCCGCCATAGCCGGCCATCACCGCGACATATTGCTCGCCGTTGATCCGATAGCTCACCGGGCCCGCCATGATCCCGCGCTGGGTCTGGAAGGACCAGAGCCTGGTGCCGTTCTGGGCGTTGTAGGCCTCGAAGTCGCCGCGCACCGTGCCCTCGAACACGAGATTGCCCGCCGTCGCCAGCGTGCCGCCATTCCACGGCCAGTCGCGCTTGATCTCCCAGCGCACCTGCTGCGCGACCGGATCATAGGCGACGAGCTTGCCCTTGATCATCGCGGCGAGCGCGGCGCGGCGGCCTTCCACCGTGTCCGGCAGGCCGGGGATGGGCGGCGGATCGAGGAAGGAGACCGCCGTGTTCCAGCGGCCCGGATGGATCTCGAACGGCTTGGCGTCGCCATAGACCAGCGGATGCTCCATCGCCGGGATGTAGACGAGGCCAGTCTTGGGCGAATAGCTCATCGGGTGCCAGGCATGGGCGCCGATCCCCGAAGGGATGATGAGCGCCGGCCCGTTGGTGTAGCGCACATTGGGCCGCTCGACCGGCCGCCCGGTGACGAGGTCGATCCGCTCGGCCCAGTTCTGCGGCGCATAGGGCTTGGCGGAGATCAGCTTCCCGTTGGTGCGGTCGATCACGTAGAAGAAGCCGTTCTTGGGCGCCTGCATGGCGACCTTGCGCGGCTTGCCGTCGATCATGAGGTCCGCGAGCGTGATCTGCTGCGTGGCGGTATAATCCCAGCTCTCGCCGGGATTGATCTGATAGTGCCACTTATATTTGCCGGTATCCGGATCGACGGCGACGATCGAGGAGAGGAACAGATTGTCCCCTCGCCCCTCGCTGCGCCATTTGTGGTTCCAGGGCGAGCCGTTGCCCACGCCGATCAGCAGCTGGTTGAGTTCCTGGTCATAGACGACCGAATCCCACACCGTGCCGCCGCCGCCCAGCCGCCAGTAATTGTCGCCGAACCAGGTCGGCCGCGCGATCTTCTCGATCGCCTCGTCGGAGGCCGCGCCGTCCGGCCCGTCGGCGGGATTGCCGGGCACGGTGTAGAAGCGCCAGACCAGCTTGCCCGTATTGGTGTCATAGGCCGAGACATAGCCGCGCACACCAAGCTCCGCGCCGCTGTTGCCGATGATGACCTTGTCGCGCGCCACGCGCGGCGCCATGGTGATGGTGTAGGGCTTGGACTGATCGACCGTGACGACCTCCCAGACCTTGTGCCCGTCCTTGGCGTCGAGCGCGATCAGCCGGCCGTCGATCGTGCCGACATAGACCCGGCCCTTCCACACGGCGACGCCGCGATTGACCACGTCGCAGCAGGCATGGGCGCCCTTGGAGCCGTCATTCTGCGGATCGAACCGCCAGAGCACCTCGCCGGTCGCCGCGTTGAGCGCGATCACCTTGGACCAGGCAGTGGAGGTGTACATGATCCCGTCGACCACGATCGGCGTCGCTTCCTGCCCGCGCGCCGTGTCCAGCTCCACCGCCCAGGCGAGGCCGAGCTGCTTCACATTGCCGTCATTGATCTGGTCGAGCGTGGAATAGCGCTGCTCGGCATAGGTGCCGCCATAGGTCAGCCAGTCGTCGGGATCGCTCGCGGCCGCCTCCAGGCGCTGCTGGTCGATCTGTCCCGCGCCATCATGCCCCGATTTCCTGACCTGGCACGCCGCCAGCGCCAGCGCCGCGATGGTGAGCGCGCTCACGCCCAGCCGGCCTGCCTGCCCCGCCATATCCGTCTCCCTCGTTTTTCCGTCTTATTCCGTCCGCCGGCGCCGGGTTGCAAGCCCGGCGTGGCGGAGATGAAGGAGCCACCCTGCCGGCGGCCCCTTCATGTCAGTCAATGCGGTCAGAACTTGAAGCTCGCGCCGACATAGAAGCGACGCCCGTTCATGTCGTAGAAATAGGCGTTGAACACGGTGGCGCCGATGCTGTTGGCGAGGCCGTCCGTGCTGCCATTATACTCGGTATAGGGCGGCGCCTTGTCGAACAGATTGTCGACGCCCCAGCGCACCGTCGCATTGTCCGTGACCGCGAAGGACCCGCTGAGGTTGAACAGGTCATAGGCCGGCGCGCCGACCGTCGTCGTCGCATTGTTGGCCGGATAGGTGATCGACTTGGCGCTGGGCAGATGCTGCCACTGCAGCGAGATGGTCGCCGGACCGAAGGAATAGCCGAAGGTGTTCAGCATCTTCCAGCGGAAGGCGCCCGGGTTGAGCCCGTTCTCGGCAATGGCGAGGCTGCCCGCCGGACCCAGCGTGCCGGCATATTCGACCAGCTGGCCCGCCGCGCCGGCCGAGGCCGGAAGCGGTGCGGACTTGAGCGTGATCAGATAGTTGAACACCGAGTTCAGGCTGAACGTGCCCGGGCCGATCGGAAAGGACCAGTCGAGCTGGGCGTCGATGCCCTGGGTGCGGAAGCGGCCATTGTTGAGATAGGTCACCTGCACATTGCCGAGCGCGCCGTCGCCCGCGACGCGGCCCACCGCCTGGCACTGGGCAGTGGCGGCGGCCGCCTCCGGATCCGAGGTGATCAGCGGATTGAAGGTCGGGTCGAAGCAATTGCGCTGGGCGGTATCGAGCGTGAGCGCGCCGATCGCGTCGTCGACCTTGATGTTGTAATAGTCGACCGACAGGCGCAGGCGGCGGAACGCCTCGCTCTGGAACGGCGAGCTGATGACGAAGCCGACCGTCCAGGTCTTGGCCTCCTCCGGCTGCACGTCCGGATTGCCGACCAGGGTCGGGAAGGCGAAGGCCGGGCCGGTCTCCAGATAGAATTGCGGATCGCCATAGAATTTGTCCGCCGTGTCCGGGATCGACCTGTTCATCAGTATCTCGCAGACCGCCCGGACATTCGCCGCATTGGGATTGGCCGCCGGATTGGCCGACCAGCCCTGCGCATTGTTCAGCTTGCAGACGTCGCCCCCGCCCGCCGCGGTGAAGGTCTGCTGCGGTGCCAGGTAGAGCTCGGCCACGTTGGGCGCGCGAATCGCCTTGTTGAAGCCGCCACGGATGCGCAGCCAGTCGGTCACTTCCCAGTCCGCCATCGCTTTCCAGGTGAAGGCATGGCCGGTCGTATTGTAATCGGAACTGCGCGCGCCGAGATTGAGTTCCAACCGCTTGACCAGCGGCACATCCGCCAGAATGGGGATGAGCAGCTCGCCGTAGAACTCGTCGACCTTGACCGTGCCTTCCGAGCTGCCGCTCGGATAGATGCCGATCGTCTGGTCGAGGAAGGAGACGCCCTGCGAGGTCAGCGTGTCGTTGTGGAATTCATAGCTGTTCTTGCGATGGCTGGCACCGATGGCGGCGCGCACCTGCCCGGCGGGCAGATCGAACAGGCCGCCCTGGGCATTCCCCTCGAACACCGTCTGCTGCATGACCGCGCGATTGGAGAGCGGCGCGCTGATCGCGTCGATACAATCCTGCGTGATCGGCACATCCTTGTGGAACGGATCGAAGCCGCTCGTGCAGGTGGCCGACGAGGCGCCGAAGCCGCCGAACGCTTCATTGCCCTGCGATGAGAAGCCCCGGCCCCAGTTCGGCGCGCTGATTACGGCCCGGAAGCGCTCCAGCGACGCCGTGCCGGTGATCAGCGCATTGGTCTCCGACTCGCCCTGCGAGGCATAGACTTCCCAGGTCCAGTCCGTGCCCGGGACCTTGCCCTCGAAACCGGCCACCAGATTATAGGTGTAGACGTCCGTGCGCGCCTCACGGTTGGCGAAATCGAGATAATAGGTCAGCTGCCACGGCGCCGTGGGATCGGGGCGGCTGGCGAGCAGCGTCGCCAGCTCGTCCGGAACCTCGCGTCCATCGACCGGGATGAAGGCCGCCCAGCCATTGACCGAGGGGGACGGCTGCTGGATCGTCGTGGTCTGGACACGCGTGAACATGCCCTGCGCGAAGACGCCCACCCAGTCGTTGATCTCATACTGGCCGCGCGCATAGAGATTGTAGCGCTCGAGCGGCAGCACCACCAGCTCGTCCATGAAGTTCTGGCCGAGCGTTCCGTCGGCCTGGCGTTTCCATTTGAGGCCGCTCAGATCGCCGTTGAAGCGCGAGACGCCGCCAGCCGGGCTCTGGAAGAAGCCGGTGAAGGCCGTCCCGTCGTCGTTGAAATAGAGGCGGCTGCTTGGCGCCACCGCGCCGGCGCCGAAGATCCCGTCCATCGCCGCCTCGCTCGGCACATTGGCGCCGATCGGCTGGAAGCCCGAGAAATGCGGGAAGAACTCGGTGCCGGTGAAGCGCGGGTCCTGCCACGCGTCGCGGAACCAGGGGCGATCCCGGCGATAGGCATCCTCGCGATTGTTCATCGAGAGGCCGATGGTGATGTTGCCGCGGCCATCGTCGAAATTGGAGCCCATGATGCCGCTGATCGAGAATTCCTGGCCGTCGCCGCGCTGGGAGATGCCCATCTGCCCCTCGAGCTGGAGGCCCTGGAAATTCTTCTTGAGGATGAAGTTCACCACGCCCGCGACGGCGTCCGCGCCATAGGTCGCCGAGGCGCCGCCGGTGATGATCTCGACGCGGTCGATGGCGGCCGCGGGGATGGTGTTGATGTCGACCACGCTCAGCGCGTTGGCGGGTGTCGCGCGCCGGCCGTCGACCAGCACGAGCGTGCGGTTGCCGCCCAGGCCGCGCAGCGAGATGGTCGCCGCGCCCGGCGTGCTGGTCGCCGTCGGCTGGACGTCGCCGCCCAGCGCCGGCGTCTGCAGCGGAGTGAAAGCCGGCAGCTTGTTGAGGCTGGTCTCGAGGGCGGCGGTGGCGCTGTTCTGGAGCAGGTCCTGGCCGACCGTCACGATCGGGCTGTTGGCCTCATAGTCGCGCCGCACGATGCGCGAACCGGTGACGACGATCGCCTGCTCCTGGCTGGCGTCGGACACTTCCTGGTCGTCCTGCGCCAAGGCGGCCGGCGCCTGGGCGAAAAGATAGAGCGCGCTCGTGGCGATCAGCGCGGCGCGAACATAGTGATGCCGTGGTGCAGTAGACATGTTCCTCTCCCTTCCCATGTTGATCCGCCATGCGCGGACCAGTTGGCTTTGGGGCGGCGGTCATCATTTTCTGGTTCTCAGACCGCGCTGGGAGCGCACGCGCCACCCGCCGAGCCAACGACCGGTGACTAACTATCATGCTAGATTGTTTCAAGCAGAGTTTCCGACACAGTCAACGCTGATCGGATTTTTCCTGCTTAGTGAGGTATGTTGGCCACGTTTTTGGATTTGCCGCGATGAGACCTAATCAACGAGAAAGAGTGATTCCGGCACCATGAGCTGGGCCGGCGGCGCCCCGATCGCGTCCATCTGCGCCAGTGCGAGCGGCAGATGCTGCGCCAGGAAGAAGGCAGCGACCGCCTGCTTGGCCGCGAGGAAATCCGGATCGCCCGTGCCTGCCGCCGCCGTCGCCGCCGCGCGCTCGGCCTGCCGGCCGAGCAGCCAGCCACCGACCACCCCGCCGCACAGCGCAAGGAACGGACTGGCGGCCGCGCCGAGCCCCTGCTGGTCGTGCGCCAGCATGGCCGCGCGCGCATCGGCCAGCCGCCCGAGCGCACCCATCATTGCATCGCGCGCCGCGTCGTTCGACCAGGTCGCGACATCGGCCGCGATCCCGGCCTCCAGTTCCGCCATCGCCGCGCCATTGTCGAGCCGCAGCTTGCGCCCGGCCAGGTCCATTGCCTGGATGCCGTTGGTGCCCTCGTAGATCGCCGTGATCCGCGCATCGCGATAATGGCGGGCCACGCCCGTCTCCTCGATGAAGCCGGCGCCGCCATGGACCTGGACGGCAAGGCTGGTCACCGCGATGCCGGCGTCGGTCGACCAGGCCTTGCTGATCGGCGTCAGCAGGTCGGCGCGGCGCTTCCAATAGGCGCGCTTCTCCGCGTCCGGCTCCCTGTGCGCGCGGTCGACGGCGGCGGCATTGGCATAGACGATGGCGCGGGCCGCCTGGGTCAGCGCACGCATGGTCATCAGCATCCGCCGCACGTCCGGATGGCCGATGATCGGACCGAACTGCACCCGTTCGGCCGCATAGGCGCGCGCGTCCTGCATCGCCCGCTCGGCGATGGCGACGCCCTGGTTGCCGACATTGATGCGCGCATGGTTCATCATCGTGAACATCGCCGCGAGCCCGCCATGCGGCTGGCCGATCAGCCAGCCGACCGCCGGCGCCTCTTCGCCGAACACCATGGTGCAGGTGGGCGAAGCATGGATGCCCATCTTGTGCTCGATGGAAACGCACTGGACGCCGTTGCGCGCGCCGGGCCGCCCGCCCGCATCGGGCAGGAATTTGGGCACCAGGAACAGGCTGATCCCCTTCGAGCCTGCCGGTGCGCCGGGCAAGCGCGCCAGCACGAAATGGATGATGTTCTCCGCGACGTCATGCTCGCCCCAGGTGATGAAGATTTTCTGACCCTTGAGGTGATAGGTACCGTCGCCCGCCGGCGTGGCGCTGGTGCGCAGCGCGCCGACGTCCGAGCCCGCCTGCGGCTCGGTGAGCAGCATGGTGCCGGTCCATTCGCCCGAGATCAGCTTGCCCAGATAGAGCGCCTGCATCTCCGGCGTGCCATGCGCCTGCATCGCCTCGATGGCACTCAGGGTGAGCATCGGGCAGAGCGCAAAAGCCATGTTGGCGGCGGTGAACTGCTCCTGCACCGCCACGGAGAGCACGAACGGCAGGCCCTGTCCGCCATGCGCCGGATCAGCGGAAAGGCCGTTCCACCCTGCGGCCACATAGTCGCGATAGACCTGCGCGAACCCCTCCGGCAGCGTCACCCGCCCGTCCGCAAAGCGCGCGCCCACCCGGTCGCCGACGGCATTGAGCGGCGCGAAACCCTGCTCGGCGAGGCGCGCCGACTCGGCCAGGATCTGCTCGGCCATCGCGGGGCTGGCTTCCTCGAAGCCCGGCAGCGTCGCCAGGTCGGCCAGTTCCGCTACGGTTTCCAGCACGAACAGCTGCTCCCGCACGGGCGCGCGATAATCGGCCATGAATTGCTCTCCTGAACTCTGGTTATGCGTGGCTGTATCGCGAAAGCCCACCCTCGTGTAGGGCCTGCGACGGGGGACGATGGAGCGAGCATGAGCGAGACGACGGCGAGGACGTCATGGTGGCGGCATCTCTATGTGCAAGTGCTGATCGCGATCGCCGCAGGCGTGCTGCTCGGCGCGCTGCGGCCGGACTGGGGCGGCGCGATGAAGCCGCTCGCCGATGCCTTCATCGCCGCGATCAAGATGGTGATCGCGCCGGTGATCTTTCTCACCCTCTCCAGCGGCATCGCCCATATGCGGGCGCTGGGCGCGCTGGGCCGGGTGGTGCTGCGCGCCTTCGCCTATTTCATCAGTGTCTCGACGCTGGCGCTCGTCATCGGCCTGGTCGTCGCCAATGTCGTGCAGCCGGGCGCGGGCCTGGGCATCGATCCGCGCACGCTCGATAGCGGAGCGGTCGCCAGCTATGTCGGCGAGGCGCAACATGCCAGCATCTCCGACTTCCTGCTCGGCATCTTCCCGACCACGCCCCTTTCCGCGCTCACCGACGGGTCGATCCTGCAGGTGCTGTTCGTCGCCATCCTGTTCGGCATTTCGATCGCACTGGTCGGCGAACCGGCCGAGCCGGTGGTGGACCTGCTCGACCGGCTCTCACTCATCATGTTCCGGCTGGTCGCGATCATCATGCGCTTCGCGCCGATCGGCGCCTTCGCCGCCATGGCCTTCACCATCGGCCATTATGGCCTCGGCGTGCTGACCAACCTCGTCGGGCTGCTGGCGGCGGTCTATCTCACCTCCATCCTGTTCGTGGTCGTCGTGCTCGGCATCATCGCCCGGCTGGCGGGATTCTCGATCTTCCGCCTCATCGCCTATCTCAAGGGCGAGTTGCTGCTGGTGCTCGGCACCTCCTCTTCCGAGGCGGCGCTGCCGCCGCTCATGGCGCGGCTGGAAGCGGCGGGCTGCGAGCCCGGTGTGGTCGGGCTGGTGGTGCCGCTCGGCTATTCGTTCAATCTCGACGGCACCAACATCTACATGACCATGGCCGCACTGTTCATAGCGCAGGCCTGCGGCGTCCATCTCTCGTTCGGCGAGCAGATCGCCCTGCTCGGCGTCGCCATCATCTCCAGCAAGGGCGCGGCCGGCGTGACGGGCGCCGGCTTCGTCACTCTCGCCGCGACGCTCGCGGTGGTGCCCAGCGTACCCGTCGCCGGCATGGCGCTCATCCTCGGCATCGACCGGTTCATGAGCGAATGCCGGGCACTGGTGAACATCACCGGCAATGCCGTCGCCACCATCGTCATCGCCCGCTGGGAAGGTGCGCTCGACCGCGATCAACTGACGCGGGCGCTGAGCCCTCGGGGCCCAGCGCCCACGTCCCCCCTTATCCAGTAGCCCACTGCGCAACGTGGTGCGGAAAAGCTGGAGAAGGCCATGCAAGCGTTCGGGATAGCGCGGCTGTCGCCTCGCAGCTCGCGCCATCGCCTTCGAAACTGCGGTCGATCGCGGGCAAGCGGCCCATGACGGGTACGACCGTCGCGCCGGCAATGTCGGGTGCGGCAGGCGCCGGCCCGATCGTGCCCGTGACGACATGCCACCAATGAACGGCGACTCGCACGCCCCCTCCTGAATTGACTTTGTCTATTCATGCCATGAATCGCATGCTTGCCGCCACTTGTCCAGTCGCCTTGCAAGGCATAGATTGAAGGCATGACCGAGATCGCTCCCCCCGTGCACGATCATCACGAGCCCACGACCGGCGCCCAGCTCGCCAGAGCGGCGCGCACGACGCTGGAGCGCCAGGGCGAGCAGTGGACCGACATGCGCGGCGACATCTTCGCGGTGCTGGCCGCCGAGGAGAAGCCCGCCTCGGCCTACGATATTGCCGACAAGGTCTCGAAGAAGCGCGGCAAGCGCGTGGCGCCCAACAGCGTCTACCGCATCCTCGACCTGTTCGTGGCGAACAATCTCGCCCAGCGGGTGGAGAGCGCCAACGCCTATATCGCCAACGCCCATCCCGGTTGCCTGCACGACTGCATCTTCCTGGTCTGCCGCAATTGCGGCGAGGCCACGCATATCGACGACGATGCTCTCACCGATCAGGTGCGCCATGTCGCCGAGCATGAGGGCTTCAGGGCCGACCGGCCGGTGATCGAAGTGCTCGGCACCTGCGCCAAATGCGCCGCCTGAACTGAGCGTCATCCTCCATCCATAACGGCACGGAAGCCGCTTTGTGCCTGCGGCCGGCCTTCGGCGTCCAGGCCGCCGGTGCCCCCGCAGCATGTTCCGCACATTGCGAGTCTGGACGGCGGCGGTGAACGACGGCTAGATGTCCTGCGGGCGGGGTCGGTACTGGAGGGTATTGATGCGCAACGCAAAGTGGATCGCGATGGTGACATGTGGCCTCGCGCTGACAAGCTGCTCGGTGGCTCAGAAGAATGAGGAGCAAGCCGCAAGCTCGGCCAACGAGGAAACGGCCGGCGTCACCAGGCAGGAAGCGACGCCTTCACCCACGCCGACACCCACCCCCACGCCCACGCAGCTGACGACCGTCGCGATCCAGTCGCAGCCCGGACCGGAAGGCCGGTCCGTGGACCTGCTGCGGGCAAGCGTCGCCGGCGACGTGCTGAGCGTCGTGCTGAGCTACCGCGCCGGCCCCGGCAACCGGTCCAATGGCAGAAGATGGCACAACAGCTCCCAGATCAAGATCGACGAGGTCAGCGCCATCGACGATGCCACCTCGCAGCGTCTGGGTGTGCTCAAGGACGATCGGGGACAATGGATGGCCGCTCCGCTTGCCAGCGATGAGCCGGACGAGGTGAAAATCGAGGCCGGCGACGAGGATGTGCAGGCCTGGTTCAAGTTCCCGGCGCCCTCGGCCGGCGCGAAGACGGTCTCGATCAACATACCTGGCGCGGGATCTTTCGACGCGGTGCCGGTCGCCCGATGAGGCGCGCACCCGCGTTCGCCGCGCTGCTTCTCCTGCCCGCCTGCGGTGGTGGCTCGTCCGCATCGCAGGCACCGCGGCAGGCGAACATGGCGGACACGTCATCGCGGCCGGCCCAGCCTCCGCCGACGCCCACGCCGTCTCCGCCAGTGTCCCGCCAGATCGGCGCGGCCGGCAACATGTCCGCGCACACCAGTTCGCTGCGCGGCACGATCAGCGATTTTGCGGTGGAGCGCACCGATTTCGGCACCCGCGTGCAGCTCGCCGCCGACACGCTGTTCGAATTCGACAAGGCGGAGCTCACGCCCGCCGCGCAAACGAACCTGCAACGCACCGCCGAACTGGTGCGCCAGGGCGGTCGCGGCACGGTGACCATCATCGGCCACACCGATTCCAGGGGCGAAGAAGCCTATAATCTGGATCTGTCCAAGCGCAGGGCCGAGGCGGTCGCCGCATGGCTCCGTGTGCAACCGGGGATGGATGCGCGCACCTTCGCGGTCGAAGGCCATGGCGAAGCGGAGCCCATCGCGCCGAACAGCGCGGCAGACGGAACCGACGATCCGCAGGGACGGGCGCGCAATCGCCGCGTGACCGTGGATATCCCGAAATAGTGCGCCGCCGCGCGCGGCGCGACCTATCGCCCCTTGCCGAACACGGTGCTGAACCGCGCCAACAGCCAGATGACGGTCGGCCAGAGCATGCCGTTCCAGACGTCATGCCAATTGCCCCAGAGACGCAGGCGGGCGCCACCGTTCAGCGTATCGACGATGTCCGCGATCTCGCCGACCAGCGCCACTGCCAGCGCTACCAGCCAAGGCCGCCACTGCCGCGCCCGCCAGCGGAAGACGAGCATCGAGAGGAAGAAGGCGAGCAGCACCACATGGATGTGCAGCGCGTCCTTGGCGAGATGGAGATGGTCGACGGCCAGTTGCTTGGCCTGCTGGAGCGCACTCATGCGGCGCTTAGGTGCATTTCCGCTCGCCCGGTCAAGGCCTCATGCGATGAACTCGGTCAGGCTCAGCCCATTGCCCTCGGGATCCTTGAACCAGACGAGGCGCGCGCTTCCGTCCGGGCTCGCCCAGACGCCGCTGTCGTCCTGCCCTAAGCCCGGATAGATTTCGGGCGCGACGCCGGCCGCCTTCATCGCCTCGATCGCGGCGTCCAGATTATCCACGCGCCAGCCGAGCGCCGTATGCTGGCCCGGCACATGGTCCGGCACCAGGGTCAACCGCAGCGTCGTGCCGCCGCCCAGGTCGAAGGTCGCGGCGAAGGGGTCCTCACCGAGCAGCGGCAGGCCGAGCACCTCCGCATAGAAGCCCTTGAGCGCCCCGACATCCTTGCTCAGCACGAAGGTGATCGCCGGCGCATTCGATACGAAGCCCATGATTCGATCCCGCTGCTTGTGGTCGATTCTCCATAGCATGACCGGCGCGAAACATCGCCCGGCAATTTGAGTGGCGCGCGAATCCTATCCGTCGCGGCTGGAGCGTTTCTCCGGAGTAGGTGTGCTTGTTGTGCCCGTGCCTCGCAAAATCCCACGCCGTTCGCCCTGAACTTGCGCCGATCGCCCGCCAGTGCCACTGACGCCGGACAGGACAGGCGGGGAGGAGCATCGCGCGCCATCATGACCGGCTCGACCACGCTTTCGCCGCTGCGCTACCGCATCTTTCTCTATCTGCTGCTCGGGAGCCTGCTCTCCAACTTCGGCAACGCCATCCAGTCGGTCGGCGCGGCCTGGCATCTGACCGCGTCCGGCCAGCCGGCGGACATCGTGGCGCTGATGCAGAGCGCGACCAACCTGCCGATCATGCTGCTCGCCCTGCCCGCCGGCGCCTGGGCGGACATGTTCGACCGGCGCGTGGTGATGCTGGGCGCGCAATGCGGCATGTTCCTGCTCTCGGTCGGCCTCGCCGCGCTCGCGGCGCGAGGCACGGCCTCGCCCATGATCGTGATCGGCCTCACGGCCCTGCTCGCTTGCGGCGTCGCCATCTTCAATCCCGCGCTTTCCGCCTCGATCGGCGGTATCGTGCCGCGCACCGAGCTGGCGGCGGCAGTGGCGCTCAACATCCTCGCCTTCAATGTGGCGCGCAGCCTGGGGCCGGCGATCGGCGGCGGCATCGTGGCGCTGGGCGGCGCGCAGGCCGCCTTCGTCGCCAATGCGCTCTCCTATCTCGCCGTGATCGTCATCCTGTGGCGCTGGCGCCCGGACGAGGCCGCACCGCCGGACCGCAAGCCGCTGCTCGCCGCCATCGCCGAGGGGTTCCGCTTCGCCCGCCAATCAGCGCCGGTGCGCACCATCATGCTCCGTGCCGTCACCTTCACCACCACCGGCGCGGCCGCCTGGGCACTGATGCCGCTGGTCGCCGCCGATCTGCTGGGCAAGGGCTCGGTCACGTTCGGCCTGCTGCTCGGCGCGCTCGGCCTGGGCGCGGTGATCGGCGCGGCAAGCGCCACCTGGTTCCGCACCCGCTACGCCAGCGAGGCGATCGTCCGCGCTGCCGGCATCCTCTATGGCCTCGGCTGTGTCGGCGTCTCGCTGGCGCCGCCCCTGCCGCTCATGCTGGTGCTGCTCGTCGCGAGCGGCGCCGGCTGGGTGCAGGCGCTTTCCGGCTTCTCGGTCGCCGGGCAGCTCTGGTCGCCACGTCCGCTGGTCGGGCGGGTCACGGCCATGGTGAGCAGCCTCACCTTCGGCGGCATCGCGCTTGGGAGTTGGCTCTGGGGGCATGTGGCGGAGAGCCACGGTGTCGCCATCGCCCTGCTCGCCTCGGGCGTCGGCATGGTCGTGCTGCCGGTCATCGGCCTCCTGCTGCCGATGCCGCGCCATGAGGCGTCCGCCGCGCAATAAAGCCCGGCCGACCGCGTCCGACCCGTGACGGCAATCGACATTTGCATGGCGCTCGGCTAAGCCCCGATCCATGACGGACCTTCCCAAGACGCCCCTGCTCGACCAGGTGCGGGAGCCAGCCGACCTGCGCAAGCTTGCGCCAGACCAGCTTCGCCAGCTTGCCGATGAATTGCGCGCCGAGACGATCTCGGCCGTCGGCACGACCGGCGGACATCTCGGCTCGGGGCTCGGCGTGGTCGAACTCACGACGGCCATCCATTATGTGTTCGATACGCCCGAGGACCGGCTGATCTGGGACGTCGGCCATCAATGCTATCCGCACAAGATCCTGACCGGCCGGCGGGACCGCATCCGCACGCTGCGCCAGGGCGGCGGCCTCTCCGGCTTCACCAAGCGCGCCGAAAGCGAGTTCGATCCGTTCGGCGCGGCGCACAGCTCGACCTCGATCAGCGCGGCGCTCGGCTTCGCCATCGCCAACAAGCTCTCGGGCAGGCCGGGCAAGGCGATCGCGGTGATCGGCGACGGCGCCATGTCCGCCGGCATGGCCTATGAGGCGATGAACAATGCCGAGCAGGCCGGCAATCGCCTCATCGTCATCCTCAATGACAATGACATGTCGATCGCGCCGCCGGTGGGCGGTCTCTCAGCCTATCTGGCGCGGCTCGTCTCCAGCCGCGAGTTCCTCGGCCTGCGCGATGTGCTGAAGCGCCTCGCCCGCCGCCTGCCCCGCCCGCTGCACAAGGCCGCACGCAAGACCGACGAGTTCGCGCGCGGCCTGGCGATGGGCGGCACTTTGTTCGAGGAGCTGGGCTTCTATTATGTCGGCCCGATCGACGGGCATAATCTCGATCAGCTCATCCCCGTGCTGGAGAATGTGCGCGACATGGCGGAAGGCCCGGTGCTGGTCCATGTCGTGACGCAGAAGGGCAAGGGCTATGCCCCGGCCGAAGCCGCCGCCGACAAATATCATGGCGTGCAGAAGTTCAACGTCATCACCGGCGAGCAGGTGAAGGCGCCGGCCGGACCGCCCAGCTATACCGGCATATTCGCCAAAGCACTGATCGCCGAAGCCGAGCGCGACCCGACGATCTGCGCGATCACCGCCGCCATGCCCTCCGGCACCGGGCTGGACAAGTTCCAGGCCGCTTTCCCGGACCGCTGCTTCGATGTCGGCATCGCCGAGCAGCATGCCGTGACCTTCGCGGCGGGCCTCGCGGCGCAGGGCATGCGGCCTTTCTGCGCGATCTACTCCACCTTCCTGCAGCGCGCCTATGATCAGGTGGTGCATGACGTGGCGATCCAGAACCTGCCCGTGCGCTTCGCCATCGACCGGGCGGGCTTGGTCGGCGCGGACGGGGCGACCCATGCCGGCAGCTTCGACGTGACCTATCTCGCCACCCTGCCCAACATGGTGGTGATGGCAGCGGCGGATGAGGCGGAGCTGGTCCATATGGTCCACACCGCCGCGCTGCACGATGCGGGACCGATCGCGCTGCGCTATCCACGCGGCAATGGTGTAGGCGTGGCCCTGCCCGTAGCGCCCGAGCGGCTGGCGATCGGCAGAGGCCGCATTGTGCGCGAAGGCAAGAAGGTCGCCATCCTCTCGCTCGGCACGCGGCTGGAAGAGGCCCTCAAGGCCGCCGACGCGCTGGATGCGCGCGGCCTCTCGACCACGGTCGCCGACCTGCGCTTCGCCAAGCCGCTCGACGAGGAGCTGATCCGCAAGCTGCTCACCACGCATGAAGTCGCGGTGACGATCGAGGAAGGCAGCATCGGCGGCCTGGGCGCCCATGTGCTCACCCTGGCGAGCGACGCGGGGCTGATCGACACCGGCCTCAAGCTGCGCACCATGCGCCTGCCCGATATCTTCCAGGACCAGGACAAGCCCGAGAAGCAATATGACGAGGCACGCCTCAACGCGCCGCACATCGTCGAGACGGTGCTGACCGCACTGCGCCACAACAGCGCAGGCGTGGAGGAAGCGGGCGCCCGGGCGTGAACCTCGTCCCGGCCTTGCTCGTCGCGGGGTCGGCAATGATCTGCATGACGGCCGCGAACGCCGCCAAAACGCCGGCGCCGCTTCCCGATGCGGGCGAGGCGCCAATCCAGGCGCTGAAGGACACGATCACGCAGCGCCATCCCGTCGATTATTTCATACTCGCCACGCGCCTCTTCCAGATGGGCGAGAAGGACGAGGCGATCTTCTGGTTCTACGCGGGGCAGCTGCGCTTCCGCGCCCGCCTCGCTTGCCATCCGGAACTGCCGCAATCCGGGGAGCCGGCGCTCTACACCGCCATGGCCGCCACGACCGGGCAGGTCATGAACGAATATATCGGCGGCTATCCCAGCCGCTGGATCGCCACCATCCGGCGCGCGATCGCTTGGGACGAGGCCAATCCGAACGGCGTCGACCCGAAGGAAGGCTGCGCCGCGGCCATCGCGCAGCAGCATGAGGGGGCGCGGCAATTGATCGACTGGATCGAACAAAACCGGCAACAGATTCGCGAGCAGCGGGCCGCGAACGGCCTACCCAACTTCGAGTGAGCACCGACATGGCGCAAGCTTCTCCTGCCCCCATCCGCACCGGCATCGGCGGCTGGACCTTCGAGCCCTGGCGCGAGACCTTCTATCCCAAGGGCCTGCCCAAGGCGAAGGAGATGGACTATGCCGTCGGCCATCTCGGCACGATCGAGATCAACGGCACATTCTACCGCACCCAGACGCCCGCGACCTTCGCCAAGTGGCGCGATGCGGCGCCCGAGGGCTTCATCTATGCGGTGAAGGCGCTGCAATATTGCGTGGCGAAGAAGAAGCTGGCGGAGGCCGGGGAGTCGATCGGCAAGTTCCTCGCCTCCGGCCTTTCCGAGCTGGGCGACAAGCTGGGGCCGATCCTCTGGCAGTTCCGCCAGACCCGCAAGTTCGACGCCGAGGACATTGCCGCCTTCCTCGCCATGCTGCCGGACAAGCTGGACGGCGTGCCGGCACGGCATGTGCTGGAAGTGCGGCACGAGAGCTTCGCCTGCCCCGAGTTCGTCGCGCTGGCCCGCAAGCATGGCGCCGGCATCGTCGTGGCCGATCATGACGAGCATCCCCAGATCGCCGACCTCACCGCCGATTTCGTCTATGCCCGCCTCATGCGCACGCAGGCGAATATCTCCACAGGCTATGACGAGGCGAGTCTCGCGCAGTGGGCCGGCATCGCGCGAGAATGGGCTGCGGGCGGGCGGCCCAGGGACCTGTCCTATGTGACGGATGGCCAGCCGGACGATCGCCCGCGCGAAGTGTTCGCCTATTTCATCGCCGGCGCCAAGGAGCGCAATCCGGCTGCGGCGATGGCGCTCGCGGAGCGATTGGCGGGCTAGAGCATCGCGCTTTATATAAGAACCGTTCGCCCTGAGCTTGTCGAAGGCCGTCCTTCTCTCTTCTTCGCGCTGGAAAGGAAGAAGGACGGCCCTTCGACAAGCTCAGGGCGAACGGGACGGAAGAGTGATGCCGATTTTGGGCGCGGCGCTCTAAGCTCGATCGAACAGCATGGGCTCCCACGAAAGCAGGAGCATTGCTTCTGTTCAGGTGTGACCCGCGCCCGGGAACCCGATCGCCGCCACCGAAGCGGCAATGACCTGGCTTACTGCCCGCTGGTGACGACCCGCGCGAACTGGCCGTCGCCTTCCGGCGCGGCGATGATGTCCATGGTGGTCTGACCCTTGTCGACCACCTCGGTCTGCGCGTCGCCGACCGAGGAACGGATGCCCGCATCGGCCAGCGCGGCGCCGGCCTGGCGCAGGTTGGACGTCTCGCCCGGGCTGCGCGGCGCGGGGCCGCCGAACATCGCTTCCAGCGCCTGCTGCTGGAGGCTGCTGCGATTGCTTTCCGGCGTGCCCGGCGCGGGCGGGACCAGCGCGAAATCGGGCGGGATCACCAGCGGCGGCTGGCGGGAGACCGCCATCTCGTCCGGCCGGTCGCGGTTGAACAGGCTGGTGCCGCCGCAGGCCGACAGCAGGACGACGCCAGCGAGCGCCATGGAGGAACGGAGGGGAAAACGCATCTTAACGAGACTCCTTGGACCCGGCCTTTTCGCGCAGCAACAGCGCCCGCGCAAGCAGGATGAGCACGCCGATGGTGATGGCGGCATCGGCAAGATTGAAGATGAGGAACGGGCGCCACGCACCGATGTGCAGATCGGCATAGTCCACGACATAGCCGAGGCGCACCCGGTCGATGATGTTGCCGATCGCCCCGCCGAGCACCATCGAGAGCGCGATGGCGTCGCTGCGCTGCTTCTCGCGCCACATCCACCAGCTGACGAAGCCGGCGATGGCCATGGTCATGGCGACCAGCAGCCAGCGCATGAGCTGCGTGTCGGCATGGAAAAAGCCCATCGAGACGCCGTAATTCTGCGTCCAGGTGAGATTGAAGAAAGGCAGGATCTCGATGCCCGCCGGCCCGCGCGAGGCCAGCTGCAGCGTCTGGGTGACGAACAGCTTGAGCAGCTGGTCGAGCAGCACGATGACAGCCGCGACGATGAGGCCGAGCTTGCGGTGGAGCCCCTGCGCAGCCGCCTCGGCAACCGCGCCGTCGACCTGCGCCGCCTCGCTCATGCGAGCACCTCCTCGCAGCGGCCGCACAGCGCGCCGTCCTCGGCCACCTCGGGCAGCAGGCGCCAGCAGCGGCCGCACTTGTGATGCGCCGTTGGCGTCACGACCGGGCTCGCCAGGCCCGCATCCTCGGTCACGCTGGCCACGATGCACATCTCCGCGAAATCCACATCCTCCGGCACATCCGCCATGCGCACATCCGCCTCCAGGCTCGAGCGCACGATCTTCTCCCGCCGCAGCGGCTCGATGGCCTCATTCACCTGATCGCGCGATGAACGAACCGCTGCCCAGCGCACGCCGAGCGACGGATCGCGCCAGCCATTATCGACCTCCGGCCATTCAAGCAGATGCACCGAGCCGTCCCCGGACGGATAGCGCGCCTGCCACACTTCCTCCGCCGTGAAGGGGATGATCGGCCCGGCATAGCGCACCAGCGCGTGGAAGAGATGGTCCAGCACCGTGCGATAGGCGCGGCGCTTCTCGGTCTCGAAGCCGGTCGCCGGGTTCACGTCGCAGTAGAGACAATCCTTGCGGATGTCGAAATAGAAGGCGGAGAGGTCATTGTTGGCGAACTCGCCGAGAGCGCGGGTGTAGCGGCCGAACTCCAGCCAGTCCTCCGATCCCGCCGCCTTGTCGACCACGCCGCGCAGCTCCGCGTCCAGCTCGGCGAGCCTGTGCAGCATGTAGCGCTCGAGCTCCGGCATGGCGGATACGGGCACGCGATCCGCCGCGTCGAACCCGGCCAGCGCGCCGAGCAGATAGCGGAACGTATTGCGCAGCTTGCGATAGGCATCGGACGCGCCGGCCAGCACTTCCTTGCCGATGCGCACATCGTCGAAATAGTCGGTGCTGGCCGCCCAGAGGCGCAATATGTCCGCGCCGCTCTCGTCCATCACCTTGAGCGGATCGACGGTGTTGCCGAGGCTCTTGGACATCTTGCGGCCCTGGCCGTCCAGCGCGAAGCCATGAGTGAGCACCGCCTCATAAGGCGCCCGGCTGCGCGTGCCGCAACTTTCCAGCAGCGAGGACTGGAACCAGCCGCGATGCTGGTCCGAGCCCTCGATATAGAGATCGGCGCGCACCCCCTCGCCATAGCGCGCCTCGACCACGAAGCTGTGCGTCGAGCCGCTGTCGAACCAGACATCGAGAATGTCGTTCACGACCTCATAGTCATCCAGCGCATAGGCATCGCCAAGCAGGGCCTGGTGATCGGCGCCGAACCAGGCATCCGCCCCGCCGGCCCTGAACGCCTCGACGATGCGGGCATTCACGGCGGCATCGTCGAGATACTGGCCGGTCTGGCGGTTCACGTAGAGCGCGATCGGCACGCCCCAGGCGCGCTGGCGGGAGATCACCCAGTCCGGCCGGTCGCTGACCATGGCATGGATGCGATTGCGCGAACGGGCCGGCACCCAGCGTGTGTGCTCAATGGCGTCGAGCGCCAGCTCGCGCAGCGTGGGGCCATTGCCCCTGCCATGGCCCGCGACGAGATGGGTGAGGCCGATGCCGACCGGGATCTCCGGCAGATGCACGGGCTCGGGCGTCGGATAGTCGCCCGGCTTGTCCATCGGGATGAACCATTGCGGCGTGCAGCGATAGATGATGCGCGCCTTGGAGCGCCACGAGTGCGGATAGCTGTGGCGCAGCTCGCCGGCCGAGAGCAGCGCGCCGGCCGCGCGTAGGTCCGCGCAGATCGGCCCGTCCGGCGCGTTGAACTTCACATTGATGACGCTCGCCGAGCGCGCGTCCCCGCGCGGCAGCCAGAGCCAGTCGGCGCGATAGACCCCGTCCGCCTCGACCGCGAACACCGGATCGATGCCGTGCGCCTTGCAGAGCGCGAAATCATCCTCGCCATGGTCCGGCGACATGTGGACGAAGCCGGTGCCCGCATCGTCGGTCACGAAGTCGCCGGCGAGCAGCGGGCGCGGCCGCGCGAAGAAGCCGCCCAGATGGTGCATCGGATGCCGCGCGACGGCGCCGGCCAGCGTCCGGCCCGGATAGATACCGGCGCCGACATTCCATGTCGCCCCTTCCGGCAGATGCTTCAGCAGCCGCTCGGCGACGGAGCTGACCAGCTTGCGCGCGACCAGATAGCTCTCGAACCGCGACTGGCCATCCTCGCGCCAGCTCAGGTCCAGCAGGATATAGTCGAGGTCCGGATTATAGGCGACCGCCTGGTTGACAGGGATCGTCCAGGGCGTGGTCGTCCAGATCAGCAGCTTGGCGCCCTTGAGGAACGTCTCCGGCGCGTCGACGATCTCGAACGCCACGTCGATCTGCGTGGACGTCACATCCTCATATTCGACTTCCGCCTCGGCCAGCGCGGTCTTCTCGACCGGCGACCACATGACCGGCTTGGCGCCGCGATAGAGCTGGCCGCTCTGCGCAAATTTGAGCAGCTCGTTGACGATCGCCGCCTCGGCCTCGAACTTCATGGTGAGATAGGGATCATCCCAGTCGCCCATGATGCCGAGGCGCTTGAACTGGGCGCGCTGCACATCGACCCATTTCGTCGCATAGGCGCGGCACTGGGCGCGGAACTCCTGCGCGGGCACCTCGTCCTTGTTCTGCTTCTTCTTGCGATATTCCTCCTCGATCTTCCATTCGATGGGGAGGCCGTGGCAGTCCCAGCCGGGCACATAGGGCGCGTCCTTGCCCATCAGCGACTGGCTGCGCACGATGATGTCCTTGAGGACCTTGTTCATCGCATGGCCCATATGGATGTCGCCATTGGCATAGGGGGGGCCGTCATGCAGGATGAAGCGCTCGCGCCCGGCGCGGGCGGCGCGCAGCTTGCCGTATAGGTCCATCGCCTCCCAGCGGGCCAGGATCGCCGGCTCCTTCTGCGCGAGGCCGGCCTTCATCGGGAAGTCGGTCTGGGGCAGGAAGACGGTGGACCTGTAGTCCTGGGCTTCTTTGGCGGGCTGGTCGGTCATGGGCGGGCTTGTGTTTTTCCGGGCCGTCCGCCCCGAGCTTGTCGAAAGGCCACATCACAGGCAGTGAGGTGCGTTCGCTCCGCTCAGGCCAGGGCTTCGACTTCGCTCAGCCCGAACGGGTGAGTTTGTGTGTGTCAGTCAGCATGCGCCCCTACGCGAGCGGCGCGGCGCGTGCAAGCGAAGGCGGGTTTCGTGACGTTCCGCCGCGAGCGTCCAAAGCCGGATTTCATCTCCTTTCCGCTTGCGGGAGGGCACAATTTCCACAACCTCGGCGGGGACTCGGGCTGGACCGCGACCTTGGGGATACGACATGTCGTCACCGGCTCGCTTTCCCGTTCGTGCGCGATTACCTATGCGGGGCGCGGCACCGGAGCCGATCATGCCATCATGGAAGAAGCGATGAGCCGCATGCCCACTCCCCTGATCGAGATCGACTTCACCGCCGAGGTCGTCGAGTGGCGCGGCCCCGCTCCTTTCTTCTTCGCCGCCATTCCCGCCCGGCATGTCGATGCGCTGCGCGAGGCGGCCCGGGCCGCCAGCTATGGCTGGGGCGTCGTGCCGGTCGAGGCGCGGATCGGCGGCGCGGCCTTCACCACCTCGCTCTTCCCGCGGGACGGCGGCTATCTCCTGCCGCTCAAGGACGCCGTGCGCCGGGCGGCGGATATCACCCTCGGCGACCGGATCGCCGTGCATCTCGCGGTGAAGGCGCGGCGGCCGTGAGCCGGCCCGCACGAGCAACGCCAGTGCTCCTGCGGAAGCCGGAGCACATGATAGTGCTGTGTCCAAAAACGAATCCTCGCCGATCAGCGTGCGCCCGAAAGCGTCGTCCGCGCCTGCGCGATATCGCGGTCCATCTGCGCCACCAGCGCATCGAGGCTGTCGAACTTCGCCTCGCCGCGCAGCCGCTCGATCAGCTCCACTTCGATGGTCTGGCCGTAGAGATCGCCGGAGAAGTCGAAGATGAAGGTCTCGAGCAGTTCCCTGGGCGGATCGAAGGTCGGGCGGATGCCGAGATTGGCCGCGCCGGGCAGCAGCCGGCCGTCGGGCAGGCGCACCCGCACCGCATAGATACCATAGGCCGGCCGCAGATAATGGCCCAGCTCCATGTTGGCGGTGGGAAAGCCGATGCTCCGCCCGCGCTTGTCGCCATGGATCACCGTACCGCGGATGGCGAAAGGCCGGGTCAGCAGCCGCGTCGCGGTGGCGCAGTCGCCGGCGACCAGCGCCTCGCGGATGCGGCTCGACGAAATCACCTCGCCATGCTCGTCCAGCACCGGCGCGACCGCCTCGACGTCGATGCCATGCGCCGCGCCGAGCCGGCGCAGCACCGCGACATCACCGCTGCGCCCACGCCCGAACGTGAAGTCCTCGCCCGTCACCACCCCGGCCGCGCCCAGCCCATCGACCAGCAGGGCGACGAACTGCTCGGCGCTCTGCGCGGCCATGGCCCGGTCGAAGCGGAACACCAGCATCGCCTCCGCCCCCGCCACGGCGAACAGCCGCTCGCGCTGGTCGAGCGTGGTCAGGCGGAAGAAGGGCGTGTCCGGCCGGAACAGGCGCACCGGATGCGGATCGAAGGTCGCGACGATGGCCGGGCGGCCCTGCGCGCGCGCCAGCGCCACGGCGCGGGCGACCACCGCCTGGTGCCCGGCATGGAAACCATCGAAATTGCCGAGTGCGATGATGGCCCCTTGCAGGTGCGCCGGGGGCGTCTCGTCGCTGAAGAACCGTTCCATCAGTCGCGCCTATAGGCAGCGGCGCGGCGCGGCGCCAGTCCTCGCGCTGGTGGCACGGTCCATCGCCATGGACGCGGGCCAACTCGTCACGAAACTGAAATATGTATGACATTCCAATGACTTATTATGGCAATTAACAAGTCATTAACCATCTGTAGCGCCCCAGCCCGACGAATTTTCGTCTTGGGAAGTGGGAGAAACACAATGTTCGCACGCACCATCCGCCTCGGCAGCGTCGCGCTGGCCAGCCTTGTCATCGCCGCCGGCGCGCAGGCCGGCACGCTCGATCTGTCCAACTATTCGGTCGGCTTCACCGCCGCCCTGCCCGACGTGCCGGAAGCCGGCGCGATCGCCTATAACTGGGATCGCAACTCGCTGCTGATCATCGGCGACGAGGCCGAGCTCAATGAATATTCGCTCGACGGCCAGGTCTATCCCGGCGTGCACGACTATGTCGGCGGCTCCTCGTTCGACGATCCGGAAGGCATCACCTATATCGGCGGCGGCCGCTATGTGATCGCCGAGGAGCGCAACACGCGCATCTCCGCGGTCGGCACGACGCCGGTCACCACCTACCCCGACGGCACGGTCCGCTATGCCATCGACCCGCGCGATCCGGCCTATTCCTACACGGTGAGCGGTGGCCCCAACTGGGGCAACCAAGGCCTGGAAGGCATCAGCTACGATCCGATCACCGGCGGCTTCTTCGGCGTCAAGGAAACCAACCCGCAGGGCGTGTTCTTCATCACCAAGGATTTCGACACGCCGAACAGCCCGGGCACGACCAGCGAACTGTTCGACCCCTCCCTGCTCGGTCTCATCACCCTGTCGGACATCAAGACCTTCTCGACCGTCGCGGCCTTCCAGGGCACGGACATCGAGGAGAATCTGCTGATCCTCAGCACCAGCTCGATGCTGCTGCTCGAAGTGTCGCGCGATGGCGACGTGCTGAGCAGCTTCGACCTCAACGGCATCCTGGGCACGACCGGCTTCGCGATCAACACGATCGAGGGCGTGACCTTCGACAATGACGGCAACATCTATCTCGCCGCCGAGCTTGGCGAGGGCCCGGGCGGCGGCACCGCCGCGCTGATCGGCCTGACGCTGAACCAGCAGGGCGCCGTGCCCGAGCCGGCGAGCTGGGCGATGATAATCGCCGGCTTCGGCCTGGTCGGCGCGGCGATGCGCCGCCGCGCGCGCAGCGTGTCGTTCGCCTGAACCTGATTACGCCCGGGGCCCTCAGCGGCCCCGGGCGACTTATGAAGGGGCGCATAGCCGCTCGCAGGAGCGCGGCTGTCCTTCGACGCGAACGGATTGATGACCGGCCCGGCGCCGCCGAGATCAAATGCGCAGATAGGTCACATAGCTGTAGCCCGGCACCTTGCCCCGCGCCGGGAAATCCGCCCGCGCCGCCTCGCGCCAGCGGGCCGGGTCGGGCAGGTCGATGCGCGCGTCGCCCGGCGGGGCGAGCGCCACCTGCGTCAGCTCGATGCGGTCCGCAATGGGCTCGAACAGCCGGTAGATGCCGGCCCCGCCGATCACCGAGACAACCGGTCCGCCCGCGACCCGGATCGCCCCCTCCACATCATGCGCCACCTCGGCACCCTCGGCCCGCCAGGCCGGATCGCGGGTCAGCACGATGTGGCGCCGGCCGGGCAGCAGGCCGGGCAGGCTCTCGAAGGTCTTGCGCCCCATCACCATCGGCGTGCCCATGGTCATCGCCTTGAAGCGGCGCTGCTCGCCGGGAATATGCCAGGGGATGTCGCCCTCGGCGCCGATCACGCCATTTTCGGCGCGGGCCAGCAACAGCACGATCTCCGGCCTGCCGCCGCTCATGCCCCGCTCTGCGCCCCGAGCCGCAGGCGCGTCACATGGCCCATCTTGCGGCCCGGCCGCGCCTCATGCTTGCCGTAGAGATGGAGATGCGCGGTCTCGTCGGCGAGGATCGCCGCCCAGTCATTGGCACGCGCGCCGATGAGATTCTCCATCTCGACCGCCGGCGCCGCCAGCCCCGTCGCGCCGAGCGGCAGGCCGCAGATGGCGCGCACATGATTCTCGAACTGGCTGGTGATGGCGCCCTCGATCGTCCAGTGGCCGCTATTGTGCACGCGCGGCGCCATCTCGTTGAAGATCGGCCCGTCCGCTCCGGCGAAATATTCGAACGCGAGCACGCCGACATAGTCGAGCGCCTCGGCCGCCCGTGCGGCGAGCGTGCGAGCCTCATGCAGCTGTGCCTGCACCGCCCCGGGCGCCGGCACGGTGGAAGTGGCGAGGATGCCCGCCTCATGGACATTGAGCGGACTGTCCCAGAAGCGGACCGCGCCATCCTGCCCGCGCACCAGGATCACCGAGAATTCATGCTCGAACGCAACGAAGCCCTCCAGCACAGAGAGCACCCCGCCCATCTCCGACCAGGCGCGATCGAGCGTGGCGGCGCTGTCGTCGGCAAGGCGCGACTGGCCCTTGCCGTCATAGCCGAAGCGGGTCGTCTTGAGGATGGCGGGTGCCCCCACGTGCGCGACCGCATCGGCGAGGCCGCGCCGATCCTCGACCGGGGCATAAGGCGCGGTGCGGCCGCCCAGAGTCGCGATGAACTGCTTCTCCAGCAGCCGGTCCTGCGCGATGCGCAGCGCATGGCCGTTGGGCCGGACATGGCCGATCCCGGCGAGCTGCGCCACCGCCGTGACCGGCACATTCTCGAACTCATAGGTGATGACGTCGACCTGTCCGGCGAAGCGGGCGAGCGCCTCCCCGTCCGTATAGGGCGCCTGCGTCCAGGCGGCTGCCACTTCCGCCGCCGGGCCGCTCGCCTCGGGCGCATAGACATGGCTGCGATAGCCGAGCTGCGCCGCCGCCATGGCGAGCATCCGGCCGAGCTGGCCGCCGCCGACGATACCAATGGTGGAGCCGGGCGGAACCAGCGTCATTCAGGCGTTTCCGCCACCGCTTCGGTCTGGCGCGCGCGCCATGCGTCGACCCGCCCGGCCAGCGCCGGATCGTCATTGGCGAGGATCGAGGCCGCCAGCAGCGCCGCATTGATCGCGCCGGCCTTGCCGATCGCCAACGTGCCGACCGGGATGCCGGCGGGCATCTGGACGATAGAAAGCAGGCTGTCGAGCCCGGAAAGCGTCGCCGACTGGACCGGCACGCCGAGCACCGGCAGGCGCGTCATCGATGCGGTCATGCCGGGCAGATGCGCCGCCCCGCCCGCGCCGGCGATGATGACCTTGAGCCCGCGCCCGGCCGCGCCCCTGGCATAGTCGACCAGCCGGTCCGGCGTGCGGTGCGCCGAGACGACCCGGCATTCATGCGGCACGTCGAGCGTGGCCAGCGTCTCGGCGGCATGGCGCATCGTCTCCCAGTCGGATTGCGAGCCCATGATAATGCCGACTTTCACCATGGCCTTCGCCCCGCCTGCCGTCCTGATCGATCAACGTCATCCACGGCGCGTCGAAGCGCACCGGCTGGAAACCTTTCGTTAATCCGGTCGCCAATAGACAGGAGGTCCGGGCCGCACAACCGTCCAAAGGGCGGCGAATCCCATTCCAATCCGCTTTTTTGGGGCTGTATTTCGCCGATCGATGATTCTATGGCTTCTCCAACATCATTCCCTTCCGGTCGCGCAATGGAGGTGAGTTTGGCCCGAGCAACAGCCCGGGGTGTACCGCGCGACTCTGAAAGCGAGAGCATCGCGGCCCTGGAACAGGAAATCATGGCGCTGCGCAAGGAAGTGCGGCTGCTTCAACTTGCCAATGAGGAACTCGAGCGGCTCGTCGTGCGCGACACGCTGACGCCGCTCTTCAATCGCCGCCACTTCATCAACAGCCTCGCCGAACGGATCCACCGGCTGGAGCGCTATGGCACCGGATCCGCCCTTGTTTTCATCGACGTGGACGGGATGAAGCGGATCAACGACAGTTTCGGCCATAGCGCTGGCGACCATGCGCTCAACCATATCGCGCGGCTGCTCATGGCATCGATCCGCTCGACCGATATCGCCGCGCGCGTGGGCGGTGACGAATTCGCGCTGCTGCTCGACAGCGTCGGCGAGGAAGCGGCGAGCGACAAGGCGAGCCAGCTCGCCAGCCTCATCTCAGGGACGGAATGCCATTTCGAGGGCGCGCGGCTGCCGCTCGCCGCCTCGTTCGGCTGCACCGCGCTGCGACTCGGCGACAGCGACTTCGCCGCCATCGCCCGCGCCGACATGGCGATGTATGCCGCCAAGCGCCAGGCGAGCCAGGGGTGACGCCATGACCGAGCCGGGCACCGTCCGCGACAATCCCGAGCGGCAGCGCTACGAGCTGGCCGTGGAGGACGGCCTCGTCTTCATGCAGTATCGCCGCCAAGGCGACAAGCTGCTGATCATCCACACCGAGACCCCGCCTGCCCTGCAAGGCCGCGGCCTCGCCAGCGCCCTGGTGCGCGGCGCCCTCGCGGACGTGCGCGCGAAGGGCCTCAGGATCGTGCCGCGGTGCAGCTTCATCGTGGACTATCTGGCCCGCCATCCCGAGGAGCGGGACGTGGTGGCGGAGGGTCATTGACCCCCTCTCCCCACCATCGCCGTCATGTCCGCTGACGGCGTGGCTGCCGGTGCGCTGACCTCCTCGCGCATGGCTGAGGATGCCGCCGCATCAGAGGCGGGCGCCACTCGCAATGCCGGCATCGATCGCATCCGCATCGCAATGACCGTGCTGGTGATCCTGCATCATACGGCGATCGTCTATGGCGGCGCGGGCGGGTGGTTCTGGCGCGAGCAGCCCAATGCCTCGAACCCGTGGCTGGTGATGTTCAATGCCGTCAACCAGGCCTATTTCATGGGCCTGTTCTTCCTGCTCGCCGGCTATTACACGCCGCGCTCCTACGACCGCAAGGGCATGGGGCGTTTCCTGGCGGATCGCCTGCTGCGGCTCGGCCTCCCCCTGCTGGCCTTCTTCTTCCTGCTGCATCCCATGACGGTCGCCCTTGCGCGCATGAGCGAAGGGCATCCCTTCTGGCGCGGATGGGGGCAGATGATCGCGGGGCGCGCCTTTGGTCCCGGTCCGCTCTGGTTCGCGGAAGCGCTGTTGCTCTTCGCCATCGGCTATGCGGCCTGGCGCGCTACGTGGCGCGGGCGGGACATGTCCCGCGGCGCATGGACCGCCCTGCCTTCGCACGGCATGCTGGCACTGGCCGCGATCGCGATCGGTTTCGCGGCCTTTCTGGTGCGGCTCGTCGTGCCGGTCGGCGAGGAAGTGCTGTGGCTGCAGCTCGGCTATTTCCCCTGCTACATCCTTCTGTTCGTCGCGGGATGCGCGGCGGCGCGTTCACGCCTGCTGGAGCATATCTCGCTGCGCCAGGCCAGGCCGTGGATGATCGTCTCGGCCGTCGCCATCCTCCTGCTTCCCGCCGTGATCCTCACTCGCAGCGGCGCCGGGGCCTTCGAGGGCGGATGGACGCTCAATGCCCTCTTCTATGCGCTCTGGGACGCTTTGGTGGCGTGGGGCGTCATCCTCGGCCTGTTCTGGGCGGCACAGAAATGGGGGAGACGCCCGACACCCCTGTCGGACTGGCTCGGACGCGGAGCGTTCGGCGCGTTCATCGTGCATCCGCCCGTGATCGTGGCGCTGAGCGTCTGGGCGGTGCCCTGGCACGCCGCGCCATTGCTGAAGTTCGCCACGATCGGCGCGGCGGCCTGTGCCGGCAGCTTCATCGCCTCGGCCCTGCTGCGGGCCGTTCCCGGCGTGCGCCGGATCATCTGAAGTCCGTCAGGCCCTCCTGCAGCCGTGCCCTGCCCGGCTCATCGCTCCGACAGATAATAGCGATCCAGCGCCGTCAGATCGTCCGCCAGCTCATAGACGATCGGCTGGCCGGTCGGGATTTCCAGCCCGGTGATCTCGTCGTCCGGAATGTTCGAGAGATGCTTGACCAGCGCGCGCAGCGAATTGCCATGCGCCGAGATGAGCACGCGCTTGCCGGCCTTGAGATCAGGCGCGATCCGGCTTTCCCAATAGGGCAGCACGCGCGCGATCGTGTCCTTGAGGCTTTCCGTCGCCGGGATCGCGATGCCGGCATAGCGGCGATCGGCACCGAGATCATAGGGACCGCCCGGCGCCATCGGCGGCGGCGGCACATCGAAGCTGCGGCGCCAGATCTTCACCTGCTCGTCGCCATGCTTCGCCGCCGTCTCCGCCTTGTCGAGGCCGGTGAGACCGCCATAATGCCGCTCGTTGAGCCGCCAGTCCTTCTCGACCGGCAGCCATAGCCGGTCCATCGCCTCCAGCGCCAGATGCAGCGTCTTGATCGCCCGCTTCTGCACCGAGGCGAAGCACTGGTCGAAATCCAGCCCCTTCGCCTTCATGAGCGCGCCCGCCGCCACCGCTTCGGCCGCGCCGACCTCGGTCACGTCCACGTCCCACCAGCCGGTGAAGCGATTCTCCAGGTTCCAGGCCGACTGGCCATGGCGGATGAGGACGAGAGTGGGCATGGGCGAACGCTCCGACAGATCGATGACCGGGGCCTGATAGCGCGATTCGCGACCGGCGCAATGCCGGCACCCCGCGCCGGGCAAGCGCGGGTTCACGATGGTCGGGCGATATGCGCCCGATGGCAGCGGACGAAGGGGGCTTCATGACAGGCGCGACAGCAAGGGCAGGCAGGCGCAGACGCTGGCTCTTCGGCGGGCTTCTCGGCATCGTCCTGGCCACGGGACTGGCCTGGGGCCTTTGGCAGGCGGCGCGCGCACGCTGCTTCGCGATCGTCGGCACGGCGCTCTGCCATATCGAGACGAGTCGCCCGATGGTCGCGCTGACCTTCGACGACGGCCCGACCGATCGCGGCGTCCATGCCATGTACCGGCCCAACGAGGCCGCGCGGCGGGCATTGCCGCTCATCCTTGACGGGCTGGCCGCCAAGGGCCTGGAGGTGGTTCCGGTCGGCACGCTGCTGCAGGCGGGCGCCGCGCCCGGGTGATCCGCCGCGCGCTCCGCCCTTGCCGTCTTGCCCGCGTCACGACTATTCCCCATGGCCGACCCCACAACAGCGACAGGAGACAGAGCCATGGCGATCACGCGGACAGTCCATATCCATGACGGCCCCGGCGGACCGTTCGAATCGATGTTCGTCGGCGACTCGGCTACGGGCAGCCAGCCCGGCCTGCTGCTTTTCCCCAATTTCTGGGGCACCAAGGAATGGGACTTCGCCAAGGCCGAGACGCTGGCGGCGCTCGGCTACAAGGTGCTGGTGGTCGACTATTATGGCCAGGGCAAGCGGGCGACGTCCATGGAGAATGCGGGGCAGCTGCTGCACGGCTTCATGGCCGACCGCACCGTGGTGAAAGGCCGGGTGCTGGACGCGCTGGCCGAACTCAAGGCGCTGCCCGGCGTGGACGGGGACCATTGCGGCGCGATCGGCTTCTGCGCGGGCGGCAAGTGCGTGCTGGACCTCGCCCGCGCGGGCGGGGCGATCAAGGCGGGCGTCTCCTTCCACGGCGTCTATGACGCGCCGCCCTTCCCCAATGCGAAGATCGCCGCCAAGCTCCTCATCTGCGACGGATGGAACGACAATCTCTGCCCGCCGGACGCCAAGGTGGCGCTGTGCAGGGAGCTGACCGAGCAGGGCGTCGACTGGCAGTTCATCAGCTACAGCAACACCGGCCATGCCTTCACGGCGGACGACGTGCCGATCGACGAGAAGAGGAGCTTCGGCTTCCAGCCCGACACCAACCGGCGCAGCTGGGCGGCGATGACGGCGTTCCTGGCAGAGGTGTTCGGCTAGGCTGGATGGGACAGTGCTCCTGCGAAAGCAGGCGCACTGATTCCATTTAACTCGGACGGGTTCTAAGGCGCCGATGTCACCGACTCGACCGTCTCTCCCGGCCTGCCGGCGCTGGCCGTCCGCGGGCGCAGCAGATAGACTGGCACCGCGGTCAGGGTGAGCACCACGCTCCAGCCGGCCGCCTCGATGCCGCTGCCCCAGAAGGCGAAGAGCGAGAAGGCCAGGCCGACCAGCCCCGCGACCGGCGCCACGCCGCGCAGTATCGCGGCGAGGCAGACGGCGACATAGAGCCACAGCACCGCGCAGGCGGTGAGCAGTGCCGAGAAAGTGAACACACCGGCCAGCGAACGGCTCGCCGTCGAGAGCACCAGGATGCTGGAGGCGGCGGACGAGAGCAGCAGCACCCGCACCGGCACGTCGCGCGGCGAGACGCGCCCGAACCAGGCCGGCAGCAGCCCGGCGCGCGCCATGCCGAGCGGCACTTCGCCCTGCAGCAGCGTCCAGCAGTTGAGCGCGCCGATCGCCGAGATGGCGGCGAACGCCGCGATCATCAGCCCGACGCCGCGTGTCCAGTAGGTCTCGATGAAGAGCTGGAACGGCGCGCTGCTCGTGCCCAGCGCCACTGGCGGCAACAGCAGCACCATCGCCCCGCAGACGAGGATGTAGATGAGCCCCGTCGCCAGCGTGCCGGCGATCGTGGCACGCACGACGTTGCGCGCGGGATCGCGCACGCGCTCGGCGACGATCGCGGCCGATTCGAACCCGACGAGCGGGAACAGGGTGAGCGCCACGGCGCCGCCCAGCCCGGCAAGCAGGCCGGCGGGCGGCGGGACAGGCAGCGGCGCGGCCGCGCCGGTCCCCATGACCCACAGGCCGATCACCATGACCAGCGCCAGCGGCACGATCTTGAGGATCGTCGTCAGCAGCTGGAAGCGGCCGGCGCTGCACGCGCCGGCAAGGTTGAGCAGGGTGAGGAGCCAGATCAGCAGCACGGCCATCCCGCCGCCCGCCGGCGCGGAGCGGGCGAGGACGGGGAAGAAGGCGGCGAGATAGCTGGTCGCGCCGACCGCGATCGAGGCATTGGCCGTCCAGCAGGAAATCCAGTAGCTCCAGCCGATCAGCACGCCGGGCAGCACGCCGAACACCCGCCCGGTGATCGCGATCGCGCCCGTCTCTCCCGGCATCGCGAGCACCAGCGCCGCCAACGCCAGCGCGATGGCGCAGACCCCGGCGATGCTGACGATCCAGGCGAGGATGCTCGTCCAGCCGAAGGGCGCGAGCGAGACCGGCATCATGAAGATACCCGTGCCGATCATGCCGCCCACGACCAGCGCGGTGGCAGTCCAGAAGCCGAATGGCCGCGCGTCCGGATGATGCACCGCGAGTCCCTCGAAAAGGAGGACTATAGTCTCACGGAACCGGGTGAACACCCTGCGCTTTTCCGCCGCTCCCCCTCCCGCAGGCGAAGGGGAACAAGGTTCCGGGGATCGCCCTCAAATCTTCCCGATCATCTCCGCCAGTGTCGCCAGGCAGTCGCGCGCCAGTTGGATGGAGCGCTCGGGGCTCCAGCCCTGGGCGGCGTCGGGCATGTCGTCATTATCCTTGAAGGGCATTTCGAGCGTCATGGCGACGGCACCGTAGCGCTCGGCGATCTGCGAGGTGGCCATGGAGAGATTGGCCTTGCCGGGGCGGGATTCGGGATAGCCGAGGCGGGTCTGGAAGTCCGGCGTGCGGATGGCGAGCGTATCGCGATATTTGCGGAACAGCGCGAGCCGCGCCTCCTTGATGGACGGGATGCCCTCGAAGCCGGCGAGGAACACGGCGGGGATCGCCTCGTCGCCATGGACGTCCATGCAGAAGTCGACGCCGGTCTCGTCCATGCGGTCGCGCACGCACAGCACTTCGGGCGAGCGTTCGGCGCTGGGCGCGTGCCACTCGCGGTTGAGATTGACGCCCACCGCATTGGTGCGAAGATGGCCACGGAAGGAGCCGTCCGGGTTCATGTTCGGCACGATGTAGAGCTTCGCCGCCGCAAGCAGCTTGCGGGCATGGGCATTGGTGGGATCGGTCAGCATGTCGAGCGCGCCTTCCATCCACCATTCGGCCATCGATTCGCCCGGATGCTGGCGTGCGATGATCCACACCGGCTTGTCGCCCGTGCCCATCTCCAGGCAGTCGATCGTCCGCCCGTCCAGCGTCAGGCCGAGCTGGCGCAGCGTGACGCCCTCGCAGGCGGCGGTCTGGGCGATGAGGTCCGCATGGCGCTCCTGCGAATAGGGCGCGAAATAGGCGAACCAGGCGACATTGCCGGCGAGCGTGTAACGGATGGTGAGCGTGCCGCCATCCTCGCCGGGCTCATAGTTGGACGGCGCGCGGTTCCAGGTCTCGCGATCCTCCGAGGCGGCGGCATTATAGCCCGGCCAGCCGTCCGGATAGGCCGAGCGCGCAAGGCCGGTGATGCGCAGCGTCAGGGCCGTGCCGGCCGGCGCGGCGACGCGGAAGTGGAACCATTGGTAGAAATCGCTCTCATTGTCCTTGCGGACCGAGAGGGTGGCGGTGGCGCCGTCGATCGACTCGACGACGATATTGCCGCTGTCGAACGCGCTAGTGACGAGGAGAGCGGGCGAACTGTCTGCGGGGGCTTTCATCGCACCGTGATAGTCTCGCCGGACTGTCCGGGGAAGTCCCTGAACAGCGCGTCGGCGAGCTGGCCGGCGGCGATGCCAGGCTGCGCGGCAGGCGCGGTCGACTTGGCCGCCATCTCGGCCCGGCCTTCCCAGAACACCGCCTGCGCGCCGGCACGGCGGAGCTGGACGCGCATATGCGTCGCGACGATCGGCTTGGGCCGACCGGAGAGATTGATGCCGATGCCCACGCCGACGCCCGAACCATAGCTGCCGGTCGATCCGCCGACCCCGACATTCACCGGCGAGGGCCGCTCACCCGGCTGATAGGTCTCGCGGGCAAAGGCGACCACTGCTTCATAGTCGGCGGGGCCGCTCTCGCGCACCGCAAAGCCGGCGCGGGTCAGGGACGCCGCCACGGCATTGGCGACGGTGCGGAATTCGAGGCTGGCAACGGCCCCGGAATCGGCCGGCACGACCACCACGCTGCCCTGCCGCGCGACCGCGCCCTCATGGAAGCGCGTCACCTCGACCGGCGGGATGGACGTCGCGCAGCCGGCGAGCAGCAGCGCGGGAAGCGCGGCGAACAGGACGGCACCTTTGTGCTTGATGCAATTCATGGCCATGACACCCTCTCATGATCGACGCCGCCGAACAACGACCGACGAACGCCGCCGTTGCACGACAGGGCTGCACCCATGCTGAACCGGGATCAAGCGGGCGTGTCATTTGGGCGGGCCCGAAACGGCATGGCAAGCATGGCGCAGCGCGCCATCACATCGGCGTCAGCCCATGCTCGCCGAGCCCGACCTGCTTCAGATCGAAGCCGAAGGTCGCACGCGCTCCCCTGCCGATCGCGTCCGTCACCTGGGCAAGCTTGTCGGGGTCGTTCTTCACCGCGGTCACGGCCTGGCCGGCGAGCAGCGTGTGGATCAGCATCGCTTCCGACAGCTCCTGCCGCATGGCGTCCGAAGCGGAGGCGAAAGCGGGCGTCGCCGCCATCGCGGAGGCGATCTGCGCGCGCACCGCCCGGATCTCGCCCGGCGCGGGGTCGTCATCCCGGCCGCGCACGCCATACCAGGCAGTGAGGATATAGGCGGTGGTCGCGTCAGCCGCGTCATTGGCGTCGAGGCCATATTTGCGCAGCGCGCCGGCGATCTCACCGATCACATCGCGTGTGGCGAAGCTGTGCTCGAGTTCGGCCGCGGTATCGGGATCGACGGCACGGGTCCGCTCGACGAAATGCGCGAGATCGCGCTCCCGGACCGCGGGGTCGGGACGATAGCGCGTATCGATCGGGGTCGGCGCCGTCGCGCGCGGCGCCATGATCGCGCTGCCGAGCGATCGCATCGGCGGCTCCGCGGCGGCAGCGGCGGCGCGCTGTTCATTGTCATATCTGACCGCCTCGCCCGCCGTCCAGACGACCATCAGGCCGGGGTCCAGGGCCGGGCCGATGTCCTGCGCGGCGGCGGGACAAGCCATGGCCGACAGGGCCAGCCAGGCCGCGACTTGCGTCTTCATATGCTGCACGACCGACACCCCACGGAAAAGCGCTCCCGCCACGATCGCCGGGAAGCGCCTGACGGGAAAGACGGTTGAGACGGCCTGTTTCCGGCGTGCGGGCAGCGGTGCGCGGCGTGTCGGGATGCGGAAACGCCTGTGATTTGCCGCAACATGATGACCCGCGCGCCCTTGACTTTCCGCCCTCGCCCCCATAGAGGCGCGGCTTCGATTTTCCGCAGCAAGCCAAGATTCTGGACGCCCGATCATGAAGATCCGCAATTCTCTGAAGTCGCTCAAGGACCGTCACCGGGACAACCGCGTGATTCGCCGTCGCGGGCGCACCTATGTGATCAACAAGACCCAGCGCCGCTTCAAGGCCCGCCAGGGCTGATCCAGCGCGCGGCGAACCGTTCCCCGGTTCGCTTGACGAGATACCGGCGCCCGGCCAGCATCTGGCCGGGCGTTTTGGCGTGTCCGGCAGCTGGCGATTCGCCATCGATCCGCCAATCCGTGGAGTCGAGCCTTGACCATCTTCTGTGAATGGGGGCCCGCGGGCGTCGCATTGCTGCGCGAAACGGTCGGGCTGGTCGTCATCGTCGATGTGCTGTCCTTCTCGACGGCCGTCGACATCGCCACGGCGCGCGGGGCGCTGGTCCATCCGCATCGATGGGCATCCGGGCCCGAGGGCCTTGCGGACGCCGAGCGTGCGGCGGCGTCGATCGGCGCCGTGCCGGCGCGGCCGCGCCGGATGGCCGGGGATGGCTACAGCCTGTCGCCGGCCAGCCTCGCCGCCATTCCGCCGGCGACGCGGCTGCTGCTGCCTTCGCCCAATGGCGCCACGCTCACGCTCGCCTGCGGCGACACGCCGGTCATGGCCGGTTGCCTGCGCAATGCGAGCGCGGTGGGCGAGGCCGCACGCGCCTTTTCGGGCGGGCGCGATATCGCGGTCGTCCCGGCCGGCGAACAATGGGCGGACGGCAGCCTGCGCCCGGCCATCGAGGATTGGCTCGGCGCCGGCGCGATCATCGGCGCGATCGGCCTACCCTGCTCGGCGGAAGCGGCGGTGGCGCGCGATGCCTTCACGGCGGCGCGGGCCGACCTTGCGCATCTGGTCCGCACCTGCGCCTCCGGGCGCGAACTCATCGAGGCCGGCTATGGCGAGGATGTCGACCTGGCGCTCGACCTCGACGCCAGCGACGGCGCGCCGCTGCTGGTGGACGGCGCCTATCGGCAGTAGGCCGGTGGATGGGGGCAGCGATTGAGATGCCTTGCCCCTTCACCCTGCTGCCCATTCTCCCCTCCGTTTGCCCTGAGCTTGTCGAAGGGCTGTTTTTCTTTCAATCGCAGCCCCGAAGAAAAGAACAGCCCTTCGACAAGCTCAGGGCGAACGGAGGGGGAGTGGGTAAGGGCGAGGGATGAACAATGAAGGAGGGAAAGGAGTAGATAGGAGGGGTCGCCCGCTCCTCAATGCGCTTCCCGAAGCGCCTCTCCGCCCGGCTCCGCCAGCCGCTCGCGCCAGCCCTCGATCAGCACATCGAGAGCGATCACGAAGCTGTCCCGGTCGGCCGCCACGGCATCCGGCCGCACGGCGCGCAGGGTCGTCCAGCCTGTCACGAGCGCCTGCACCGAGCGTTGCGCGATCAGGGCCTGGGGCGCGGGCAGCCCCAGCCGTTCCAGATCATGCACGATCCGGTCCAGCGACTCCCGCGCCAGATCCGCCTGCGGGCGCGAGACGACGATGAGCTGGCGCGCATCGGGAATCGCGATCTGTGCGTCCCACAGCGCGATGCCGAAGCCGTGCAGCCATTGCCGCCAGCTCTCCGCCGGGGGGATCGCATCCAGGCAGGCGCGGAAGATCGAGGCGGACATGAGGCCATAGAGCATGTTCTTGTCTGCCACATGCCAGTAGAGCGAGGAGACGCTGACGCCGAGCCGGGCCGCCACCTTGCGCAGGCTCACGGCATCGAGCCCCTCGGCCTTCAGCAGGGCGACGGCTTCCCGGACGATCAGATCCCGATCGAGTTTGGCGAAAGACATGCAAGCGCCTTGACATCAACGCGCGCAAAAAGCATCAATCGCAAAACGAACATTGTTCGATTAGATCGGGAGACGATGCATGTATCCGTTCACGCCGGGAAGCTATGCGCCGCGCAACGGCTGGTATGTCGCCGCCTTCGTGCGTGAGATCGGCGAGGCGCTGCTCAGCCGCTGGATCCTCAACGAGCCGGTGGTGCTCTATCGCAAGGCGGACGGGACGGCCGTGGCGGTGGAAGGGCGCTGCCCGCACCGGCACTTCCCGCTCGGGGAGAGCAAGCGAGTGGGCGACGCCATCCAGTGCGGCTATCATGGCATCACCTTCGACGCGGAAGGCAAATGCACCTTCGTGCCGAGCCAAAGGACCATTCCGGGCGTCTATGGGATCAAAGCCTATCCGCTTGTCGAGCGCGGCCTGTGGGCGTGGATCTGGCCGGGCGATCCGGCGAAGGCGGACGAAGCGCTGATCCCGACGCTGGACGAGATCGGCTTCAACCTGCCCGGCATGATCCCGGACGCCTTCTATTCAATGCAGGTGAAGGGGCGCTACCAGCTGCTCAACGACAATCTGCTGGACCTGACGCATCTGGGCTATCTGCATGCGACCTCGATCGGCACGCCGGACGATGCCGCGACGCCGGAAGTGCGTGACCTGAACGACCGCCGCCTCTCCAGCCGGCGCACCATGCGCAACACGCCGATGCCGCCCATCCACGATCGCAGCGACTATGATGGGCCGGTCGACCGCATCTCGGGCATGGATTTCTACTTTCCCGGCTTCCATGCGGGCATCGGCGAATCGCGCATCCCGGAAGGGCATCCGCGCGCCGGCCACCTGCTGCATGCGAGCCGGGTGTGGCATGCGGTCACGCCGGCGACGAAGACGAGCTGCAACTATTTCTTCGGGATGAGCTCCACCTCCCGCGAGCGGCTGGAGCTGGCCAAGGTCAATCTGGAGCCGGTGCTGGCCGAGGATGCCTTCGCGACCGAGGAGATCGAGAAGATCATCAGCACCATGGACGCACTGCCGCCCGAGCTGATGCTCAAGAGCGACGTGACAGCGGTGCAGGGGCGCCGTATCCTCCAGGCGATGATGGACAGGGAGAAGGCCGAAGCGCAGGCGATGGCCGCCATCGCGGAGAGGAGCAGAGAGGATGAACCGGTTTGAGCAGGCCGTCTATGACTGCATGAAGCCCACCGAGGCGCTCTACGAGCGGACGACCGATCCCTTCCACCGCAAGATCATCCTCAATTTCTGGCGGCATGTGCATCTGGAGGGGGCCGGGCTCTACGAGGATATCTGCAGCGACGACATGATGATCGCCGATCCGGTCTATCGCGTCACCTGGGGCGCCAATCCGGCGGTGATCGAGGGGCGCGCGGGCGTGCTCGCCTTCTACAACAGCGTGGGCGACGTGGTGCTGTGGAACAGCGACGACCGCATCGCGGTGGGCGACTGGGGGATCGCCGACGAGCTGACCTTCAACCTGCTCGGCCTGGGCTCGATCATGCAGGCGATCGGCTATGCGGTGCCGCACGCCGACCGCTATTATCATGTCGCCAGCCGACAGGCCTTCATCTGGCCCTATGACGCCAAGGCACGCCTCGCCGGCGAGCATCTCTACGAGGACAAGACCAGCCTCAAATGGACGGAAGTGGACGAAGCCGAACTGACCACGGCAGCGCGGGTGCGCGAAATCCAGAAAGAGCTGCTGGACGCGCTGCATGCGCGGTTCGGCGAGCGCTTCTGGGTCTATGAGCCGGAGGCGGCGGTGGCCTGACAGAACTATCTGTGCTCCTGCAAAAGCAGGCGCGCTATGTCCTCCATGGAGTCCCCGCGCTCAGGGCGCTGCCTGCGCACAACGCGCCTTGAGCGCCGCCAGACGCGCCGCGCTGAGCTTGCCGCGCAGATCGGCGCAGAGCCGCCCCTCCCTATCCAGCATCGCCACATAGGGCAGGCCGGCGGTGCGGCCACCGAGGCGGGCGAGCAATCCGGCGCCCTCCCCCTCCGGAACAAGTTGCGCATTGGTCGGCCAGACGGACCAGAGCGGCCGGGGCGCGCCATCGGTCCAGGCAAGCAGCACTGGTGCGGGCGCCACGGCCGCCGCATGAGCGGGCAGCTCGCGCAATTCCGCCAGGCACGGCGCGCACCAGTTCGCGCCGAACAGGATGAGCGCATGGGCCGGTAGCGCCCGGTCCTCCGGCTCGGCTGTCAGCGCCGGCGCGGCGAGCAGCGCAAGGCCGGCGAACCCGGCAGCACAAGCGTTGGACAACCACCCCATCGCCTCATATTAATCGGTGCGGCCGTTCCGGCTCAAGGGGGGAGGGTTTCGTGATCGCCGCACTTCTGCTGCTCGCCGCCGCCACGGGCGACGCGGTTCCGCCACCTGTCGCTCCGACCCTGCAACAGCGGTTCGACGAGGCCTCGCGGCTCGCCGCGGCCAATGACTGTATGAACGCGATCCCCAAGTTCGAGGCCCTGGAAGCGGACCCCAGCTATCGGGCCGGCTCGCTGCCGGCCGCGATGATCGCGGTGCTCAAGGGCCAGTGCCAGATCAAGGCCGGCCGCATCGACGAGGGCGAAATGGCGATCCAGCAGGGCTTGCCACGCCTGCGCCAGTCGGGCGACCGGTTCAACGTCGACATCGCCAGCGCGCTGATCTCGCTGGGCGATGCCGCGCTCGGCCGCGCCGACTATACCGGCGCGCGCCGCCGCTATGAGGAAGCCCGCGCGATACCCGATGCGACGCATCCGGCGACCATCAACCTCAAGCTCGCCCGGGCCAGCGCCTTCGACGGTGGCCCTGAACCGCTCGCCTATGCCGCGGAAGCCATACGCCAGGCCGAGGCAACGCCGGGCATCACCAACGACAAGCTGGCGCAAGTGCACACGATCCATGCCCGCATCCTGCTCAACCAGGGACAGAATGAGGCGGCCTATGCCGAGATGCGCCAGGTGCTGAGCCTGACCGGCGGCCTCGGGCTGCGCGTCTCCCTGCCGGAGGTGGTGATGCGCAGCGATCTGGCGCTGGCGGCCAAGCTTTCCGGCGACGATCAGAATGCGCGCAAATATCTCGCCTATACCGGCGCAGGCAGGATCTCCGATTCGCCTTTCGAACATGCGCTGAACATGGATGTGCCGGTCTGCGGCGCGGAGAGCGGCCTGCGCCCGGAGGACTTCGCGGTGGTCGACTTCGCCATCGGCCAGGATGGCCGCGTCATCAATGCGAACACGGTCTATACGCGCGGTTCGGCGGCGGTCGCCAGCGCCTTCGCTCAGGCGGTCGACAAATGGGTGTGGGATCCCGAGGCGATCAAGGACATCAAGCCCTTCTTCCTCTACGCAACGCGTGTGGAGGTCCGCTGCACCACCGCCGGACAGCAGGTGCCCGGCCTGACGGCACCGCTCAACGCCCGCTTCAAGGACTGGGCAGCCTCGACGCTCGGCATCGTGTTTTCACCCGATCAGGACAGCATCAACGCGGCGCTGCGCGCGATCGAACCCGGCGATCCGCCGGCTCGGCAGGTGGCCCGCAACGGCCTGCTCGCCCTGACCGATTCCATGGCACCACTCGCTGAAGACCAATTGCTCTCCGAAGCCCTGACGCTGGCATCTGCCGATGGCATTCCCGCCGAAGTCCGCAATTTCCTGCGCGTTTCGCTTTTCGTTCGGCGATCCGCATACCGATCGCGCGGGAGAATCCCCGATCCGGGATCGTTCAGCGCGCTTGTCGCGCAGCCGGAAATCGCGGGCGATCCGATCGCGCTCGATACGCTGCGGCTGATGGGTTCAACGCTGAGCTTTGTGCGGACGCCGGGCGTCGGCAAGCAGGAGCTGTTGACGGCGGTAGCGACGGACCCGCACCTGCCCGACCAGCATCCGCTGCGCCAAGCCGCGCTCCTCAAGCTCGCCGACGAAGCCGCGAAGCGGCGCGACTTCGCGACCGCGCAAGCGAATTTCCGCGCCACCGGCCTGACCGAGGAGCAGTGTGCGCTGCTTGGCCTGCGCCCCGCGCTGCAGCATGCGGGCGGGACGTTTCCGGACGAGGCGCTGCGCTGGGGCTTCGAGGGATGGGTCGTCGTCGAGTTCGACATTCGCGGCGACGGCCGGACCAGCGGCGTCCGCCCCCTGATTTCATACCCGCCCTTCGTGTTCAACACGGCAGCGACCAACCTGACGGACCATGCCCGCTTCGAGAGCAGCTATCGGCCAAGCGGCGGGCAGGCCTGCAACGCGCAGCGGCAGAATGTGGTCTTCCGTATCCCGTGAAGGAGGGCGGTGCGGGCAGACAGGTGCCGGCGAGCTGGGCCCCAACCCCGTGGACGCACCATGCCGCGACCGGGGTGGGCGCGCTATGGCGCATCCCACCTGGACGGAACCCGTACTCCTGCTAAGGCTGGAACGGGGCGCTGGCGCAGTCCCTCGCCGCCTTGGGCTCCTGCCTTCGCAGGAGCACGGGTTGGAACGGGATCAGGTTCCAGGAGAGGGGCAAACCCGCCTCACCCTTCCCCATGCACCTTCAGTTCGTCGCCCCGGATCGTCGCGACGTGCAGCACGTTGGTGGAGCCGGGCGTGCCGAAGGGGACGCCGGCGAGGATGATGATCTTGTCGCCGCCGGTCGCCATGCCGTGGCGCAGCGCCATGCGCTTGGCCTTGCCGATCATCTCCTCGAAGCTGCCGATATCCTTGGTGCGCACGGCGTGCACCCCCCAGAACAGGCCCATGCGCCGCGCCGTGATGACCCGCGGGGTGAGCGCCAGGATGGGCGCGGACGGGCGCTCGCGGGCGATGCGGCGCACCGTGCTGCCCGAGGCGGTGAAGCAGACGATCGCAGTCGCCGAGACGGTGTTGGTGATCGACTGGCAGGCCTCGGCCAGCGCGTCGGACGTGGTGGGATCGGGGAGCGTCTTGGTGAAGTGCAGGCGGCTCAGATAGCCCGGATCATGCTCGACGCTGTGCGCGATCGAATCCATCATCGCCACCGCCTGCTCGGGCCAGTCGCCCGCCGCCGTCTCGGCCGAGAGCATGACGGCATCGGCGCCGTCATAGACCGCCGTCGCCACGTCCGAGACCTCGGCGCGGGTGGGCGTGGGCGATTTTATCATCGATTCGAGCATCTGGGTCGCCACCACCACCGGCTTGCCGAGACGCCGGGCGGTCTCGACGATCTGCTTCTGCAGGGGCGGAACCGCATAGGGCGGAAGCTCGACGCCCAGATCACCGCGCGCGACCATCACGGCATCGGACATTTCGAGGATCTCGTCGAGCCGGTTCAGCGCGGCCGGCTTCTCGATCTTGGCGAGCAGCTGGCCATAGCCGCCCATCAGCCGCCGCGCCTCGGCCAGATCGTCCGGCCGCTGCACGAAGGAGAGCGCGATCCAGTCCGCGCCCGCCTCGACCGCGAAGGCGAGATCGCGCCGGTCCTTGTCGGTCATCGCCGCCATCGGCAGCACGACGTCGGGCACGTTGACGCCCTTGCGCTCGGACAGCATGCCGCCAATCTCGACCTGCGTCTCGATCACATTTCCGTCGACCGTCCGGACGCGCAGCACCAGCTTGCCGTCGTCGAGCAGCAGCCGGCTCCCCTCGGTAAGGCCGGCGAAGATCTCCGGATGCGGCAGGCAGACCCGGCTGGCGTCGCCCGGCGCGGCATCCCGGTCGAGCCGGAAGGTGCTGCCGGTGGACAGCATGACCGGACCGGCGGCGAAGGTGCCGATACGCAGCTTGGGGCCCTGCAGGTCGGCGAGGATGGTGGTCGGTCGGCCGAACTCCTTCTCCAGCCCCCGGATCGCCTCGATATTGGCGGCATGGCCCTCATGGGTGCCATGGCTCATGTTGATGCGGAAGGCGTCCGCGCCGGCCAGGAACAGCTTGCGGATCATCTCCTCGCCACTGCTCGACGGGCCGAGCGTCGCGAGGATGCGGACCTTGCGGGTGCGGGGGGCAAGCTTCTTCATGATCGGCGAGGACCTCTTGCGATGGCTCTTGTGATGGCGCTCGCCCTGCCCACATGGGAAACGCCGGGATGAGATGCCGCACCGTCGCGCGATGAAGCGTGCGGCTTTGACGAAGGAATATTCAATGACGATAGACACGCTCGATGACAAGATCGCTGCAGCGGCTTTCCGCCGGCTGGTCCATCATCTGCGCCACCGCACCGATGCCCAGAACGTCGATCTGATGGGCCTTGCCGGCTTCTGCCGCAACTGCCTGGCGGACTGGATCGCGGAAGCGGACGGCGAGATGGACAAGGACATGGCGCGCACGCTGATCTATGGCATGCCGCAAGCCGAATGGAAGGCCCGCTACCAGACCGAGGCCACACCCGAGCAGCTGGCGCGGATGCAGGAAAGCGTCGCACGCAATGCACATTGAGGCGAAGGCCTCTTGCGCTTCGGGAACGTGCTGGCGTTTCAGCCGTTTGAACGCCGCTGTTTCAGAAACGATAAGGACCAGGGTTTGCCCATGAAGAAATTGTTGATCGCCGCCATGATGATGGCCTTGACTGCCCCGACGACCCCGGCGCTGGCCGACCGGCACGACCGCCGTGACCGGCGCGCCTATGAGCGCCATCGCGAGGCGCGCGTCATGAACCGCAACGACCGCATCTGGCGTGGCAATGACGGCCGCTATCATTGCAGACGCAATGACGGCACCACCGGGCTCATCATCGGCGCTGGCGTCGGCGCTCTGGCGGGCCGCGCGGTCGATACGCGCGGCGACCGGACGCTCGGCACCGTCATCGGCGCTGTGGGCGGCGGCCTGCTCGGGCGCTCCATCGACCGCGGCGAGATGCGCTGCCAGTAACGGGGCCATAACGGGCGGCATCCGGGCCGCCCACCGCCCTGCCCCCTTGGAGTTGCCAGCTTCATATAAGCATCGTTCGCCCTGAGCTTGTCGAAGGGTTGTTCTTCTTTTCCAGCCTCGCCGAAGAAAGAACAACCCTTCGACAAGCTCAGGGCGAACGGTTCCTAGGGCTATGAACGGCTCCTGGCTTATGAACGGTTCCTGGGGGTTATAGTGGTCCCCTGAGGGCCGTGACGGAGCCTTGGCGGCATTGTCCGCTGCTCACAACACCACCCCCATTTACAGCATCGCATCGGGCCGCTAAAGGCGCGCGCCATGTCCATGATGGTCATCACGCCGATTATCACCAAACCGACCCGCACGCGCGGGGCGGTTCGGGTGTGCGCGGGCTGACGGCCCGATCATCCGGACAAGGAGCCCCGCGAAGCGCGCGGGGCCGATTTTCACCAGGAAAGCCCGACCGCCGCGTCCTTCGCTCGATAGAAGGAGACGTCGTTCCATGGTTGCCCGCTTTTCCCTCGATGCCCGCCTGAATGTCGGCGTGGTCGGCGCCACAGGCCTGGTCGGCGCGATGATGCGCCAGCTGCTCGCTGAGCGCGATTTCCCGGTCGGCACGCTGCGCCTGTTCGCCTCGGCCCGCTCGGCCGGCACGCAGGTGGATTTCAAGGGTCGTCCCGTTACGGTCGAGGATGCGGCGACCGCCGATTTCACGGGGCTCGACATCATGTTCTTCTCGGCCGGCGGATCGACCAGCAAGGCCCTCGCTCCGAGGGTCGCGGCGGCGGGCGCGATCGTGATCGACAACAGCTCGGCCTGGCGCGGCGACCCGGAGGTGCCGCTGGTGGTCTCCGAAGTGAACCCGCATGCGCTGGCGAACATCCCCAAGGGCATCATCGCCAATCCCAACTGCACCACCATGGCCGCCATGCCGGTGCTGAAGCCGCTGCACGAGGCGGCGGGGCTCAAGCGACTGATCGTCTCGACCTATCAGGCCGTGTCGGGCGGCGGCATGGAAGGCATCGACGTGCTTGCCCGGCAAATCGCCGCGGTGGGCGACCGGGGGCGACAACTCGCCTTCGACGGCAATGCCGGCTTCGTGCCGCAGCCGGAGAAATGGGCGGTGCCGATCGCCAACAATGTCGTGCCGCTCAACTATGTGCTGGGCAAGGACGGCTACACCGAGGAGGAGCTGAAGCTGCGCGACGAGAGCCGCAAGATCCTGGAGATCCCGGCCCTTCCCGTCTCGGGCACCTGCGTGCGGGTGCCGGTGTTCACGGGCCATGCGCTGTCCATCAACGCCGAGTTCGAGCGGCCGATCGACGTGCCGGCCGCGCTCGCCCTGCTCTCCCGCGCGCCCGGCGTGGCGCTGAGCGACGTGCCCAATCCGCTGGAAGCCGCCGGCGCCGATCCGGTGTTCGTCGGCCGCGTGCGGCCGGACCGGACGGTCGAGCACGGCCTCGCGCTGTTCGTCGTCGGCGACAATCTGCGCAAAGGCGCGGCGCTCAATGCCATCCAGATCGGCGAGGTGCTCTGCGGGCGCGGTTGAGGCGGGCGGGCTCGGCTGAGGCCTGCGTCAGCCCGTGCGGAAGACGCCGCATGCGATGCGGCCGCCGCTCGCGCCCGAGGGGTCGGTCTTCTGGTCGTCGCGCAAGGCGTGCACCACGAAGGCCGCGCCGTCCTCGTCGAACAGGCTGGCGATCGTGCCGCCCTTCAGCGCATAGTTGAGCGTGCCGCGGCCATCCTGGCCGACGGTCAGGTTGGGCATGTCGCCGGCATGCTGGCCCTCGGGATTTTCGAGGCCATGCTTCTTGTTGCCGGGGTTCCAGTGGCTGCCGGCGGTCTCGAAGGTCGGCGCGTCACATTTTCCCGTCATGTGGATATGCACGCCATGCTCTCCCGGCGGCAGGCCCTGAGCCTCCACCGATACGCGCAGCGTGCCATTCTCCTCCGTGACGCGGACCGTGCCGGCCGGCTTGCCATCGGCCGTCTGGAGGCTGGCGACGGCGACGCCCATCGGCGCCATCATCCCGCCCCCCGCATTGTTCGGCAGCGAGCCGGGCGTGGTGGCGTTGTTCTGCGGGAGAGGCGACTGATCGCCGCATGCGGCAAGGCCGAAGGTCGCTGCCAACAGGATGAGTGTCGCGTCGCGCATCTCCGCATTTCCTTCGCTGTTCGTGGGACGTGCGATGCAATGACGAAGGCGCCGCATCGTTCCGTGCGGGCGATCCCCGACCGGACGAAGCGACGGCAATATGGGACGGCGTGCATGTCCCCACGATGCCTTGGTGGGCTCACTTAACCCACTCTCCTTGAAGGGGACCGTTGCATGATTGTTCCGTTCGCCCTGAGCTTGTCGAAGGCCTGCCCTTCTTTCCTGAAAACAAAGAAGAAAAGAACAGCCCTTCGACAGCTCAGGGCGAACGGGGGAGGGTAAAGTCAATCATGCGATGGTCCCTGAAGAGGAGAGGAAGCGGGGCTGTTCACGGTCGGGGTGGGCGGGAATCAGACCGACTCACGCTCTTTTGCCAGCGCCGCCTTGCCTTTTCGGCATCCATCGCTTATGTGCGCCGCAGCATCCGGCGTGCGGGCTCATTTGTCCGCCGCAATCCCGCGCAGCGTGAGGCCCCGCATTCATGCAGGAGGGCCGCCGGGACGGACGGATGCGAACAGACAATCCGAGCTTCCTTTCTCACGCAGGGCGGCATTGAAGCCAACCCTGCCCGCGTCGCGCCGCGAAGGCGCGCGCGTGCCTGATTCATCGAGAGTTTTTCATGTCCTATTTTTCCGACCTCGGCCTCGCCGAACCCATCCTGCGTGCATTGGGCACCAAGGGCTATGGCGAGCCGACGCCGATCCAGCGCCAGGCGATCCCGGCGCTGATGGAAGGCCGCGACCTGCTGGGCATCGCCCAGACGGGCACCGGCAAGACCGCCGCCTTCTCCCTCCCCTCGCTGCATCGGCTGGCCGGGCGGCCGAGCGGGCGGCATCCGGCCGCCTGCCGCATGCTCGTCCTCTCGCCCACGCGCGAGCTGGCAGCGCAGATCGCTGAGAATATGCGCGGCTATGCCCGCTATCTCGACCTTTCCATCCAGTGCGTGTTCGGCGGCGTGCCCGTCGGCAAGCAGGCGCGCATGCTGGTGAAGGGCTGCGACATCCTCGTCGCGACGCCCGGCCGGCTGCTCGACCTGATCGACCAGCGCGCCCTCACCCTGCGCCATGTCGAGATCTTCGTGCTCGACGAGGCCGACCAGATGATGGACCTGGGCTTCATCCAGCCGCTCACCCGCATCGCCGCGCTGCTCCCCCGCGAGCGGCAGAGCCTGTTCTTCTCGGCCACCATGCCGCAGGCGATCGCCAATCTCGGCAAGCGCTTCATCCATGATCCGGTGAAGGTGGAAGTGACGCCGCAGGCGACGACCGCCGAGCGCGTCGAGCAATATGCGACCTTCGTCAACCAGATGGAGAAGCAGGCGCTGCTCACGCTGCGGCTGCGCGAGGCGATCGGCACCGGCGCGCTCGACCGGGCGCTGGTCTTCACCCGCACCAAGCATGGCGCGGACCGCGTGGCGCGGCATCTGGTCGCGGCCGGCATTGCTGCCGCCGCCATCCATGGCAACAAGAGCCAGGGCCAGCGCACCGCCGCGCTCAAGGGCTTCCGCGAAGGCAGCGTGCAGGTGCTGGTCGCGACCGACATCGCCGCGCGCGGCATCGACGTGTCGGGCGTGAGCCATGTCTTCAACTTCGAGCTGCCCAATGTGCCCGAGCAATATGTCCATCGCATCGGCCGCACGGCGCGCGCCGGGGCGGACGGCATCGCGATGAGCTTCGTCGCGCCTGACGAGAAGGCCTATCTGCGCGACATCGAGAAGCTGACGCGCATCAAGCTGGAGGCGCTGCCGCTGCCGGAGAATTTCCTCGTCGAGGCGAAGCGCCTGCCGCTGCCGTCCAAGAAAGCCATTGCCGAGGCGACCGGCGACGCTCCGGCGCGCGACACGCAGCCGCGCCGACAGGCAAGGCCGGCCCGGCGCCCCGAGCGCGCCCGGAGCGACGCACCGGCGCGGGAGGACCGCCCGGCGCGGACGGCGCGCGGCGAACGGCCCGCCTGGCCGGATCGCCGCCCCGCGGATGGCCGCGCCGAGCGGCAGCCGCGCGAGGAGCGCCATGGCCGGCGCGCCCAGGCCGAGCGACGCCCGGACTTCGATCCGCTCGCTGCCTATGCCGAGCCAACGCCCCGGCCGCGCAATGCCGAAATGCTGCCCAAGCGCCTGCGTGAAAGCGTCCGTCCCGCCGCGCCCGTGCAGGATGGCGACTGGCGCGAGCGTGGCCATGACCGGCCGCGCCGCTTCGGCCCCGGCAACGGCAGCCCGCGCCCGAACGGCAATGGCGGTCGGCGCAGCCGGGCGGGACGCGCGGGCTAGGCTGTAGTGACGATTTAACTATTTGAGCCATAGCATGATGCTCGCCAGTTTTATGGAGCCAAGGAAGTTGGCGGCGAGTTTGTCGTATCGGGTTGCGATGCGGCGCCATTGCTTGAGC